>Ga0136632_10000506_pt1 | contig 11577 bp, 5 predicted proteins | sample AntDrymUQ6112106_2_FD_104670 | JGI IMG/M metagenome (GOLD analysis project Ga0136632, IMG submission 104670) | Polar desert sand microbial communities from Dry Valleys, Antarctica - metaG UQ611 (21.06) | ecosystem: Environmental > Terrestrial > Soil > Desert | place: Antarctica: Dry Valley...
GAAGTAGACCGCACCTCGTCCTAAGCGGTACTTCTGCTTTCACGCGAAAGGCGGTAGCAGGTCAGCGGCCACCGCCTCAGGCGACGCGGGTGTCCCTGGTGAGGTGGCCGGATTCGGGGGATAGACTTTCCGTGTGACAAGACCACCGCTGGACCCGGCGCGAGGTGCGGAAGTGGCCAAGGAACTCAGACGCTTGGGCGTCAAGGGCATCCTCATCACGGCTGCGGAGCGTGGCTACATCACAGAGGTGAAGTGCGGGATGCCCAAGTGCCGCTGTCCCGAAGAGCTGGGTGGTGCGTCGTACTTCGTATCGGTCACCGAGTACAGCGACTGGAATCCGACCCACGAGCATTCCCCACGCCCAAAGCGAGATGGGGGCCAAAGAACCGTCGACAACTCAGTCCTTGCGCACCGGCTCTGCAACCGGATCGACTATTCGGAAACCGATGGGCGGTCACACGCGAGAGATCTCGAGAGAATCAGAAAAGCTCGCGAGGCGGCCGCCGAAGCCCAGGAACGTGTCACTTGGCATAAGGGTGATGCAACTTATACCCCGCCGTCACAGGATGACGGTGAGGAAGTACCTGCCGAATCCAACGAGGAGGAATAGACCCGGATCGTCCCACCTCAGCCTACGTACGGGCTCTCGCTTAGCGCGAGAAGCAGATGCGCCGATGCGCGCTCCCGCCCGCACGCCTAGAAGCAAGCAAGCATTGATGGAGCTAGTCGGACTCGAACCGACGACCTCTTGGGTGCGATCCCTGCGGTATCCCTTACCACGAAACACGATCGGCGTTCAGGATTCCGCCTTGACGCAGGGAGTAGTGTGCGCGCTCGGGGGAGATGATGCTGATCGGGCCGCTGGCGCAACGCGAGATCCTGATGGTCGACGCCGATGCCACCCTTGCCATGGCGGCCCGCCAGATGTGGGCGGGCCGGGTGGGGTCTGCCGTCGTGCTCCCCCCGGAAGGCAACCCGGGGATCATCACCGAGCGCGACCTGCTGCACGCGATCGCCGACGGGAGCGACCCGCGCACGACCCCGGTCAGCAGCTACATGACCTCAGACGCGGTCGCCGTGACCGCGTCGTGGGAGGTGGTGGACGCTGCCCGCACGATGGTGGAGCGCGGCTTCCGTCACCTCATCGTCAAGGACCACGACGGCGAGGTGACCGGGATCGTCTCGATCCGCGATATGGTCGCGGCGCTCGTGGAGGAGCGCCAGCGGGTGCTCGCCGGGTGAGCGGCACCTAGGAAATCGCAAGCGACGAGAGGGGACGCAGGTGGCCGAGGCGACGGTAGCGGGGGCGGGCGATCCGCAGGAGCGGGGGCCGGTGCCGAAGGACTGGCTGCCGGGCCTGAGGGAGAACTGGCGCACGGACGTCCTCTCCGGCTTCATCCTGTTCCTGCTCGCGGTCCCGCTCTCGCTGGGCATCGCCCTGGCGTCGGGAGCGCCGCCGTTCGCCGGCATCATCACCGCGATGGTGGGCGGGATGCTCGTCTCGCTGACGAGCGGCTCGCACGTGACGATCAACGGCCCGGCCGCCGGCCTGATCGTGATCGTGCTCGGCGCGATCGAAGGGCTAGGCGGCGGCGACCACGAGGCGGGCTTCCGCCTCGCGCTCGCCGTCGGCGTCGTCGCCGGCGCGCTGCAGATCGTCTGCGGGCTGCTCAGGGCGGGCAAGCTGACGGGCTTCTTCCCGCTCTCGGTGGTGCACGGGATGCTGGCCGGGATCGGCGTGATCATCATCTCGAGGCAGATCCACGTCGCGCTCGGCGTGCCGGGCGTCGGCGGGCACGGGCTCGAGCCGATCACGGAGATCCCCAACAGCGTCGGCGAGCTGCACTCCGAGGTCGCGCTGATCGGCCTCGCGAGCGTCCTGATCATGGTCTTCTGGCCGATGCTCAAGCAGGCCGCCAAGTTCCTGCCGGCCCCGCTCGTGGCCGCGGCGGCCGGCATCGTCCTGGGCTTGGTCTTCGACATCGAGGAGAGCTTCCTGATCAGCCTGCCCGCCAGCTTCAGCGAGGGCTTCACCTCACCGGACTTCTCGCGCATCTTCGAGTTCGAGTCGTTCCGGTGGATCGTCGCCTTCCTGTTCGTGGCCAGCCTGGAGTCGCTGCTCACCGCCTCCGCCGTCGACAAGCTCGACCCCTGGAAGCGGCGCTCGGACATGAACCGCGAGTTCCTGGGCAAGGGCTCGGGCAACATGGTCTCGTGCATGCTCGGCGGCCTGCCGATGATCGCCGAGGTCGTGCGCAGCACGGCCAACATCTTGAACGGCGCCCGGACGCGCTGGTCGAACTTCTTCCACGGCTTCTTCATCCTCGTGTTCGTGGCGATCTTTCCCGGGATCCTGGAGATGATCCCGCTGGCCGCGCTGGCCGGGATCCTCGTCGTGGTCGGCTGGAAGCTGTTCAACCCACCCCAGTTCGCGGAGGCCCTGCGCATCGGGCGCGACGAGCTGCTGTTCATGCTCGTGACGATCCTGATCGTCGTCTCGCGCGACCTGCTGGAGGGGGTGATCGCGGGCATCATCGTCGGACTCGTCGTCACGCTCGTGCGGGGCACCAGGCTCGGCAACCTCTTCCGCCCCGCGCTGGAGGTGTCCGAGGACGCCGCCACCGGCGAGGTGGTCGTCAGGTTCAAGCGCCGGCTCGGGTTCACGAACTTCGTCGGCGTCCGCAGCCGGCTGGACGAGCTGCCGCAGGGGAAGACCGTCGTGCTCGACTTCAGCGATGTCGAGTACGTCGACCACACGGTCGTCGAGCGCCTGCACGACTTCGGGCCCGAATACGAGCGCGAGGGCGGGACGGTCGTGCGCAGGGGTGTGGACCACCTCGAGAGCGCGACCGCACACCCGCTCTCGGCGCTGATCCCGCGCAAGACCGCGCCCAGCACCACCGTGTGAGCCCCGTGATCGGGGCGACCGCGATCCGGAGCTGACGGGGGAGCGGTCCGCAATGCCCATCCTGAGCATCATCGTCTGGACGCCCCTGGTGGGCGTCCTGGCGGTGCTGCTGCTGCCGAAGGACAGGCCCGCGCTGGTCAAGGGCGTGGCGCTCGGGGTCGCCGGCGTCGCGCTCGTCCTCTCCTTCGGGCTGCTGCTGGGCTTCGACACCGGCAGCGGGGAGCCGCAGTTCTCCGAGCGCCGGGACTGGATTCCCGAGCTCGGGATGGCCTACTCGCTCGGCGTGGACGGGCTCTCGCTGCCGCTCGTGCTGCTGACGAGCCTGATGACGATGGTGGCGCTGATCGCCTCGCTGGGGGTGACCGAGCGCGTGAAGGGCTACTTCGCCTGGTTCCTGCTGCTCGAGTTCTCGATGCTCGGGGTCTTCACGGCGCAGGACTGGTTCCTCTTCTACGTGTTCTTCGAGATCGGCCTCGTCCCGATGTTCTTCCTGATCGGGCTGTGGGGATCGGAGCGCAGGGACACGGCGGCGATGAGCTTCTTCCTCTACACGCTCTCCGGCTCGATCCTGATCCTGCTCGGGATCATCGCGATCTACCTCAACGCCGATCCGAGCACCTTCGACATGCGCGAGCTCCAGGCGCAGGCGGGCGACTGGACGCGCTCGTTCCAGATCGCGCCGTTCCTCGCCTTCTTCGTCGGCTTCGCCGTCAAGGTGCCCGCCTTCCCGCTCCACGGCTGGCTGCCGCTCGCGCACGTCGAGGCGCCGACGCCCGTGAGCATCGTGCTCTCGGCGGTCATGCTGAAGATGGGCGTCTACGGCTTGCTGCGCGTGAGCGGCACCCTGCCGCTCGGGTTCGAGTGGTTCGCTCCGGCGCTGATGGGCGTCGCGCTCGTCACGATCATCTACGGCGCCCTGCTGGCATGGCGGCAGACCGACCTGAAGGCGATGATCGCCTACTCCTCGATCAACCACATGGGCTTCTGCCTGATGGGGATCGCCGCGCTCAATGCCACCGGCTTTACGGGCGCGACGCTCCAGATGGTCACGCACGGGATCATCACGGGGGGCCTGTTCCTCCTAGTCGGCGCGCTCTACGAGCGCACGCACGTGCGCGAGGTGAACGCCTTCGGCGGCCTCGCCGCGCGCGTGCCGGTGTTCGCCGTGCTGATGTCGCTGGCGATGCTGGCGTCGATGGGGCTGCCCGGCCTGGCGCAGTTCGTGAGCGAGTTCCACGCGCTCGTCGGCGCCTACGAGCGGTTCGGGCTCTACATCATCTTCGCCACCGTCGGCGTACTGATCGCCGCCGCCTACTCGCTGCGCGCGATCGGGAGGATGTTCATGGGCCCGCTCAACCCGCGCTGGACCGAGCTCGAGGACCTGCGTCCGAGCGAGCTGGCGGCGGCCGCGCCGCTCGGCGTGCTGATGATCGCGCTCGGCCTCTTCCCGAGCCTGGTGCTCAACCTGATGGAAGAGACGATCACCCAGATGGCGGCGGCGTTCTAGTGGCACGCCCTTGCCGGAGGAGCTAGTGGCCGTCGCAGTCACCGAGGAGTCGCGCCACCACCTCCGCCACGAGGTGGACCACTTCAGCCACCTGCTGCCCCCGCAGGGGCCGATCTCGACCTTCATCCACCACAACACGCTGCACGGCCTGCAGCACCTGCCCTTCCACGAGGCGATCGCGGAGGCGGAGCGCGTGCTGGGCGGGCGCGGCTACCTGCCCAACGAGGAGTACCGCCGGCTCCACGCAGCCGGGCGGATCGCGGCCGAGGACCTCGACGCGGCGCTCGAGGAGCGCGGCGCCGACGAGCCGCTCGCGACAGTGGCCGGCCGCACCGTCACAGTGCGCGAGGTCGAGCGCGTGGCGCTCGCGCACGGGATCGAGCCGCTCGACCCCGGCCAGCTGCGCTTCGAGCTCTACGAGCGCGACGCCGGCCGCCGGCTGCGGGAGGACGTGCCGGAGGCGACGCGCGCGGCGCTGCTGGAGAAGGCCGCCGCGGAGCTGGCGCGCGGCCTGGAGCGCGTGGGGCGCGACCGGACGCTCGCTGAGTGGGTCGCCGCGGAGACGGGCCTCGGCCTGCCCGCTCGGCTGCGGGCTCAGCTCGCGGCGGCGCCCCGCAACACCGAGCGGCGCGCGCTCCGAACGGGTCCCGAGCGCTGGCTGCGCAAGCTCGCGATTCCCGCCGACCGCAGCGCCGGCTACCTCGAGTGCGTCGACCGCCAGGTCGAGGCCGCGCTCGAGGGTGCGGCCCCGGCGGGCGCCGCCGAGCGCGAGCGCCTGCGGGCGCGTTGGCTCGAGGCCGAGTGGCGCCTCCTGCGCGAGCTCGCGCCCCGCCACCTCGGCTGCCGCGGCAGCTTCGCGTCGATCGCGTCCCAGCTCGAGTCCGACCTCGAGGGCTGCGCGGTGCGCTCCCTCTGGCGCTCGTGCCTGGAGACCTTCGGCCTCGACGATCCCCTCGCACCGAGCGATCCCGTCCACCTCACCGAGCGCGACCCCGAAGAGGCCGCCGAGCTGGCCGACGCGCCGCTGTCCACGCGCGATCGGGACGAGCGCCGCCGGCGCCTGCTCGCGCGGGCGCACACGACCCTCGCCGAGGAGTTCGACGCGCTCGGCCAGGGACGCTCGCACAGCGACCTGCTGCGAGACCTCACGGGCGAGGATCTCGGCGAGCGGGTCGACCGCTACATGATCAGGCTCTGCGCGGCTTTCCTGGACGACGGGCAGGCCGCCTGGCGGATGCCCGAACGCGCGCTGGGCTTCTACGACGGCTGGCGCGCGCTCGCGGCCCGGGACCGGACCTTCGCGCTCGACGGGCTAGCCGGCTGGCGCGACGCGCTGGCCGCCCTCCCGGAGGCGCCCGAGGACGCCGTGATCGAGCACCTCGAGGCGCTCGGCGTCCCCGAGGAGCACTGGGGCGCCTACCTCGGGCGCGTGATCGCGCAGCTCCCCGGCTGGTGCGGGATGATCGCCTGGAGGGCCGAGCGCCCGCACTACCCACGCCAGGAGGCGCAGCCGGTCGACCTGGTCCGCTACCTCGCCGTGCGCCTCTTCTACGAGCGGCTGTCGATCGGGGCGCTGTGCGGCGCCACCTGGGGGCTCGACGGCAGCGTCGAGGGCCTGCGGGACCATTTCGAGGCGCACCCGTCGGAGCTGCTCGTGCGTCTCGACCTCCACCGGGGCGAGCTGCCCGACGACCTCGAGGCGGAGGCGCACGCGCTCGCCGAGCGCCATCCGCGCGGCGACGCCGAGTCCTGGCACTGGGACGCGCTGGCCGAGGCCGCCTTCGCGCGCCGCGAGCGCGAGTCCGCCGGCGAGCTGGGCACGCGCGCGGCGTGCGATGGTCCCTGGCGGCTGTTCGGACTCGCCCAGCTGCTCGGGCTCACGGGCTCCGAGCTGCGCTCGCTGGACGCCGATGGGCGCGACCGCCTGCTCGGCGCCGTCGACGCCTTCCCCGCCGCCGCGCACGGGCCCGTCTGGCTGACGGCCTACGAGCGCCGTTACCGCGACCAGATCCTCGCCGCGCTCGCCGCCAACCGCGGCCGCGGGCGCTGGCGCACGCGCGAGCAGAGGCCCAAGGCGCAGGTCGTCTTCTGCATCGACGAGCGCGAGGAGGCCATCCACCGCCACTTCGAGGAGCTCGACCCGGGCTATGAGACCTTCGGCGCCGCCGGCTTCTTCGGCATCGCGATGAACTACCAGGCGCTCGACGACCACGACACGACCCCGCTCTGCCCGCCCGTGCTCCACCCCGCGCACGTGGTCAGGGAGGTCGCACGGCCCGGCGAGCACGAGCGCCTCGAGACCCACGAGTCGCGCGCCAGGTGGCACGACGCCCTCCACGGGACCTACTGGGAGGTCAAGCGCAACGCGCTCTCGGCCTACTTCCTGCTCGACCTGCTGGGCCCGCTGCAGACCGTCCCGCTGGTCGGAAGGGTGCTCTCGCCGCTGCGCGCCGGCAAGGCGGCGGCGGCGCTCCAGCGCCGGCTGGTCCCGCCGGTGCCGACCACGCTGGCGGTCAACGCCGACCCGGAGGGCGGCGACCACCCCCCACCGGGGCTGCAGATCGGGTTCACGACCTCCGACCAGGCCGACCGCATCGAGGCCACACTGCGCAACATCGGACTCACCGACGGCTTCGCCCGCCTCGTCGTGCTCACCGGACACGGCTCCGTGAGCATCAACAACCCGCACGAGTCGGCCCACGACTGTGGCGCATGCGGCGGCAAGCACGGTGGGCCGAGCGCGTGGGCCTTCGCGACGATGGCCAACCGGCCGGAGGTCCGCTCGCTGCTCGCGGAGCGCGGCATCGAGATCCCCGCCGACACCTGGTTCCTCGGCTCCCAGCACAACACCGCCTCGGAGCTCTACACCTGGTTCGACACCGAGGACGTCCCCGAGACCCATCGCGAGGAGCTCGCGCAGCTCGTCGCCGCCCTCGACGAGGCGCGCCACCGCTCGGCGCACGAGCGCTGCCGGCGCTTCGCCTCGGCGCCGAAGGACGCCTCGCTCGAGCGCTCGCTGCGCCACATCGAGGGCCGCACCTCGGACCTCAGCCAGGTGCGGCCCGAATGGGGTCACGCCACCAACGCCTTCGCGGTCGTCGGGCGGCGCTCTATCACCCAGGGCCTGTTCCTCGACCGGCGGCCGTTCGTGATCTCCTACGACCCCACGCGGGATCCCGACGGCCTGATCCTCGAGCGCATCCTGCTCGCGGTCGGCCCGGTCGGTGCCGGGATCAACCTCGAGTACTACTTCTCGACGGTGGACAACCGCCGCTACGGCTCCGACACGAAGGTCCCGCACAACGTGACCGGCCTGATCGGCGTGATGGAGGGGGCGGCGAGCGACCTCCGCACGGGGCTGCCGAAGCAGATGGTGGAGGTCCACGAGCCGATGCGGCTGCAGCTGCTGGTGGAGGCGAGGCTCGAGGTGCTGGGCGAGATCTACGGACGCCAGGAGTCGCTCCAGGAGCTGCTCGGGAACGCCTGGGTGCACCTGGTCGCGATGGACCCCGACACGGGCGCGCTGAGCCTATTCCTCCCCAAGGGCGAGTTCGTGCCCTGGGAGGGAGAGGCCGCGGAGCTGCCGGTCGTCGGCTCCTCGCTCGAGTGGTACCGGGGGAAGCTCGGCTTCCTGCCCCCGGCCCGCATCGAGCAGACCGGCGAGCCGGAGCTCTCCGCGCCGGCGCCCTCCGGATAGCGTGCCCGACCTCGCCGTCACGCTCGTGCCGGGGCTGCCGCTGCTCGCGGCGCTCGTCAACGGGACGCTCGCGCTGCTGCCGATCCCCTATCCCTGGCGGCTCGCGCAGCGGCTCGCCTGGGGCTCGATCCTGCTCTCGCTCGCCGGCACGCTGTGGGTGCTCGTGGAGGTGCTCGCGGATCCGGCGCCGCGCGAGGTCGGCGTCTACCGCTGGCTGTTCAGCGGCGACCTCGAGGTCGAGTTCGCGTTCCTGATCGATCCGCTGTCCGCCGTGATGATGCTGGTGGTCACGGCGATCAGCTTCCTGATCGCCGTGTTCTCGGTCAACTACATGCACAACGAGCCGGGGTTCGGGCGCTACTTCTCTGTGATGCCCCTGTTCGTCTTCGCCATGCTGGTCCTGGTCATGGCGGACAACTACGTCCTGCTCTTCCTGGGCTGGGAGGGCGTGGGGGTCTGCTCCTACCTCCTGATCGGCTTCTACCAGGACCGCAGGGCCGCCGCCGCGGCGGGGACGAAGGCGTTCTGCATGAACCGGATCGGCGACGCCGGCTTCCTGCTCGGGATCTTCCTGATCGTGGACAGCTTCGGCACCACCGATTTCATCGGGGTGTTCGAGCGCGCCGGCGAGGTCGGCACGGGCACGGCCACGGCGATAGGGCTGCTGCTGCTCGTGGGGGCGGTGGGCAAGTCGGCGCAGCTGCCGCTCGCGACCTGGCTCCCGCGCGCGATGGAGGGCCCGACCCCCTCCAGTGCACTGATCCACGCCGCCACGATGGTCACCGCCGGCGTCTACATGATCGCGCGCAGCCACGAGCTCTACGCGCAGGCGCCGGACGCGCTGCTCGCGGTCGCGATCGTGGGCGCGGCGACGGCCGTCTTCGGGGCGGTGGTCGGCCTCGTGCAGACCGACATCAAGAGCCTGCTCGCCTACTCGACCACCGCGCAGCTCGGCCTGATGTTCCTGGCCTGCGGCCTGGGCGCGTACGCGATCGCGATCTTCCACCTCGCCGCGCACGCCGTCTTCAAGACCTTCCTCTTTCTGACCGCGCCCTCGATCCTCCACCATCTGCACCCGGTGGGAGTCGGCGGGGCCCATGCGCCGGCGCGGGCGAGCCGGGCGGTCCCGCTCGCCGGCGCCGTCTTCGGAGTGAGCGCGCTCGGGCTGGTCGCCTTCCCCTTCCTCTCGGGCTGGTGGCAGGGTGAGGTGCTCGGCGGCGCCTACGAGCACGGCGACTACATCCTGCTCGGCGTCGGCGGCCTGGCGGCCTTCTCGGCCGCCTTCTCGACCGGCCGGCTGGTGGGCGCGGTGTTCGGCGAGCAGGCGCACGCAGAGCACGCCGGCCCCTCCCGCGCGGCGAGCTTCAGGGTGCTGCCCGCGCTCGCCGTGCTGGCCGCGCTCGTGGCGGTCGGCCTGGCGCTCGGCCTGGCGCCCGGCGGCCCCGAGGGCACCTGGTTCGAGCGCTTCCTCGACCCGGTCGTCGCGGCCGCGCCGGGCGTGCCCGCGGGCAGCCCGGTGCTCGGCGCCGTGCTGATGGTCGCGCTGATCGCCTTCGTCGCGTCGGGCTGGCTCGCGCCCGTCTACCTCGACAGGTACCGGCCCGACGCGACGCGGCTCGGGCTGCTCGGGCCGAGGGGCCTCTACAGCCTCGCGCTGAACCGCTTCTGGCTCGACGAGCTCTACGGGCGGGCGGTCGTCCGGCCCGCACTGGCGCTGGGGCGGCTGCTCGAGCGCGTCGACACCGAGGTGATCGCCCGGGCCGCGGGGGCCCCGCCGCGGGCGAGCGCGGTACGGCGTCCACTCCCGGCGCCCGAGGAGGAGATCGTGGCTGCCGCCGAGCCCGCCTGGTGGGGCGGGCACGCCGGCGAGCAGGCGGTGAGCGCGCAGAGTGGCAGGGCGGGCATGGCCGGGGGCATCGCCAGCTGGCTCCTCCAGCACGTCTCGGACTTCTTCGGGGGGATCGAGCGGAACGTGATCCGCCGCGCCACGGGCAGCGTGGCCGGCTGGCTCGTCGAGCGGGTCGGCAACATCTCCGGCTGGATCGAGAGGGCCGTCATCGGCGGCGCGGAGAACCTGATCGACGGGCTCAGCCGGGCGTTCGTGAACCTCTCCGCGACGGTCGAGCGGCTGGTCTTCCAGGAGGGGGTCCACATCGGCGTGCCGCGCTTCGGCGACACGCTCGGGCGCCTCCTCACGACCACCGAGGAGCGGCTCGGCCACCCCGCCGTGGTCGGCTCGATCCTCGGGGTCTCGCTGCTTGCGCTGGTCGTGGGAGTGGCATGGGGCTGACCGAGGCCACGGGCGGGATGGGCTTCCCCATCCTCAGCGCGCTGATCTTCCTGCCGGTCGCGTTCCTGGTCGCGCTGCACTTCGTCCGCGACGGGCGGCTGGCGTACAAGGTTGCGCTGGCGGGGGTGCTGCTCGAGCTGGCGCTCGCCTGCCTGCTCGTCGTCGAGTTCGTCGGGAACGTGGACGAGGTCCAGTTCGCCGAGCGGCTCGGCCCGCTCCCGCTCATGGGCGTCAGCTACCAGCTCGGGGTGGACGGCATCAGCGTGCTGTTCGTGCCGATCACTGCCCTGCTGACGGCGCTGGTCGTCGCCTACGCGGAGTACGCCGTCGGGGCGGACGCCAGGCGCTACCTGATGGCCACGCTCGGCCTCGAGGCGACGCTGATGGGCGCGTTCGTCTCGCTCGACCTCGTGCTGTTCTGGGTCTTCTTCGTGCTCGAGCTCGTGCCGAGCTGGTTCCTGATCACCCGCTTCGGCACCGGCCCGCTGCGCCGGCGGGCGGCGCGCGAATACGTCGGCTTCATGCTGACGGGCTCGGCGCTGATGCTCGCGGGCATCGTGGCGCTCGGGGTCAACTTTGCCGGCGCGGGCGGGGGCGGGCTTTCGTTCGACTACCTCGACCTCCTGAGCGTCCCGGTACCGAGCGAGCTGCAGACGGTGGTCTTCTTCCTGCTCTTCTTCGGGTTCGCCGTCAAGGCGCCGGTCTTCCCCTTCCACACCTGGCTGCCGAAGGTGCTCGAGCACGGCCCGATCGTGGGGATGAGCGTGTTCCTCGTCGGCGTCAAGCTCGGGACCTACGGCTTCCTGCGCTTCGTGATCCCGCTGGTGCCCGAGGCCGCCCGCGAGTGGTTCTGGCTGATGGCGGCGCTCGGCGGGCTCGGGATCGTCTACGGGGCGCTGATCGCGCTCGTGCAGACGAACCTGCGCCGGCTGCTGGCCTTCGCCAGCCTCAGCCACATGGGGGCGGTGATGATGGGACTCTTCGCGCTGAACTTCGCCGGCTTCCAGGGCGGCCTGCTGCAGATGCTCAACCTGGGGCTCGCGGGGGCCGGGCTGTTCTTCGTCGCGGCCTTCCTGCACACGCGCGTCGGCCCGCCGGAGCTGAGCTCGATGGGCGGCCTGGTCTACGCGCTGCCGCTGCTCAGCACGACCTTCCTCGTCCTCGCCCTCGCCACC
>Ga0136632_10000507_pt1 | contig 11575 bp, 10 predicted proteins | sample AntDrymUQ6112106_2_FD_104670 | JGI IMG/M metagenome (GOLD analysis project Ga0136632, IMG submission 104670) | Polar desert sand microbial communities from Dry Valleys, Antarctica - metaG UQ611 (21.06) | ecosystem: Environmental > Terrestrial > Soil > Desert | place: Antarctica: Dry Valley...
AGGTCACGCGCGTCGCGCGCGAGGTCGGCACCGAGGGCCAGCTGGGCGGTCAGGCGGAGGTCGAGGGTGTCAGCGGCACGTGGCGCGATCTGACCGAGAACGTCAACCAGCTCGCCGGCAACCTCACGACGCAGGTCCGTGCGATCGCCGACGTCTCCACCGCGGTGACGCAGGGTGACCTCACGCGCCAGATCTCCGTCGAGGCCCGCGGCGAGGTCGCGGAGCTGTCGGACACGATCAATCAGATGATCGCCAACCTGCGCGAGACGACGCAGAAGAACGCCGAGCAGGACTGGCTGAACACGAACCTCGCACGGATCTCCGGCCTGATGCAGGGCCAGCGCGATCTGGCAACGGTCTCGCGGCTGATCATGTCGGAGATCTCGCCGCTCGTGACCGCCCAGCACGGCGCGTTCTTCCTGACGGAGTCCGACAACGGCTCAGAGCCCGAGCTGCGCCTGATCGCCAGCTACGGCTACAAGAAGCGCAAGTCGGTCTCCAACCACTTCAAGATCGGCGAGGCGCTCGTCGGCCAGGCCGCGCTCGAGGGCAAGAGCATCCTGATCTCCGACGCGCCGCCGGACTACGTCAAGGTCACGTCGGGGCTCGGCGAGTCCGAGCCGGTGAACATCATCGTCATTCCGATCCTGTTCGAGGAACAGGTGCTGGCGGTCGTCGAGCTGGCCTCGCTGCGTGCGTTCTCCGATGTCAACCAGGCGTTCCTCGAGCAGCTCGCCGAGACGCTCGGCGTCGTGCTCAACGCGATCATCGCCAACCGCCGCACAGAGGAGCTGCTCGAGCAGTCCCAGAGCCTCGCCGAGAGGCTGCAGTCCCAGTCCGAGGAGCTGCAGAGCCAGCAGGAGGAGCTCAAGCGCTCAAACTCCGAGCTCGAGCAGCAGACCTCGTCGCTGCGAGCCTCCGAGGAGCTGCTGCAGACCCAGCAGGAGGAACTTCAGCAGACCAACGAGGAGCTGCAGGAGAAGGCCGAGCTGCTCAGCCAGCAGAACCGCGACATCGAGGTGCAGAACACCGAGATCGAGATGGCGCGCGAGAGCCTCGAGGAGAAGGCCGCCCAGCTGTCGGTCAGCTCGCGCTACAAGTCGGAGTTCCTGGCCAACATGAGCCACGAGCTGCGCACGCCGCTCAACAGTCTGCTGATTCTGTCCAAGCTGCTCGCCGAGAACCCCGAGGAGAACCTCAGTCCCAAGCAGATCGAGTTCGCCTCGACGATCCACACCGCCGGCGCGGACCTGCTGTCGCTGATCTCCGACATCCTCGACCTGTCCAAGGTCGAGGCGGGCAAGATGGAGATCAGCCCCGGGCAGATCGAGGTCGACTCGATCAGCGTGTACGTCGAGCGGGCGTTCGCCTCCGTCGCTGAGCAGAAGGGCCTCAAGCTGACCGTCACGACCGCAGCCGACGCACCGACCGCGATCAACACCGACGAGCAGCGCCTGCAGCAGGTGCTGCGCAACCTGCTGTCAAACGCCTTCAAGTTCACCGAGGCCGGGGAGGTCGCACTCGAGCTGGCCGGGACTGAGGAACGCGCCGAGAACGGCACGCCATACGCGATCAGCCTGACGGTGAGCGACACCGGCATCGGAATCGCCGAGGACAAGCTGCGGCTGATCTTCGAGGCCTTCCAGCAGGCCGACGGCACGACCAGTCGGCGCTACGGCGGCACCGGGCTGGGCCTGTCGATCAGCCGCGAGATCGCGCGCATGCTGGGTGGCGAGATCCGCGTGCGCAGCACGCCCGGCGAGGGCAGCGCCTTCGAGCTGCTGCTGCCGACCTACGTCGAGCCACCGCCGCTGCCCGACGAGGACCTGGGGCTGCCCGATTCGGTTGCGCTGGCCGAGCTGCCCGCAGCGGTCATCGACGCCGACGAGCCCGTCGCGCCACCCGACGATCGCGCCCTGCTGATGGACGGCGACCGTGTCGCACTGATCATCGATGACGAGCCAGAGTCCGCCCAGCTCGCGCTCGACGAGGCGCACGCCCACGGCTTTCGCGGCGTCGTCGCGCCGCGCGGCAACGTCGGCCTCTCGCTCGCCCACGAGCTGCTGCCCGACATCATCGTGCTGTCGGTGCCGGTACGCGGCGGCGCCAGCGTGCTCGATCAGCTCAAGCACCACCCGCGCGCCCGCCACGTGCCCGTCTACGTGATCTCCGACGCCGGCGAGCGCCACGGCGCGCTGACGGCGGGCGCCGCCGGCTTCCTCGAGCGCCCCGCCGGCAGCGAGCTGCTGGCCGACGCCTTCGCCGGGGCCGCGCAGTTCCTCGAGCAGCCCGTCCGGCGGCTACTCGTCGTCGACGACGACGAGGCCGAGCGGATGAGCGTCTCCGAGCTCGTCGGGGCCGGCGAGGACGTCGAGGTGACGGCCGTCGGATCCAGCGAGGAGGCGCTCGCCGAGCTCGCCAAGGAGGGCAGCTTCGACTGCATCGTGCTCGATCTCAAGCTGCCGAAGATGACCGGCTTCGCGCTGCTCGATCACGTCAAGGAGGACGAGCGCCTGCGCGACGTGCCGGTGATCGTCCACACCGGCAAGGAGCTCACGCGCCGCGACGAGACGCGCCTGCGCCGCTACGCCGACTCGATCATCGTCAAGGACGCGGGCTCGCCCGAGCGCCTGCTCTCGGAGACCGCGCTGTTCATGCACCGCTCGCAGAGCGCGCTGCCGGCGCAGAGCCGCCGGATGCTTGAGCAATTGCACACCGCCGACTCCGTGCTCGTCGGCAAGCGCGTGCTGATCGCCGACGACGACGTGCGCAACGTGTTTGCGCTGACCAGTGCGCTGGAGGCGCGCGGCATGGCCGTGCGCTTCGCCGAGAATGGCCGCGAGGCGATCGCGTCGCTCGACGCCGATCCCGGCGTCGACCTCGTCCTGATGGACGTGATGATGCCCGAGATGGACGGGCACGAGACGACGCGTGCGCTGCGTGCCGACACGCGCTTCACCGACCTGCCGGTGATCGCGCTGACGGCCAAGGCGATGAAGGGCGACCGCGAGAAGTCGATCGCCGCGGGCGCGTCGGACTACATCACCAAGCCCGTCGACATCGAGCAGCTGATCTCCCTCATGCGGGTATGGCTATACCGCTGAGCGCAAGCGAGGATGAGGCGCGCGAGCGCCTCGAGATCGACCTGCTGCTCGAGGCCATCCACCGCCGCTACTCCTATGACTTCCGCGGCTATGCGCTCGCATCGCTGCGCCGGCGCCTGTGGCACCGCGTCCATGGCGAGGGCCTGGAGACGCTGTCGGGCCTGCAGGAGCGCATCCTGCATGAGCCGGCGTGCATGGATCGCCTGCTGCGCGACCTCTCGATCAACGTCACCGAGATGTTCCGCGACCCCGGTTTTCACCGCGCTCTGCGCGAGCGGGTCTTCCCGTTGCTGCGGACCTATCCCTTCATCCGCGTCTGGAATGCGGGCTGCTCGACCGGCGAGGAGATCTACTCGCTGGCGATCGCGCTGCGCGAGGAGGGCCTGCTCGAGCGGACGCGCATCTACGCGACCGACATCAACGGCGGCGCGCTGCAGAGCGCACGCGAGGGCGCCTTCCCGATGCAGCGCATGAAGCGCTACACGGAGAACTACCTGCTGGCCGGTGGCAGCGAGTCGTTCTCGTCCTACTACGTTGCCGACGCAGACCGGGCGCGCTTTGATCGCAGCCTCGCCGAGGGCGTAGTGTTCGCACAGCACAACCTCGTTACCGACGGCTCATTCAACGAGTTCCATCTGATCGTCTGCCGCAACGTGATGATCTACTTCGGCTTTGATCTGCAGGAGGCCGTTCTGCGGCTCTTCGGCGACAGCATGGCTCACTTCGGGATCCTGGCACTGGGGCGCAAGGAGTCGATCAGCCGCTCGAGCCAGATCGAGCTCTACGAGCCGCTCGACGAGGCGGAGCGCATATTCCGGCGGCGCCAATGACCGCGATCGACCTCGTCGCGATCGGGGCGTCATGGGGCGGGTTGATGGCAATCGAGCGCGTGCTCGAGGCACTGCCGTCGGACTTCCCGGCCGCCGTTGTGATCGCCCAGCACCGCCAAGCGGGACCTGACGGACGGCTCATCGAGCTGCTGGCGGCGCACTGCGCGCTGCAGGTCGCCGAGGCCGAGGACAAGCAGGCGCTCGTCGCGGGCAGGGTGCTGGTGGCGCCGGCGGACTACCACCTGCTCGTCGAGCCCGGCGAAGTCGCGTTGTCCGTCGACGAGCGCGTGCACTTCAGTCGGCCGTCGATCGATGTGCTGCTGCACTCCGCCGCCGACGCGTACGGCGAGCGCGCCGCGGGCGTCGTGCTGACGGGCGCCAATGCCGGCGGCGCCGCGGGGCTTGCGCGGATCGCCGCGCGCGGCGGCACGGCGATCGTGCAGGACCCCGAGACGGCCGAGCGCCGCGAGATGCCCGCGGCCGCGCTGGCCACGACGCCCGCCGCGCACGTCCTGGCGCTCGGTGAGATCGGCACCTTGCTCGTCGACCTCGTCGCGAACCCCGAGCAGGCGCGGTCATGAGAGACAGCGCGGTCCTGCTCGTCGACGATCGCGACGAGAACCTGCTCGCGCTCGAGGCTGTGCTCGAGCCGACCGGCTGTCGGCTGGTCAGCGCGCGCTCCGGCGACGAGGCACTGAGGGCGCTGCTGAAGGAGGACTTCGCCGTGATCCTGCTCGACGTCCAGATGCCCGGCCTGGACGGCTTCGAGACCGCCGAGCTGATCCGCGCACGCGATCGGACGCGCTCGGTGCCGATCATCTTCGTCACAGCGATCAGCAAGGAGCCCCACCACGTCTTTCGCGGCTATGAGGCGGGGGCCGTGGACTATCTGTTCAAGCCGCTCGATCCGGTGGTGCTGCGATCGAAGGTCGAGGTGTTCGTCGAGAGCCACGAGCGCGGTCGCGCGCTGGCCGAGCGCGAGGAATTGCTGCGGGCGATGTTCGAGGACGCCCCGATCGGCGTGGCGCGGACGGATTCGACGGGGCGGCTGCGTCACGTCAACCGGGCGCTGTGTGAGACGGTCGGCCGCGAGCCCGACGACCTCGTCGGCCGCACGCTGGAGGAACTCGGGCCGCGCGCCGACGAGGCCGTCGACGCCGCGCAGCGCGCGGATCTGATGGCCGGGCGGATCGCGCGCTACGAGTACGAGCGGCGCCTGTCCGGGCCCGCCGGCACGTCGATTCCCGTGCTCGTGAGCGTCTCGCTGGCGACGTCTCAGGACGGCGCTGCCGCGGACCTGATCCTCCACATCCAGGACCTGCGCGAGCGTCGCCGTGCCGAACGCGACCGCGAGCAGCTCATCCGCGCGCAGGCGGCGGCCGCGCAGGCCGAGGCGGCCTCCGAGCGCTTGGCACTGACCCAGTCGATCTCGGTCGCGGCGCTCGGCGCCGAGGACCTCGACGGGTTGCTACGCACCCTGCTGGACCGCCTGCTGGATGCGCTGGACGCCGACCGCGCCGCAATCGTGCTCACCGACGGGGACGAGCAGGTCGTGGCCCGTGCCGCCGGCGGCGTCGCGACCGTCGTCGAACGCGAGGCCGGCCTGCGCGTCGAAGACGTCGATGACGTCGTCGCGCGGGTGGCTGCCGAACGCGGACCGGTGGCGATTCGCGACGTGCCTGCTGCCGGCATCGAATCGAGCTCGCTCGGTCCTGCGATCAGCTCGCTGCTGGCGGTGCCGCTCGTCGCCGGCGGGCAGACCATCGGCAGCCTGCACATCGGCACGCTGACGCGGCGCGATTTTCCCGATGAGACCGTCGACCTGCTGCGGCTGGCGGCCGACCGCGCGAGCCTCGCGATCGCGCGCACGCGCCTGTACGAGCACGAGCGCCGGATCGCGCAGGAACTGCAGCGCTCGCTGCTGCCCAACGTGCTGCCGCCGGTGCCCGGCGTGACGCTGGCCGCGCGCTATCTGCCCGGCGGCAACGGAGCAACGGTCGGCGGCGACTGGTATGACGCTATCGCGCTGCCGGGCGGTCGCGTGGCGGTGGTGATCGGCGACGTCGTCGGACGCGGCATCGAGGCGGCCGCGACGATGGGTCAGATGCGCAGCGCGCTGCGCGCGATTCTCATGCAGGCCGATGACACCGGCGCGATGGCCGAGCAGCTCAACCGCTTCGCGCTGGGTCTCGGCGACTGCATGCTGACGACCATCGTGCTCGCGGTCTTCGAGCCGGCGACCGGCATCCTGCGTTACACGAACGCCGGCCATCCGCCGCCGCTGATCCTCGGCGCGGGCGGAATCGAGGATGCCGTCTACCTCGAGAACATACCGGCGCCCCCGATGGGCGTCATGGACACGCCGAGCTACGTGCAGCGCACGCTGCAGCTCGAACCGGGATCGACGCTGCTGCTCTACACAGACGGCCTGATCGAGAAGTCGACCGAGGTGCTCGACGTCGGACTGGACCGATTGCGCGACGCCGCGGCCGCGGTCGGCGCCGGTGGCGATCTCGACGCCCTCTGTGAAGGCGTCGTGAGCAAGCTGGTCGGCGCCGAGTCCGCGCAGTTCGACGACGTGACGATGATCGCGCTGCACGTGCTCGGCACGATCGACAAGCAGGCCGTGCTCGAAGGTGCCGGAGCGCCGCTGCCCCGACTGGCATGATGGGCGGCGCAATGGCTGGGGCACGCACACCAGAGGATCTGACGGAGGACGAGCGCAGGCGCCTGCGCCGCGCCCACGAGCGCCTGCGCACGGCATCGCAGGAGCTGCAGGCACTCGAGGCGACCGAGCCGATCAAGAATCGCTGGGAGCCCGAGCCCGCGCCCGCCGAGTTCCTCGAGGGCGCCCGCGTCGATCTGTACCGCACGATCGCCGAGCTCGTGGAGTGTCATCGCGAGCTGCTGGGGTACGAGGCCTAGCCTGGATCCAGGCTTAAGGGGTCTTGTCGGTCGATCCGATCGGCCTACAGCGCCTTCGCGCCGTAGTAGCCGACCGCGGCCGCCGCGATCGCGCAGACCACGGAGGCGATGACGTAGACGACCGCCGAGCCGACCCGCGCGCCGTCGGCTTCGAGTACAGCCTGCATCGAGAACGTCGAGAAGGTGGTCAGGCCGCCGAGGAAGCCGACGCCGAGCGCGTCGCGCCAGACGGGATCGAGCTGACGCCCGGCGTGAATGAGGATGCCGAGCAGAAGCGATCCGACGACGTTGACGGCGAACGTGGCCCACATCGACGGCGTCAACTGCCCGATCCCGTAGCGTGCAAGCACGCCGCCGGCCCCGGCGATCGCGATGATGACAACGGTCACCCTCGCGACTTCGACTCGCCGCGGCGGCTCCCTGCCGGTCGCGGGCCGCGCGGTTGACGAACTGCAGCGATGAAGGTATGAGGGAGCGACCCGCCGCGGCGGGCTCCACGGCCCGATGTCGAATAGTGCGCGCTATACGCGCACTATTCGACATTGATGGCACGGCGGGCGTTCTCGCCTCGTGCGGTTGAGGCGGGTCGGGCTCTTCCTCAGCGATGCAGTTCGTGAGCCGGCGTCGGGCCGAAGGCCCAGAGTCAGATGCGCCGCGTCCGCGCACCTCCGCCGATGCCACGGCGTCCCGCACCTCCGGCGATGCCACGGCGTCCCGAGAAGAACAGGACGAGCGCGACGATCGCGAGTGCGAAGAGCAGCGGATGGACGATTGCACCACCGGCGATGGCGATGATGAGCAGGACGATTGCGACGATGAGCAGCACTGGAGTCTCCTCCCAGCTTGTGGATGGTGCGACCCTCAAACCGCCCGTTTCAGCAGGGGTTGTCAGATGGTCGCCTTGACCCAGGTACTACCCCGGGCCCCGTGCCCGCGCGCGCCGCGTAGACGGATATCCGATTGGCGACCGCAGCGGGCAGAAGGATCTCGAGAAGCTCCCTGCAGCCGCCGAGGACTTCGCCACCGCCTCGAAGAGGATCGGCGCCGACACCTGCGCCAGCGTGCGCGAATAGATCGCGCCGACAGCCGCCGTCAGCGAGGCTTGAGCATCGCCAGTAGGTACGGGCTGCTGGTGCCCGCGCCCAGCTCGCTGTCACGGAGCGCCGCGATCGTGCCTTCGCACAGCGCTTGCCATTTGCCGATCGGTTCGAGCTGGCGACGGGCGGCGATCCACATCGGGTGCATCCGATCCCAGCGGTCCATGATCTCCTCAGGCGTGGTGTCCTCGAAGGCGAGCTGGTGCTCGGTGATGTCGAGCTCGCCGTAGGGCCCGAGCAGGCTCTCGAGCAGCGCCGGGTCGCCCCAGTCAAACGGCGGCGGGCTGTCGGGCGGGCGCAGGCGCGCGAGCGCCTGGCGCATCAGCGAGACAGCGGCGAACAGCGGTCCGCGTGGGGGCCAGGTCGTGATCGCGATCCGCCCGCCGGCGTGAACGACTCGCGCGATCTCCGCCGCGGTCTGCTCGGCCGGGCGAGCGAAGATCACACCGAAGACCGAGACGGCGGCGTCGAATTGATCATCCTCGAACGGCATCGCGGAGGCATCGCCCTGCACGAACGCGGCGCCCGGCACGCGCTCGCCGGCGACGCTCAGCAGCCGGGGCGAGGCGTCAATTCCGGTGACGAGCGCGCCGGCCTGATGCGCGACCAGCGCAGCGTTCCCGGTCCCACAGCCGATGTCGAGAACGCTCTCGCCGGGCGCGAGATCGAGCGCCGAGACGGCGATGTTCGATACCGGTGCGAGCTGCTGCGCCGTGTCCTCATACCGCCCCTCGCCCCATTGGTCCATGGCCGGCAGTATCGCCGGGGCGCTCATTGGTCATCCTCGTGGTGGAGGACCTCGCGCGCGTAGAAGTCGATGATCTCCGTCGCCAGCGCTCCTCGGAGGAGAAGAAGATCCCGATTTCCGCCATCGACCGACCGTTACCCATCGAGCGCCCGGGTCAGGCGTCGGCTAGCGCTCGACATAGGCCTTGAGATCGCGCAGAGCCCGGCGCATCACCGCGTCGGCGATCGCGGTGCGCAGCGCACGCGGTACGAAGCGGCCCGGGTCGATGCGCAGATCGAGCTCGGCGCGCGTGCGGTTCTCGCCGATCGGCTCCAGGCGCCATTCGCCGCAGAAGTCGCGGAAGTCCCCGCCGAGGTACTCGCTGGCGAGCCGTCGAGGCTCGTCGTAGATCTGACGCAGGCGGTAGCGGACCGTCTTGAAGCGCGCGTCGACCTCGTACTCGACGACCGATCCGCGTCCCTGCTCATCGCGCTCGAGCACCCGCACGCCACGCACGGAGCGCTGCCACTCAGGCAGCCGCTCGAAGTCGCTCAGCGCGTCGAAGCACGCCTGCGGCCCGGCCGCGATCTCGGCGCTGGCGCATTCGCCGTAGGAGGGCATGCTCAGCCGATCGGCTTGCGCTCGAGGTTGTGCACCGCCGGCCCTTGGAGCACGTCCCCTGCGGGGGAGAAGCGCGAGCCGTGGCAGGGACAGTCCCAGCTGCGTTCGGCCGTGTTCCAGTTGACCCGGCAGCCGAGGTGCGTGCAGGTTGCGCAAACCGCCGTGAGGACGCCGTCGTCGTCGCGGTAGGCGGCGACGGCCTCGCCGTCGAGCCGGACGATGTCGCCCTCTCCGGGCTGCAGGTCGCCGATCGGGCGCCGGCCGGGCTTCGTGATGCGGTCGCCGAAGAAGTGCAGTCCGGCGACCGCGTTCTCGTGCAGCAGCCGCGTCGCGGACGCCCGCAGGGTGAGGCGGTTGGGATTGAACAGCGCGGCCGACGGGTTCTCGCGGCCGAGCACGAGGTCGCTCAGAAGCTGCGCGGCGGCGGTACCTCCCGTCATCCCCCACTTCGCGAAGCCGGTGGCCATGAAGACACGGTCCGCGCGCGGGGTCAGCGCGCCGACGTACGGGACGCCGTCGAGCGTCGAGTTGTCCTGCGCCGACCAGCGGTACTCGATCGATCGCACGTCCCAATGCTCGCGCGCGAATGCCTCGAGCCGGCGGTAGCGCTCCTCGCTGTCACCGCCGGTCCCCGTTCGGTGTCCCTCGCCGCCGACGAGCAGCAGCTCCTCGCCGTCGAGCGACACCGCGCGCACCGAGCGCGTCGGCGGCTCGCCGCTGATGAACATGCCATCGGGCGGGTCGCCCGAGATCCGGCAGACGATCGCGTACGAGCGCTGCGGGTGCACGCGGGCGAACGCCAGCGAGCGGTCAAGAAACGGATAGTGCGTCGCGACCACGACCTGATCGGCGACCACGCGTCCGCCGGGCGTCTTGACGACGCAGTGCTCATCGGTGTCCACCTCTGCGGCGCGCGAGTGCTCGTGGATGCGACAGCCGTCTCCCTCGGCGAGCTGATCCAAGAGCACGCTCAGATACTTGACAACGTGAAACTCGGCCTGGTCGTCGAAGCGCACGGCGGCCTCGACGGGGTAGGGCAGCGGCGTCGTGTCGACGAGCGACGCAGGCAGGCCGGCCTCGCTTGCGGCCCGCGCCTCGTCGACGGCGTCCGAGCGGGCGGAGGGCGAGCAGACGTAGGCGTAGGACGCGCGCCGGCGAAAGTCGCAGTCGATCGAGTCGCGCTGCACGCGGTCGGCAATCCATCGCAGGGCGGCCTCGTTTGCCTGCGCGTAGGTGCAAGCGCCGTCCGCGCCGAAGCGCGAGCGCAGGCGCGAGTAGATCATGCCGTGCTGCGAGGAGACCTTCGCCGTGGTGTGTCCGCTGACGCCCTGCGCGAGCCGGCGGGCCTCCAGCAGCACGACCTGGGCGCCCGCCTCCTTGAGCAGCAGCGCCGTCGTGATACCGACGATGCCGCCGCCGATGACCGCGACATCGGCGCGGACGCTCTCGCCGAGCTGGGCGGACTCAGGACGCGATTGGGCGCTGTCGAGCCAGACCGAAGCGCGGGTGGCAAGCCCGACGCTCATCGCGCCCTGCGCAGCGCGATTTCCTCGAGGCGCATCAGCGACTCGGCGTTGCGCGCCTTCGTGGCGATGTGGACGAGCGGGTTGAGGGCGAGCACGGCGGTCAGCCCGTCCGGCGTCTCCGTCATCCGCACCAGCGTCCCACCCGCGCACGGGGTCATCTCCATCGTGATCTTCGCCGTTCCCAGCGGCCGGCCCTTGGCGCGCATCCGCAGTAGCTCCGGCGCCCGCGCCTCCAGCGACTCGGTGTGGTCGCTGACCTTGAGTGGTCCGACGCCGATCGTGTGATGAAACTTCGAGCCGGCCGCCGGCCATGCGGCGTCCGCGTCGCGGATCGCCTTGGAGCCGACGACCCAATAGGCGTAGCCCTCGTGGTCGGCGAGCGCTTCCCACACGGCCGTGGGGGAGACTGGCATGAAACGTTCGTTCGTGGCCACGGGGCGTGGCTACCCGCCCTCCGGCAACCGAATGCGGGCCGTGCGGCGAGTGCTGCGGCCTATCCGCTCGTCCGGCTACGCTGACAAGCGTGTTCGAGCTCGCGCTGTCCACGCCAGGCAACGTGACGACCGCGGTGATCGCCGCGGTGGCCCTGCTCGTCGGCGTCCTGCTGATGGCGCGCGGCCGGCGCGACGATGCCCCCGTCGTTGCGGCGGCGGCAAGCCCGACCGCCGAGGCGCCCGCTGAGACCACCGCGCCCGCGGCGGCGCCCGCTGAGACCACCGCGCCCGCGGCGGCGCCCGCTGAGACC
>Ga0136632_10000509_pt1 | contig 11568 bp, 15 predicted proteins | sample AntDrymUQ6112106_2_FD_104670 | JGI IMG/M metagenome (GOLD analysis project Ga0136632, IMG submission 104670) | Polar desert sand microbial communities from Dry Valleys, Antarctica - metaG UQ611 (21.06) | ecosystem: Environmental > Terrestrial > Soil > Desert | place: Antarctica: Dry Valley...
CACGACGCGCGCGTAGCTTCAGCGGGCCGCGAAGACGCGTCGCGTGCCCTCGATCCCCTTCAACTCCTGCTCACCCCGGTCCTCGAACTCCAGGCCGGAACCTGCGACCAGGTCACGTGTCGTCGCGCTCACGAGCACGTCGCCCGCCCCCGCGAACGACATGATCCGAGCTCCCACGTGAACAGCGATACCGCGAGGCTTGTCACCGGCGCGACGCTCGACCTCACCCGTGTGCACACCGGCTCGCACGTCGAGCCCGAGCACATGCAGCCCCGCGCGGATCTCGAGAGCGCAGCGAATCGCCCGCGCAGGGCCGTCGAAGACCGCGAGAAAACCATCGCCGGCCATATCGACCTCCTCACCGGAGAAGCGCGTGAGCTGACGACGGACCACCTCGTGATGCGATCCGAGAAGAGATGCCCAGGCCGCGTCGCCGAGGGACTCCACTCTCTCGGTCGACCCGACGAGGTCGGTAAAGAGAATCGTCGCGAGGATCCGATCCGACGCGGGCGCCGGGCGCACGCCCGTGAGAAACTCCTCGACCTCGTCGACAATCTGATCCGGGTCGTGCATGGGCACATGGTCTTCTCCCCCGAGCTCGACGAAGCGGGCGCCTGGAATCCGCGCGGCGACGTAACGACCCTCCTCGACTCGCGCGTCGCGATCACCCTGGCGGTGGAGGACGAGGGTCGGGCACTGGACGGAAGGGAGAAGCTCACGTACGTCGGCCTGCGAGTTCATAAGGATGAGGTCACGTGCGCCGGCCGGACTGAGAGCGGCGCGGCCGCGGCGGTGAAACCACGTGGCCATCGCTGGCTCGGCGTTGGGAGCCATCGTCGAGAGATCGACGTTCTCACCCCAGGTCGCCTCGAGCTCGCGGGCCTCTCGGGTCCGCTCCTCCTTGGTTGGCGCCCACGGATAGTCGTCGTCGGGGTCGCTGCGCTTCGCATACGTTCCGTACAGAACGAGCGCCCGTGCCCGCTCGGGATAGGTCGCGGCAAAGAGCACGCACAGCGGTCCACCCTCCGAGTATCCGAAGAGGGCGGCTTGCTCGCTTTCAGTCGCATCCATTACTGCTCGCACGTCGTCCATACGACTTTCGAAGTCGGGCAGCCCTACTCCTCGGTCCGAAAGTCCGGTGCCACGCTTGTCGAACCGGATCAGCCTCGCGAAGGACCCGAGCCGCTCGAGGAAATGGGCGTGCGCCGGGTACTCCCAGTCGACCTCGAGGTGCGAGAAGAATCCCGGGACAAGCACGAGATCGAAGGGTCCTTCGCCGGTGACCTGGTAAGCGACGTTGATGTCGCCGCTTCGCGCGTACCGGATCGGCGCGGTCATGGTGCGAGCTCGCGGAAGCGGAAGCAGTCGACCGTGTGGTCGTTCACCATCCCGACGGCCTGCATGAACGCGTAACAGATCGTCGGGCCGACGAAGCGGAAGCCGCGGCGCTTGAGATCCTGGGAGAGCGCTCGGGAGAGGTCGGTCTCCGCGGGAAGCTCGGAGAGGGCACGCCGGCGCCCGACAATCGGCTTGCCGTCGACGAACCGCCAGAGATAAGCGTCGAAGGTCCCGAGCTCCTTCTGTACGTCGAGCACGCGAGCGGCGTTGTTCACCGCGGACTCGATCTTGAGCCGGTTGCGCACGATCACTGGATCTGCGACGAGTCGTTCGACCTCCCTCGGCCCGAAGCGCGCGACGATCTCGAGGTCGAAGCCGGCGAATGCCTGGCGATACCCCTCGCGCTTGCGCAGGATGGTGAGCCACGAGAGCCCCGCCTGCGCGCCCTCTAGCGTGAGCATCTCGAAGAGGTGGCGGTCGTCGTGGGCCGGAGCGCCCCATTCCTCGTCGTGGTAGACGAGCATCTCCTCGTATCGGCCGGAAGCCCACTCGCATCTCGTGACAGCCACGATGGATAGGATCGCACGCGATGCGCCGAGCACTCTTTGCGATCGCCCTCCTCACCTTGGGAGCCGGCTGCGGCGGAGACGACGAGCCTTCCGCGTCGGGCAACGGAGAGTGCGAGAGCGTGGAAGCGCCGGCTGCCCGCGAGCCCGGCACGCTTACGGCGCCGACCGACCCGCTCGACAGTGGCACGAGCTACGGGCTCGTGTTCGAGACGACTTGCGGGACGTTCACGGTCGGGCTCGACACCGAGCTCGCGCCGAACACCGCGGCGTCCCTCGTCGCTCTCGCCCGCGACGGCTTCTACGACGACACTGTCTTCCACCGCATCGTGCCCGACTTCGTGATCCAAGGCGGCGACCCCACCCAGACGGGCACCGGCGGGCCCGGGTACAAGACGGTCGATGCCCCGCCCGCCGGCTCCAAGTACGTGAAGGGAGTCGTCGCGATGGCGAAGTCCCAGGTGGAGGCGGCGGGAACCTCGGGCAGCCAATTCTTCGTCGTCACTGGCGACGACATTGGGCTACCGGCCGACTACGCGATCGTCGGAGAGGTCACCGAAGGGCTCGACGCGGTGGAACGGATTGGCGCGCTCGGCGGCCCCGACGAGCGGCCCACCCAGCCGGTTGTGATCACGAGCGTCACCGTCACCGAGAGCTAGATGAAGATCGCCGCGGTCGTCCTCGCCGCCGGCGAGGCGACGCGCTTTGGCGCCCCCAAGCAGCGCCTCCTCCTCCCGCGGGTGCTCGATCGTCTGGCCAGGGCTCCGATTGACGAGATCGTCGTCGTCGAGGGCGCGTACGAGCTCGAGCTGCCCAGTGACACAGTGTCACAAGGTATTCCCGTACGGCTCGTCGAGTGTCCACACTGGATGCAAGGGCCTGGAGCATCGCTTCGCTGCGGGCTCGAAGCGCTTGCGGACGACGTCGATGCTGCGGTGGTCGTCCTTGCCGACGGGCCTGATCTCTCGCCCGATGCCGTCGAGCGCGTACTCGGTATCTGGGCGGAGAGCGGGGGGATCGTCGCGGCGTCCTACGAGGGCGAACGCGGTCACCCCCTCGTGATCGGCCGGGCGGAGTGGACTGCTGTCCCCGACGAAGGTCTCAGGGAGCTCCCCGTAAGACTCGTCCCCTGCGACGACCTCGGGTCGCCGGGAGACATCGACACGCCGACGGACCTGAGAGAAAACTAGGCGGTCGCGTCGAGCCCGCGAAGCTGCTCGAGCTTCGCCATGAGACCGGGCGGCATCCGCTCGACCGCGCTCAGCTTCACGTACCGACGCAACGTCTCTTCGAATCGATAGCGGCGCCGGCAGTAGTCGCAATCGCCGAGGTGCATCTCGGCCTCGGCCCACTCTTCGTTCGTAAGCGTCCGGTCGAGAAAGTCCTGGAGAATCTCCTCGCAGCGATCGCAGGGCTCGAGCGTCATGTGAGGGCCTCCTCGGCGAGCTTCTGTTTCAAGGCCCGCCTTCCACGGTGCAGACGGGACATGACTGTACCAATCGGCACATCGAGGATCTGCGCGGCGTCCGCGTAGGTGAAGTCGCCGATGTCCACGAGAACGACCACCTCGCGAAACTGCGGCGAGATCTCCGAGAGCGCAGTCACGACGGAATCCTGTGACAGCCGCTCGACGACCTGCTCCTGCTCCAGCGCCTCCTCGCCGGCCGTCGAGGCCAGTTTGTTGGCGAGGTAGTAGTCCGTCTCCTCGAGCGGCTGCGTCTGCGGGGTGCGCTGAATGCGCCGGCCGCGGTCGACGTTGAGGTTCGTCAGGATTCGGAGCAGCCAGGCGCGCATGTTCGTCCCAGGGGTAAAGGAGCGCCAGCTCCGAAAGGCCCTCGCGTACGTCTCTTGCACCAGATCTTCCGCCTCCTCGCGAGATCCGACCAGCCGTCTCGCCACGCGATAGACCTGATCCGCGAGCGCGAGCGCCTCTTCCTCGAAGCGGGCCCGGTCGCGAGCTTCCGCCGCGATCCGCTTCGCTTCGGTGGCGGCCTCGACCTCGCTCACCGGCCTACCGTACCGTTCTCTCTACGGGAGGCTGCAACGAGGCACGAGAGTCGGCTATTCCCCGACGGGTGCGGCTTCCCGGAACCCCGCCTTGGACAGCACGGCCAAAATCTCGTCCCTCGAGGTGCGATCCGCGTCCCAGGACACCGTCACGTCTCCGACGAGGTTGGCGTTCGCGGACTCGAGACCTTCGAAACCCTGGAGAGCGACCGCGAGCCTCCCAACGCAGCGCTCGCAGCGGATCCCGCTGACGTGGAGCGTCTCCGTCACGGTCGGCATCAGCGCGATCGTACCCTCGGTTAGCGGGCGGCCTTGCCCTTCACTCCATGGACGGGCCGCCCTGCTGCCTCCCAGGCGTAGTAGGAGGCGCTCGGCCCGAACCCGCTCTCGTAAGGGACGATCCGCGGGTTCCTGCTGACCTCTTTCGCGCGTTGCGCGTGCCAGAGGAGATTCGGATCGTCGCGCTCCTCCCAGACGAGAACCAGGTGCGCTGCGGTCATGAAGTCGGCGACGAATGAACAGCCGGGAGCAGGACACGGAAAGGGATCCGTGCGCACGCAGAACCAGCCGCTGTGATCGGCGCTGTCGTCGTCGTCCCACAGCTCCTCGTCGGACTCCAGTTCGAAATCGGAGAAGACAGCTGCGCCACGCCGGGGCTCCGGGTCCACGGTGGCCACAATAGCCACGTGGCTGTAACGCCTTCACGCGATATCGCGGTCGTCCTCTCCGGGGGCGGGATCAACGGCGTCCTGCTCGAGCTCGGCTTTCTCATGCGCCTGCGCGAGAGTCCGGTGTGGCCACGCGTGGGATGGATCTACGGAACCTCGGCAGGCGCCCTCTCGGGAGCGATGGCCGTCGTCGACCGGCTCGACGAGCTCGAGGAGTTCGCGCTCGGCCTGCAGCCCGATGACGTCTTCCGCCCGCGACGCATGTGGCAATTTCCCGGAGGCCTCCACGACTACACGCTTCCGCAGACGATCGCCGAGCGACTCGACGGCGGTGACGAGCTGGGGTCGGCGGTGGTGGCATCCGAGATCGAGCTAATCGTCTTCGCGACCGACGTGAGCGTCCCCCTCGACGAAGACGACTCACAGGACTTCGAGCTCGTCTACCCGGCGCACTCCACCTCCGCGGAGACGATGGGGAAGGCGATTCTCGCCTCGGCGGCAGTGAGTGGGCTCGTGCTTCCCGTCAGCGTCGACGGCGTCATTGCGACCGACGGAGGCTGGGTCCGCAACTTCCCGCTCGCGCACGCGTACCGAAATCCGGACGTACAGGCGATCGCGGCCTTTCGCTACGTCGCCAGCTATCGGCCAACCGATGTCGCGTTTCTGGGACGGATGCGAGAGCGTCTGGATCGCTTCAGAGCTGTCCCGCCCGTGCGCGCCTTGCTTGCGGAGATCCGTCTCGCGGAGGAGCGCGCCGCACGCGGGGAGCCCGCTCACTACGCGGAGATGATCGTGCGCCTCATGCGAGTCGCGATCGCACGAAACACGGTGCTCGAGGAGCGTCTAGCAGCCGAGCGAGACACGTCCGTCGCGGAGCTGCAGAGACTACGAGACGAGGTGATCTCGACGGCAGTCGGGGCGGCGCCGAAGCGCCGGCAGGGACATCTGCGCGCCGAGCTCGAGGCCATCTTCACGTCCGCACGGTTCCCGTTTCGGCACGGCCGGCAGGTCCCGAGCCTGATCGTCAGGGCGTCCCCGGGAGACGACGGTCTCGACCCGACGTTCCGCGGAGACGAGCCGTGGCCGGAGGAACGCAAGCGCGCCCAGATCGAGCGCGGCTACCGGCTCACCGACGATGCGCTGGCCGCGGACCCCGACTTCAACAGTTAGCAGGCTCAAGTGCGATGCGGCCGCGAAGCGGGCGCCTTTAGGGATTTTCGCGCGACCGGAATCCGCGTTAGCGGATTCCGGACTTGCGCCAAGCTAGCGGGCAGAAGAAGGCTGTCGCCCGAGAGTGACGGTCACACTCGTCCTTTTCGCGTCGCGGTAGATGCGCAGCTTGATCTTGTCGCCAGGCTTACGCGCGGCGATCGTGTCGCGGAGCTTCTCGATCGAGGAAACCTGCTCGCCGTCGGCTGCGACGATGATGTCTCCGCCGAGGTCGTAGGTCTCGCCTGCGACTACGACGCGGGTCTCGCCGGCCTCGAGGCCGGCCTTCGCGGCGCCGCTCGCGGGACGCACCTCCTCGACGAGGACGCCTGACTCGACAGGAAGGTTGTAGGTCTCGGCGAGATCGGGCGTCACCGCGTGTCCGCTGATGCCGAGGTATGCGTGCTCGGCGCGGCCGGTCTGCAGGATCTGCGCGACGACGTCCTCGACCGTGTTCGAGGGAACCGAGAAGCCGATCCCAACGTTGCCCGTGCTGATGCCTCCGGTCTCGATCTGCGTGTTGACGCCGATCACCTCACCCTGGGCGTTGAGAAGAGGGCCGCCCGAGTTGCCCCGGTTGATGGGCGCATCAGTCTGAATGACGTGGTCGATGGTGAACTGATTGGGTGCGGTGATAAGGCGCTGGAGCGCGCTCACGATGCCCGCCGTCGCGGTCCGGTCGAGCCCGAACGGATTGCCGATCGCGACGACCGGATCTCCCACTCGCACCAGGTCGGAGTCGCCGAGTGGGAGAGGAGTCAGGGCGCTCGCCTGCGACTCGACCCGAAGCACGGCAAGATCGGTCGACGGATCGGTGCCTACGAGCTCCGCCTCGACCGTGTCCCGGTTGGAGAAGCTCACGCGGATCTCGTCGGCATCCTCGACGACGTGGAAGTTCGTGACGATGTGCCCGGCTTTGTCGACGACGAATCCCGAGCCCAGGGCGGACGATGGGAGGTCGCCGGAAAACGCGTCCGCGGTCTTGTTCGTCGATGCGATCTGCACGACGCCAGGCGCTGCGCGCTCGTAGATCTCGTTGACGCTCATCCCACCCGTTGAAGGCGCTGCTGCGGCGCGCGGCGCTGCGGTCTCGGTGACAACGGTTGTCGTCGTCGAGCCCTCGAACCCGCCCAACAGTGCGACCGCGCCCACCGCGACCGCAGCCCCGAAGGCAGCAGTCGCGACGAGCGCTATGTACGGTCGCACGGGGGAGAGGGCCATGCCTCTCCGTTATAGACACATGCGGGTGAACCCGGCGTTAGAGCCCGTTAAGCGGCAGTTGCGCGGTCGACTCAGCCAGCGAGAACGCCGGTGAGGTACATCGCGGTGATCCCCGCGAGGAAACCGCCGATAGCGTAGCTGGAGCGCAGACCGCCGGGCGCGGTGCGCGCGACGTAGCGGCCGACCTCGACCACGACTTGGAAGGCCGCACCAGCGGCGATCGCGAAGAAGAGGACGCCCATGACGTCGCTCGACGTGTAGCCGCCGATCCATGCGCCCAGAATCGCGGGCGCGCCGGCGATGAGCGCGAGCGCGACGAGCGCGAGAAGGGTTACGCGTGTCTTCGCCACGGGCGCGGCGATACCGAGGCCCTCGGTGATGTTGTGGATCATGAAACCGACGATCAGGAACGTCCCCAGCTGCAGCTCTCCGAGCGCAAAAGAGGCCCCGATGGCGAGTCCCTCACCAAGGTTGTGGATGCCGATCCCGATCGCGACGAGAAGCGCGAGCGCGAAGCCGGTCGCCGTACCTCCGCTGCTCAGCCGGCCGGAAAGCGCGGTCATACCCAGGAAGCTGAGTGCGACTCCGAGCAGAACGAGCCCACTGCCGCCGAGCGCCGACGGTAAAGCTGCCTGGAGCGCAAAGGCCTCGCTCAGCGCCTCGAGTCCCAGAAACACGAGCAGCCCCGCGGTCAGCGCCATGAAGGCTGCGAGCCAGGCGGGGCTTGCCTGCCGCAGCGCCGGAAGCCAGAGGAGCCCGAGCGCCACCGGGAGGATCCCCACGAGCGCGCCGATCACCGCATAGCCGAGAAATCCTCTGAGTGCCGGATCGGGCGTCGCGATCGCGGCCGGGATTTCCCTGACCGTCTGGATTCCGGTCGAACTCGTCACGCCGACCGTTATCGGGTCCTCCTCGACCCAGTCGAACGGGACGACGATCGTGCTCGAGCGAAGGCGTCCGAGCTCGATCGGCCCGTCGACCGTGTACGGGACGACCGCGTCGTCGACGTTCACGTTCGCGATGGTCAGGTCATCCGGCTGCGGGTTCCGCACCGTAATGCGGATCTCGCCCGGCTTGAACTCCACCCGGCGAATGTCGAACTCGTCCGCGGGCGGCGGGTTCGTGCCGACGAGGTCGACGAGCGAGGAGCCACTGGTGACGACGACGCCGACGGCGATCGCGAGCAACAGCACCGGCACGACCGCCCACAGCCGCCAGCCCATGCGCCCGGGTGCCGTGGCCGAGCCGGCTTCCATTTATTCGGTGACCTCGAAGAAGCCCATCCAGCCGAGCTCCGCGAACTCCGACTGGTGCGCGTGAAACATGAAGCGACCCGTGTTCGCAAACTGGATCTCGAGCACCCCACGCTGGCCCTGACACTGCATGATCGTGTCGGTGTACTCCCAGTAGTCGCCCGTACCGGTCGGCTGGTAGCGGAAGAAGTCGCCGTGCAGGTGGAGGGAGTTGACGAGGTCGAACTCGGTGAGGTTCGCGAGGTAGATCCGGACGAGCTCCGAACGCTTGACCCGGATCGGGTAGCGGGCGTAGTAGAACGAGCGGCCGTTGACGGTGTAGAAGTTGTTCTCGCCGTCCGCGTCGGTGTCGAAGCCGTTCATCACCAGCACGAGCTCCTGCGCGGGCGGTCGCGGTTCTTTCGGATCGATGATGAAGGCGCCGTAGAGGCCCTTGTGGATGTGCTTCTTGAGCGGCGTGGCATGGCAGTGGTAGAGATGGAGTCCTGCCGGCCGGGCCTCGAACTCGTAGATGAACTGTCCACCGCTCTCGACGATCTGGAAGACGCCGTCCATGTTCGCCGGGTGGATCCCGTGGAGGTGGATCGTGTGCGGATGCGACCCACGATTCAGGAAACGGACTCGGAGCGTGTCGCCCTCGGTCGCCCTGATGACCGGGCCCGGTGCGGTGCCGTTGTACGTCCAGGCCGGGAAGAAGATGCCGGGGGCGATCTCGAGATCCTTGTCTTCCGCGATGAGCGTGTACTCCCGCACCCGCCCGGGCTTCGACGGCAGCGACGGCGGCGGATAGAGGAGTGCGTCGAGATCGTTCGGGCCGCCGACGGCGGGTACCTCGGGGCCGATCATCGCCGCGTGACCCATCGTCGCGCCGCGGCCCCCGACGATGTGCGCGGCATCGCCGCCCTGAATGTGGCTCGCGTGGCCTTGGCCGCCGGCCTCCGCCTCGCCGTCGAACGCGAGCTTCCCTACGAACGGAACCGCCGCGAGTGGAGCGGCGGCAGCGAGCAACTTGCGGCGAGTGAAAGGTTTTTTAGTCATAGCTAAATTCAATCCTCAGTGTAACCTAAGACTTCTGCGATGGGAACCAAAGCCCCCGATCTGACCGTCGCCGTCCAGGACTACTTGAAGGGCATCTACACGCTCGAATCCGTGGGCGAGCGGGTTACGACATCCGCTCTCGCCGGGCGCATGGGCGTCAGCGCCCCCTCCGCGACGGCGATGACGAAGCGGCTCGCCGACCTCGGTCTCGTCGAGCGCGCTCCGTATCGCGGGGTCGCGCTGACGGAGGAAGGCCGGCTCGGCGCCCTCGAGGTCCTTCGCCACCACCGGCTGCTCGAGCGCTATCTCGTCGACCGGCTCGGGCTTTCGCTGGATCAGGTGCACGCCGAGGCCGAGCTGCTCGAGCATGCGCTCTCCGAGGAGCTAGAAGCGAAGATCGACGCCGAGCTCGGCTTCCCCACGCACGACCCGCACGGGGATCCGATCCCCGACAGCGAGCTGCGGGTCGTGGCCGGCCGCGACCGGACGCTCGTCGACCTGGAGCCGGGCGAGCGCGCGTCGGTGTCACGGGTCCCGGACGGCGACCCGGAGCTGCTCCGCTACCTCGCAGAGCTTGGGCTCGTACCCGGATCAGGCGTGGAGGTCGTCTCGCAGGCGCCCTTTGCAGGGCCGGTCACAGTGCGGACGGACCGAGGCGATCACGCGATCTCCCAGGAGCTCGCCGACCGCATTGCTGCGTCGAGCTAGGCCGTCAGCTCCAGCGCGACGGTCCTGACGTTCTGCTCGCGCATGACGCCGAGCGTGTCGTCGAGCTTCTGCGCTAGCTCACCTGATGCAAGCAGCTCCTCGGTGATGTCCGCGCCACCGATGAGCTCGCCTTTGACAAAGACCTGGGGGATCGTCGGCCAGCCCGACAGTGTCGCGAGCTCCTGGCGGATGCGCGGATCCGGGAGGACATCGACGGTCGTGACCGGAGCGCCGGCAGCATGGAGCGCTTTCAACGCCCGCTGGGAGTTGCCGCACATGATCATCTCCGGCGTGCCCTTCATAAAGAGGGCGACCGGCTCCTTCTCGATCACTTCCGCGATCTGCTCGTTCAGCGTCTTCATGCGGTTCCTTTCGTCTTGATCCTGAGCTCGTGAATCGAGCCGTCGCCGAGCGGCGCCGCGAGGGCGTCGTTCACGCGACGGTGCTGGTCGAGGAGAGGGAGACCGTCGAAGGACGGGCTGGAGACGGTTACCTGGAAGTGGTCGCCCGTGCCGGTGCGATCCTCGACCGAGAGCTCCACGGCTTCGGGGAATGCCTGCTCCAACACGACTCGGATCGCTTCGGCCTCCATCAGCGATCATGGTATCCGTGGCTCGCAGAGTCCCGAGACCGGTCGCCTACGTGCTCGCGCTTCCGGAACGTCTCGTTCGTGCCGTCGCAGCGGCAGGAGGCGGTGCGATCCACGAGACCGCGGAGCTGGTTCTCCCCCGACTGATCCGGCGCTCGCGACTGTACGAGGCGACCGCGAAGAACCTCCTCCGCATCACGGTCGAGCTCGTGGGCGGCGTCGATCGCCCGCACGAGGTGGTCGCCGGCGAGTTCGAGAAATCGCCGGGGAGGCTTGCGGTCCGCAAGGGCGCCGGAAACGTGGTCGAGCTCGGCTCGATCTTCGCTTTCGGCTTCTCGCCGCTGTGGCTTCTGGCGGGCGCCGCCGACGTCACGCGCGGCACCCGAGTTTACCTCGACGCGCTCGTGGATGAGCTGAAGGACGAGGGTGTGATCGCGCGAGAGGCCGAGCTCGGCTCGGTCGACGAGCTGCTCGCCGCATTCGAGGGAGCGAGCGGAACGACTGCGCGGCTCATCGACATCCCGCCCCTCGAGGTGCACGGGCTCAAGCAGACGCTCTCCGACCTGCGGGAAGACGCGCAGGGACTACCCAGCCCGTCGGAGCTCTCTGCCGTGTACTCGGCACTCGCGCGAGAGGCCGATCGGGAGGAGAAGAGCCTGCTCGAGGTGTCGACGGGAGTGGGACTCGCCTTCTTCAACTCCGCCCGCCACGTCGGACGCGAGCACGTGCTCGAGCCCTACACCGAAGACTTCAAGCCAGTGCGCGACGAGGGCTTTGCCGCGTACGCGCTCCGCGTGGGTCGCCCCTATGCCCAGGCCTTCGCCCGGCATTTCGACACGAGCCGGACAAGCCTCACGGAGCGTGGGCTCGAGCGGCTGGGTGGCCCGAAGCTGATTGAATCGGGAGAAATGGCGCATCCCGACAGCTTCGGAGCACGTGCTCGGCTCACCGTGGGCGACCGCGAGGTCGAG
>Ga0136632_10000510_pt1 | contig 11562 bp, 12 predicted proteins | sample AntDrymUQ6112106_2_FD_104670 | JGI IMG/M metagenome (GOLD analysis project Ga0136632, IMG submission 104670) | Polar desert sand microbial communities from Dry Valleys, Antarctica - metaG UQ611 (21.06) | ecosystem: Environmental > Terrestrial > Soil > Desert | place: Antarctica: Dry Valley...
CAAGCCGGCGCTCGAACGGCCGCTGATCGAGGTGGGGACGGTCCGCCGGCTCGGCGCCGAGGTGCTCGAGTACCCGGTCAGGGACGACGACGCGATCGTCGGTCGCTTGGTCAACGAGCTCGGGCTCTCACGAGAAGCGCTCGTGAACGTGATCGTGCGCAGCGATCAGGCGCTGCTGCCGCGCGGCTCGACGGCGATCGAGGCCGGGGATCGGCTGCACATCCTGGTCCGCGCACCCGCGCGCGAGGCGACGATCGGCCTGTTCGAGCGCTGGCGCGAGGGACCGATCGGCGAGCCCGAGCCGCCGCCCGCGCGGCTCGCCGGCCGCGCGGCGATCTTCAGCGTCAGGCCGTGGCGTCCCGAGGACGGCGACCCGGTCGACCCGCAGCAAATCGGCGGCACCGCCGTGCTGCGCAAGCTCCGCACGCGGCGGGCGAGACCCGGCGCGCTCGTGCAACTGGAGGACGGGCGCTTCGCCGCCACCGGGGATGGCCGGGTGGCGGTCGGCGGCTCGCGCCAGCTGTTCCGCTACTGCCGCGAGCGGATCGCGAACGCCGACGACGAGCAAGCGCGCGCGTGGTGGCAGGAGGTCGCAGGCGTGATGGCCCAGCGCGCCCTGCATCGATAGCCGCCGCCGGCGTCGATCAGCGAGCGAGCAACAGCGCGGCCCAGCCTTTGTCGGACAGCCGCCGGCGCTCACGCAGGGGCGCAAAAGCCGCCGCGACCTCGCCCGCTTCCTCGGCGAGCAGTCCGGAGGCGATCAGGGCCGTGGGCGCGAGCGCGAGCCGCTCCGCGACCGTCAGCAGCAGCGGCCGCATGAGGTTGGCGACCAGCACGTCAGCGGCAGGCGCCGGCTCGCTGCGCAGGTCGAAGCGTTCGATCCGTTCGAGCGCGACGCCGTTCGCGTTCGCGTTGGCGCGCGTTGCCGCGACCGCGTCGCGGTCCGAGTCGAGCGCGCCGACCGGCTCGAAGCCGAGCTTCGCGGCGGCGATCGCGAGCACGCCCGACCCGCAGCCAAGGTCACAGAGCGAGCCTCGAGGCTCGAGCTCGAGCATCAGCTCGAGGCAGAGGCGAGTCGTCGCGTGCGAGCCGGTGCCGAACGCGGCGCCCGGATCGATCACGATCTCCTCGACGCCAGGCCGCAGCGCCGGCTGCTCCCACGGCGGACGGACGTAGAGCCGCCCGCCGACGAGCACCGGAGTGTGGAAGCGCTTCCAGCGCTCGGCCCAGTCGTCCGGCACCTCGTCGCCGCTGACCTCGACCTGCACTCCGGCAATCTCCGCGGCTCCGCGCGGGAGCGCGGGAAGCTCGCCCGGCGCCCCGTAGAGCGCGTACTCGACGAAGCCCTCGCCGTCGACCTGCTCGACCCCGCCGGGCGCCAGCTCGAGCACCGCGGCGAGCACGGACTCCGCCGCCTCCGCGGGGGCGCGGATCGCGAGACGGATCACCGCAGTGCCGAGCGGAGCGCCCTCAGGCGCTCAGCCGAGGACGCGCTTGACCTTCGACAGCAACGACTCCGGCTCGGGATCGCGCAGGTTGTCGACCCCGAGCGTGGCGGCGAAGCGCTCGAGGCCGGCGCGCTGGTCGGCGCTCAGGTTGCGCGGGACCACGACGTTGACGAGCACGCGCTGGTCGCCCCGCCCGCGCCGTGCGCGACCGAGGGCGGGCATGCCCTGTCCGCGCAGCGTGATCACCGTCCCGGGCTGGGTCCCGGGCTCGATCCGCAGCGTCTCCTCGCCGTCGAGGGTCGGAACGCTCACCGTCGTGCCGAGCGCCGCGGCCGGCGCTGGCAGGTCGACCACGGTGACGAGGTCGTTGCCGTCGCGCACGAAGCGCTCGTCCGCCTCCACGCGCACGACCACGTAGAGGTCGCCGGCGGGCCCGCCGCGCTCGCCCGCGTGCCCCTTGCCGGTGAGCCTGATCCGCTGCTCGTCCGCGATGCCCGCGGGCACCTCGACCGACAGCCGGACCCGGCGCGCGCGGCGCCCGCGGCCCGAGCACTCGCCGCACGGGGTGCTCGCGATCTTGCCCTCGCCGCCGCAGGCGTCGCACGGCTGGCTGCGCACGAGCTGGCCGAACGCCGTCCGGGCGACCGACCGCAGCTCGCCAGCGCCGTCGCAGCGGGCACAGGTCTCGATCGGCGTGCCGGGCTCCGCTCCGTTCCCGGCGCAGCGCTCGCAGAGGTCGACCGCCTCGTAGTCGACGTCGACGCTCACCCCGCTCGCCGCCTGCTCGAGCGTGATCTGCGTCGCGACCGCGACGTCGCCGCCCTGCACCGCACCGCCGAAGCCGCGCGCGCCTCCGAACGGGCTCTCGCCACCGAAGAAGGCGTCGAAGATGTCGGCGAACGAGCCGAAGCCCTGCGCGCTCGGGCCATAGCCGCGCGAGTTGAGGCCGTCGTGGCCGTAGCGGTCGTAGACCGCGCGCCGCTCGGAGTCGGACAGGATCTCGTAGGCCTCGGCGGCCGCCTTGAACTTCTCCTCGGCCTCCGGGTCGTGTCGGTTGACGTCCGGGTGCAGCTCGCGCGCGAGCCCGCGGAAGGCGCGCTTGATCTCGGCGTCGTCGGCGTCGCGGCCGACGCCGATCAACTCGTAGGGGTCGGCCTTCATCGCATGTTCGCCCGGTAGGGCGTCATTCGCCGTACACGCGGGCGACGAAGCGCGACAGCTCCGCCGCCGCGCCGCGGACGCTCGCGATCGCGGTCGCGTAGTCCATGCGCACCGGCCCGACGACGCTGACGGCGCCGAGGTTGCGTGAGGAGACCCCGTAGTTCGCGGCGACGACGCTGACGGCGCGCAGCTCGGGCGTCTCGTTCTCCTCACCGATGCGCAGGTACACGCTCGCCTCGCCGAGCGTGCCGCGCAGCAGCGAGAGCAGCGTCACGCGGCGTTCGAGCACGGCCATCAGATCGCCGAGCTGGGAGAGCTCCTGGAACCGATCCTCGGACAGCAGCCGCGCCGCGCCGTCGACGTAGAGCGTGTCCTCGGCCGTGTCCTCGAGCTCGGTGAAGGCAGGCGCCAGCGTCGCGAGGAACTCGCGCTCGCTATCGGCGAGCTCGGGGTCGAGCAGCTTGGCGTGCAGCATCCGCGCTCCGACAGCCATCCCGCCGAGGGTCTCGTTGAGGTAGCTCCCGGCCCAGTCGACGAGACCGGGGTCGAGCGGATCCTCGTACGAGACCACCCGCTTGGTCACCCCCCCCGTCGAGGTGATGACGACGATCATCGCCAGCTGCGGCTGCAGCAGCAGGACCTCGACGCGCTTGATCGTGGTGCTGGCGATCGGCGGCGCCGAGACGATCGCGAGCAGGCTCGTGATCTGGGACAGCTGGGCGGTCGTCGCGCGCATCGCCTCGTCGACCTCCGCCTGCGTGAGCGCGAGCTCGAAGCGCTCGCGCGGGACAGGCAGCGCGTCAGACTCGAGCAGCGCGTCGACGTAGTGGCGGTAGCCGAGGTCGGTGGGGACGCGGCCCGCGGAAGTGTGCGGATGGCCGAGCAGCCCGAGCTCCTCGAGCCGCGCCAGCTCGGCGCGGATCGTCGACGGGCCCCATGCCAGCTCGCCGCTGTCGGCGAGCCACTTCGAGGCGACCGGCTGGCCGAGCTCGACGTGGCCCTCGACGACGGTTCGCAGGATCGTCGCTTGTCTGGGCGTCAGCTCCACGCCCTCATTGTCCCAACTGCGCGGGTTCGGGCCCGCGCGGGGGTCCCTAGGCCTCGACTTCGGCTTCGGCGTTGCGAATGATCTGGTTGCCCGACTGCTCGGCCACGGTGTCGATCACGACGCGGCCGGCGGCCTCGGACTTGACCGTCCCACTGACCGTGATCTCCTGCTCGGGGAAGCCCATGCCGCGGAACTGCACCGCGAGCCGCTTCAGCTTCGTCGGCCCGCCGCCGGCCGCGGCCGTGTTGGCGCGCGCGACCTGGGCCATGCTCCAGAGGCCGTGCAGGATCACTCCCGGAAGCCCGACGTTGTTCGCGAACTCGGGATCGGTGTGGATCGGGTTGGGATCGCCCGAGGCCTCGGCGTAGCGCTTCGTCAGGCCCGCGTCGGGGGTGACCTTCAGCTCCGGGATCGAATCTCCAACGTTCACGGCCTTCAGCCTCCTCGTACGATGTTGGTCCAGGTCGCCTTCACGACCTCGTCGCCGTTCTGGTTGCGCGACCGGGTCTCGAACACGTAGAAGGCCTTGTCGCCCTTGTCGTAGATCTCCTTGACCTCCGCCGTCGTCGAGATCCGATCGCCGGCGCAGACCGGCTCCGACCAGACGAACTCCTGCCCGCCGTGGACCATCAACGGCAGCTTGTCGGCGATCACCTCGACGATCGCCGGGCCCATCGCGCCCGCCGAGTAGACGACGGCGAACATCGGCGGCGCGACGACGTCGCGGAAGCCTGCGGCCTTGGCGGCCTCGGCGTCGCGGTGGACGGGATCGTCCTCACCGACGGCGTCGGCGAAGGCGCTGATGCGGTCGGCGTCGACCTCGAACTCGGCAGCGTCGTAGGTCTTCCCGACTGGACTAGTGTCGACCGGCATGGGCGGCGCGGAAGTCTACTGCCGCCGGGACGACGAAGGGCGGCGCGGCGATGTCCGAATCGCCGCGCCGCCCATTGCTCGCAGCCCGAGGGGTGCGGGCTGCTGTCGTCCGTCCGCTAGGACTTGACGAACGGCTTGACCGCGTCGAGCACCTGCTGCATGTCGAGCGGCTTGTCGAACGCGCTCTCCGTCGGGGCGGCGTCGTTCTGGAGCCGGATCGCCGCCGCGTGACGCGCCTCGACCTGAACGATCGAGCCCGCCGTGGCGAGGATCTCCTTCGACTGGATCGCGGGGCCGGCGCCATTGTAGGCGCTGACACCGGTGTCCTCGAGCGTCTGCGCGAGCTTGAGGAACGCCGCCTGGTCGGCGAACGCATCGCCGAAGTCGACCTCCGGGGCTGCCACGGGTTCGCCGCCCGCGTCCGTGATCCCGGCCATCAGGCCCTTGACGTGCTCGTCCTCGTCCTTCTGGATCAGGGTGGCGAGCTCGTTGGCGTCGCCGTCGAGGTCCGAGACCTGATCGAGGCCCTGCTTGTAGTAAGCGGCCTCGAGGTACTCGAGCGTGAGGGCGAAGTTGAGGATTCCGATATCGCCCCCTCCCTCGTCCTGGGCGAACGCCTCCTTGACGAACGGGCCTACGGTGCTGACACCGTAGACCGCGCCCGCAGCAAGGGCGCCACGCAGGATGAACGACTGACGGGTGATCCCGTCGATTTGGATGGCGGCCAGCTCAGGGACCGCCAGGTTGGAGTTGGACATCTCTATTCCTTTCCTTTCTGGTGGTCTCGTTAGCTGACGATGAACGGCTTGACGGCCTTCAGGACCTCGTCCATCGAGGCCGGCTTGGCGAACGCGCCGTCGGGCACGATCGTCTGACCGGTTGCGGTGTTCAGCGCCGCCGCGTGACGTCCCTCGACCGAGTGGATCGAGAGCGCCGCCGCGAGGATCTCCGGCGACTTGATGTCGGGTGCAGCGCCGAGGTAGGCAGCCGCGCCGAGGTTCTCGACCGTCGCCGCGAGCTTGAGGACTTCCTCTTCGCTCTCGAGCGGGAACTTCGTCTCGGGTGCGGCGACCGGCTTGCCGCCGAGCTTCTCGACTGCGGCCTTCAGAGCGTCGACGTGCTCCTGCTCTTCCTTGGCGAACGTCGTCGCGAGCTCGCCGATGTTCTTGTCGGTCACGATCCCGCTCTCGAGCACGTCGTTGTAGAACGCCGTCTCGAGGTACTCGAGCGTCAGCGCGTAGTTGACGATGTCGATGTCGCTCTTCGCACCGCCGCCGCTCTTGTCGTCGGATGCGGCTGTGCTGTCGTCCTTCTTGTCGTCATCGTCGTCGCCACAGGCCGCGAGGAAGATCGCGAAGGCGCTCGCTGCGCCCGCGCCTCCGACCATCTTCAGGAAGCGCTTGCGCGACGCGTCGTCGCGCGAAAGCTCCTCCAGCGCGCCGCGCTCCGTGGCGGCAGGCGCTTCGGTGTCTTGCTTGGACATCATTCCTCCTGGGTCTGGGATGGGTGAGGGTGCTTAACCGTTCCCTTCGTCCAGGGCCGTCGTCCGGATGCCCCCGCGCCAAAAGCTGGCGCGTTCCCACACAGCTCAGCCGGGGAGCGGGTCCCGGTTTCGCCACGCGGGCGTCCTAGCGCAAGTTCGCGACCGCCGCGCGCGCCGCTTCGACCGTCGGGTGGTATTGGAAGCGGACGATCAGGCCGTCCTCGATCTGCCACAGCTGAGCGATGTCCATCTCGATCTCGAGCCCACTACCTCTCCCGCGCCCGCGCTGGTGGACGGCCGCGATCGCGAAGCGCTCGTCGATGCTCTGGATCTCCTCGATCGCGATCTCAAAGCTCTCCCAAGCCTCGAGCCACTCACCCATCCACTTGAGGAATCCCTCCTTCCCGTGGAAGGTGCCCGAGTTCGGCAGGTCGGGCGAGGTGAACGACTCGATCTCTGGATGAAGGAGGGCGACGAGCGAGTCGATGTCGCCGCTGTTGAACGCCTCGAGCGCAACCGCGGCCAGCTCTTCGTGCCGCTTCTCAGTCGCCATCGCCGAGCTCCAGCACCGACAGGAACGCCTCCTGCGGGACCTCGATGCGGCCGACCTGCTTCATCCGCTTCTTGCCCTTCTTCTGCTTCTCGAGCAGCTTGCGCTTGCGCGAGACATCGCCGCCGTAGCACTTCGCGATCACGTCCTTGCGGATCGGCTTGACCGACTCGCGGGCGATGATCTTGGCCCCAATCGCGGCCTGGATCGCGACCTCGAACTGCTGGCGCGGGATCTGCTTCTGGAGTCGCTCGGTCAGGCCGCGCCCAGCGTCGTAGGCCTTGTCCTTGTGCACGACCATCGACAGCGCGTCGACCTGGTCGCCGGCGAGCATGATGTCGAGCTTGACGAGGTCGGACGGGCGATCGCCGGTCAGCTCGTAGTCGAGCGAGGCGTAGCCGCGCGTGCGCGACTTCAGCTGATCGAAGAAGTCGAGCACGATCTCGGCAAGCGGCAGGTCGTAGTGGAGCTGGACGCGGGCCTCTGAGAGGTAGCCCATGTCGGCGTGCACCCCGCGCCGCTCCTGGCAGAGCTCCATCACCGCGCCGACGTGCTCCTTGGGGCAGATGACGGTGGCGCGGATGTAGGGCTCGCGGATCTCCTCGATGCGGGCGCGATCGGGCATCTCGGACGGCGAGTGGACGGGGATGGCCGAGCCGTCGGTGAGCAACACCTCGTACTCGACCGTCGGCGTGGTCGCGAGCAGCTCCAGGTCGTATTCGCGCTCGAGGCGCTCGCGCACGATGTCCATGTGCAGCAGGCCGAGGAAGCCGCAGCGAAAGCCGAAGCCGAGCGCCTGGCTCGTCTCGGGCTCGTACGACAACGCCGCGTCGTTGAGCGCGAGCTTCTCGAGCGCGTCACGCAGGTCGGCGAAGTCGTCGGTGTCGACCGGGAACAGGCCGCAGAAGACCATCGGCTTGATCTCGCGGTAGCCGGGCAGCGGTTCGGCCGCGGGTCGCGCGACCGTCGTGAGCGTGTCGCCGACGCGCAGCTTCGAGACGTCCTTCATGCCCGTGATCACGTAGCCGACCTCGCCCGCCGCCAGCTCGGCCACCGGCGTAAACGCGGGTCCGAAGAAGCCGATGTCGTCGATGTCGGCCTCGGTGCCCGCCTGCATCGCGAGGATCGCGTCGCGCTTGCGCAGGACTCCGTCGACCACGCGCACGTAGGCGACTACGCCGCGATACTGGTCGAACTCCGAGTCGAAGATCAGCGCGCGAGCGGGGGCGTCGCGGTCCCCCTCGGGCGGCGGCACGCGATTGACGATCGCCTCGAGGATCTCCTCGACGCCGGCGCCGGTCTTCGCCGAAATCCGGATCACGTCGTCGGCGGGATCGCCGATCAGCTCCGCGATCTCGCCCGCGACGCGCTCGGGCTCGGCGCCGGGGAGGTCGATCTTGTTCAGCGCCGGGATCAGCTCCAGGCCCGATTCGACCGCCAGGTAGGTGTTGGCCACCGTCTGCGCCTCGACGCCCTGCGAGGCGTCCACCAGCAGCAGCGCGCCGTCGCAAGCTGCGAGCGAGCGCGAGACCTCGTAGGTGAAGTCGACGTGGCCCGGGGTGTCGATCAGGTGCAGCCGGTAGGTCTGACCGTCGCGCGCCGTGTACTCGACGCGCACCGCCTGCGCCTTGATCGTGATCCCGCGCTCGCGCTCGAGCTCCATCGAGTCGAGCAGCTGGGGGCGGTGGTCGCGCGGGTCGACCGCGCCCGTGCGCTCGAGGATGCGATCGGCCAGCGTCGACTTGCCATGGTCGATGTGGGCGATGATCGAGAAGTTGCGGATGTTGGCGGCGGGGCTGGCCACGGTGGGGATTATGGGGATGAGGAGTGCCGCGCTAGTCGCGGCGCCCGAAGCGGCTCGCGACCAGCGCCCGGATCTGGTGTGCCTCTTCGATCCGCAGCGCCCAGACGGCGGCCGCGTAGATCGCGCCGCCGGCCGCGATTGCGATCCCGACCGAGACGAGCTGCGCGACGAACTGGCGCCCGAGCCATTCGTCGAGGCCGTACCAGACCCCGTAGCTGACGGCGCCCAGGAGCGCGGCGGCGGCGAGCATCTTCGCGGCCGCGGCGAGCGTCTTCGCTCCCTCCACGCCGTGCAGGTCGCCGCGTAGGAACCAGGCCTGGGCGAGCGTCATTACGACCGTGCCGACGACGGTGCCGATCACGATCCCCGAGATTCCGAACGGTCCGTAGAGCGCGGCCGCCACGCCGGCGTTGATGACGAGGTTGACGCCGGCGAGCGCGGTCGTGATCCACGGGCGCTGGAGCGCGAAGTAGGTGCGCGAGAGCAGCAGACTCGCTCCCTGGAACGGCAGCGAGACCGACCACCACACCATCGCGGTGGCGACGAGGTCGGTCGCGTCGGCGTCGAAGGCGCCGCGCTGGAAGACGATCCGTGTGATCGGCTCGGCGAGCACGCCCATGATCACGGCCGACGGGATCAGCAACAGGCAGATCTGGCGTACCCCGTTGGCCATCGTGCGGCGCATGTCGTCGTGCGCGCGGCGTGCCGCGAGTCGCGACAGCGTCGGGAACAGGACGGTTGCGATCGCAATCGAGAACAGCCCCTGCGGCAGCATGTAGATACGGAATGCCTTGTCGATCGCGGCCGGCGCGGCGTCGGAGACGAGCGTGCCGAAGAGCGAGTTGATCAGCAGGCTGAAGTTGATCAGCCCGAGCGCGAGCGTGACCGGGATCATCAGCTTGAGCACCTTCCAGACGACCGGGTTGCGCCACTGGAGCGTCAGCTCGAAGCGCCCGCCGCGCCCGCGCAGCCATGGCATCGGCAGCACGAGCTGGACGAGCGTGCCGGCGAAGACACCGATCGCGTAGGCGTAGATCTCGTCTTCGCTCGGGAACGCCGGAACGAGTCCGACGAGCACCGCGATGATCACGATGTTCCAGACCGCCGGCGCGATCGCGGGGACGGCGAAGTGCTCGAACGAGTTCAGCATCCCGACGATCACGCCGGAGAGCGCGAGCAGCATCACGATCGGGAACAGGATCTGCGCGAGGTGGACCGTCAGCTCCTCGAGCGCGGGCTGGTCGTCGAAGCCGGGCGTGAAGACCGGCACGATCGTCGGCGCGAGCAGGATGAACAGCGCGGTCAGCGCGCCGAGCACCAAGAAGATCAGGAAGAACAGTCCCGACGCGATCCGGAACGCCTCGCGCCGCTCGCCCTTCTCCAGCAGCTCGGTGAAGACCGGCACGAACGCGCCCTGCAGCGCCATGTCACCTACCAGCGCGCGCACGAGGTTGGGGATCTGGAACGCGATCGTGAAGGCCGACATCGCGCCGCTGACGCCGAAGTAGCTCGCCACGACCGCCTCGCGCACGAGGCCGGCGATGCGCGAAAGACCGGTCGCGAACGAGAAGAAGGCCGTGTTGCGAGCGATCCGCCCGCGCTGCGGAGCTTGTTCGGGGACCTCGTCGGGACTCACGACCGCGCTACACTGGCCGCCGCCGCGACCGGGCTCCCGGCCCGCGGCGACTCGTTTTCATGGCCAACATCCGATCACAAGAAAAGCGCATCGAGCGGTCGCGCCGCGAATGGCTCGAGAACAGGCGCTATGCGTCGGCCGTCAAGACCCACTTCCGCCAGCTCGACGACGCGGTGAAGGCGAAGGACGCCGGGCAGGCCGACGCCGCCCACCGCGACCTCGTCTCACAGATCGATCGCGCCGTGCTGCACGGGGCGCTCCACCGCAACAACGGCGCGCGCAAGAAGTCGCGCGCTGCGCGGTTGCACGCTCAGATTTAGTCTCAGGCAGCAGCGCGTTGCAGCGTCAGGGCGAGGTAGGTCTCCTCGTCGAGGCCGCGCAGGTCGCCTTCGCCGCGCAACTCGATCTCGAGCTCTGCGAACGCGGTGAGCGCCTGCTCGAGTTGCTCGCGATCGGCGTCGGCGGCCGCGCCGAGCGTGCGCTTGGCCGCCCACGGCGGGCCCGGCAGCTCCTTTGCGATCGCGTCGCGTGGGGTCCCGGCCTCGATCAGCTCGGCCGCGCGGTGGACCTCGCGCAGGCGGCGCACAATCGGGTACAGAAGCCCTGACGGGCGCTCCCCGTCGGCGGCCAGGGCGGTGGCGAGCGCGAGCGCCGGCACCGGCTCTGAGGCAACGACGGCGTCGGCGAGGTCGTAGACCTTAGGCGGATTGTCCCCGGCGGCCAGGCCGTGGACGTCCTCCAGCTCGATGCGTTGCTGCGGGTGCACGCCGAGCGCCAGCTTCTCCAGCTCGCGCTCGAGCCGGCGCTGATGCGGCCCGACGATCGCCAGCAGCGCCTTGGCGGCATCCCCTTCCAGCTGCACTCCGAGCTCGCGCGCACGTTCGACGAGCCACCCCGCGAGCTTCCACGGCTTCGGCGCGGCGAACTCGCGCACTTCCCCCCCGGCCGCCTCGACCGCCTTTGCAAGCCGCTTCGGCGGCGCTTTCGACCCGCGCTCGGGCGGCCGCGCGATCAGCACGAGGAAGGTCTCGGGCGGGATCGTCGCGAGCGCCGCCTCGAGCGGCTCGAGCGCGGCCGCCTTCCAGGTCTCAATGCCGTCGACGACGATGAAGCGCTCGCCGGCGGCGAAGCTGAGCGTGTCGAGCGCGGCGGCGACCTCGGCCGGCGTGGTACGTCGCCCCTCGAGCAGCTCCAGCGAGGCGTCCTCGGCGGCCTCGGCACGGGCGCGCACGCGGACGCGCCAGGCGTCGAGCTTGACGGGATCGTCGCCATGCAGCAGGTAGACGGGCTTGAGCGGCGCCATCGGGCGAGTATCGCAGCGCCCTCGGCGGTGCTCGCGCTCAGCGTTCGGTGTCAACCTCGACGACGTCGTGGTCGATCTTCAGCTTGACCGTGCCGTGACGGTCGGTGCGGTAGACGCGCGGCACGGCGCGCTCGAGCGCCGCGAGGGTGGCGGGATGGGGGTGGCCGTAGCTGTTGCGACCGACCTCGATCGTCGCGACCTGCGGGCGCAGCTTCGCGAGCACCGCGGGCAGGCCGGGATCGCCGCTGCCGTGGTG
>Ga0136632_10000512_pt1 | contig 11538 bp, 10 predicted proteins | sample AntDrymUQ6112106_2_FD_104670 | JGI IMG/M metagenome (GOLD analysis project Ga0136632, IMG submission 104670) | Polar desert sand microbial communities from Dry Valleys, Antarctica - metaG UQ611 (21.06) | ecosystem: Environmental > Terrestrial > Soil > Desert | place: Antarctica: Dry Valley...
CGGTGAGGCAGCGGATCTGGTTCTCCTTCACGCCGGTGTCGAGGAGTGCGATCTTGGGCCCCGAACCGAGCTGCCGGGACGGGCCGGTGGACTCGGCGACCAGCGGCCGCGCCTGCAGCGCGGTGGCGCTGCGCGCCTTCGCCACCGCCTCCGCGCTGATCTCGGGATCATGGGCGAGGTGGGGCGGGACCTGGACGAGGGCACCGCGCACCGTGCCCTGCGACCGGAGGCGCCGTACGAGTGCGCGCGTGTCGACACCGGCGAGGCCTGGGATGCCGTGCGACCGGAGATAGGTGTCGAGGTCGGCCGTACCTTCGCGGCAGGTCGAGTTGAGCTCCCGAACGATGAGCGCCTCGACCCAGGGCACGCGCGACTCCGCAGCCCGGTCGAAGACCCCGTAGTTCCCGATGAGCGGGAACGTCATCACCACGACCTGCCCGTTGTAGGAGGCGTCGGAGCAGACCTCCTGGTAGCCGGTCATCGCCGTGTTGAACACGACCTCGCCGGAGGCCCCGGTGGAGTCCCCGAAGGCTTCCCCCCACCAGGCCGACCCGTCCTCGAGGCCGAGCACCGCAGCTCTCGTCATTGGTGCATAACTATACGATTCGGATGCATAAAGATGCAATTGCCACTCGGCGAGCAGATCGCTCCAGCGCTGACCGCGAGGACGACGCGGCGGCCTAGAGCGCGGACGCGTCAGCGTCATACCTGACCTTCCCGTCGATCACCGCGAGGACGACGCGGCCGGCGAGGCGCCTGCCGAGGAGCGGGGTGTTCTTCCCCTTGGAAAGGAGGGACCGCGCGTCCACCGTCCACTCGGCGTCGCGGTCGATGGCGATCCAGTCGTCCTGGTCGGGCAGCCCGAGGATCCGGCGCGGCGTGTCAGTGAGCGCGCGGAGCACCGTCTCGAGCGGCGCCAACCCGACGCGCACCCCGGCGAGCAGCAGCGGCAGCGCGGTCTCGAAGGCCGAGATACCGAAGGCCGCGTCCTGGTACTCGACGTCCTTGCGGATCGAAGAGTGGGGCGCGTGGTCCGTGGCGATGCAGTCGATCGTCCCGTCGCGTAGGCCGGCCCAGCACGCCTCCACATCGTCGCGCGTGCGGAGCGGCGGGTTCACTTTCGTGTTCGTGTCGTAGGGATGCCTCGGCTGGAGCGCAGCTCCGCCGGACGAGCGGACGTCGAGGTCGGGCTCCTCCCACGCGAAGCGCCGTGATCCCGCGACCCACTCGTCGGTGAGCGCGAGGTGATGCGGTGTGACATCGGCCGTCACCGTGAGGCCGCCGGCTTTGGCCTGCCGGACCGCCTCCACGGCGCCGCGGGTCGAGAGGTGGGTGAGATGGAGCCGCGCGCCGGACAGACGCGCGAGCGAGAGGTCGCGTGCGACGGCTGCCTCCTCCGCCGCCGGCGGCATTCCGGCCAGGCCGAGGTCCGCCGAGATGGCGCCCTCGTGCATCACGCCCTTCCCCGAGAGCGCCATGTCCTGCGCGTGCTCGATGACGATCCGCCCCGTCGCGCGCGCGTACTCGAGCGCGTTCCGGAACAGACGGGTGTCGCTCACCGGCGATCCGTCGTCCGAGAAGGCGACGGCGCCCGCCCGCGCGAGCTCGACGAGATCGGCGAGCTCGGTGCCCCGCCGGCCGCGGGTGATGCAGGCGATCGGCAGGACGCGCGCGCCGCCTGCCTGCGCGGCTTTCTGGATGAGCTCCGCGATGAGCCCCGCCGAGTCGATCGGGGGCTCCGTGTTCGGCATCGCGCAGATCGTCGTGAAGCCGCCACGGAGCGCGGCTCGCGCACCGGTCTCGATCGTCTCGGAGTCCTCGAAGCCCGGCTCCCGCAGGTGAGCATGCAGATCCACGAACCCCGGCACGACCAGCAGCCCGCGGTGCTCGAGCTCCGCCCGGGTGGGTGCGGCCATCAGGACGGCTGACCGGCGAGGAGATACAGGAGCGCCATCCGCACGGCGACGCCGTTCGTCACCTGCGCTTCGATGAGGGAGCGCGGGCCGTGCGCGACGGCGGCCTCGATCTCGATCCCTTCGTTCATCGGTCCCGGGTGCATGACCGGCGCAGCGGGCCGCATCAGCGCCACGCGCGCCTCGGAGAGGCCCCACGTCCGGGCGTACTCGCGGAGCGACGGGAGCAGCCCGGTCTCGGCCCGCTCGCGTTGCAGCCGGAGCGCGATCACCGCGTCGGCCCCATCGAGCGCGCGGTCGAGGTCCGGCTCGTACGTCACGCCCGCGGGCAGCAGATCCGAGCGCCAGGCGGACGGGATGAGCGTCGCCGGGCCCGACAGCGTGATGGAAGCACCGAGCGGGACGAGCGTGTGGATATCGGATCGCGCGACGCGACTGTGCAGAACATCGCCGACGATCACGATCCGTTTGCCGGCAAGGTCGCCGAGCGCAGCCCGCAGCGTGTACGCGTCGAGCAGGCCCTGCGTCGGGTGTGAGTGCCAGCCGTCCCCCGCGTTGATGACGGCGGCGCTGGTGCGGTCAGCGACGAAGTACGGCGCGCCGGACGCACCGTGGCGCATGACGATGACGTCGCCGCCGAGCGCCTCGAGCGTGCGGACCGTGTCGAGGAGCGTCTCGCCCTTCTCGACCGACGATCCGCTCGCGCTGATGTTGACCACGTCGGCGGAGAGCGCTTTCGCCGCGAGCTCGAAGGAGACGCGCGTTCGCGTCGAAGCCTCCGCGAAGAACAGGACGACCGTCCGGCCACGCAGCGGAGGCGCGCGGCGCACCGGGCGGGACAGGACCTCGGCCATGGCGATGGTGTTCTCGAGGACGAGCTCGATCTCATCCCGGGACCAATCTTCGGTGGAGAGGACGTGCCGACGCTGCCAGCGCCGTGCGGCGACCGGTGCCGGCATCAGGGGCTCGCTCGTGCGCACGGTCATGCGGGCACCCGCAGGGCCAGCTCGACCTCGTCGCGGCCGTCGCTCTCCGCGAGTCGCACCCGGACGTCGTCGCCGAGAGCGGTCGCGATGTTCTTCCCCACGAAGTCGGCACGGATCGGCAGCTCCCGGTGCCCGCGATCGACGAGCACCGCGAGGCGGATCGCGCGCGGGCGACCGTAGTCGACGAGCGCGTCCATCGCGGCGCGGATCGTGCGTCCGGTGAAGAGCACGTCGTCGACGAGCACGACCACGCGGTCATCGACGGAGAACGGGATATCGGTGCGGTGGACCGTCGGCGAGTAGCCGATGCGGGTGAGGTCGTCCCGGTACAGCGTGATGTCAAGGGAGCCGAGCGGGACATCGCGGCCCTCGATCTCGCGGAGGGCCGTTCGGAGCCGGGCGGCGAGCACGTCGCCGCGCGTGCGGATGCCGACGATCGCCAGCTGTGAGAGGTCGCGCTCGCGCTCGACGATCTCGTGCGCGATCCGCGTGATGGCCCGGCGGACGTCGTCCGCCGCGAGCAGGATGGACACTCGCCACTTCCTTCCCGGCCTCTCAGGACCGGACTTAAAGGTCGTCGCTCAGGGCGCTTTAGCCTCGTGAAGTATATGCACGCTCGGATCGCACTGGCGGGCGCCCTCGCGTTCGCGGTCGCCCTCGGCCTTGCCGCCGCGGTGCCGCTGTCCCCGCCGCGCGAGGTGGTGGTTCCGACGCCGACGCCGCGCCACACCGCGCCACCGCTGGTGGGGGGCGAGCCGGCGTCGGACGGCGTCGGACGGGGCTCGCGCGCGCGCGCGGGTCGGACCGCTGCGCATCCCCATCGCCGGCCAGGGCATCCCGGAAGAGGCGGCGCTGCTGCCCGAGGCCACGCGCGACTACCGCGCTGGGGTCCATGAGGGCATCGACTTCGCGGTCGCCGCGGGGACCCCGGTGCTCGCGGCCGCCGACGGCGAGGTGATCCGGGCGGACCGGACCTTCACCGACTGGAGCACCGAAGAGCGCACGGCTGCGCTCGCCGAGGCGGTCACCCTCAGCCGGACGCCGGCGAGGGCGCTCGACCTCATCCGCGGCCGCCAGGTCTGGGTCGACCACGGCCGCGGGATCGTCACGCGCTACGCGCACCTCGAGAGCGTCGGGCGCGTGACCGTCGGCGATCGCGTCCGCGCCGGAGAGGTCATCGGAGCGGTCGGCTCGAGCGGCCTGCCGGAAGGCGGGCCGCACCTGCACTTCGAGATCCGCATCGGCGAGTCGTACCTCGGTGACGGGCTCACGCCCGCGGAGCTCGCGAGCGCCCTGCGCGCGGCGTTCCGCTGAGCAATGGGGGCGAGAGCATGAACGGCGTCCGGAACGGCGCTGCCCGTCACCGCCCCGAGAGCGCGATGAGCAGGAGCGGCAGGCCGTTCACCGTCGCGTGCGTCGCGATGGGCGCCCACAGAGTGCGCGTCCGCTCGTAGGCGAGCGCGAGCCCGAAGCCGAGCACGAACACGCCCGGCCAGGCCTGAGGCTCGTGGACGACCGTGAAGAGCAGCGTCGCGATGACCGCCGCGCCGAGGAACGGCAGGCGCTGACGAAGACCGCCGAAGAGCACGCCGCGGAAGAGCAGCTCCTCAGCGATCGGAGTGAGCACGGCCACCGCGAGGAGGTCGAGCGCGAGCGCGGATAGCCCGCGGTGACCGAGCAGCGCCTGCGCGATGGACTGCGGCTCCTTCCCCACCGCGGCCGCCTGCACGAGGCCGATCGCGATGCTCGCGAAGAACAGGCCGGTGCCGAAGAGCAGGCCGTAGCGCAGGTCAGCCCACGCGGGCCGGTGCAGGCCGAGGTCGGCGGGGCGGGCGCGGAGCAGCAAGCGCGCGAGCAGGAGCGTCCCGGCGATGAGGGGTACATCGACGATCGCGGTGCGGGCGAGGAGCTCTTCGGCCGAGATACCGGTGAGCGGCGTGGCTCCGAGCCCGAACGCCCGGGCGAGCCGCGCGGCGGCGAAGCCGAAGACCACGAACGGGACCAGCAGCGTGATCAGCCACGGGATGGGACGCCAATGCGGCGCGGCGTGGACCGCTGGCGCGGACGTCTCCGCGGTGGGGTCGTGCTCTAGCGCAGCCCCAGCCGGCGCGCCCGGAGCGCGTGATCGAGGACCGTCTGGCTCCACTCCCATGCAGTCTGCGCCGGCGCGCCCCTGAACACCCCGACCTCTTCGACGCCGGCAGGAAGGTCGTACGACCAGGGTAGATGCTGGGCCTCACACATGTAGACGTAAGCGGTGGATGGCTTCGGCAGGTCCCGGCGGATCGCGCCAAGCAGATCGAGCCGGGCTGTCACCACCCGGGCGGAGTCCCAGAGCTCGCGCCGGGCGACCTCGAGGATCGTCTCGCCCGAGCGCCGGGCGGAGGTCGGGAAGTGCCAGCCGGCCGTGCCGGGCCTGCGGATCCACACGGTGAGATCGCCATAGAAAGGGAGGATCACCGCGAGCTGGGCGGACGCGGGCGGAAACTCGCGGAAGCTCGAATCACGACGCGAGACGAAGGTAACGTCCGCCATCTTCCCCGCAGGCTAAGCAGGCGAGGGACCGACCGTCAATAGCCCACGGGTGTCCGTTCGGGGTACACACCGTCCGGTTCGGACGATGCCGTACAGGGTCACGGCGTCCGCAGCGCGTTCCCGATCCGGAACGGATCTGTGGCGACGACGCTTGCCGCGTACAGCTCCATCGCGCCGATGTCGCTCGTCCGGTCGCCGGCCTCACCACGGGAGACGAGCCGCGCGAGGGGTGGGAACCGCGACCAGTCGTTCCCGTCGGCCGACAGCGGCGGCAGATAGAGCGCAAGGTTGTGAGCCGTGACGCCGTCACGCCGCAGCGTCACGAGCGCGTGCGCGATGCCTGCGGCGAGCGTGGTCTCGTCCCCACCAGGATCGCCCAGCACGATGATCTCCTGTTCCTTCACCGGCGCCAGGTAGGCCAGGATCCGTGCTCCGCCGACGGTCGTGCCAAGGCCGAGGGCTTCGTGCACCGACCACAGGTCATCGAAGTAGTCCGACCCGTGCTCGGACCGATAGCGCAGCGACTGGCGTCGCAGGGCCTCGACCTTCGGGTAGTGCATCCCGGCCGTGAGGGTCATCTGCATGTGGCCATGCACGAGCGAGCCGCCCGCGCGCCACAGCGCGTTCCAGAGCAGGAAGTAGTACCTCGCCTCCGGCTGGGCGGCGAGCGCCTTCTCCGCCCAGCGGCGGGCTGTCCGGAAGTGGTCCGCGAGCACCTCGGCGCTCATGGGCGCGAGCGGGTCGTGCTCGTCGAAGACCAGGACGCCATGCCAGCCGTCGTACTTGGCCACGTTGGAGACCGCGGTCCCGTGCCCGCCCCGGACGTGCCCGAAGGTGTCGCTCGGCGTGCCTGTGTCCACGTGGCAAAAGGGATCATTCGCCGATCCGGCGATCGCCTGCCGCACATCGTCCACGCCGGACATGTCCTTCGGACGCCTGGAGCGGAGCTCGTTGAACAGCGCTCCTTCGAGCGTCACGAGGTTCGTCACCCGGACGATCCGCTGAGTACGGACCGCGTCGAGCGTCCCGAACGCGCGCACGATCCAGTCCACCATCTCCGCAGGCGCTTCGAGGGTCGCGGTGGAGGCGGTGATGGCGAAGATCCGCCGGGCCGCCGCCGCCGTGGCCTCGGGGAGCCTGGCGATGAGCGCTTCGAGGTCCAGGATCGAGCTCATCCGCGTGTGCCCTTCACTCACCGGATGGTAGGGAGAGCACCCCGGGGCTGCGCGTATCACCCAGCCCATGTTGTGCGTTAGCCGGACAGATACACGTGGTGGGGGGACCAGGAACATGCATGTAACGAAGAAGCTTGCGCTCGGCCTCGGGACCGCGGCGCTCAGCCTGGCGCTGGTGGGCGGCATCGCCGCCGCGGCGTTCGCACCGGTCGACGCGCAGGCGCACGACGAGAAGGGCAAGCCGCCCGTCGCGAAGATCGAGGCGATCCTCGCGGCGCTCGTCGGCGAGGGCAAGCTCACCGGGGTCCAGAAGGACGCCGTCCTCGCGCGCCTGAAGGAGGCCGCCGAGAAGGAGGCCGCCGAGAAGGTCGGGGCCAAGCGGCCCGCCTTCCACTGGAAGGGCGCGCTCGGCGATCATCTGAAGGGTGTCGCGACCTTCCTCGGGCTGACCGAGCGCGAGCTCACGGCCGCGCTCCGTGAAGGCAAGAGCCTCGCAGACGTCGCCGCTGCCAGGGGCAAGACCAGGGCTGCGCTCATCACCGCGATCACCACGTCCGCGAACGCCAAGGTGGACGAAGCGCTCGCGGCGAAGAAGATCGACGCGGAGCAGGCCGTGAAGGCCAAGGCCGAGATCGCGAAGCACGTCGAATCGCTCGTCGATCGCAAGCACGACGCGAAGACCGAGCCGAAGCGCGACGAGAAGAAGCCTGATCCGAAGCGCGAAGAGAAGAAGACAGGCGTGGACGTGCACGGGCTGCTCGGCAGCGCGCATCGCCTGGCGGCAACGCACCTCGGCCTCACCGAGAAGGCCCTCGGCGAGCAGCTCCAGTCGGGGAAGAGCCTCGCCGAGATCGCCGGCGCGGACGCGAAGCCGGAGACCACGGGTGAGACCCTCATCGCCGCGATCAGCGCTCCCGCTGCCGCCAAGATCACCGAGCTGAAGGCCGCCGGCACGCTCACCGAGGCGCAGGCTCTCGCTGCCACGGCTCAGCTCAAGTCGGCTGCGCAGAAGATCGTCGGCGCGAAGCGCGACATCAAGAAGGGTGACGCACCGGCCAAGCCGAAGCAGCCCTAGACCGCTCCCACCCGATCCTCGTAGAACGCCGGGCCGCGAAAGCGGCCCGGCGTTCTCTTATGTGCGCCCCATCACTCGCTCACCGTTTCGCGACCGGGGCGCGCGACGTCTCCCGGTAACCATTACGGAGATCCCCCGTTGGTACTGCTGTCGTGGCGAACCCGATATCGCAGATGCTCCCCATGCGCCGTGCTATGGTCGGCGCCGCTCAGTCCACGAACACCGCGCCGTGGGAGCTCGCAGTGGATCGGGTCATCGCGCAGCGCTACAAGGTCATCGAGCCGATCGGCAGCGGCGGCTCGTCGCAGGTGTACCTCGCGCACGACCAGACGCTCGGGCGGCAGGTCGCGGTGAAGGTGCTCGACGACGGCGCCGCGGCACAGGATGATCTCCGCCGCCTCTTCACCAGGGAGGCGCGCGCCCTCGCACAGCTCTCCCACCCGAACATAGTCGCGGTCTACGACGTCGGCGAGGTCGATGGTCGACCCTTCATCGCCATGGAGTACGTCGACGGGATCTCCTTGAAGCAGCGCATCGAGCGCACCGGTGCCCTCACGCTGGCCGACGTCCTGCGTCTCGCGACCGGGATCGCCCAGGGCCTCGACATGGCGCACGGGCGCGGCATCATCCACGCCGACCTCAAGCCGTCCAACATCCTGCTCGACCGTGAGGACCGGCCGAAGATCTGCGACTTCGGGATCGCACGAACACCGCAGGAGGACGCCGAGACGCCGCAGCTCTTCGCGACCGCCCTCTATGTCTCACCCGAGCGTGTCGAGGGGAAGCGCGCGTCGGTGGCGAGCGACATCTACGGCCTCGGCCTCGTGGTGTACGAGATGCTCGTCGGTAAGCCACCCTTCACGAGCGCCAACGCCGCGGTGCTGCTGCGCGACCACGTCGTGCGCCAACCGGTGCCGCCGAGCCACCTCCGGCCGTCGCTGCCGAAGGAGATCGACTCGATCGTCCTGAAGGCGCTCGCCAAAGATCCGGGGCTGCGCTGGCGGCACGCCGGTGAGATGGCCGCCGCCCTCGACAAGGTCCAGGACATCGGTGCGACGACGCAGCGCTTCATCACCGAGCCGATCCAGGCCTTCGTGCCGACGGCGATGCAGAGCCCGGTGGTCCAGCTGCTGTCGACGTACGGCAGGCCGATACGGCACGCCTTCTTCGCTGTCATGGCGGCGGTGCCGGTGCTCGCCCTGTCGCTCATCGCCGGGATCCACCCGGTGGCCTCGCTCGTGACGGCAGCGGTCGTCGCCGCCATCGCACTGGTCGGGCAGCTCGGCCTGGCGCTCGCGATCGCGTGGATCATCGAGACCGCGCTCATCTTCCTGTTCGTTCCGGGGCTCGCCCTGCTGTTCGCCCTGATGGGGATCTTCGTCTGGCTCCGCGACGTCAAGGCAGAGCAGGCTGCGCTCGCCCTCGCCATGCCGGTGTCCGCGCCGTTCGGGCTCGTACCAGCACTGGTGCTCGCGTCCGCCGCGGTGCACGGGCTCTCGGGCGTGGTCACCGTGGCCTGGGGCGCGGTGCTCACGCTCGTCTTCGCGATCGCATCCGGCACTCAGTCGCTCGGACCCTTCGCGCCGACCGGGCTCACTCTCGTGCAGGAGTCGCTGTTCGGCGCGATCGACGCCGTCGAGTCGAAGTCCGCGCTGCTGCGGGTCTTCAGCCCGTCGCCGGGTGAGGGGCCGTTCGAGGCGCTTCTTGCCCAGCTGGATCCGGGCAAGCTCGTTGGCGAGATGGGCGGGCTCATCTCACGCATCGGGGCGGCCGACATCACGGCCCTCGCGGCGATCCTCGCCTGGATCGTGGCGGCGCTCGTCGTCTGGACCGTGACGCGCCTGCTGCGCTCGTTCTTCGACGCGCTGCTCCGCCGTCGCGCCTGGTTCACGCTCTATGTCTTCGCGACAGCGCTCGGTGTCGCGACCGGCGCGATGGTCCTCTACATGCTGTTCGTCAGCGTCGTTCCGCTCGCGAAGGCACCGGGCCGCGTCGCCGACGACATCCTGTTCCTCTCAGCGGTCACCGGAGCGCTGCTGGCCCTCGCTGCCGGTGTGGTGATCAGCGCGACGGAGCCGGCAACGCCGCCCGAAGAGCGCAGCCCTGAGCTCGCCGGACGCCGGAGCGCCGTCCGCTGATGTAGGTCTCGCCACACATCGTTAGACCTGCGCAGTCTCCTCGGGAAGCGTGAACCGGACGGTCGTTCCCCGCGCCGGACCGCGGCTCGACGCTTCGATCTCGCCACCGTGCGCGGCGACCAGGCCCTTCGCGATCGCCAGGCCGAGCCCGCTCCCGCGCGAGCCCGGAGACTTCCAGAAACGGTCGAACACATGCGGCAGGGCATCAGCAGGGATCCCAGCGCCCGTATCGGCCACCTCGACCGCGACGCCCCGCCCCTCGCGCGCCGCGCGGACGGTCACACGGCCGCCGGTCGGCGTGAAGCGAAGCGCGTTGCCGACGAGATTCGTCAGCACCTCTTGGATGCGGATCGCGTCGACATCCAGCTCGGGGAGGTCGGGCGCAAGGTCGAGCACGAGATGCGTTCCGGCAGACGACGCCTGCGCGCGGAAAGGCAGCACCGCATCTTCGATGAGCGCGCCGAGATCGGTCGTCTCGCGATGGAGCGTGAGCGCGCCAGCTTCGGCGAGCGACAGCGTGCGAAGGTCGTCGATGAGCCGTGACAACACGCGCGTCTGATCGAGCAATGGCTCGAGGTGCGCAGCATCTGCGGGATAGACACCGTCGACGATGCCTTCGAGCTGGGCCTGGACGACGGTGAGGGGCGTCCGCAGCTCGTGTGTGACGTCGGCGAGGAGCCGCCGCCGCTGCGCCTCGGCATCGCCGAGCCGCCGGACCATCCCATTGAACGCGGCGGCGAGCTCGCGCACCTCGCGCGGGCCCGTCTCGCGCACCCGCGCGGTGTGATCGCCAGCGGCGACACGGTCGAGGGCGTCGATGAGGTCGCCGACCGGCTCAGCGAGCCGCCGCAGCTGCCGGCCGCCGAAGGCCGAGCCGACGACGAAGAGCAGGACAACGATCGCGATCGGCCACAGGGGGAAGAAGAACGGGAAAGGCGCGTGGTCAGCGGAGCTCGCGCGGCCCGCGAGCCAGCCGCCGGTCGCGATCAGTCCGACGATCCAGAGCGAGGCGAAGACAAGGAACGCTGCGATCCGGCCAACGAACCGGCGGCGCAGGCGCCGGCCGTCGCGCGGCGGCCACTGCTCCCCCTCCGGCCACCACGGTGGACGGTCGCGCCGACGCCACCGCTCCCGCCCGGTCACCCGCCAGCGAACCGATAGCCGACGCCGTACACGGTCAGCAGGTAGCGCGGATGCCGCGGGTCGGGCTCGAGCTTGCGCCGGATGTTCTTCACGTGCGTGTCGATCGCGCGCTCGTACGACTCGAACGCGACGCCGTGGACCGCATCGAGGAGCTGCGCGCGTGTGAAGACGCGCCCGGGCTCCCGCGCGAGCGCCACGAGCAGGCTGAACTCCGTACCGGTGAGCTCCACGTCGCGCTGTCCCACCGTCGTGCGCATCCGCGGCACGTCGATCTCAACGTCCGACGCCCGGATGCGATCGCTCGGCGTGGTGGTCGCGTCGACCCGGCGAAGGATGGCCCGTACGCGAGCGACGAGCTCCTTCGGGCTGAAGGGCTTCGTCACGTAGTCGTCCGCGCCGAGCTCGAGCCCGACGATGCGATCCGATTCCTCGGAGCGCGCGGTGAGGATGATGAGCGGCACGTTCGAGATCTGGCGCAGCGATCGCGCGACATCCAGCCCGTCGGTATCCGGCAGGCCGAGGTCGAGGATGATGAGGTCTGGGTGCTCACTGCGAGCGGATGCGAGGGCGGAA
>Ga0136632_10000514_pt1 | contig 11533 bp, 9 predicted proteins | sample AntDrymUQ6112106_2_FD_104670 | JGI IMG/M metagenome (GOLD analysis project Ga0136632, IMG submission 104670) | Polar desert sand microbial communities from Dry Valleys, Antarctica - metaG UQ611 (21.06) | ecosystem: Environmental > Terrestrial > Soil > Desert | place: Antarctica: Dry Valley...
CAATTGTTTGATGAAAGCACGCGCCAAATTTATTACGCCCGGCGGCGTTTGTCATGCGGAGAGCGGGCAACCCGGCCCGCGCGGGCGTACTCGCTCCTCGCCATCACTCGACCGTCACCTTGATGTGCAGCGGCGTCGAACCCTTTTCCTTGAACCACGCGACGCCCTCCTGCACAAGGTCTATTTCGATGACATACTCGCCTGGCTCCGCGGGCGCGGTGATTGTGAGCGGCAGCGTCAACTCCTCGCCCGGCGCGAGGTCGTGCGTAATTGTGGCGCGCCCGTCGAGGTTGTTGACCGTTGCCCCGGTCTCGGCGTCGAGCCAGATGTCGCCCGCGTTGATGTAGTATCTGCCGTCGGTTTCGCCCTTCGCGGGCCAAGGGTAATCGCTCGCGTTGCGGACGACTATCCGGAGCGTCTGCTTCTGCCCCGCGCGCATCCGCGCCGGGGCGTCGGGCGCGCTGATGGCGGCGTCAAAGGCGTCGTCGTAGAGCGGCTCGTGCGACTCCGTGATGGCGGGCGCGCCGTCGCGCGGGGCGGCACGCAGGGGCTTCGGCTCCGGCGTCACTTCGATGAGAGCCATGTGGAGGTGCGTGTACTTCGAGAAGAAGGGCACGACGACGGTTGTGACTTCGCCGGGACGCAGACGACGACGCTTGAGGGATTCGAGCGACGCGTCGAGGTTGTCGAGCAACGCCATCGAGTACAGCCTTCGCCCCGCGTTTTCGTCGAGCGCGCGAGAGAACCTGTGCCGGGCCGCCACGGCGTCGAAATAATTGGGCGTGAACGCATTGAGCGCGGGTACGTCAGGGCGAAGCAGCGCCTCGACGCCGTTCGTCTTGACGCTGCTGACGACCCACGCGCCGACGCCGCCGACAAGCGCTCTCTCGTCGTCTTTGAGGAAGGCCGGAAGCGAGCGGTCGCGCAGAACGAAGCGCAGGTCTTTGACATATTCCCTACGCCGCTCGAAGAAGGTGGCGCGCATGCTCCACTCGTAATGGTAGGCATAGACGGCAGCCGCGATGAACTGTGCCGCCAGCACACACACGATGAGCGCCGACGGCGCGAGCCTGAGCGAGCGCATCGCGCCCGACGCGTGCCCCGCGAGTCTGCCGGCGAGATAGACGAGCAAGACGCCGCTCAGTAACTCCATATAGAAGCCGTAGCGGATGTAGCCGTTGGTCGCGCTCCACAGCAGCGAGCCGAGCAGAAGCGCCGCCGCGAGCATGCGTGCGCGGCGGTCTGTGCGCGGCAGCAGGAGACAGACGAGCGCGGCTATGAACCCGACCGAAATCCGTCCTGAGTAAACCGGCAGCTCTGACAGCCGCTCCGGGGTGAAGAAAATCTTGACCGGCCAGACGAGCGCCTCCCACAAACCGCGCGGCCCCCAACGCGGGTCTATCAGATCGAACGCCGGCCAGAAGGGCGAGCCGGCGAGCTTGTTGTACATGGGGAAGACGGGGCTGCCCGTCTCACGGAAGATGTAAACGACGTGCGGGGCGAGTGGGAGCAGCGCAAGCGCCGAGGCCAGCAGCACGCGTCCCCACGTCCGCGCCTCAAGGCGTGAGGGGCCGCGAAGAATTTGGAAGGCGAACAAGGATGTGACCGCCGCAACCGGCACGACGTTCGTCAGCTTGAGGGCGAGGGCCGCGCCGAGATAGAGGCCGGCGCGGATGATGTCGCGCGTCCGACGAGAAGCGTCGCCGCCGTCGTAGTCGAGCGCGAGCCGCGTCGCCTCGATGAGCAACGGCAACGCGAGCAAGTCAACCATGTAGTTGTTGACCTCGAAAAGCAGATGCTCCGTGAATACGACGAGCAGAACCGCGAGACATCTCCGGCGCGCGCCCGCGACGAAGGGGCGGAGAATCTTTTCGAGCGACGCCGCCGTGAAGAGCAACGCGAGGTAGTTGATGATCGTCCCCAGCCTGTAGCCGAGCAGATGACGGCTGACGCCCGTCAGCATGTCCGACGCCGGGTTGAAAGGGAAGATGGTCGGGAAGAAGTCGCCCTGCATGAAGAGCGGCCCGCGCAAACCCCTCTCGCCCTGCATGAGCCGGTGATTCAAAACGTCGTCGGAGAGGTCTGGGAAAGCGAACTTGAGCGCGTAGACGGCAAGCAGCGGCAACCCCACGATCAACCAGAGTCGGCGCGGCGTCCTCTCCCCGGCCTCTCCCTTCGCGCGGACGTGCAAGCCCCAGAGCGCGGCGGACGCGAGAAGCGTCAGCGCCCACGCGAGTCGTTCGTCGGCGACGGCCCACGCATACTGGCGAATGAAGACCAGCAGGTAGAGGAATATGAAGAGGTCGCCGAACTCGACCCTTCGCCGCAGTGCATTAACGATTCGCCGTGGTGCCGACATGTCTATCAAGATCGTCTAAGAAAACTGATGATGCCGAAAGATTTTGTAGGGGCAGAGGCAAGTCCGCGGCCCGTCGCGCGATGACACGCGAATTGAATTGAAATGAAGCAATGCGGGCAGGGACAGAGCCTCTACCCCTACGGATTTGTTCAACGTTCTAAGAGCGTGTCTAAAAAGCCCCGTCAGGGGCGAAATGTTTGTAGCCCGCGCATCCTCTTTTTCGATGTAGCTCCGTAGGAGCGAAATGTCCGCCACATTCCGCTCCTACGGAGCTGAGGAGTAGCTGGTCACGTCGGGCTACAAACATCCCGCTCCTACGGAGCTAACGGCTATCTGACTTTTTGGACACGCTCTCAGCGAGTCCGACGCGCGCCCGAAGTCCGACCGCAAGCCGTTAGTCGCGCCGCGCCAGGATCGTCACAACGTCGCGAAGGTTGACGTAGACGGACGGATTCCACCCGCGCGCCGCCAGCCACTTTCGCGCGCGTCCGCTCAGCGGCAGGTGAGACTGGTGCAGTATGAGCGAGAGGCTGACGCGCTTGCCGCGCCGCGTCACGCGCAAAGTCTCGAAGCCCGCCTGTGCGAGCAGGCGGCGCAGCGCCCGCTCGTCGAAAAAGAAGTTGTGCGTCGGGTCGGCGAACAGACGCCAACGCCTGCCGGTCAGACGGCGCAGCAGGCTGCCGTAGTCGCCCGTGCTGAAGGCGAGTATGCCGCGCGGGCTGAGCATCCGGCGGATGTTCGAGAGCGCTATGTCCGGGCGGTCGAGGTGCTCGATTGTGTCCCAGAGCGTGACCACGTCGAAGCGCGGAAGCCCCGCGGGCGGCGAGACGACCGAGCCTGTCTCGACCTCCAGCCCCAGCTCGCGCCGCGCGTAAGCAGAGGCGTACTCCGAGACTTCGAGGCCGCGCACAGACCACCCGCGCTCGCGCGCCGCTTCGAGGAAGAACCCGGCGGCGCATCCAACGTCGAGCAGCGTCCGCCCTCCGGCGAGCGCTTCGAGTTCCGACAGAACGCGCGGCGCGTTCGCGCGTATCGCGTCGCGGTCGGCGAGATAGTCGGCGTACATGCCTTCGCGGTAGTAGGCTTCGGAGTAGTCGGCGAAAGGTGGTGAGCTTTGCGGCTCGGCGTAGACGAGGCCGCACGAGCGGCACCGCAGGATTGGGCGCGACGTGCGAAAAAGCGGCTGGCCCGCGCCCGCTTCGCCGCACACGACGCACGCGCCGTCTTCGCGCCGCATCCCCGGCGTCGCGTCCACGGCGTCCGGCGTCGCATCCACGCTCTCGGCGTCCTGCATCATTCGCTCTCGTTCCATATCTCCCGCGCCGCGCCCCCGCGCTCCTCCGGCGCGATTTTACCTTGCGCCGTGCGCTCGGCTTCGGCGCGCGCGCGCTCGATGGCGATGTCCTGCGCGAGGGCTGACAGGCGGTTCGAGACGATGGTGAGTTGCGTCAGGATGTACAAGAGCATGAGGACGATGAAGCAGAGCGCAAGCATCGTCAGCGCCGAGGCGGGGAAGACCGCGCCTATCATGTGCGTCACCATTACCAGCAGGCGCGGCACCGAGATGAGCGCCATCGTGCCGATGATCGAGATGGCGAAGATGACGCCGTAGCCGACGTAGAGCCGCCCGTGGCGGATCAGGTTCAGCACCCACAGCAGCAGCAAGAGGCCGATGAAGTTGAGGATCAGAATGCCTTGCAGCGTCAACGCTTCCTCCTCCGGCGCGTGAGCGACGCCTCGATCAGGCCGAGCAGCACCAGCAGGAACGTCTTCAGCGGGTACTTGAGGTAGTTGATGGCCGTGTGCATCGAGTGCCCGTGCGTGCGCTCGGCCATCGTCACGGGAAACTCGCCGACGCGGTGGCCGAGCCGCATCAGGTAGACGATGGTCTCGGCATGGAAGTCTACGAAGTGCCAGTGCGTCAGCGGCTCGAACACGTCGCGGCGGATGATCTTCAGGCCCGAGCTTGTGTCGTAGACACGTTGGCCGATGACGATGCGAACGAGCGTCGAGAAGAGACGCATCCCTATGCGGCGACCGAGCGGCGCGGCGCGGTAACTGCGCGTCGCAATGTAGCGCGAGCCGATGAGCACGTCCCATCGGCTCGCGTCGAACTCTTCCATCATCGCGCTCACGGCTTCGGGCGGGTGTTGGCCGTCGGCGTCGAGCGTGACGAGCGCGTCGTAGCCGCACGAGAGCGCGTACTTGATGGCGGTCTGGACGGCACGCCCGTAGCCGAGGTTGCACGGGTGCGTGGCGACCGTCACGCCGAGACGCCGCAGAATCTGCCCCGTCTCGTCCCCCGACCCGTCGTTCACGACGAGCAGGTCGTAGCCGGGCAACGCGTCGCGCACGCGGGTCACGACGCGCGCAATCGTTCCGGCCTCATTGTAGGCCGGGACGGCGACGAGAATACGCCCCGTCGCGGGGCGCATGACTCGCGAGGGTTCGGCGGCGGCCTCGAAGCCTTCGGGCGAATTTGAACCCCGCGCGCGCGCGCCGTCGGCCAGTGTTCTTGACATACAATTTTGAGGCGTCGAAAATGCCTCGAAATCTAACCGAGCGAGAATTCGCCGGGGCGCAACCCCGCCTCCAGCACGTCGCAGAAGCTCCAGGGAAAAGGTGGTAAACCGTATCATTTTCGCGTGAAATCGCCAAACCCCGCAGAGCGTCCCACACTCGCCGCTTGTTCATTCAGAGCGCGACTCCGCAGCCGACTACGGCCGCGCTTTTCAGTCTGCTTTTAAGAACCCGCCGCCGAGATGATTTGTTCCACGACGTTCTGCCACGATAGGTTCATCGCCAGAAGCTTTTCGCGCCCGCGCTCGCCCATAGTTTGTGCACGCGCGCGGTCGGCGTAAAGAGTGTCGAGGGCTTCGGCGAGGGCACGCGGCTCCGGGTCGGCGACGAAACCTTCGCGCCCATCCTCGACGAACTCGGTCGCGCCGCCGCCGTCGCGCGGCACGATGACGGGCTTCGACGAGAGCATCCCTTCGAGCGTCACGTAGCCGTAGTCCTCGTCGAACGGCAAATAGCAGACGCCGAGCGCGTTCGAGTAAAGCTCGATCAACTCATCCTCGCCGACGAAGCCGCGCAATTCTACGCGACCGCCTACGCCGTGCCGCTTGACGAGCGATTCATAATGCTTACGGTCGCGCGTGCCGCCGGCGAGGATCGCGCGGACGGGCGTGCGCGTGTGGCCGAGCGCCTCTATCAGAAGCTCCTGCCGCTTCTGCGGTTCAAGGCGGCTCGGATAGAAAATGTAGTCGCCCCCCTCGCCCGCACGCAGTCGCGCGGCGCGCGGCGGCGGATGATACAGAGGCTCGCTCTCGATGCGGTTGAAACGGCTGAGACGTTCGGCGACCGTGCGCGAGTTGGCGAAGACCTTGCGCGCTTCGGGTATGAAGCGCGCGTCGCAGGCGTGTATCCACTCGCGCAGGCGCGGGCCTTCGGGGTGCGTCGAGAGGTCGTCGAACGTCGTGCCCCATAGATTGTAGGCCGAGCGGTACTGGTGCATGATCCACAGAACCTTGCGCGGGTGAGCGACCGTGTAGGCGGGGAATTTCATTCCGACGACGAGGTCAACGGGCTTGCCGTTGGCCTCCGTCAGATCGAGCATGCGCCACGCGAGCGCGCCGCGCATAATCTCGGCGGGCGGATACCACTTGAAGGGCAGCGCAACCACCTCGGCGTTGTAGCCGGCCTCTTCGAGCGCGCCGCGCAGGCCCGCGACGTGCGACTCCGCGCCGCCCGTGGTGAAGGGGACTTGCGTCGTGCAGATGAGAACGTTGCGAATGGTCATCGGGTCAACGTCGCGGGCGGTAGTGATCGGGCCTATGCTGCATTAGGAAGAAGGAATCAACATGGATGGACAGGATAAGCAGGATGGGGAGTTTCGGATTTCAAATCTCAACTTTGCTCTCATGTTTTTTATCCCGTCCATCCTGTCCATCCATGTTAATTTTCCTGCCTTTCAATCTTATGGCCCGGTTTAGAAAAGTGAGACCTGCTCACTGACGCGGGCGGTAATGTATCATGCGCTCGAACGCGGAGGTGAATATGGACAACAGGCAGGATGCGCTTCAAGCGTCTGAAACGGGAAACGAGCGGAGCCTCGTCACGCACGCGGTGCTGGTGGGCTTGACGCCGCTCATACCCGTGCCCGTTCTCGACGATCTGGTGAAGAACTATTTCCGCAAACGACTCGTGCGATCCCTTGCCGCATCGAACGGGCGGAGTCTGAGCGAGGAGGATTTGAGCGCGCTCGTCTCGGAGAAAGAGGGCGGGTTCCTGCGCGGGTGTCTGTTGGCCGTTATCGTCTACCCGCTGAAGGCGGTCTTCCGAAAAATCTTCTACTTCCTCGAATGGAAGCGCGCGGTGGATTTGACGAGCCGCACGTACCACTACGGCTACCTCGTCAACTACGCCATGAAGCGACGCGACGACGGCCGGAGCCTTCTCGACCTTCGCCGCGCGGCGGACGTGAGCGCGGCGATTCAAGCGGTCTGCCTCGAAGCCCCCATCAAGCCGGTCGAGAGCGCAATCGCCGGAACGTTCCGCCAATCGCGCCGTGTGCTGCGAGGCGCGGCGAACCTACTCGGCGCGAGCCTGCGCGGCGTCGCGGGCCGCAGGCGAGCCGAGCAGGTGGCCGAGGCCATCGAACAGGTCGAGCCGGAAGAAGAGCGCGAGATCGAGCCTGTCGTCGCGGGCATGCAAAGCTCAATCGCCGCCATCCCCGAAGACCACTTCAGCCGTCTGCGCGCGCAACTCGACGCACGCCTCGGCCTCAGTCAGAACCGCGAGCGTTAGCGAGCGGGTGTGTCTTACTTAAATCGTCTATGTATGGCAAGCCGAAACCCGCTCGCTAACGCTCACGGTTCTGACAAAAGGTCTCGATATTACAAACGGCAATCGAAATCTCACGGTCGTCCGGGTTCGACGGGTCGTCCGGGCGAGGCTGCCACGTGCGGTCGGCGCGAATCTCAAGCTCGAAGTCGCCTGCGTTCGACAACTCATCCGCCACTTCGACGCGCAGTTCGAGCCAGCCGTGGTGAAAGAGCGAGAGCGCACAGAGCCGTTCGCCGTTGAGCAGGAGTTCGAGGCCGAGCGGTCGCTCGCGCAGATCGGGGATGTGCGAGGTCAGGTCGAGCCGGATGGCGCTGAGCGCGGTGGCGCGGAAGCGCAGGCGCGCGCGCCGCCCCATCCAGCGCGCGACGGGCGGCAGCACGTTCGGCTCGAACCAGCCCTCGTCGAACTCACCCGCGCGGTCGAGACAGACGGCTGGCGTCGCGTCGTCTTCCGGCGAGGTCTCGCCGGAAGACGGGCGCGCGTCGAAGAGCGCGGCGCGGTCGCGATGCTCATTATAGAAAGGGCCGAGCGGCGAGTCGGAGGCTTTGAGTAAGACGTAGAGGCCGCTCTTCGGAAGTTTGATGTGGAGGTCGGAGATTTTGCCGAAGACGTAGCCCATCGCCATGTCGAAGGCGCGCCGCTCCGCGAAGGTGAGTCCGCGCAGGTACGCGATGAAGTCCTCGTCGAATGGCAGGCCGTACTCTTCCCGTTGCTTGACGAACTCCTCGCTCGAAAGGCAGAGCGCGTAGCGCGGCTCCCACGCGACGTGCGGGAAGAAGCGCCGGAAGCGTTCGGCGTGCTCTTGTTCCTCTTCCAGTCCGACGTGGCCGTCTACCGCGACGAAGCGGCGCAACTCCTCTTCGGTCATTTCGTCGTATGATTTCTGCGCGCTTCTGTCCGTGCATTCGATGCCGTGCAGCGTGACGCCGCCGGGCCGCAGCACGCGGCGGACTTCGCGCAGCACGGCGTCCTTCTCTTCAAACCGGACGTGGCCGAGCACGTCGAGACTGACGACGTAGTCGAACGTCGCGTCGGCGTAGGGGAGGCGTGTGAGCGCGGCCGCGACGCCAGCGTCGTAGCCGTTTCGGAGCGCGGCCAGCGCGCACTCACCCGATAGGTCAACGCCGGTGAGCGTGACGCCTTTGCGCTTGAGGAGCGCGAGCATCCCTGCGCCGCAGCCGAGGTCTAGCACCGAAGAGCCTGCGCGCACGCTGTCGTAGACCCACATCGTCCGCGCGAATCGCATGTCGAAGCGGTCGAGAGCGCGGAAGTAGCGCGCGTCCAGAACCTCGTCCGACACGAACTTCGTGCGGTAGAACTCCGCGAGGTCTTCGATCCCGGCGCGCCTGTACAAATCATCTTTCATCGGATGCAACGAACAGAGCCATGAGCGGAAGCCTCGCGTGTGTGGCTTACTTTGTTTGCCCGCGAGAGTCAGAGGATACCGGCCGGGCTTCCGCTTGCCGCGCTGGTTTCAAGCTCCTCGACGCGCGCCTCAATCTGCCGGCGCGAGCGGTCGTGCGCGGCGGCGGACTCGCCGGCTTCGAGCGAGAGCTGTTTGAAGCAGACGCGCTGCTCTTCGAGAAGGCGTTGTATACGCTCGCGCACCTCGTTCTGGAATTCCTCTTCGCGCGCGGCGATTCGTGCGTCGCGTTCGGCGCGCAGTCCGTCGGCAAGTGCGTGCTGCTGCTCGCGCCCCTCGACGCGGAGTTGTTCGACGCGCTCCGCGAGCGCGCGGCGCAGTTCCGCGAGGCTGGAGTCGAAGCGCGCCTCCGAAGCGGCGATGCGTGCGTGCAGTTCTGACGCGCGCGCCCTGTCGGCTTCGGCGATGCGCGTCTGTAGCTCTGATACGCGCGCCCTGTCGGCTTCGGCCTCCGAGTGCAGGCGTTCCACCGAGTCGTGCAGCGAAGCGTGAAGCGAGGCGATGTCTGACCGGGCCTGCGCGAGCGCGTGCCCGTGCGCGGCCAGCGTCTCGCGCACGTCACCGAGCACGAGACGCTGCTCACCGAGCGCGTCGTGCACGTCGCCGAGCGCGTGGTGGACTGCGGAGTTGAAGTTGACTTGTTCCCACGTGAACCAGTGCGTGGCGCGCTTGATGTGACGCTTCATCCAGAGTTCGAGCCGCGCCGTCCAGCCGCGACGGTTGCTCAAGAGCGGCGGCAGGCGCGACCACGCGCGCTCCGTCGTGGCGAGGTTCGCTTGCAGCCGCGCCAGCGCCTCGCGCCCGTTCGTGTGTGTTACGTTCAGCGCCGCGCCATTGCCCGCGGGCGTCGCCGCTTCCGGCACGCGCGCCAAGGGCTGCGACTCCGCGCCGGCACGCGCCGACTCGGCCAGCACGCGCTCGCGTATCTCACGCAGTGTATCTTCGACTTCCAGATCAGACATGAGTAAGGCTCTCATTCGTTGCGGATGACGGATTGCGGATCGCGGATTCGGGAAGAGTGAAGATTGGAATCGTCTTCCTGATTCCGCAATCCGTAATCCGCAATCCGCAATCCCAGTTTTCGTGCGGTCGCGCTGGCGTCAAGGTTGGCGACGCCCTCGACGAGGATCGGACTCGTAACGCGGAAGAAGATCACGCCATCGAGCCAATCGTAGCTGATGCCGTCGCTGCTGTGGACGGCGAGCGAGATGGAGAACTGGTCGAGGCCGAGCCAGCAGTTGAAGGCGAAGCTGACCTCAATCACATCACCGCGACTGCACGCGCCGAAGTCAATGCGCAATTCCTTCGTGTTCGTGCCGTAGACGTGTGTGCCGTGGCTGCTGTTGATGAGGAATCCGACGACGGCGTCGTCAACCTCGCGTTGGAAGCGAACGCGCATGCGCACCGTCATCGGTGTGCCGGTGTCAACCACACCGGCGGGCCGGCGCGATGCGTCGAGTAATTCCGCGCTTATGATCTCCGCGCTCCCGTCGCCGTGCCGGTATGTGTAACGAAGCGGCGGGGCGCGGCTTTCATCATTCAACTCTTCGTCGCCCACGGCTTCGGGGCGCGCTGCCGTCTCGTCTTCAAAAGCCTGTTCGCGCTCCATGACGATGCGCTGGTATTCGTTGAGCACGTCCGACGGCGCGGCGTCCGCGATGACGCGCCCGGCGCTCAACAGTATCGCGCGCGAGCAGAGGGCGCGCACCGCCGCCGCGTCGTGCGAGACGAACAGAACGGTCGAGCCGCTCTCCTGAATCTCCCTGATGCGTCGCAGGCAACGATGCTGAAAGACCGCGTCGCCGACAGCCAGCGCCTCGTCAATGATGAGTATGTCAGGCTCGACGTTTGCGGCGACGGCGAAGGCGAGGCGGACGAACATGCCCGAAGAGTAAGTCTTGACGGGCTGGTGGATGAACGGCCCGATCTCGGCGAACCGCTCGACTTCGGGAAAGATGCGTTCGGCCTCGCGGCGCGTGAGACCCATCAGCGCGGCGTTCATGTAGACGTTCTCGACGCCCGTGAACTCCGGGTCGAAGCCCGCGCCCAACTCCAGCAGCGCGGCCACTCGCCCCTCGCGCCAGACGCTGCCCGCGGTCGGCTCTAAAGTCCCCGCGATGATTTGCAGCAGCGTTGACTTGCCGCACCCGTTCGGCCCGATGATGGCGGCGGTTGTGCCCGCCTCGATCTCGAAACTTATGTTGCGGAGCGCCCAGAACTCGCGATGACGCTTCACGCGGCCCCGCGTCAGAGACTCCGTCAACCGGTCGCCCGGTCGCGCGTAAATCCTGTACTGCTTCGACACGTCCTCGACGCGCAACGCAACGCTCATGCGGTGAAATTTAACAGAACCGGGAAGCCATAGGCCAGAAGGTAGGAAGCCGGAAGGACGACTAGCGCATCGTTGTTTTCCTCTTTTCGGCTTAACCGTTGGAACGATTTAAAGCTCCGCTGGCGAAACAGGCTTGAAATGCCCGTCCGCGTCGGCGGCAAAGTAGAAGTAGCGGAATCGCACGTCGTTCGGATCATCGGACTGCCACGGTCTTTCGCCTTCGCGCGGAGGGTTCAGCAGACGCGCGCCGCTTGTCGTAACGACGTACTGCGAGCCGTCCGAATTGCCGCCGCGCCACGTCTCGCCGTAAAGCGCTTCAAAGAGGCGCTCAAGCTTGTCGGGTTTCAGCGTCGGCCCTTTGAGCCAGAGATCGTTTGATTCGGGGATGACGCCTTCGACCCAGTCGTCTGGAACTTTGCAGTAGGCCATACAGCGATAGGACGATGCGGCCTCGAATCCCGAAGGCAGGCGCAATGCGTCGCCGATCATCAACATCAGAATCCGGATCGTCTTTTCTTTTTCCGGCCGGAGGTTATTAAACGGAAACGCATACGTCGCGCCGGGGCCGAAA
>Ga0136632_10000515_pt1 | contig 11517 bp, 10 predicted proteins | sample AntDrymUQ6112106_2_FD_104670 | JGI IMG/M metagenome (GOLD analysis project Ga0136632, IMG submission 104670) | Polar desert sand microbial communities from Dry Valleys, Antarctica - metaG UQ611 (21.06) | ecosystem: Environmental > Terrestrial > Soil > Desert | place: Antarctica: Dry Valley...
CCCGTCCTCGAGCGCGCCGGAGATCAACGGGAGCTGCTCGAGCGCATGGGCCGCGTGGACCCAGCGCCGGGCGACCCAGTGGGACATACCGAAGCGACCCGAGAGCCACTGCGCCATGTCGCGGCAGCCGTCATCGAGCCACCGCCCGCCGAGATCCCACTCACGGATGTGAGCCAGGAGCCGCCGCTGGGTCACGCACAGCGCGACGAACAGCGAGTCGAGTTGTTCCAGGACTGCACCTGCGCGGCGGTCGTCGAGCTTCGTCACCTAAGGCACTTCCGTCCTGCGCGGCACTCGTCGAGCTCTGTCATCAACCGTCCGTCCTGCTACGAGCCCCTCCTCGTTTCGGACTCGCTAACACTATCGAACAGACGTTCGATAGTCAAGGACCGAGAGGCGGGACCCGCCCAGGGGTCGGTTTCAGCGACGTGGGGGTCGAGATGTGAGGCCGAAGGCTCCCCCGGATCGAGCATCGGTGCCCTGACAAGCAGGGAGCTCGAGTACGACATTGCACGGTGGGACATAGGTGCCGGAGTCGATGTCAGACAGACCTACCGAACTCTCACCCGGAGCACGACAATTGTGAAGGTTCGGCACCCGTGTCGCAGAATGGCTCCGGTAGCTATGCGACACCATCGCGGTTCCTCCTCGGCTTGCCTCTTGGCTGGGCCAATGCTCCGAACTCCTTCGATCGGTCGTGGCGGGCCCGGTGGGTCCGCACCAGTGCGCCGTCCGATCGTGATCTGGACGGTGTATCTCTCCCAGCGTTAGTAGTCGTCGCGCCGGCGCCTGCGCGCTTTGGGTTGGATGAGGCGATGGCGCACGAGGCAGCGGTAGATCGCAGAGCGGGACGGAGGAGCATCGAGGTCTCGGCGCAGCTTGTTCAGGATCGTGCGTGGGCCCCAGCCGGGATGACCCCGACGCAGCTCGACGATGCGGACCTCGATCTCGGGTGCCATCTGATGGGGGCAGCGATCGGGCTTGGAGCTGTGGTCAAGCAGGGCGCCAAGACCCTCGCCGGCGTAGCGCAGCAGCCGGCGGTGAAGGGTCCTTCTGTCGACGCCGTAGCGGGTGGCGACGTCAGTGACGGTGGCACCTGTGTCGAGCACCTCTCGAACGGCCTCGTAGCGCTGCTCAACCATCGAAAGCTCCACCAGCATGACGAGATCCTCCTTGGCTCGATCGAGCCCAGTGATGACCTCTTCCAAGGGTCGAAGTGGTGGAATTGGTGGGACATAGGTACCGGAGCCACTGTCGCCCAGGAGCCGGAGCCGGTCGGAAAGTGGGACAGAGGTGCCGGAGCCGATGTGAGACAGACCTACCGAACTCTCACACCGGAGCACGACAATGGGTGGTGCCCTCGACAGGATTCGAACCTGTGACACCCGCTTTAGGAGAGCGGTGCTCTATCCCCTGAGCTACGAGGGCCGAGGGCCGAGGGCCGAGGGCGGGGCATTAGCAAAGATGGAAGAAACCTCGCCCACCAACCCATGTTCAGACTTGAGTCTACTAAGAGGCCAGAATCGATGTTCCTCCCAAAGCACTCGTAACCCAGGCGGGCGAACTCGTCCTGCGTCCGTTCGCCCGATCAGTTGACGGTGATCTTGCCTTTCACGGCGTCCCTGGCTGCACCGTCTGTACCCGAGGCGCCGGTCACCAGGGCACTCTTCTCATCACCCCGGCGGGCCCTCGCGGTGGCCTTCATCCTCAGAGTCAGGGCGGCGCTCCCGCCCGGTGCAACGATGCCTGTCGAGTAGGAGCCGGCGACGACCTGGCTGGTGACATCAGTGGTGCCGACCAGGTAGGTGAGCCTGAACTTCCTCGACGAGCCCGGCCCAGTGATGATGAAGGAGTCGTCGGTGGTGCCGTCGTTCTGGAACCGGAGGTTGAAGGTGCGGGTCCTGTTCCTGTGGACCGTCCAACCCCTCGTCTGCGCTGCCCCGGTGGTGTTGTAAATGTCGTTGCCCAGGTAGGTGGCGTCCGAAGACCGCTTGATCTTGCCGTCCGGTTGAGGCACCGACGTCACCTCCGTCACGGTGATGGTGACCGTGGCCGTCGAGCACACCGTGGCCGTGGAGCACTTGAAGTCGTTCTGGAGCGTCGACGCATTGGTGTTCCAGCTCTGACCGTTGTCACAGATCTTGTAGGTCAGCGAGTCCGACCCGAAGTAGTCGGCGTTGGGGGTGTACAGGATCTTGCCGGCGTTGGGGCCGGTGCCCACGCTTGCGCTCCCGTGGCTCGGCTGAACCGTGATCGGAGTGGTGGCATCCAATGCGATGTTCTGTGCCGCTTCGTTCGCGGGGCCTTCGTCGTCGTTGGCCATGACGTTGATGACGTGGTTGGAGCTGTCCTCGAGCACCGTCGTCGAGTCGTCGATCGCGTCGGGGTTGTCGTTGACCGGCTTGGCATCGATGGTGACGGTACCGGTGGCGGATCCCCCGAATCCATCCGAAGCGGTGTACTGGAAGCTGTCGCTTCCGAAGAAGTTGGCGTTGGGGACGTAGGTGCATACGTCCCGCCGACGTGCATGAGACGGTCGTTGGAGGCACTGGGGGTGAGCGTGGTGACGCTCAACGTCTGCCCGTTGTCGGCGTCCGAGTCATTCGCCAGCACGTTCACCGTGTTGGCGGAGCCGCTCGTGGAATCCTCCAGCACCGTCAGCGCATCGTTCGCCGCGACCGGCATGCGGTTCGCGCCGGCTCGACACAGCTCGGTGTCGGCCACGTTGAACATCGAGAGGTTGTCGATGAAAGCTGCGGAATCCAGGATCCCGTCGCCCGCATCGAAGATCGATAGATACAGGGCGTGCGAGCCGGAGGTCGTAACCGACCTCGGCACACGCAGCCGCTGTGTCGCGCCGTCGTACTGCGTCCCCGTAGCGGGCGCGACGATCGCCTCGCCCGTGTCCATGAAGGCGCTGTTCACGCTAACGAGCGGCGGCGGCGTCCCCATGCCGAACGCGAAGTTGTTCGGCGGCCAGCTGCTCAACTCGGTCCAGCTCCATGGTCTCTCCTCCAAGTCCTTGTTCTCCTTATCTTGAGGTAGCCGCGGGCTCCCGTCTACTCTGTCTGCGGTGAGCGAGCGACTGGTCGTTATCGGGGGCGACGCGGCGGGGATGAGCGCAGCATCACAGGCTCGCCGTCGCAGGGATCCCGATGACCTCGAGATCGTGGCGTTCGAGAGGGGGAACTACACGTCCTATTCAGCATGCGGCATCCCCTACTTCGTGGGGGGTGCGGTCAAAAAGTTCGACGCGCTGATCGCCCGGACGCCCGAGGTCTTCCGCCGGGACTACTCGATCGAGACCCGCATGCGTCACGAGGTCACCGAGATCGACCTCGAGCGGCGCGCCGTGAAGGTTCTGGCCGTGGACGACGGCACTGAATCGTGGGAGCCTTTTGACGACTTGATGGTCGCCACTGGCGCGGTTCCCATCCGGCCCCCCATCCCCGGAATCGACGTCGAGGGGATCCACGGAGTCCAGACGCTCGACGACGGTCGGACGATCTTCGAGGACCTCGAGAAGAACAGGCCGAAGTGCGGTGTCGTGATCGGCGCCGGCTACATCGGACTCGAGATGGCCGAGGCACTGCGCGCACGGGGGATGGAGGTGTCGGTCGTGGAGAAGGCCGCGCAACCGATGTCCACGCTCGATCCGGAGATGGCCGCGCTCGTCGTGGACGGGATGACGAAGATGGGGATCCGGTTCCTTCCCGAGGAAGGTGTGACCGGGTTCGAAGCGCGCTCGGGCCGCGTGTCGGCGGTCGTGACAGAGGCGCAGACGCTGCGAGCGGACATCGTGATCCTCGGACTCGGCGTGAGCCCGAACATCGAACTCGCAAGGGGAGCCGGGATCCCGATCGGCTCCGCCGGGGGCATCGAGGTGGATCGGCGTATGCGGACAGGCGTAGACCGCGTGTGGTCGGCGGGGGATTGCGCCGAGAAATTTCACATCGTTTCCCAGGTGGCGGTGACGATCCCCCTCGGCACCCATGCGAACAAAGAGGGACGGGTTGCCGGCATCAACATCGGAGGCGGGTACGCAACCTTTCCCGGCGTTGCGGGAACGGCGATGTCGAAAGTGTGCGAGACGGAGCTGGCGCGCACCGGACTGATCGAGTCGGAGGCGCTGGAGGCCGGCTTCGAGATCGTATCGACGGTGACCGAATCCACAACCCGCGCCGGCTACTTCCCAGGAACCAAGGAGATCCGCACGAAGCTCGTGGTCGATCGACGGTCGGGTCGCCTGCTCGGGGGACAGATCGTAGGTGAGGAGGGCGCTGCGAAACGCATCGACGTCCTGGCTACGGCGGTGTGGAACGAGATGACGGTCGACGAGATCCTCAACCTCGATCTGTCCTACGCCCCCCCCTTCTCGCCCGTGTGGGATCCGGTCCTCATCGCCGCTCGGAAGGCCTGGCAGGCCGTCGAGGAAGCTACCGCCCAGGCGGACTGACGCGCTGCGCGTCGAGCCCGACGCTCAGGCGCCCGCTACGAATCGGGAAAAGCGAGCGTCAGACGAAGATAGCGATCACGTAGGCGACGATCAGCAGCAGCCCCGTGAAGAGGTGCAACTGGATGTTCTTACCCATCGCCGCCATCAACTCGTAGGGGCTGTCGTAGTCGGTATCCAGCGCCTTGTACACCTGCCACCCGTAGGGCGCCGTGATGAGGGCAATGAGTGCCCAGCGCGTCGTGATGCCGGTGACGGCGCCGATCGCGATGAGCAGGAAAGCTGCGCCGACTGATAGTCCGTACCCCATCACGATGGCGTTCTTCGGGAGTCGCACCACGATCGTCTTCTTCCCGGACTTCGCATCAGCGGGTTTGTCTGGGATCTGGTTGACGTACAACACAAGCATGATGAGTAACGCAACGGGAAGCGACGCCCAGAGCGCCTCGAAGGAGAAACGTTGTGCGATCACGTAGTAGGTCCCCAGAACCATGATCGGCCCGAAGCCCAGCGCAACGCAGATCTCGCCGAACCCCCGGTGGACAAACTTGAACGGTGGGGCCGTATAGAAGATCGACAGGAACACTCCGGCGATGCCGATCCACAAAAGCCCAAGGCCCCTGGTAGCGGTGAGATAGATTCCGATCGCGATCCCGATCGCATAGCACGCGATCGCGACTCGCTTCATGAAGCTCAGGCTCACGAGGCCGTACTGGATCATCCGGGACCCGCCCGAGAACATCGTCGGGTTGACGTTTGCCTCGTCCGCGCCACTGGTTGAATCGAAGACATCGTTCGCTACGTTCAGCCCGAGATGGATGGCGATGCCGCCGATGAGAGCCAGGAGCGTCAACCACCACGCCGAGAACCCGTGGACGCGCGCGACAACCGCCCCGAGGAGGATCGGCACGAAGGTGGCGGTAAGGAACGGAACCCGGGTCGCCAGGAAAAACAGCCAGCCCGCCGACAAGGTCGGCTTGACCGTCTCGCCACGCTCCTCGCTGAGCTTCTGCATATACCGGTGCGCCGCCGGCACGCTGCGCTCGCAGAGCTCGAAGAAGGAAAGTCGCTGTTCGTCCCAACCGTGAGTTCGTTGTGGATCGAGCTCCAGAGAACCGTTCACCTTGGTGAGCGGCCCCCAGATGCTGATGTATCGACGCTGGTCGTATCCCACGCCCGGCTGTGGATGCACGTGACTGAACGTGACGTTCACTTCCGCGCCCTCGGCGGGTTCGCTCGGACCGGACGGCCGGTCGAGCCGGATCGTGCCCCGTTCGGGAACCGTTTCGAAATCGGTGGCGACATTCACGGGGTAACCGTCTTCGCTCGTGTACGCGAGTACGGCGTGACCGTACCCGGCGACGTCTTCGAGGAGGGCTTCTTCTCTTACGGTTGACAGCGCCATCAGGCTGCGGCTCCCGTGAGGTCGAAGATCTCCGGCTGGCGATCGGTCCGTTCGTCGGCCCACAGGTAAACGCGTCGCGGTTGGATCTCGATCACGGATCGTTCCCAGAACAGCGGCATCGCGAAGCGCTTCTTCACGAGCTCAGTGATGATGGGCTCCTTCGCGGTCCACAGCGGTAGCACGCTTTCCCAGCCCGAATGAAGGTCATCTTCGACGACTCGTGCGTCACCTTGGATCGTGACGCGCCGGAAAGGCTCGACCGGGGTGGCGGTGGCGTCGGTGATCGTGAGTGAGACGCGCGGATCGGCCTTGATGTGCTCGAGCTTCTTCGAGAATAGGACGCTCGAAGTCATGTAGATGCGCTCTCCGTCGTACAACGGGATGAGCGGGTAGGTGACGGGCCGCCCTTTCGGGTCGAGCACCGTAAGCTCGCTAACGAGCGCTGCGTTCAGCAGCTCTTCAACCGGTTCGGGCAATAGTCCCATGCAGTAAGGATAGTCGTCCGGCGGCTCGTTAGTTCTGAACAAGCGACCACGACGGTTGAACGTCCGCTCAAGTACGGAGGCATCGGTGGAGGAGCTGTTGGATACGGCGGTCGACGCGGCGAGGCGCGCCGGGGAGCTACTGCTCGAGCGCGCGGCGGGACCCGCGCGCGGCGTGTCCACGAAGAGCTCGCCCACAGACCTCGTGAGCGACGCGGATCGCGACTCCGAGAGCCTCGTCATCGAGCTGATCACCGCCAATCGTCCCGACGACGGGATCCTCTCGGAAGAAGGTGGAGGCGAAAAGTCCCGCTCCGGTTTGCGGTGGGTCATCGACCCGCTCGACGGCACCGTCAACTTCCTGTACGGGATCCCGGCCTGGGCCGTCAGCATCGCCGTGGAGGATGGGGACGGGGCTCTGGCGGGAGCCGTATTCGATCCCAACCAACAAGACATGTGGACCGCCCTGAGGGACAGGGGCGCGTGGCTGAACGGGGAACAGATCCGGGTGTCGAGCGAGAGCGACCTGTCGCGTGCGCTGGTGGGAACGGGATTCTCTTACAGCGCCGACGCACGCGCAGCTCAGTCGCAGGTGGTCCCGCGTCTGCTCCCACGCGTCCGGGATATCAGAAGAAGCGGATCCGCGGCTCTCGACCTGGCCGCGCTGGCGTGCGGACGCTTGGACGGGTTCTACGAGGCGCTCATGGAGCCGTGGGACCGCGCGGCCGGCGAGCTCATCATTCGGGAGGCGGGGGGAATCGTCAGTCCCTTGGAGGCCCCCGTGGGCTCCTCGCACGGCCTCGTCGCGGCCGGTCCGGCCCTCCACGACCAACTGAGGGCCCTGGTCGTCGGATAGCGTTGGGGCTATGGACATCGTCGATCCGGACGTGGAGGCATATCTGGTCGCACTTGCGTCTACCGACGACGATCCGATCCTGCTCGAGATGGAAAGCCTGGCGAAGAAGCACGACTTCCCGATCATCGGACGTCTCTGCGGACGGATGCTCGAAGTGTTCGCTCGCACCCTCGGCGCAAAGCGGATCTTCGAGATGGGCTCGGGCTTCGGTTACTCGGCCTATTGGTTCTCGCGCGCCACGGGTCCCGATGGCGAGATACATCTGACGGACACCGATACCGAGAACGAGACGAAGGCGCTCGACTTCCTGCAGCGCGCGGGCCTCGATGGACCGATCGCTTTCCACGCCTCGGATGCATTCGGCGCGTTCAAGGGCACGACCGGTGAGTTCGACATCGTCTACTGCGATATCGACAAGGATGCCTACCCCGAGGCGTGGGATCTGGCGAAGGCGCGCATCCGCGTCGGGGGCCTGTTTATCTGCGACAACGTCCTGTGGTCCGGCCGGGTCACCGGCAAGGTGAGCGGGGACGTGCGGGAGGGTTACACCGAAGCCATCATGAACATGAACCAGGCGATAGCCACGGATGACGATTGGCGCTCGACGATCGTTCCCCTCCGGGACGGAGTGGTCGTCGCCGTCCGCACCAGCTGATCGCTAGATAACTCTGCTGAGACCCCGCGTGAGGTCCCCCCGGACCACGGAATAGGGAGCTCGACTCGATGGTTCGAGGGTTCAAGGCGAACACCGCGCCATGGCGCGAAGAAGAAGGGGACGCAGTTGCCTAGAGGTCATCGCTTGGTTCCACCCGATACTCCGGAGCGACCGGCTCGGCCGGGTACGTTCCGGCGCATCGTCGGCACTTTCCGGCCCTACAAGAAGCAGGTTGGACTCGTCGCGGGCCTCATCCTGGTGACATCGGCGCTCGGTCTCATCAACCCACTGTTGATCAAAGTCGTTTTCGAGAACGTGATCCTCGCCGAGGGATCGGTCGATGAACGGATCCGTCTGCTGGTGGTCGTGTCGCTCGTGATGATCGCGACGCCGATCGTTGCGGGCGGGCTCGGGCTGTGGCAGACGTACACAAACAACGTCGTGGGCCAGCATGTGATGCAGGACCTGCGCAACTCGCTCTACTCGCATCTTCAGAACATGCCGTTGCGGTTCTTCACGTCGACGCGGACCGGCGAGATCCAATCCCGCCTGTCCAACGATGTCGGCGGCGTCCAGTCCGTGCTGACCGACACGGCATCGAGCCTGTTGTCGAACATCACGACGGTCATCTCAACGGTCGTGACGATGCTCATCCTGAGCTGGCCGCTCACCGTCCTTTCTCTCGCCATCCTGCCCGTATTCCTCGTCCTCAGTCGGAAGGTGGGTCGCGTGAGGCGAGACTTGTCCGGCAGGACGCAGGAATCGCTGGCGGACCTCACCTCGATCATGCAAGAGACGCTGTCGGTCTCGGGCATCCTGCTGTCGAAAGCGTTCGGTAGGCAGTCTTACGAGATCGACCGGTTCCGCAGCGAGAACCGGCGTCTGGCCGAGCTGGAGATCAGGCGAACCATGGTCGGACGCGGCTTCTTCGCTCTTGTCCAGATCTTCTTCTCAGTCACGCCCGCGTTCGTCTACCTGCTGGGTGGCTGGCTCCTCCTCCGGGGGATGATCGACCAGTCTCCGGCCGCTCTGGTGGGCACGATCGTCGCCTTCACGACCTTGCAGAGCCGGTTGTTCTTCCCGATGGGTCAACTGCTCAACGTCAACATCGAGGTCCAGTCGGGACTCGCGCTTTTCGACAGGATCTTCGAGTACCTCGATCTCGAGCGAGGCATCGTCGACAAGGACGGGGCGATCGAGCTGTCGGGGGACGAAGTGACGGGTGAGGTTCGTTTCGATGACATCTGGTTCCGCTACGAACGATCGGGCAAGAGCCAGGCCGAAGACGATCGCATGTGGACTCTCCAGGGCGTCGATCTGACCGTGAAGCCGGGACAGCTGCTGGCCCTCGTCGGTCCCTCGGGCGCGGGGAAAACGACGATGACTTATCTGATCCCGCGCCTCTATGACGTGGACCGGGGCAGCGTGAAGGTCGATGGGATCGACGTACGCGACATCCGTCTCGAGTCATTGGGCGAGATCGTCGGGATGGTGACCCAGGAGACGTACCTGTTCAACGCGAGCATCCGGCGCAACCTGGCGTATGGGAACCCCGACGCGACGGACGAGCAACTCGAGGCGGCGGCACGCGCTGCCTACATCTACGACCGCATCGCGGAGCTCCCCGACGGCTTCGACTCGGTAGTTGGTGAACGCGGTTACAAGATGTCCGGGGGCGAGAAGCAACGGTTGGCGATCGCACGGGTGATCCTCAAGGACCCGCGCGTTCTCATCCTCGACGAAGCCACGAGCGCTCTCGACACCCTTTCAGAGCGGCTCGTCCAGCAGGCGCTGGCGCCGCTGATGACCACTCGCACGACGATAGCCATCGCGCACCGGCTTTCGACGATCTTGGCCGCCGACCAGATCCTTTACTTGGACCGGGGGCGCATCCTGGAACGAGGAACTCACGCTGAACTGCTGGCGAAAGAGGGCGCGTACGCGGCTCTGTACCGCGAGCAGTACTCCGACGGCAAGATCGAGACCAGGTGCGAGGATGGGCTGATCCTGGCCAGCGGCGAAGTCGTATCGGAGGAGACGGTTTGAACATCGAAGGGAAGGTAGCTCTCGTAACGGGTGGAGCGTCTGGCCTCGGTCTGGCCACGAGCAAGCTGCTGGCGGAATCCGGCGCTGCGGTGGTCATCGTCGACCTCCCCGAGTCGAACGGGACGACCGTCACCAAGGAACTGGGCGATGTGGCGCGCTTTGCTCCGGCGGACGTCACCGCAGGTTCGGATGTCCAGGCCGCGGTCGATACCGCGACGGGGGACTTCGGCGGACTGCACATCCTGGTGAATTGTGCAGGAGTCGGCTTCCCCGGGCGCGTGCTCACCCGCGATGGAGATGCCATCGACCTCGAGCGCTTCGAGTTCGTCGTGCGCGTGAACCTGATCGGGACGTTCAACGCGATCCGGCTGGCCGCGGCGCAGATGGCCAAGCAGGAGCCAGAAGGCGAGGAGCGCGGCGTCATCGTCAACACGGCGAGCATCGCAGCCTTCGATGGACAGATCGGTCAGGCCGCGTATTCAGCCTCCAAAGGCGGCGTTGCCGGAATGACTCTCCCGCTCGCTCGCGATCTCGCGACCAAGCTCATCCGGGTGGTGACCCTGGCCCCCGGAACGTTCGACACCCCCATGCTTGCGGGGCTCCCGGAGGAGGCGCGAGCCAAGCTCGCCGAGCAGGTTCCTCACCCTCGCCGCCTCGGCCGGCCGGCGGAGTACGCCGCTACCGTCAAGCACATCGTCGAGAACCCGATGCTGAACGGAGAGGTCATCCGCCTGGACGGAGCCCTCCGGATGGGGCCACGCTAGCGGCGGTATTCATCGCTGCGCGACGGCCCGTCCATCTTCAGTTCAAGCGGGCGGCCTAGCCTCGAACCCGTTCGTGAGTTGGTACGGCATCCGGTCCGACCCTGTGATGCCCCGGCCGGCGGAAGCTCCGTCCCCCGGCGATTCCGCCGGCCGACCGGCTCGCGTCACCGTTTCTCGCGCACAAAAAAACCGCCCCCTGGGCGGTTAGGTGCGGCCGGACTTAGCCGGGATCACGTGGAGGATGGTTTCTTCGCCGGAGCCGGACTCCATCACCTCGCGCTCGAGCTCCCGCCACTCCTTCTCAGCCCACCGCAGCTTCTCGACGGCAGCCGAAAGGTCCAGGAAGTGAACCGGCACGATGTTGGCGCGCGGCCGGAGGTAGGCGTCCCCGATGAGGGCGTCCAGCTCGCGCCTGGCCTCGACAAGTCGCTCGTGGATCTTGCCGAGTCGCTTCCGTTGCTCGGGGGTGTACCCGGCCCCGTCCTGGGTGCTCAGAAGCGCTCCTTGCTTGGCGTTCGATAGGTCGGCCTGTGGCCCTTATCCCGGCGTCTTTGGGGCCCGCCGGAGACGTATTCGAGTCTACGTCGCGGCCGGAGCCATGCACAAGCGCACTTGTTTGATTCCGCTCGCGGCGCGTTGCTCCTCGCAACGCTTGCTTCCCGGTCGGCACTTCGTGCCTCCCTGCGGCAACCCACTGGGGGGATCGGTCGCCGAGGCGACCTACTCCCCCCAGACCCCCCTCGGGCTTGTCGAGCGTGCTCTGAGGGCCGTTAGGGTCGGGCCCATGATCGCACCGGATGTCATTCAGCGGACCTTGGGGGCCGCGCTGGCGGCGGGTGGGGACCTGGCGGAGATC
>Ga0136632_10000518_pt1 | contig 11494 bp, 8 predicted proteins | sample AntDrymUQ6112106_2_FD_104670 | JGI IMG/M metagenome (GOLD analysis project Ga0136632, IMG submission 104670) | Polar desert sand microbial communities from Dry Valleys, Antarctica - metaG UQ611 (21.06) | ecosystem: Environmental > Terrestrial > Soil > Desert | place: Antarctica: Dry Valley...
CACCCCCGGATCGGTGACGAGGAGGACCTTCGTCGCGCCCACCTGCCGCAGCGGGTCCGCGACCGTGAGCGCGACGCCGCGCCCGAACGAGATGCGGGTGGGCACGCGGAAGACGTCGATCCGCGTAGGAGGAGCGGCGGTCATATACGCGGCGATGCTACGTCGGTCGGCGTCGTAGGCCCAACGGCACCGGCTTCACGCCTGACGGTCCGGTGGCGCGGTCGCGTCGATCGGCTCGCCGAGGCGCGTCGCGCGACGCAGCGTGCGCATGATGTGGAACGTCTCCGTCCGCGTGATCCCGGGTAGGCCTGCGACCTCCCGGGTCAAGAAGTCGTGGAGGTCCGCGTCTGACTCGAAGAAGCCGACCGCGACGATGTCGTAGGGACCCGATGTGATGTAGACATAGCTGAGCTCGGGCATAGCCGCAAGCGTGGCGGCGACATACTCGAGCCGCTTGATCTCGGTCCGAAGACAGATAACGACGTGGGTGCGCCGACCCCCGGCGAACGGGTCCTCGACGGCGACGACGCGGATTACCTTTCGCGCAGTGAGCTTTCGGATACGGTGACGGATCGCGCCCTCGGAGAGACCAAGCCGTTTCGCAAGCTCGACATTGGTCGCGCGCCCGTCGCGCTGTAGCTCCTTGATGAGCGCCTGATCGGTGGCGTCCAAGGGCTTCTCCACGCGGACAGCATGCGTCGCAAGAGGACTGCGTGCCACGCCGGGGTACGAGATTCGTACCTTGGGGCCGTTCGAGCGACTTCTACGAGGCAGCCGAAAGGCGCGGTACGAATCTCGGAGGAGCGCTATTGAAGGCCCTCCACCGTGTACGTAGCGTGGCAGCGATGAGCGCCACAGACCGCGCTCTAAGAGGAGGAGTCATGGCAACGACCGCAACGAGGTCGAAGGTGGACGAGCAGCGTGTAGAGAAGCTACATGAGGAAGCCATCGTCATCGATGGCAGCATCGTCATCGACATGGTCCCCGAGCACTTCGACCGTGTAAAGCGAGGCGGAGTCACAGCGGTGAACCACACGGTGACCGATCCGTATGCGGGCCTGATGGATTCGCTCAAGGAGATCGAGTTCTGCCGGAAGTGGATCAGGGAAAACGCAGAGCACGCGCTTCTGGCGCGCTCGGTCGCAGACATCCACGAGGCAAAGCGCTCCGGCCGTGAAGCGGTCATCTTCGGTCCGCAGAACACGGAGATGATCGGACTGGATCTCGAGCTCCTCGGGACGTTCCACGAGCTCGGGGTCCGGATCCTCCAGCTCACCTATCAGCGGCAGAACTGGATCGGCTCTGGTTGCGGCGAGAAGCGCGACGCCGGCCTCACCCAGTACGGCCGCCGCTTCGTGCAGGAAATGGAGGCGCTCGGCATCGTTGTCGACCTTTCTCATTGCGGTCCGCAGACCGCGGCGGACGCCGCGGACGTCTCACGCAATCCGGTGATCTTCAGCCACGCGCATCCGCACTCACTCTCGCCACACATCCGAGCGAAGACGGACGACAACATCAAGCGCGTTGCCGCGACAGGGGGTCTCATCGGCATCACCGGGCTCTCCCCCTACCTGTACTACCCGGACAAGCCAACCACCCAACCGACGATGGAGCGCTATGTCGAACACATTGCGTACGTCGCGGATCTCGTCGGCATCGACCATGTTTCCGTCGGGCTGGACTACGACGAGACGTTCACACCACAGAAGCGCGAAGACAGCGCGAAGAAGCACGGCGCACTGCTCGGCCAGTGGCCGTGGCCCGAGCGCCGGTGCAAGGACCTGAACGACGCCGGCGACATGATCAGCATCACTCGTGCCCTGCTTGCCGCGGGATACGCCGACACCGACACCAGGAAGGTCGTCGGCGGAAATCTCATGCGCGTCTTCGAAGCGGTGTGGTGACTCCTATCCGATCGAACGCGATCGTCATCGGTGCCGGCTTCATCGGCTCCTCGATCGCCGTGCATCTCCGCTGGCGAGGGCTCAGCGTCCGCTTGCTCGAGCGCGATCGTATCGGCGACGGGACGTCGAGCCGCGGAGGCGGCTGGGTCACCGCCCAGAGCCGGCAGCCCAACAGCCATCTCGCCCTGGCGCTCGCGAGCCTTAACTACTGGCCGGATTTCCTCGAGCGTCTCGGCGATGATTGCGGGTATATCCGCTGCGGTTCGCTCGTCCTTTTCCAGAGCGAGCAGCAGCTCCAGCAACGTCGGCTGTTCCTGGCTGAGCAGAAGAAGGTGCCCGGCTACGACGGAGTCGAATTCCTCGACGGCACTCAGGTCCGCGATCTCGAGCCACAGATCGCCGAGCACATCGTGGGTGGCTCGTACCGCAAGGGCGACGGCCAGGTCGACCCCGCGCGCCTCATTCGCGGCATCGTGACGGCGGCGAGACGGGACGGCGTCGACGTCCATCAGGGAGGTCACGTCACCGCCATCGAACCCGACGGGGCAGGCTGGCGCGTCCGTACGCCGATCGGCGAATTTGCGGCAGACTTCGTCGTCAACGCCGCGGGTGTCTGGTCCCCTGAGGTCGCCTCGCTGGTCGGGATGAAGCTCCAGGTGCAACCGATCGCCGGCCAGATGTGTACGACGGCGCCGCGACCGCCGTTCGTGACGAGGGTCGTTGCGGTCCAGATCGACACGCGAAGGACGAACAGACCCGCATGCGATGTCCGGCAAGGCTACGACGGGCGCATCTGGCTCGGCACGACCAATCGCCCCGATTCGCGCGACACGACCGTGACCGAGGCCGACACGCGCACGATCCGCACCGGGGTCGCCCGGGTATTCCCGGCCCTGGAGGATGTGGTCATCGAACACGCTTGGGCGGGCATCCGCCCGGTTCCGACCGATCTCTTACCCATCTACGGAGGCGCGGAGGACAAGCCGGGACTCTACGTCGCCGTCCCTCTTGCCGGGATCTGCGAGACCGCTATTGCCGGCAAGGCGATGGCGGAGCTCATCACGACCGGAACGAGCGGCACGCCGCTCGATGCGGTTTCACCACGACGTTTCACGGCACCCGTCGCCGCGTAAGTACGGGATGAGAAGAGGGGGAAACACATGCCGACCTCGATCGCGCGCTCAATAGTCATCGCTCTGGCCGCGGCCCTGGTGGTCGCATGCTCGGGCGCGCCTACGGCGGGACCCGCGGGAGGCGCATCTGCGACGGCAACTCCTGTGGCGAAGGTGCGCATGCAAGACGACGGGACGACCGGCACCCCAAAGTCCGGCGGCCGCCTCAAGATGCTCATTCGCCTCGACGCCACTGAGCTCGATCCGCACAAGACAAACGAAACATCCTCGTACCTCGTCAACGAGAGCACGTACGAGTCCCTCCTCGAAGCCGTGAGCGGTGAGATCAAGGCGTCGCTCGCCGAGTCGTGGACGGTCACTCCGGACGGCCTTGCGTACACCTTCAAGCTCCGGCCGAACGTGAAGTTCCACAGCGGCCGCCCTCTGACATCAGCCGACGTGAAGTACTCCATCGAGCGGATCATGGACGCGGCTACCGCCTCACCGCGACGTGCCAATTACGCCGGGATTAACACGATCGAGACCCCCGACGCCTCGACGGCCGTGTTCAAGCTGAGGACCCCGTTCGCCCCATTTCTCGCGCTCATGGCGACGAGCGGCGCGTCCATCGTCGACAAGGGCGTGGTGGACGCTGGCGGCCTCAACGGGGCCGTCGATGGCGGCACCGGGCCGTTCGTGGTCAAGGAACGCGTGAAGGGCCAGCAGATCGTCCTCGACAAGAACCCCAGCTACTGGCGCAGTGGCATGCCGTACCTCGACGGCATCACGATCACGTTCAACCCGGATGACAATGCCCGGACCGCCGCGGTGAAGAGCGGCACCGTGGACTTCCTGTGGCGAGCGGCGCCTGAGTTCATCGAGAGCCTCAAGGCCGACTCGAACCTCAAGTGGTACGGCGGCATTGGTTCGCTCTCACTGCATATGGTGGTCAACACGAAGAAGAAGCCGTTCGACGACGTTCGGGTCCGTCAGGCGATCTTCCATGCGCTCGACCGCGACCAGATCCTCGCCGTAGCCAACTCCGGTCTGGGCACCACACTCAAGGCTGGCTATCTACCGCCCGACCGCTGGGGTTCCATAAAGGAGCCCATCTACGACAGGCCCGATACCGCCAAGGCGAAGGCACTGCTCACAGAGGCGGGCTATCCAACGGGATTCAAGACGACTCTGCTCGTCATCTCGACATCGGCATTCCAGGTCCGGTCGGCAGAGGCCGAGCAGCAGCAGCTCAAGGCGATCGGGATCGATGTCGAACTCAAGCCGGTCGAAGCGACCGTCGCGAACCCCGCGATCGCCGCGGGGAACTTCGACATGTACCAGAGTGGCTTCTCCATGACGCTCGACCCGGATGAGATCTTCTCCCGCGCCTTCCTGAGCACCGGCGGCAACAACTACGGGAAGTGGAGCGATCCGGAGTACGACGCGCTCATCGTGAAGGCCCGCGCCCAGACCGACCGCGCCGAACGCGAGAAGACCTACCAGCAGGCCGAGCGGATCCTCGCCACACGCGGCCCGGCCGCGATGACCTGGGCCTCGGCCGACTTCGACGTCGTGCAGAAGAAGGTCATGGGCTACAAGGGAGATCCGACGCCCGGCTACCGCTTCTACCGCGAGCTCTGGCTGAACCAGTAACGGCAAGACGCAACCCCGCAGGTCGCTGAGGACACGTGCCAAAGCAAGTCATGACGCGTGTCCTCGCGACCATTCCGGTGCTTCTCGGCATCGTGCTGTTGGCGTTCGTCCTCATGCGCCTTGTGCCTGGCGACGTCGTGGACGCGATGCTCGCGGAGTCCGCGCAGGACCCCCTCGTGGCGGCCGAGCTCCGACGTGTCTTCGGCCTCGACCGGCCCGCCCCGGTCCAGCTGCTCGATTACCTCGGGGGCTTGGCGCGTGGCGACCTCGGCACGTCGCTCCGGACGGGCCGACCCGTCCTTGAGGAGATTGGCGCGCGGCTTCCGGCGACGCTCGAGCTGGCGATCGCGGCGTTGATCGTGTCGCTGATCGTCGCCATCCCGTCGGGGGTGATTTCCGCGACGCGCCGCAACAGGCTTCCGGACTACGCCGCACGTGCCGTGTCGCTCTTCGGGCTCTCAGTGCCGAATTTCTGGCTCGGCATCCTCCTGATCACCCTATTCGCCGTCCAGCTGCGGTTGCTCCCATCAGGCGGTTTCGCGTCGTTCTCCGATCCTGTAACAAACCTCAAACTCCTGATCATGCCCGCGGTCACCTTAGGCGCATCGATCGCCGCGGTGACCATGCGCATGACTCGATCGTCCCTACTCGAAGTGCTCGAGCAGGAGTACGTGCGCACGGCGCGATCGAAGGGACTTCGCGAGCGCTCAGTGATCTACGGGCACGCACTCCGCAATGCGCTCATCCCGGTCGTCACGATCCTCGGCATTCAGACTGGCCGTCTGCTCGGCGGTACTGTCGTCATCGAGCAGGTCTTCGGCTGGCCCGGCATCGGCAGCATGGTCGTGCGAGCGATCAGCCAGCGCGATTACCCGCTCATCCAGGGCTCGGTCGTGTTCCTCGCGCTCACCTTCGTGCTCGTGAACCTGGCCGTGGACATCCTGTATCTCTACCTCGATCCGAAGCTTCGCCGTGGTTGAGCTCTCGACGGGAGCCGCCGCCCCACGCGTTCCCGTTTCGCGCGACGAGCGCCTCGCTGTCTTGCGGGTACTCGCGCGCGATCGAGCTGGACTGGTCGGCTTCGCGATCCTGTTGGTCATCGTTCTCGCTGCGATCGCCGGTCCGATGCTCTCGCCCCACGAACCCACGACCTTCAGCGCGCGTCGCCTGGCTCCTCCGGGCGGCGCGTTCCCCTTCGGGACCGACGAGTTCGGCCGCGACCTCTTCACCCGCGCCCTGTACGGCGCGCGGGTCTCGCTGGAAGTCGCGGCGGTATCGGTGAGCCTGGCGAGCGGAGTCGGGATCCTCATCGGCGTGTTCTCCGGCTATTACGGCCGGTGGATCGACGGCGTGTTCATGCGCCTCATGGACGTCATCTTCGCCTTCCCGACAATCCTGCTCGCGCTCGCGGTAGTCGCGGTGCTCGGTCCGGCCATCCGCAACCTAGAGGTGGCGATCGCCATCGTCTACGTCCCGGTGTTCGCCCGCCTTGCGCGCGCGGCGACTCTTGTCGTCGCTGCGCAGCCGTATGTCGAAGCAGCACGGTCGATCGGCTCGCCGGACGCTCGGATCATGCGCAGCCACATCGCGCCGAACATCCTCGCGCCCCTCGTCGTGCAGTTCACCATCAACATCGCGTACGCGATCCTCGTGGAGTCGTCGCTGAGCTACCTCGGTCTGGGCATCCAGCCACCGACTCCATCGTGGGGATCGATGCTCAGCACCGGCAAGCAGTTCGTCGAGACATCACTCTGGCCCACGCTCGTTCCTGGTGGCGCGATCATGTTGACCGTTCTCGGCTGCAACCTGCTCGGCGATGCCCTGCGCGACGCCGCGGACCCACGCCTGCGGATGCGGCGGTCTGAGTAGCACCAGCTCCGCGGTGCATGCCCGGCTACGGCGCGCTGGCCACGGCCTCGGCGCGATGGCTCGCGAGCTTCCAACGCCCGTCTTCGAGAACGAACGAGTCGTGCGACTCGTAATAGCCGACCAGACGCAGGCCACCCGCCTCACTGCCGGCTTTCAGGGAGTCGTGGAAGGAGAAGGCCGCGACCGACGAGGCACGCTGTTCGCTGAGCGCGAGGATCTGGACGCTCCCGAGGAGGTGGAGCGTCTTGCGCCCTGGGTGCGCGCCTCGGCGCGAGCGTAGGAACTCGACCGCCGCCGATCGGCCGCGCACGCTGCTCGTGCCGTGCCCAAGATCCATGTCCTCGGCGAAGATCTCCCCGAGCTCGTCGAGGGCATCCGCGTCGCTCAGGTGGAAGTACGCCGTGATGACCTCTCGGCAGGCTTCCGCGGCGCCCAGTGCGCCCGGCGCGCGAGGGAGACCCGCGTTCTTCGCGAGCGCTGCATCGATTGGCACGCGCGCGAGTCTAGATGCGGGGCCTGCCCTCTGTATCGATCGTGGAGTCGGCATCAGACGGCGCCGACGCCCCAAGCGTGACGGCGTTGCCCGTGGTCGAGAAGCGCGCGCGAATGAACTCCGCCGCGCTCTCGGGAGCAAGCTTCACGGTGCCGGGGCCGCTGCGGACGTAGAAGTCGCCCTCGGGCGTGGCCTCCATGCCTTTCCACTTCAGGAACACCGGCTCGGGGCTGCGCTGGCAACTGACCACGCACACCGTCTGGCCCTGGACGATCTGGGGCTTTGGGTCGATGCACGTGCTCGCGCGGTCGCCGAGCCCATTGCGAGCGACCTGCATCAAGTGACGCATGAACTTGTCGTCGTTCTCGAGGCCGTCCTTCTCGATGCCGAGGACCGCCCCATCGTCGGCCACACCGATGAGCAAATCGCCTCCTTCGGTGTTGAGGAACGCGGCGATCGTCTTGAGCACGGCATGCGTGACCCCGCGGTCGTCCTGCTGGTCCTGCTTCAGGTCCCACCGCAGGGTCGACTTGAACTCGAGCGTCTTCGACTCGCCGCGCTTGATCAGCTCCTCGGCCTGGCGGTGCGCGCGGAGGTACCGGTCGAAGAGAAAGTTCTTGACCGTGTCGCCGAACGCGCGATCGTCGGTGATCCGCTTGTACAGGTCGAAGTTAGTGTCGACGATCTCTTGAATCACGTGATCGACCTTCTGATCGAAGGTCAGACGCACGTTCTCGCGCGTGTTCACGCGGGCGCTCGCGTCGAGACCCGTGTCCGCGTCGAGCTTGTCCATCATCTGCCCGAGGGTGACCCGGTGCTGTGGACCGAGATCGAGCCCGAAGCGCTCGTTGAGCTCGGCGATGATGCGGGAGAGCGTTTCGAGCTCGTCGGCATCGATCAGATGGGTGGCCTTGGTCCCGACCGGCGGAAGTACGCCGATGCCGCGCTCGAGGGCGATCTTGCCGCTGCCCGTCTGCTGGATGCGGTACGACTCCATGTCGATGTTCTGCTGCACCTCGCGCGGCAGCTCCTCCCGGTCCGCGGGCAGCAGGCGGCGCAGGTGGCGGGCGAACACGTAGAGCTTCTCCAGGTCCGCGTCGGCGAAGGTGAGGACCTGCGCGAGGAAGGCGTAGAGCCGCACGTAGTCGGTGAGCTGGCCGCGGAGCTCCTGCTGTTCCTGCGGCGAGATCGCACTGAAGCGCTCGACGACCGGTGCGAGCGCGGCGTAGAGGCGGTCCTGTGTGGCCTTGCGGTCGAAGTACGCGTTTGCGAATGCCTGGACGTCGTCGCTCGTGAAGACGGGGAATGCCGCGAGGCGGCCCTGGATCTCGTACAGGAGGTTCGGGTCGGTGGCCTCCGACAGGAGCGTCGCCTCGTAGTACGGCTGGAACCCAGCCTTGATCTCGTCCGATTCGTTCGCGAAGTCCAGGACGAGGGTGCCCTTCTTGTCTGGATGGGTGCGATCGAGGCGGGAGAGCGTCTGCACGGCGTTCACGCCGCCGAGCTTCTTGTCCACGTACATCGTGTGCAGGAGCGGCTGGTCGAATCCGGTCTGGAACTTGTTGGCCACGATGAGGAACCGGTACTCCGGCTTGCCGAACTCGCGCGCCGTCTGGCTTTCGCCGATCGCAGCATCCTTGCCGGCGGAGTTCATGCCACTCTCCGTGTATGAGCGGCCACCGTCCTGCACGGTCCCGGAGAACGCCACGAGCGTCTTGAACGGATACCCGCGCTCCGCGACGTACGTGTCGAACGCGAGCTTGTAGCGGACGGCGTGGAGGCGCGACCGCGTGACGATCATCGCTTTCGCCCTGCCGCCGATCTCGCCCTGCGACTGCGCGGCGAAGTGCTCGACCATGACCCGCACCTTCTCGTTGATCGCGTGCGGGTGGAGGTCGACGAACGACTTGAGTAGGTATTCGGCCTTCTTCTTGTCGTAGCGCGGGTCGCCTTCGACCTTCTTGAGCAGCCGCCAGTAGGTCGTGTACGTCGTGTAGTTGGCGAGCACGTCGAGGATGAAGCCCTCCTCGATCGCCTGGCGCATCGTGTAGAGGTGGAAGGGCGCGAACCTGCCGTCGGCCCCGCGACCGCCGAACAGCTCCAGCGTCTTCGGCTTCGGCGTGGCCGTGAACGCGAACGTCGAGAGATTCGGGAGCGAGCCGCGCTTCTCCATCTCCGCGAGGATCTCGCTCTCAAGCTCCTCTTCCGGCGTCGGCGCCCCGGACTCCTGCCGCTCCGCGTCCTCGAGCGAGCTCGGGGCGAGCACCGCCTTCAGGCTCTTCGTGCTCTCGCCAGACTGGGACGAGTGCGCCTCGTCCACGATCACGGCGAAGCGCTTTCCGGGCAGCTCGCCGATCTGCCTCGCGATGACCGGGAACTTCTGCAGCGTGGTGACGATGATCGTCTTCCCCGCCTCGAGCGCGTCCTTCAGCTGGCGCGACGTGGTGTCGATGTTCTCGACGACGCCGAGCGTCTGCTCGAACTGGCGCATGGTGGTCTGCAGCTGGCGGTCCAGGACGCGGCGGTCGGTGACGACCACGATGGAGTCGAAGACGCGCCGGTCCTCGGCGTCGTGCAGTGTCGCGAGCCGGTGCGCCAGCCACGCGATCGTGAAGCTCTTCCCGCTCCCGGCGGAGTGCTGGATGAGGTAGCGCTGCCCTGGCCCCGACCGGCGCGCGTGCGCCGCCAGGCTGCGGACCGCGTCGAGCTGCTGGTAGCGCGGGAATACCATCGAGCGGCGTCCGGTTCTCCGCCCGTTCTCGTCCTCTTCCTCGACCTCGTGGATGAACTGGCGGATGAGGTCGAGCACGCTGTCGCGCGCCCAGATGTCGTCCCAGAGGTATCCCGTCGCGTAGCCCCTCGCGGTGGGTGACACCGGCGGGTTGCCCGCGCCGCCGAACTTCCCCTTGTTGAACGGCAGGAACCGCGTCTTCGGCCCGGCGAGCTCGGTGGTGACGTACACGAGATCCGTGTCGACCGCGAAGTGCGCGAGGCAGCGGCCGCGCCGGAGCAGCGGCTCCCGCGGATCACGGTCCGTCTTGTACTGGCGGATCGCGTCCTCGACGTCCTGGCCGTTGAGCGGGTTCTTCAGCTCCGCGGTGAAGATCGGGACGCCGTTGAGGAAGAGCACGAGATCGAGACAGTTCGCATTCTTCGCGCTGTAGCGCACCTGGCGGACCACGCTGAAGAGGTTCGCGGCGTGCAGCCGCCTCGTCTCGTCGTTCAGCCCGCTCGCTGGCCGGAAGTACGCGAGCTGGAGCTTGACGCCGGAGTCCTTCAGCCCGTTCCGGAGGACATCGAGCGCACCGCGGCGCTCGATCTCGGACGACACGCGACGCAGGACCTGCTCTTTGACCGCCGCGCCGTGATGCTCCGCGAGCTTCTGCCACTCCCTCGGCTGCGTGGCGAGCAGGAAGTCGACGACGTCGCGCGCGAGCAGGCAGAGCGCGCGGTCGTACTCCTCCGGGCCGCGACGGTGATAGCCGCCCGGAGGCGCATCCCCGTAGCTCGCAGGCGGCTCCGCCAGCGCGGCGCCGTCGCCGGCGCAGGCGTCCGGACCGTCCCGGAGGAGGCCGCACTCGATCGCGTCCTCGAAGGCGCGCTCGGCGACCTGGACGGTCACAAGGGCTCCGTCCCCTCGTCGAGGATCGCCATGTAGCGGTCGTAGGCGAAGACGCGGTTTCGACGCCTTCCCGTGATCTCGCGAGCGATCCGCAGGTCCACGAGCAGGTCGAGGGCGGAGCCGGCTGTGGGGAACGACAGCCCTGTCCGAGTGCAGACGTCTTGGACGGAGACGACGGGCCGCGCCTTCAAGGCCTCATGCACCCGCAGAGCCGATCCCGCACGGCGGCCCGCCGCGGCGGTCTGGTCGCGGTCCTCCCCGAAAACCGCTTTCAGCCGCTGAGCGGTCGCGACGGCACCATCCGCCGTGACTCGAACACCCTCGAGAAAGAAGGCGAGCCAAGCTTCCCAATCACCTGTCCGGCGCACCGAGTCGAGGAGCGAATAGTAGGTTGAGCGATGCTGCTTGAGGTACAGGCTGAGGTAGAGAAGCGGCTCGCGAAGGACTCCGGTCTGACAGAGCAGGAAGGTGATGAGCAGGCGTCCGACGCGTCCATTCCCGTCGAGGAACGGGTGGATGGTCTCGAACTGGACATGCGCCAGTCCTCCTCGCACCAGCGTCGGCAGGCCATCGCGGTCGTCATGCAGGAAGCGTTCGAGCGCGGCCATGCACTCTTCGACCAGCTGGTGCGGGGGCGGGACGAAACGGGCGTTTCCCGGGCGCGTGCCACCGAGCCAGTTCTGAGAGCGGCGGAACTCGCCGGGATCCTTTCCGCTCCCGCGTCCACGCGAGAGCAGCGCACCGTGGATCTCACGGATCAGCCGATTCGAGAGCGGGAATCCCTCCCGCAGGCGAGCGAGTCCGTGCTCCATCGCGGCCACGTAGTTCGACACTTCGACGA
>Ga0136632_10000519_pt1 | contig 11491 bp, 6 predicted proteins | sample AntDrymUQ6112106_2_FD_104670 | JGI IMG/M metagenome (GOLD analysis project Ga0136632, IMG submission 104670) | Polar desert sand microbial communities from Dry Valleys, Antarctica - metaG UQ611 (21.06) | ecosystem: Environmental > Terrestrial > Soil > Desert | place: Antarctica: Dry Valley...
ATGCTATCGGGCACGCAGCCCGACAGATTGGGACGCGGGCAGGTCAAGGTCTTCGACCCCGCAAACGCGAACGCCTCTCCGCAGACGATTGAAATCTTCGGCAAGCAGCCGCGTGCGCTCGCGCGTAGCACGGACGGCGCGCGCGTCTTCGTCTCGGTCTTCGAGTCGGGCAATGGAACGACCATCGTACCGGAATTAAACGTGAGGAACGCGGGCGGCCTGCCCGCGCCGAACCCGCCGCTCGCGCAGGGGCTGCCCGCACCGCCCAACACCGGCCTCATCGTCAAGTGGAACGGCTCGCAGTGGGTGGACGAGATAAACAGGAACTGGAATTCTGCCATCCCCTACAGGCTCGCCGACATTGACCTCGCGGTGATGGACGCGTCCGGCTCTAGCCTCCCGTCTTCGCTGAGCGCGCAGGTGCGCGGCGTAGGCACGCACGTCGGCAACATGGCCTTCGACCCCGTGGCGCAGCGCCTTCTCGTCGCCAACCTCGAAGACATAAACCAGGTTCGCTTCGAGCCGAACCTGCGCGGTCGCTTTCAGGCGAGCCGCGTCTCCGTCCTCAACGCATCGGCGGGCACGACTCCTACGCTCGTCTCCGCGTCCGACCTCAACTCACACGTTGACTTCAATAACCCCGCAGGCACGGACGCCGAGCGCGCACAGAGCCTCGCTCTCCCCGCCGACATCGCGCGCTCGGCGGACGGCACCGTCTACGTCGCCGCGACGAGTTCAAATCGCGTCGGCGTGCTCTCATCAGACGGCGCGGTTCAGGGGCGCGTCGGCGTAGGGCAGGGGCCGACCGGACTCGCCGTTGACGAGGCACGTCAAAGGCTCTACGTCCTCAACCGCTTCGACGAGACTTTGAGCGTCGTTGACACGGCCTCGAAGTCGCAGACGGCGGTCGTGCCCGTCGGCTTCAACCCTGAGCCGCAGTCGGTGCGCGACGGTCGCCGCTTCCTCTACGACGCGACGGGCTTTTCGGCGCACGGCACCGTTTCGTGCGCGAGTTGTCACCTCGGCGGCCACCGCGACGGGATGGTCTGGGACCTTGGCAACCCGCAGGGGCAGACCGACAACGTCTCGGTCTTTTTCCCCTTCCCCTCGCCCGGCATTACCGGCTCCGACAGCCTCCACCCGATGAAGGGGCCGATGGTGACGCAATCTTTCCGCGGCATCATCGGCAACGAGCCTTTCCACTGGCGCGGCGACCGCGCCGGGATAGAAAACTTCAACGGCGCGTTCACCTCGCTCCTCGGCAGCACGCGCCAACTCACGACGGAAGAAATGGCCTCCTTCAAGGAGTTCGTGCGGTCGCTCGCCTATCCGCCGAACCCGCACGAGCCGCCTACACGCCCCCCCGCTAACCAGAGCTTCTTCAATGGCGAAAAGCTCGACGGCAACATCGTTGACTGTAGCCAGTGTCACATTGTGTCGAACTTCGGGCCGGGGACGGACAACAGGATCACCCCGAAACAGGCTCTGCTAGAGCCGCAGTCGGTCAAAGTCCCGCAACTACGCGGCCTCTATCAGAAGACGGGGATGGACAAGACTCCGGGCGAGAAGATCACGGGCTTCGGCTTCGCCCACGACGGCACATTCGACACGCTCTTCAACTTCCAGAAGGCCGCGGTCTTCCAGAGCGGCTTCAACAAAGTGGATCAGGGCACGGCAGACAGTTGGCGGCGCTCGATAGAATTTATGATCCTCCAGCTCGACACGGGCACGCCGCCCGCGGTCGGCCTGATGGTCACCGTGGACGCCTCGAACAAGACTTCGTTCAACGTGACGAACCGCATCAACCTGCTCGCGCAGCAGGCCGGCGCGGGCAACTGCGACCTCGTCGTGCGCGGCATCTTCGCCGGTAGCCCACGCAGTTTCCTCCGCCAGTCGAACGGCACGTTCCAGCCCGACACCCTATCGGAAGCCCCGGTCAGTTTGCAGACGCTTCTCGCCGCGGCGGGCGCGGGCGCGGAGCTTACTTTCATCGGCGTCCCCGCGGGCGAGGGGCGCATGCGCTCGATTGACCGCGACGGCAACGATGTTCTGAACGACGATGAGCCGCGCACTTCCGTCAGCATCACGGGCCGCGCCGTTAACGCCGGCGGCGCGGGACTCGCCGGCGTGACCGTCACGCTCTCCGGCACGCAGGCCGCGACCGCCGTCACCGACGCGCAAGGGCGGTTCACGTTCAACTTCGTCTCTACCACGGGCACGCACACCATCACGCCGCAGGGCGCGGGTGCGACGTTCTCCCCATCGAGCCGGACGTTCTCCGCGCCTTCGTGGAACCAGTCGGCCACCTTCACAACGTCCCCCACGGCGAACGCTTCGGACGCCTCGCAGTTCTACGTCACGCAGCACTACGCTGACTTCCTCAACCGCGAGCCTGACGCCTCTGGCCTGAGCTTCTGGACGGGCGAGATCGAGGGATGCGGCGCGGACACCTCGTGCCGCGAGGTGAAGCGCATCAACGTCTCCGCCGCGTTCTTCCTCTCGATTGAGTTCAAGGAGACCGGCTACCTCGTCTACCGCACCTTCAAGGCGAGTTTCGGCGACATCGCCGCGGACAAGCCCGTGCCCTTAACCTTCTCGCAGTTGATGACCGACACGCAGCGCATCGGGCGCGGAGTCATCGTCACGCCCCCGCCGAACAACGCTTGGCAGACGCTGCTGGCGACGAACAAGGGAGCGTTCTTCACGGGCTGGGTGCAGCGGCCCGACTTCCTCGCGCGCTACCCCGCGGGCATGAGCGCGGACGCCTTTGTTGGCACGCTGAACGCAAACACAGGCGGCTCGCTAACAGAGGCGGAGCGGAATGCGCTGGTCAACCAACTGAACTCGAACAACACGACGCAGGGTCGCGCTTCCGCCGTGCGACAGGTGGCCGAGAACGCCGAGTTCTCGCGCCGCGAGTTGAACGAGGCGTTCGTCTTGATGCAATACTTCGGCTACGTGCGCCGCAACCCCAACGACGCGCCGGAGCAGAACCTGAACTTCGACGGCTACAACTTCTGGCTCTCGAAGCTCAACCAGTTTGACGGCAACTTCGTACAGGCCGAGATGGTCAAGGCATTCATCACGTCAACCGAGTACCGCCAGCGTTTCGGCCAGTAGGACTAACACAGAGCCGCGAGCGGAAGCTTCGCGGGTTCCAGGCAGAAGGCGCGAGCGTCAGGGAAGGTGTCCGTGTCGTCAGCATACGACACCCTCCCTGACGCTCGCGCCTGTCTGCCCTGACCCCGCGAAGCTTCCGCCCACGGCTCTGTACTTCTTCATGGTGCGCCGCTGTCTCCGCACCGCCGTACCTATCCTCGTCTTTTCTCAAAGCGAAAATTCTCTTGCTTTTCTCTTCGCGGGTGCTAATCTCGCACGCGCTCTCGCTGAAAAACCAAAAGACAGGCTCTCTTGCTTATGACGAAACGCATTCACCTACGGCGGGCGTTCGCGCGCTTGTGTGCTCTCGCGCTCGTTTCGGCCTTCGCTGTTGCCACCGCGAGCACGTCTTTCCCCACGGCGTCCGCGACCGCGAAACGCGCGCAGGACGGGCGCACGGACATACGTCTTCGCTCGTTGACGACGCGCGCCACCGGCAGCCTCACCGTCGAGCCGAGCGAGCGCGGAGGTCGTGCGCGGCTGACGGCCTTGAGCCTGCCCGAACCGCAGACCGTGGCCGAAGGCGCGACCACTTACGTCGTCTGGGCCTTGAGCGGAGGTCGCATTCTGCGCCTCGGCGAACTGCGACGCGACGAGCGCGGCAACGGCGGACTCGCCTTCGACCGCCCCGCCGAGTTCAATCGCTACGGCATCATCGTCACCGCCGAGCCGAGCGCGGATGTCGAGCGGCCCGGCGACCCCGTGCTGACGACACGCGCCGACGAGGCCGCCGCGCTCTACCCCTCCGAGAAGAAAGTCGAGAACGTCGCCGCCGCCAAAAGCGAAAGCACCCCCACCGTCGGGAACGTCACGCCGGCACGAGTGCCTACCCCGCGCACGCGGCGAGGCGTGCGCTCGCGCCGCACAGCCGGAGATTTCTATTCAGAGGTTGACGATGCGCTCGCCTCAAACGGCGGCGGCCGCTTACTCGAACTCGAAGGCGACACCGCCACCCCGCAGGCACGCGGCGCGGCGCGCGCGACCCTTCAGACGAAGCGCGCATACGTCCGCGCGAACTTCCGCGGCGTGCCGCTTCCCTCTTCGGTCGGCGCGGGAGTATACGTGCTTTGGGCTGACGTCCCCGACGGTCGCATCGTCTACATGGGGAGCCTGCCCGCCGACGGAGCCATCAACACCGCGGAGGTCTACGTCCGCGTCGCGGGCTTCGACACAGACGACTACGCGCTCTTCATAACCGCCGAGCGCACCCGTCCCGCCCCTGCGCCTTCGGGCCAACGCGTCCTCACCCAGAAGCTCAACAGAACCATCGTCAAGTGAACGCCCAAGCTAAGAGCGCCGCGTTCGTCAGCAACGCCCCGCCCGTTATAAGATGAGTGACGAATGATAAGAGAGCTGTTAGCTATCAGCTGCTAGCTGTTAGCTTCCAACCGGACACGTGCGACACGGATGGCGGAGGGCATGCTAAAAGCTAAGGGCTAATAGCTAACAGCTTTTCCCACCACTCATCACTTTTTTTCAGAGGGTAAGGATGGCGAAGAAAGGCTCCGTCCTCGTCGTTGATGACGAGGAGATCATGCGCGACGTTCTGGAGACGCTGCTCTCGGCGGAGGGCTACCGCGTTGACCTGGCGAAGACGGGCGAGGAGGGTCTGGAAGCCTACGGGCGGCGTGCCTACGACGCCGTGCTGCTCGACGTTTCGATGCCGGGCATGGGCGGCCTGCGCGCGCTCGAAGAGATTCTCAAAGTAGACGCCGACGCCGTCGTCATCATGATAACGGCCTACGCGACCTTCGACACGGCCATCGGCGCTTGGGAGCGCGGCGCGTTCGGCTGCGTCCGCAAGCCCTTCCAGAACGAGCTGATCATCGCAACGGTCGCCGCCGGCATCAAGCGCCGCCGCAAGGACGAAGAGCGCCAGAACCTGCGGCGCGCGATGGGCCGCAGCGTCGAGCGCGGCTCCATCATCGGTCGCTCCGAGAAGATGCAGGCCATCTTCCAACTCGTCGATCAGGTCGCGCCCGCGCGCTCGACCGTCCTCATCACGGGCGAGAGCGGCACGGGCAAGGAACTCATAGCCCGCGCCATCCACGTCCAAAGCACGCGCACCGCGAAGGCGTTCGTCACGGTCAACTCGTCTAACATCCCTTCGGAGCTTTTGGAGTCGGAGCTGTTCGGCCACACGCGCGGCGCGTTCACCGGCGCGGTCGCGGCGAAGAAGGGATTGTTCGAGGTCGCCGACGGCGGCTCGCTCTTTCTCGACGAGATCGGCGACATCCCGCCTGAGACGCAGGCTCGCCTGCTGCGCGTTCTGCAAGAGCGCGAGTTCACCCCTTTGGGCGACACCACGCCGCGCAAGGTTGACGTCCGCATCGTCGCCGCCACCAACATTGATTTGAAAGAGGCCGTGCGTCAGGGCAGCTTTCGCGAAGACCTCTACTACCGCCTCGCGGTCGTGCCCATCGAGCTTCCCCCCTTGCGCGACCGGCGCGAGGACATTCTGCCACTCGCACAACACTTCATACGCAAGTACGACGAGGAAAACGCGCGCACGGTCTCAGACCAACTCGCGCCTGACGTTCTGGCTCTCATGGAGCAGTACAACTGGCCGGGCAACGTGCGCGAGCTTGAGAACGTAATCGAGCGCGCCGTCGTCATCGCGCCGGGCGAGGAGATCACGCGCCAGTGCCTGCCCGCCGACATCGCCGACCCCTCGAAGGCCATGAGCGCGGCCCCACTCTCCACCGGCACGGGCGCGCTCGACATGAGCCACGGCGTCAACTTCTACGACGAGGTGCGCCGCTTCGAGATCGACCTCATACGCCGCGCCCTCGACCAGACCGGCGGCCACCAGTCGCGCGCCGCCCGGCTCTTAGGCATGAACGCCACGACACTCAACTCGAAGATCAAGACGTACAACATCCAACTCCGCTCATGAATTCTTCGCCCCCGCGGTTTCCCGGAATGGGGCGCGGGCGGGATTTTCTGTCAGCCACACCGCGTAACAAAAATTGGGGCGACGCTTTCGTTATACACAGCGCAGGTCATCGCTGTTATGATTGGTTTTCGTCGAGGCCGCGCACACGTGCCCAAACTTTCGCGCGCGCGGCCTCGCGGCACCGTCCGCTCTCCCCTTAGAGCAGACGTGCTACGGGGGCGTAGAGGTGGGCCTCGCCCCCGTTCTCATTTACTCGGTGACAGCAGGCGCGCGGCCATACTGGCTAGCTTCCCTATGTCCTGCGGCTTTCTCAAGAAAGCGTTCGTGCCCGCGCGCCACGCCTCGGCCTCCACGTCGCTCGCCGAGAGCATGATGATCGGCGTGAGCCGGCGGCGTGCGAGACTCCGAGCGAGGCGGATCAGCTCGACGCCGTTGACCCCGTCCGGCAACTGGTAGTCGAAAATCAGCAGATCGAAGTGCGAGTCGCCTTCAAGCTCCGCGCGCGCCGTCGCGCCGTCGGCGCACAGGCTGACGCGCAACCCCTCCGCTTCCAGCACGTCTCTCATGGCGTCCGCCACCTGCGGATGGTCTTCGACGACGAGGACGGAGAAGGGCGGCGCGCTCTGCGACACCGCGCCCGAGTCCGTCCTGCGAGGGGCGTCCATCCCTACGCTTCTACGCTCATCTTTCAGCTTGCGGCTGAGGGGCGGAGTCCTCAACTGTTGCAACTTCCTATGTCTCCCTTTGAGTATTTCCACGAACGCTTGATAACCGATGCCAAGCATCCCGGCGGCGCGCGTGACCCTGCCCCCCGTGGCCTTAAGAGCGTGCTCGATGAACCTGGCCTCATAAGCCAGAACCGCCTTACGCAGCGAGAAGTCTTTCTCGCCCAACTGCGCGCCGCCCGCCAGCCTGCGCGTGACGACGCGCGCGCACGCGCGAAGCCTCGCGATGTCTTCAGCGTCCTGCGTGTCCCTGAGCAGTTCGTCGGCGCGCCGGTATGCGTGGTAGAGATCGTAGTCGGAGAGCCGCCGCGCCTCGCCGTGCTCTTCGAGCATCGCGAGCGCGGCGTGGCCCGCGTTGGACGACGCGCCGGAGTCCTGCGCGACCGCGAGCGCGCGCCGCAGGACGTCTACGGATTTCTCGTACTGCCCCGTCCTCGCCAGCGCCACGCCCTGTATCGTGAGCGCGTCGGCCAGAAGCGCCTGCTCGCCGCCCCTCTCGAACGTCTTAATGACGTCGGCGATGACGCGGCCCGCCTCCTTATACTTTCCCTCCGCAACGAGCACACGCGCCCGCGTCTCGTTCACCTGCGCCAGACATCCATCATCCTTTAATCGCTCGAACAAACGAACCGCGCGGTCAAGATTCCCGTGCGCCTCCTCGTAGCGACCGAGCGTGTATAGCAGCATGGCGAGGTTGTTGAGGTTGACGGCGCTGTACCGTTCATGTCCGGCCCGCTCGCAATGGTAGATGGCGGCGGTGAACTCCACGATGGCTCTGTCAGCATAGTCTGCCCGGCCTTCCGTGATTGCGAGCCGTTGCAAGACGAGAGCCATCTGAGTGTGCCACTTGCCCTTAAGCGCCTCACCGCTCGCTTCAAAGAACTCTCTGGCATTTTCGAGAACGCCCCAAGCGTCGTGATAGCGTCCCAGCCAGATTTCGACTGACGCCCGCCTGATGAAGACTTTCGCTTTTAGCTCAGGGCTACGCTCATCGAGCGTCGTGAGGGCTTCATCCAAAATCACGCGGGAATCATCGTAAGCACCGAGCCGGAAGTAGCATTTGCCGAGTTCGTAATATACTTCGGCAACCTTCGCCGTATGCCCCTGTGACTGAAAACGACGTAACGCCTCGGAAAGCAGGTCTTTGGCTTTCTCCTGCGCTTCGGGGATTTGTCGTACACTACCGAGCCAGCCTGAAAGGACGCCGCATTGAAGAAGCATTTCAGCGGCGGTCAGAGGGTTCAGCCCCTTCAGTTCGGGGCGGTCGCCCATCCCTTGCCATAAGTCGCCTAGCGCATCGCGTGCCTCCTCATACTGTCCGACATGAATGAGGTTAGCCACGAGACGACAGCGTCGTAAGGCGCGCTCGTCCGGCGTCAGGTTGGGGTCGCTCAGTTGTTTGAGTGTGTCTTCGGTGGGTCTCATGCGAGGCTACCTTTCTCCGTTGATGCCAAGAATCTTGTATAAACTCGAAAGCCGCCGTACCTGCGTCGGTACGGCGGCGAATCTGTGGTTACTTCCCATCGGAAAACGAAAGGAAACTAGCAATGCGTAAAGCTCTTAGAACTTCGATCCTTATCCTCGCCCTCTCCGGCTCGGCTTACGCGGGCAACATCCCCGGCGATGCGCCTGCGCCACCGCCCGCGCCTGCTACGGCCAGCGTGATGACGGAGCCGGTTGGCGAACCCGCTGACGCTCAGGCGACAGAAGTCACGTTGATCGAGATCGCCCTCGGTCTGCTGCAAAGCGCGTTGTCCGTTTTCTAGGCAACACGCTCCAACCCGATTGATAGTCTGAAGCTGCCGTGAAAATTCACCGGCGGCTCAGTATAAGTGTGCTTACGTGAGAGCGTCGGCGTGCCGCGAGTTCGGCGAGGTGACACTCATAGCGCGTAAGAGTAACGCCTTGCCAAGTCGTTTGCAACAGATTTTTTCTCCGTAAGCGTGTTCGCCGGGAGCGCGGGCATCCTGCCCGCCATGAGCGCGACAGCGCGAATAGAGATTTCACCAAACTCATGCTTGAGCTAAGAGAAAGGTTTGAAGCGTGCTAACGCACGCTTTGGCGGGCAGGGATGCCCGCGCTCCCAGCTGGCTGCTGTTAGCGGCTGCGAACCCGGGCGCTGCTGAAGTGCCACTCTTCGGGTGTGCGACAGAGTCTGGCTTTTACGGGATTGGCTTCGATGTAGGCGATTGTCTGGGCGTAGTGCTCGGCGTCGCGGATGTAACGGTCGAAATACTCTTCCTGCCAGAAAGCGCCCTTCCGGCGCAGAAGCTTATTGGACTCGCTGGCCGTGTAGGACTTGATGGAGTGCATGATGCCGGAGAGCGTGTGTCCATCTCGCGGCGTCGCTAAAAGATGTATGTGATTTGGCATGACAACCCAAGCCGCCAGGTGGTAACGATCCCCGTCGAAGTGCAGCAATGCGCTCTCGACGAGCAACGCGACGGCGTGATCTTTCAAAAACGCACCGCCATATCCCGCGTCAAGATACGTCTCGACGCGGCGGCGCAAGGCAGCTTCGTTGCCTTCTCGTCTTAATTCTAATCGCCACCTTTCCAAAACCTCCCGCGGCAGCGAGTCCTTCAAACGAAATGTGATGAACTGTGGTATCTCGCCGCCCTCGAAATGAGGCAGATAGTCGCGGCTGTGCCAACCGCTTTCGATCAAGTTTTGAGGTAATCGCTGCCTCATCTGCCGGAAGCGCGGGCATCCTTGCCCGCCTTGAGCGCGCGAGTGCGAAAAAGAGCTACACTTTAGTTCAATCTTGAGTTAAAGAGAAAGTTTTAAGCGTGCTGCCAGCACGCTTAGGCGGGCAAGGATGCCCGCGCTCCCGGCAAAAGGTTGCAACCGCCATAATCTCACCACCAGCCGAGCAGCTTCCACCACGCGAGGCCGACCGCCGCCCAGATAAGTATGTTCGGCACGGAGACGAGCAGCCCCAGCTTCCACCACGTGCGCTGACTGACGTAGCCCGCGCCGAACCAGATGGGCGCGGGCGTCGTGCCGTAGTGCGTGAGCGAGGCGTTGAGGTTCGAGAAGTATGCGAGCGACAGCACGGCTACGTAAGGCGGCGCGCCCGCGCCGAGCGTGACGATAAGGAAGGGCACGTACATCGCCGCGACGTGCGCCGTGATGCTCGCGAAGCCGTAGTGCGCGTAGAAGTAGACGAGCACGAGCGCGCCGAGCGCGGCCCACCATGCCCAGCCCGTCGTGAACGAGGCCGCGCCTTCGGCGAAGTGCTTCGTCAGCCCCGTCTCGCCCAGCGCCTCGGCCATACGCACAAGCCCGCCGTACCAGATAAACACGTCCCACGCGGCGCGCTCCGCCAGAACGTCCTCCCATTCGAGCACGCCCGCGAGCAGAAGCACGCAGACGCCGACAAGCGCGACGAGCGCGTAGTTCAAACCGTGCCAGGCGGTCGTCATCCAGAGAAGCGCCGCCAGCGCGAAGACCAGAAGCATCACAAGCTCCGGCCAGCGCATCGGCCCCATCCGGCGCAGCTCCGTGGCGGCGATCTCGGCGGCGGCGGGCGTGCGTTTTATCTCCGGGGGGTTCACCCAGTAGAGCAGCAGCGGCACGACCGCAAGCGAGACGAGGCCGGGCACAATAGCGCCAAGCATCCAGCGCGTGTAGCTCAGCTCCAGCCCCGTCACCTCTTTCGCGAACTTAGCGATGATGACGTTCGACGCCTGCCCCGTCAGGAACATCGCGCAGACGATCACGTCGCACTGGTAGAGGAGCGGGAAGAGGAACGCGCCCAAGCGCCGCGATGTCTCGCCCGGTCTTGAGTCGTATGCTTCGACGAGGCTCTTGGCGACGGGGAAGATGATGCCGCCGGAGCGCGCGCCGTTCGACGGGATGACCGAGGCCAGCGCCATGTCGGTCGCAACGAGCGCGTAGCCTAAGCCCAGCGTGCGGTGTCCGACCGCGCGTATGAAGACGAAGGCTATGCGCCTGCCCAGTCCCGTCTTCACCATTCCGCGCGAGAGCATGAAGGCCGCGAGCACGAGCCACACTATCGGGTCGGCGTAGCCGCCGAGCGCCTGCGCCACGGGTAGCACGCCGAAAAGAGCCGTCGCCGTGACGCCGAGCAATACGACCGCCGCGCTCGGCACAGGTCTGAGGATTGAGCCGACGATGGTCGCGGCGAAGATGGCGAGCAGACGCCACGCCTGCGGCGTTACCCCCGCGGGCATGGGCGCGAGCGCGACGGCGAAGGCGCAGAGCAGTATGACGGCCCACTTGATGAGCGCGACACGCCCTCGCCGCCTTCCCTCGCTCTGTCCCTCAGGCGGTTCGGCGTCCGCGCCCGGAATCGTGTCGCTCATGCGCTGAAGTTTGTGGAAGTTTCAGTATGGAAGTGCGGGGGGATGCTAACACCGTGAACGTCCGCGCTCAAGATTCTTCTTAGCAGACGACGCGTCTCGCGCGCCGAACATTACCAGCCGCTCGCGAACAGTTTGTGCGCGGCCTTCAGACCACACTTCTGGTAAGAGTGATAAGCCTTCGCGGCGCGCAGGCGCACGCCTTCGCCGTCGTCACCCGCGAGCCAGCCGTCGACCGCCGCGCTCAAAACGTATGCTTCGGGTGCCATCAGATTCGTCGTCCACAGAAGCGGGCGTGCGCCCGTCTCGCACAGCGCGACGATGACGTGAATCATCTTTCCGGCGTAAGGCTCGGTCGGGACTTCTTCGGCGGGCGTGGCCTTAAC
>Ga0136632_10000520_pt1 | contig 11490 bp, 6 predicted proteins | sample AntDrymUQ6112106_2_FD_104670 | JGI IMG/M metagenome (GOLD analysis project Ga0136632, IMG submission 104670) | Polar desert sand microbial communities from Dry Valleys, Antarctica - metaG UQ611 (21.06) | ecosystem: Environmental > Terrestrial > Soil > Desert | place: Antarctica: Dry Valley...
CGCGCCGCTACCGTGCCACGCACGATCATGGCCACGGCCCCCCACCCGCGCACGTTCGCCGACGACGAGGCGCTGCTCGGCGGCGTGCTCGACGACGTCATCGACGCCGTCGAGGGCCCCGATGCCCTGAGGCTGCACCGTCGCGCCGTCGAACTCGGCACGCGGTCGCGCTCCGGCGAGGCCGCCGCCGCCGACGAGCTCGCCGAGCTCGTCGCCGGGCTCAGCCTCCACGACCTCGTCCTGCTGATCCGGATGCTCACGCGCTGGTTTCAGCTCATCAACCTCGCTGAGGACAACGATCGCGTGCGGCGCATCCGCACGCTCGACGTCGCAACCGAGCCACGGCGCGGCTCGCTGCACGAGGCCGTCGTCCAGCTGGCGGCCGGCGGCACGAGCGCCGAGGAGCTGCGCGAGACGCTCGCCGAGTCCGAGGTGCGCCTCGTCCTGACGGCCCACCCGACCGAGGCCCGGCGGCGCACGACGGTGAGCAAGCTCTCGCGGATCTTCGGGCTGCTGCGCTCGCTGGACGAGCGCCACCCGCCCCGCTGGGAGCGCGACCAGATCCGCCGCCAGATCGCCGCCGCGGTCCAGGAGATGTGGGGTTCTGACGAGCTGCGCGCGGTGTCGACGACTGTCCTCGACGAGGTCCGTGGCGGGCTGATCTACTTCACGTCCACGCTGGCGGAGGTCGTGCCGACGGTCTATCGCGACCTCGAAGCGGCGATCACCCAGACCTACCCCGAGGCCGGCATCGCCGTGCCGCCGCTGCTGACGTTCGGCTCGTGGATGGGCGGCGACCGCGATGGCAACCCGTTCGTCACGCCGGCGATGACCGCCGACACGCTCGAGCTCATGAAGATGACCTGCCTGACCCACCTCGAGGCCAGCGTCATGGGCCTGACCGAGCGCGTCACGCTGTCCGCCCGCGTGGCCGGCGAGCCCGCCGAGCTGCGAGAGCTGCTGGCTGCGCTGGCCAAGGTCCTACCCGAGCTCGTCGCCGAGCTGGAGCTGCGAAACCCCGAGGAGCCCTACCGGCGCCTGTTCAAGCTCTTGGCCGCGCGCGTACGCGCGACGCGCAAGGACTGGGACGGGCGCTACGCGCGGCCGGCTGAGCTGCTCGAGGATCTCCACGTCGCCGAGCGCGCGCTGCGCAGCCAGGGCGCCAGCTTCGTGGCCGAGGACGCGCTGCGCGACGTCATCCGCCAGATCGAGGTCTTCGGCTTTCACTTCGCCCGACTCGACGTGCGCGAGCACGCCGGCGTGCACCGCGCCGCGATCGGCGAGATCCTGCGCGAGCTGTGCGTGCAGGAGGGCTACGCCGAGCTGAGCGAGGCCGAGCGCATCGCCTTGCTCTCCCGCGAGATCTCCGACCGCCGGCCGCTGATCCCGGTCGACATCGGCGGGTTCAGCGCGCCCACCCGCGAGGTCATCGAGACCTTCCGCATGATCCACCGGGTGCTGCGCGAGGAGCACCCCGGCGTGATCGAGTCCTACGTCGTCTCGGGGACGACAGGTCCGGCCGACCTGCTCGAGGTGCTGCTGCTGATGAAGGAGGTCGGGTTGGCGAGCGCCGGCGGTGTCGACGCGCAGCTGCGGATCGTGCCGCTGTTCGAGTCCGGCCAGACGCTTGCCGAATCGGCGACGACGATGCGTACGCTGCTCGAGACGCCCGTCTACCGCACCGCGGTGGACGCCACCGGCGAGCAGGAGATGATGGTCGGCTACTCGGACTCCAACAAGGACGTCGGCTACGTCGCGTCGGCCTGGCACATCTATCGCGCACAGCTCGAGCTGGCCGCCGTCATGCGCGAGCACGGCGTCACGTGGCAGTTCTTCCACGGCCGCGGCGGCGCCGTCGGCCGCGGCGGCGGACCGAGCTACACGGCGATCCGCGCGCAGCCCCCGGGCACCGTCGCCGGGCGCCTGAAGGTCACCGAGCAGGGCGAGATGCTGTCGGCGAAGTTCTCGGTCTCCGAGATCGCGCACCGCGAGCTCGAGCTGTCGGCGAGCGCGGCGCTCGTCAGCACGCTGGACCGCGCCTACGCCGACCAGCCAGATCGGCTCGCGCGCTACGAGCGCGTCGTGGCCGAGATGGCCGAGCTGTCAACCCACACCTACCGCGATCTCGTCTACGGCGAACCCGAGTTCGCGGCCTTCTTCCACGCCGCCACGCCGGTGCGCGAGGTCTCGCGCCTGCGGCTCGGCTCGCGCCCCGCCAAGCGCCGGGCGTCGATGCGCATCGAGGACTTCCGTGCGATCCCGTGGGTCTTCTCGTGGACGCAGACACGCGCGGTGCTGCCGGCCTGGTACGGGCTGGGCACGGCATTGCGCACGGCGCGCGAGGACCACGGCGTGCAGCTGCTGCGCGAGATGGAGCGCGACTGGCCGTTCTTCGCGGCCCTGATCTCCAACGCCGAGATGGCCTGCGTCAAGGTCGACCTCGACATCGCTCGGCGGTACGCCGAGCTCTACGACGACGAGCCGGCGCGGGAGCGTATCTGGAGCGCGATCGAGACCGAGTTCGAGCTCACGCTGCGCGAGCTCGGCTCGGTCCGCGACGAGGAGCAGCTGCTCGACCGGGAGCCGATCCTGCAGCGTGCGCTCGCGCGCCGCAACGCGTTCATCGACCCCCTCTCGTTCGTCCAGCTCGAGCTGCTGCGCCGCCTGCGCGCGCCCGGCGGCGACCCCGACGACCCGGACCTCGTACGCGCGAGCCTGCTGGCGATCAACGGCATCGCCGGCGGCCTGCGCAACACGGGCTGACGGATCGCTCCGTATCCTGCCGGTCCCAGGATGTCCACCACGGCCCCACCTCCGCGCGTCTACGTCAGCGGGCATCGCAATCCCGACACGGACTCGATCGCGGCGGCGATCGGCTACGCGGAGCTGAAGAACCGCATCGACGGCGAGCGCTTCCAGTACGTGCCGGTGCGACTCGGCGTCGCCAACGCCCAGACCGAATGGCTGTTGGAGCGAAGCGGAGCGCAGCTGCCGGTCCTCCTCCCGCACGCCAAGCTGCGCGTGCGCGACGTCATGCGCACGAGCTTCTCGATCGCCAACGGGGCAGATCCGGTGCGCACCGTGGGCCTGCTGATGGCGCCCAAGGACGTCGTCCCGATCGTCGACGACGCCGGCGTGCTGCGCGGCGTGCTGACGGAGCGCGCGCTGGCACGACGCTACATCCGCGAGTCGCGCGAGGCGTCGCGACTGGACGAGCCGACGCCCGTGAGCGCGATCGTCTCGGTGCTCGAGGGCGAGCTCGTGGCGGGCGATCCGGAGCGTGAGATCCGCGGGCGCGTCTGGGTGCAGGCGATGCATTCTCGATCGCACAGCCAGGTCGGTCCCGGGGACGTCGTCGTCGTCGGCGACCGGCCCAAGGCGCAGCGCAACGCGCTGCGCAAGGGGATCTCGCTGCTCGTGCTGAGCAACGACGTCGCCGCCGACGAGCACATCCTCGAGCTGGCCCGCGAGGCCGGAACGTCGGTCGTGCGCTCACCTCTGGACAGCTACGTCACGAGCCGCATGATCACGCTGTCCGAACCCTGCCGCGCGTTCGCCGACGGCGATCCGCTGACGGTCGGTCTCGACGACCTCGTCAGCGACATCGCCGAGCAGATCAAGGACGTGCACTACCGCGCCGCCGTGGCGATCGACCACGGCGGGCGTCCGATCGGGCTCGTCACCCGCTCGGACCTCGTCAACCCGCCCCCGCGCCGCGTGCTGCTCGTCGACCACGCCGAGCGCGCGCAGAGCGTTCCCGGGATCCAGGAGGCGGAGATCGTCGAGATCCTCGACCACCACCACATCGGCTCGATCGAGACCAAGCACCCCGTGACCGCGATCTTCGACCCCGTCGGCTCGACCTCGACGCTCGTCACCGAGCGCTTCCGCCAGGCCGGGTTCGAGCCGACGGCGCCGACGGCGACGATGCTGCTCGGAGCGATCGCCTCCGACACGGTGCTGCTGACGTCGCCGACGACGACCGAGCGCGACCGCGAGGCAACGGCCTACCTCGAGTCGCTGCTCGAGCTGGACGCGAGCGAGTTCGGCCGCGAGATGTTCGAGCGCAGCTCCGACGTGGAGGGCGTCGCCGCCGCCGACCTCGTGACGCGCGACCTGAAGGAGTACGAGCTCGACGGCGGGCGAACGCTCAGCGTCGCACAGATCGAGAGCGTCGGCCGGGCAGTCTTCGAGCGCACCGACGAGCTTCTCGCCGCGATCGAGAAGCGCCGCGAGCGCAGCGACCAGACGCTCTTCGCGCTCATGCTCACCGACATCCTCGCCCGCGACACGCTGCTACTCGTCTCCGGCGCCGACGCGATCGTCGAGCGGGCCTTCGGCAGGCCGGTCGTCGACGGGGCGATCGAGCTGCCGGGGGTGATGAGCCGCAAGAAGCAGGTCGCGCCGGAGCTGCTCGCGGCGGCAGGGGCGGCCTGACGGCGCAGCGGCGTCGGGTGCGGCGCACGGCAGTCGAAGGCGGTGCGTATTCTGCGCGTCGCACGTGTCCGCCTCTTCAGTGAAGATCGCGATCGTCGGCGGCGGCTATGGAGCCAAGGTTCCGCTGCCCGTCTACACCGAGCTCGACGAGTTCGATCCGGTCGCGTTCTGGTCGCGGCGTCCCGAGCGTGCGCGAGATCTCGCCGAGGAGCACGGTCTCGAGCTCGGCACGTCCGACCTCGACGAGCTGCTCGACCATCCCGGCCTCGAGGCGGTCCACGTCGCCACGCCCGTGTCGCTGCACGCTCAGACGGCGATCGCCGCCGCGCGCCGCGGCCTGCACGTGCTCTGCGAGAAGCCGCTCGCCTCGAACCTCCAGGAGGCGCGCGACGTCGTCGCGGCGATTGGCGACGCCGGCGTCGTCGGAGCCGTCAACTACGGCCGGCGCCTGCAGCAGGCACGCGCGCGGCTGCTGGACCGCGTCGCGGAGGTCGTCGGCCAGCCGCGGATGGTCTCGATCTCGCTCGTGCACAGCGACCACGCCGAGGCCGGCTCGCGCCCGTTCACCTGGGTGCAGGACGCCGCGATGGGCGGCGGGCGGCTGCAGGCCTACGGCGTCCACGACCTCGACCTCGTGCTCGAGGCGTTCGGCGCCGTCGAGTCGGTTGCCGCCGCGACGGCGATCGGCGTGAGCGAGCGCGAGGCCGCGGACGGCACCACCCGCGCCGTCACCGCCGAGGACGCCTACGCGATCCTCATGCGCCTGTCCGGCGGCGGCCTCGTGCAGGTGAGCCTCACCGCCACCGCCCGGCACAAGCGGGGCGACAGCGTCGAGATCCACGGCGCCGGCGGCACCGTCAGGCTTGACGCCGACAACCGCCTGTCGTGGGGCCGCGCCGGTGAGGAGCTGCAGGTCGAGGGTCCGCTGCAGGCCAGCTCCAAGGACGCCTTCGCGCAGGTCGCGCGCAACTTCCATGCCGCGATCCGCGAGGGCGCGGACCCGGACCCGTCGCTCGAAGAGGGCCTGCGCGTGCAGGCCCTCCTGGACGCGGTGCACGCGGCCGACCGCGAGCGGCGCTGGGTCACGCCGGAGCCGGTGCCATAGCGGCCCACGCCGTCACCCTCGTGCGCCACGGGCAGACGACCAGCTCGAAGGGCAAGATCTACTCCGGGCGCCGCGACATCCCGCTCACCGACCACGGCCGGGAGCAGGCGCGCCGGGCGGCCCAGCAGCTCGCCGGCGCCGGGATCGACGCCGTCTACACGAGCCCGCTCATCCGCGCGCGAGACACCGCCGAGGCGATCGCCGGGGCGACGGGCGCCCCGCTCACCGTCGAGCCGCGCCTGATCGAGGTCGACTACGGCACGTTCGAGGGCCTCGATCGCGAGGGCGCCGAGGCGAAGCTCGGCAGCGCGTTCGTGGACTGGCGGGCCGACCCGTTCGGCAAGACGGTCCGCGGGGCCGAGCCGCTGGCCGACGCCCTCGCCCGCGCTCGCGCGGCGACGGCCGACGTGATCGCGGCCCACGACCACCCGGTGCTCGTCGGCCACCAGGGCATCCTGCGCATCGTCCTCATCGCGCTCGGCGACCTGGCGCCGCAGGACTACTTCACCAGGCGCCTGCACGAGGCCGAGCCGATCGTCGTCGAGGCGCCGGCGGTCGTGCCGGCCTGATGGACGGGCGGTGGCGCTTGCCTGCCTGACGGGCGCCAGCGCTTGCCTGACCGGCGGGCGCTCGCACTTGCCTGCCTGACGGGCGCCAGCGCTTGCCTGACCGGCGGGCGCTCGCACTTGCCTGCTGGCGGGCGCCAGCGCTTGCCTGACCGGCGGGCGGTGGCGCTTGCCTGACGGGCGCCAGCGCCCACTCAACGCGCCCGCGCCGCCTCGACGTCGGCGCGCACGATGCAGCCGGCGACGTGATCGTTGACGATCCCGCAGGCCTGCATCAGCGCGTAGGCGGTCGTCGGGCCGACGAATCTGAAGCCGCGGCGCTTGAGCTCGCGAGCCATCGCCGCCGACTCGGGCGTCGTCGCGGGCATGTCTCGCAACGTCTCCGGGGCGGGCGCGGGGGACGCGGGAGCGAACGACCACAGCAGGTCCGACAGCGTCTCGTTCGCATCGTGCAGGGCCACGGTCGCGCGCGCATTGGCGATCGTCGCCTCGATCTTCGCGCGGTTGCGCACGATGGCGGCGTCGGCCATGAGGCGCTCGACGTCCGCGTCACGGAAGCGGGCGACGCGTTCGGGGTCAAAGCGGTCGAACACCTCGCGAAAGCGCTCGCGCTTGCGCAGGATCGTCAGCCAGGACAGCCCGGACTGAAATCCCTCCAGGCACAGCTTCTCGAGCAGCCGGTGCTCGTCGCGCACGGGCCTGCCCCACTCCTCGTCGTGATAGGCGATGTAGAGCGGGTCGGTCGTGGGCCAGCAGCGCTGGACGGACACGGCTCAGGCCCCGATCGGCAGGGCCTCGACCGTGCCGGCGTAGCTCAGTCCCGGCGCCGGACCGCCCGCGAGCACATAGATGCGACTTCGATAGGAGACGGCGCCGAGGCCGTGGCGCGGCGTCGGCAGATTCGCCTCGTGTCGCCAGAGCCGCCGGCGGGGGTCGAACGACTCGACCTCGCGGATCGTCCCAGCGCCCTCCTCGCCACCGACGACCACGACGCGCCCGTTGACCGTCGCCGCGGCGATCCCGCCGCGCGGCTTGCGCATCGCCGGCAGGCGCTCCCAGCGCCGCCGCGCGGGAACGTAGCGCTCGGCGACGGCGAAGTTGCCGCGGCCCGCGGCGCGGCCGGCGAGGACGTAGAGGGCGCCGCCGTGGACCGTCGCGGCCAGATGCTCGCGCGCGGTCCGCATCGACGGCCCACGCGACCAGCGGCGGGTCTTGAAGTCGTAGACCTCCAGGCGGCCGAGCGCGCTGCCGTTGCGCGCCCCGCCGGCGACGTACAACCGGTTGGCGATGACGCCTGCGGCCAGCGCGCTACGAGCCGTCGGGGCATCCGGCTGGCGCGTCCAGCGATCGGCGGCCGGCTGGTAGCGCCAAAGCGCGTTCGTTTCGAGCGCAAGGCCGTTGGGGGCGGTGTAGCCGCCGATCACGTACAGATCGCCGCGGTAGCCGACCGCGGCCGCATGATTCACCGCCTGCGGGATCGGCCGCAAGCGCTTCCAGCGGTCGCGGCGCAGGTCGTAGCGCTCGACGACGTTCGTCGTGGCGCCGTCGGGGGCGGCGAAACCGCCGACGACGTAGGCGCGATCGCCGACGCGCGCGGCGGCGACCTCGGTTCGCTCGACCGTCGCCGGACGCAGCGCCTGCCAGCGCTCGGGGCCCGAGCGAGCGGATGGGGCAGTGAGCCGGCGCGCCTGTGCCCAGCTCACCCCGACAGCCAGCAAGAGCGCGCCGAGCGCGACTGCCACGCGGGCGCTCATGGACGGTCCACCGGCTCATCGCCTGACGCGCGCGGCTCATACCCCGGGCAGCTCAGGACCGGCAGCCGCGGATAGCGTGGATAGCGTTCGTCCTCGCGCGAGCGCTGGCACAGCGAGAAGACCGACCCGCGCGTGTTGCGTACCACGCGCTGGTGGCGGCAGCTGTCACACAGCCCCACGGGCGGACCCGGCATCGGCGAGCAGCCTACCGCCGCTTGCCGCACGCCCCCGGCACGCGGCACACGCTTCCAGATGATTGCCCAAGCAACTACAATGGCGGCGTGGCCACATTCATCCGACTGCTGAGGTTCCTGCGTCCGTACAAGCGCGGCGTCTGGCTCTCGGGTCTGTTGGCCGCGCTGGCGATGGCCGCGACGGTCGCGATCCCTGCGCTCACCGGCGCCGCGGTCAACGCGATCGAAGCGGGCGATCGCGACCAGCTCGAGCTCCTCGCGATCCTCGTCGGCGCGGTCGGCGGCATACGCCTGCTGCTGACGATCGCACGCCGGCTCGTCGCGGGCGTCGTCTCGCTCGGGGTCGAGCTCGACCTGCGAAACCGCGTCTACGAGCACCTCTTCTCGCTCGAGCTCGGCTTCTTCGACCACCAGCAGACCGGGCAGCTGATGTCGCGCGCGACGGTCGACTTGCAGGCGGTTCGGTTCTTCCTCGGCTACGGCCTCGTGCTCATCTCTCAGGCCGCGCTGACACTGCTGTTCGCCGCGATCGCGATGGCGATCATCGACCCGCTGCTGGCGCTGATCGCCCTCTCCCCCGTGCCGCTGGTCGTCTGGATCGCCCAGCGCTACGGACGACAGGCACGGCCGGCGCTGCAGGAGGTCCAGCAGCGCATCGCGGAGCTGACCGCCGACGTCGAGGAGAACGTCGGCGGCGTGCGCGTGGTCAAGGCGTTCGCCCAGGAGGAGCGCCAGCTCACCCGCTTCACCGACAGCGTCTCGCGCGTCTTCGAGCAGTCGATGATCTCGACGCGCCTGCGCGCGTTCTACAACCCGTTCATCGGCTTCCTGCCCCAGCTCGGCCTCGCCCTGCTGCTGCTGCTCGGCGGCAAGGCCGTCATCGACGGGCGCCTGAACCTCGGCGAGTTCACGGCCTTCTACACGTACCTGCTCGTGCTCCTCGGGCCGATGCGCACGCTCGGGATGCTGCTGGGGAGGTCCCAGCGCGCGACGGCATCGGGCGCACGGCTGTTCGAGCTGCTGGACCGCGAGCCGCGAATCGTGCCCGCGCCCGGCGCGGGCCCGCTGCCGCCGGGATCGGGCGGCGTCGAACTGCGCAACGCCAGCCTCACCTACGAGGACGCCGCCGAACCGGCTCTTCGAGACGTGACGCTCACCGTCGCCGCGGGCACGACGCTGGCGCTCGTCGGCGCGACCGGCTCGGGCAAGACATCGCTCGTCCAGCTCGTCTCGCGCCTGTATGAACCGACCGGCGGCGAGGTGCTCGTCGACGGCGTCGACGTGCGCTCGGTCGATCCTCGCGCGCTGCGCCGGGAGATCGCCGTCGTCACCGACGACCCCTTCCTGTTCAGCGCCTCCGTCCACGAGAACATCGCCTACGCCCGCCGCGACAGCGCGACCCGCGAGGAGGTCATCGCGGCCGCCAAGCGCGCGCAGGCGCACGACTTCATCGAACGGCTTCCGGATGGCTACGACACGAAGGTGGGCGAGCGCGGCCTGACGCTCAGCGGCGGCCAGCGCCAGCGCATCGCGATCGCCCGTGCGCTGCTGGCCGACCCCCGGATCCTGATCCTCGACGACGCCACCTCCTCGGTCGACGCCTCGACCGAGCAGCAGATCAAGCGCGGGCTCGCCGAGGTCATGGCCGGGCGCACGACCTTCGTCATCGCCCACCGGCTCTCGACGATCAGGCTGGCCGACGAGATCGCCATACTGGAGGACGGTCGCCTGCTCGAGCACGGCACGCATGACGAGCTGCTCGAGCGCTCGGAGTTCTACCGCGAGATCGTCGCAAAGGGCCTGCCCGATCAAGTCTTCCTCACGCGCAAGGCGCTCGAGCCGGAGGTGGCGGGGCTGTGATCACGAGCGAGCGCTTCTCCACTGCAGACATTCGCCGCCGGCTGCGCAAGACCGGCGGACGCGGGCGCAAGCTGCGGGGCCTCGTCGCGCTGCTGAAGCCCTACCGCGGCCGCGTCATCGCGATGTTCCTCGCGCTCATCTTGGCGACCGCCGCCTCGCTCGCGCCGGCGCCGCTGGCGAAGTACGCGATCGACGACGGCATCCGCAAGGGCGATCTCGGCACGCTGAACCTCGTCGTGCTCGGGTTCGTGATCAGCGCGCTCGTCTACTGGGTCGCCTCTTACGCGCAGACCTACCTCGTCGGGTGGACCGGACAGCGCGCGCTCCAGGACCTGCGCCTGCGCATCTTCCGTCACCTGCAGTCTCAGCCGATCGGCTTCTACGAACGCCGCCAGGCCGGCCAGCTCATCTCGCGTATGACCAACGACGTCCAAGCGCTCGACACACTCGTGACAGACAGCGTCGTCACGCTCTTTCAGAGCTCCCTGACGCTCGTCGGCACGATCGCGATCCTCGTCGTACTCGACGTCGAGCTCGCGCTGTTGACGTTCCTCATCCTGCCCGTCATGGCGCTCGGCTCGCTCGCCTTCCGGATCGTGTCCGCGGACGCCTACGCACGGACGCGCGAGACGATCGGCTCGATCACGGCGTACCTGCAGGAGTCGCTGTCGGGCGTCCGGATCGTGCGCTCGTTCGGCCAGGAGCCCCAGCACGTGACGCGCTTTCGCGAGCTCAACGACCGCAACCGCGACGCGAACATGACGACCGTCTACCTCAACGCCGCGTACTTCCCCGCCGTCGAGCTGCTGAGCGCGGTGGCGACCGTGGGAATCCTGCTCTACGGCGGCGTGCAGGTCATCGACGGCAACGTCACCATCGGCGTGCTCGTCGCGTTCCTGGCCGCGCTCAACGGCTTCTTCGATCCGATCCAGCAGCTCTCCCAGCTCTACACGACCTACCAGCAGGGGATGGCCGCGCTGGACAAGATCTTCGACCTGCTCGACATCCAGCCCGACCTCGTCGACGCGCCGGACGCGATCGAGCTCGGCCGCCTGCGCGGCGAGATCGAGCTGCGCGACGTGAGCTTCTGCTACGGGTCCGGCAACGACGCCGTCTGGGCCGTGGAGGATCTCGCGCTGAAGGTTGCGCCCGGACAGACCGTCGCGCTGGTGGGCGCGACGGGCGCCGGCAAGTCCACGATCGCCAAGCTCGTGGCGCGCTTCTACGACCCGACCATCGGCGCGGTGCTCGTCGACGGGCACGACCTGCGCGACGTCAGCCAGGAGTCGCTGCGCCGCCAACTCGGGGTCGTTCCGCAAGAGGGCTTTCTGTTCAGCGGCACGATCGGCGAGAACATCGCCTTCGGCCGCCCACAGGCAACCGAGGACGAGGTTCGCGCCGCCGCCCGCGCCGTCGGCGCCGACGAGTTCATCGAGAGCCTGGAGCACGGCTACGACACGCCGGTCGGCGAGCGGGGCGCGCAGCTGTCGGCCGGCCAGCGCCAGCTCGTCGCGTTCGCGCGCGCGCTCGTCGCCGATCCGCGCATCCTGATCCTCGACGAGGCCACCTCGAAC
>Ga0136632_10000521_pt1 | contig 11488 bp, 6 predicted proteins | sample AntDrymUQ6112106_2_FD_104670 | JGI IMG/M metagenome (GOLD analysis project Ga0136632, IMG submission 104670) | Polar desert sand microbial communities from Dry Valleys, Antarctica - metaG UQ611 (21.06) | ecosystem: Environmental > Terrestrial > Soil > Desert | place: Antarctica: Dry Valley...
AAGTCGGCGTCGACGACGTTGTCATCGCGCGCCTTGCCGTTACCGCCGCCGGGCGGTGGTGGCGGCGTCTCTGCCTGTGCCTCGGCCCCGGCCTCTTTGTAAGCACGTTCCGCGAGCCGGCCGGCGACCTCCGCCAGGCGCTCGCTCTTGCTCTCGATGGCCGACTTGTCATCGCCGTCCAAGACGCCCTTCAGGTCTTCGATCGCCGCCTCGATGTCGCGCTTCTCCTCGGCCGTGACCTTGTCGCCGAGGTCCTTCAGCGACTTGGTGGCCGCGTGTATCAAACTATCCGCGTGGTTGCGGGCGCCAACCAGCTCGTGGAAGCGCTTATCCTCCTCGCGGTGCGCCTCGGCATCCTTCACCATGTTGTGGATCTCATCCTCCGACAGACCGCTCGAGGCCTTGATCACGATCGACTGTTTCTTGCCGGTGGCCTTGTCCCTGGCCGAGACATTCAGGATCCCGTTGGCGTCGATGTCGAAGCTGACCTCGATCTGCGGCACGCCGCGCGGCGCGGGCGGGATGTCGCCGAGGTCGAAGCGCCCCAGCGACTTGTTGGCCGAGGCCATCTCGCGTTCGCCCTGGAGGACGTGGACCGTCACCGCCGTCTGGCCGTCCTGCGCCGTGGAAAAGACCTGGGAGGCCTTGGTCGGGATGGTCGTGTTCTTCTCGATGAGCTTGGTCATGACCCCGCCCAAGGTCTCGATCCCGAGCGACAGGGGCGTGACGTCGAGCAGGAGCACGTCCTTGACCTCGCCCCCGAGCACCCCGGCCTGGATCGCGGCCCCCACGGCCACGGCCTCGTCGGGGTTGACGTCCTTGCGCGGCTCGCGGCCGAACAGCGACTTCACCAGCTCCTGGACCTTGGGCATGCGGGTCTGGCCACCGACCAGGATCACCTCGCCGATATCCGAGGCGGAGAGCCCGGCGTCCTTGAGCGCGGTCTTGCAGGGCTCGACGGTGCGCATGATGATGTCCTCGCAGAGCGCCTCGAGCTTGGCGCGCGTCAAGCGCACATTGAGGTGCTTGGGGCCGCTCGCGTCGGCGGTGATGTAGGGCAGATTGATGTCCGTCTGGTGGCTCGAGGACAGCTCGATCTTGGCCTTCTCGGCACCTTCTTTGAGGCGTTGCAGCGCCAAGGGGTCCTTGCGCAGATCGACGCCCTGATCCTTCCTGAACTCGTCGGCCAGGAAATCGATGATGCGGAGATCGAAGTCCTCGCCGCCCAGGAAGGTGTCCCCGTTGGTGGACAGCACCTCGAACTGGTGCTCGCCGTCGACCTCGGCAATTTCAATAATTGAAATATCGAAGGTGCCGCCGCCCAGGTCATAGACCGCGAGCTTGGCGTCGCCGCGCTTCTTGTCCATGCCATAGGCGAGCGCGGCCGCGGTGGGCTCGTTGATGATGCGCTTGACATCGAGGCCCGCGATGCGCCCGGCATCCTTGGTGGCCTGGCGCTGGGAGTCATTGAAGTAGGCCGGCACGGTGATGACCGCCTCCTTGACCGCTTCGCCGAGATAATCCTCGGCGGTCTTCTTCATCTTCATGAGGACGCGCGCCGAGATCTCCGGCGGGGCCATCTTCTTGCCACCCGCCTCGACCCAGGCATCGCCGTTCTCGGCCCGCACGATCTTGTACGGCACCATCTTGATGTCGCGCTGGACGATGTCCTCGTTATAACGCCGTCCGATGAGGCGTTTCACGGCGAACAGGGTGTTGTGGGGGTTGGTGACCGCCTGGCGCTTGGCGGATTGACCGACCAGGACCTCGTTCTCCGGGGTGAAGGCCACGACGGAAGGCGTCGTGCGGCTGCCTTCGCTGTTCTCGATTACCTTGGGCTTGCCGCCCTCCAGGACCGCGACACAGGAATTGGTGGTGCCGAGGTCGATGCCGATGATCTTGCCCATTTACCGGTTCTCCGCTGGGGTGATTGAGATGATTGACTGGGTCAGGGGGGAGAAATGGAGGCGCGCCGCATGATTTCAAGCCTCGAGTGAGCCGCTCTCCGCGGCCCCTCCGTCCTCGGCCGGACGCTTGGCGACGATCACCATCACGGGCCGCAAGACACGCCCGTTCAAGACATAGCCCTTCTGGACGACCGTCACCACCGTGCCCGGCGCGACCTCGGTGGATTCCTGCACGCTCATGGCCTGATGCACCTCCGGGTTGAACGGCTCGCCGATCGGATCGAGGACCTGGACGCCATGTTTCTCCAGGGTCGCATCGAGCAACTTCAGGGTCAGTTCCATGCCCTCGCGCAGGGTAGCGATGTCCGAGGACCCGCTGGCCGCCGCGTACCCCAGATCGAGGCTGTCTTTGACGGGCAGGAGATCGGTCAGGAAACGCTCCAGGGCGTACTTGTGGGCGTTGGCGATCTCGCGGGCGGTGCGTTTCTGCACGTTATCGAGCTCGGCGCGGGCCCGCAGCGCATCGTTCCGATACTCATCGGCCCTGGCATTGGCCGCGTCCAGGGCCGCCTGCAGCGCCTCGGGCGCCTGCGCTTCCCCGTTCGCCGCCGTGCCGGCCGTTTCCTGAGACGTTTCTTCTTGGGTCACATGCACCCCCCTAGTCCAGGCCTGATAATCCCCTGCGCCCCCCGTTCGGGACTCGCCGCGGAGCAGATGGGGATCAGTGCAGGGATTTCAAGGCCAGTCCCAAGGCCCTGGCGGTGAGATCGACGATCGGGATGACGCGCTCGTAAGGCATACGCGTCGGCCCGATGACGCCGAGCACGCCGATCACCCGACCGTCGGCCGAATACGTCGAGGTCACAATGCTGCAGTCCTCCAAAAGCTCATAGCCCGATTCCTCGCCGATGAAGATCTGGACGCCCTCGGCCGTGAGGGCCTGGTCGAGCAGGTGCAGGATCACGTGCTTCTCGTTGAAGGCCTCGAAGAGCTGCCGCAGCTTGGTCATGTCGGCCCAGGCCTCGATGCCCATGAGGTTGGTCTGCCCGGCCCACACGTAATCGTCGCCGGACTTCATGGCGTCGAAGGTCTTGTCAGCCATCTCCACGACCGCCTGCATCATGCGGTTCATCTCCTCGCGGGCCACGGTCATCTCGGTCAGGATCTGGGTACGCACCGCGTCCAGCGCCCGCCCGGCGAAGGCCTCATTGAGGTAATTGGCGGCCTCGGTCAGCTCGGCCGGGGAATAACGTCGCTCCGACTCTATGATACGGTTGTGGACCTCGTTGTGGTTCAAGACCAGGATGGCGAGCACCCGGTTCTCCGACAGGTTCAGGAACTCGACGTGGCGGAACGACCGATGCTCGGTGCGCGGGGCCATGACCACCGCCGCGAAGCTGCTGATCTCCGAGAGCATGGTCGAGGTCTTCTCCAGGAGCCGTTGGACCCCGTCCGGCGTGGACAGGCCCTGGCACACGCGCTCGACCTCCCTCACCGACAGCTCCCGGCACCGCAACAGGCTGCTAACGAACAGGCGGAAGCCGCGGGTGGTGGGCACCCGGCCGGCCGAGGTGTGCGGGGCGCGGATGAGACCCATGTCCTCGAGGTCGGCCATGACGTTGCGGATCGTGGCCGGGCTCAAGTCCAGCTCCCCACCGCGCGCCAAGGTGCGCGACCCGACCGGCTGGCCGTCGCTGATGTAGCGCTCGACCAGGAGCCGGAAAAGCTTTTGGGCCCGCGCCGACAAGACGGCGCCTTTTTGCTCCGAGGCCATCGATTGCCTGATCAATCCGAGTCTGTGTGCTTCGCGCCACCGCTTCCTGCCGAGGGCGCGCGCCCCTGTCGAGGTGCCGATGCAATTTAGCACCGCCCAACCGGGAGCGCAAAAGTCCACGTAGGCCGGTAACGCGCGGCACGGGCCCCCCTGTGAGATAGGCAGGTGACGTGATAAGTTTTTACCCCTGCCTCATGCGAGGCCCCACCTTGATGCCGAGACCCTCGACCTTTCGAGCCACGACCTTTCGACCCAATGTTTCGACCCACGATCTTTCGATGCGTTGGCCTGGTCGCCAAACCGGGGGATGCCCGCGTCGCCGCCACGCTCGGGGTCTTGATCGATCTCCTGACGCGCTTCGGGATCGAGGTCCGGCTCGACGAGCACTGTGTCGCCCTCCTCGAGGGCGGCGGATCGGTGTCACGGGCCACCTTGGTGGGCGACGACTGCGACCTCGTGATCGCGGTCGGCGGGGACGGGACACTGCTGCGGGCCGCGCATCTGATCTCGAGTTACGATGTGCGCCTCCTGGGCGTCAACATGGGCCAACTGGGCTTTCTCGCCGACATCGCACCCGAGGAGGTCGAGGAACGCCTTGCCGCCATCCTGCGCGGGGATTTCGTCGAAGAGAAACGCCTGATCCTGCGCGCTGTGCTCATGCGCGGCGGGCAGCCCGTGGAACGCCGCGACGCCATCAACGATGTCGTCATCCACAAATGGGGTACCGCACGCCTCATCACCCTGGATACCTATGTCGATGACGATTTCGTCCACAGCCAGCGCTCCGACGGCATCATCGTCTCCACCCCCACGGGCTCCACCGCCTATGCCCTGTCCTGCGGGGGACCCATCGTGCACCCGGCGCTCGATGCGCTGGTGATCGTGCCGCTGTGCCCACACAGCCTGAGCAACCGGCCGATCGTGGTGGGCGGGGACAGCCGCATCGAGATCGAGGTCAAGACCCCCGAGCCGGATCAGGCCCGACTGACCTGTGACGGCGAGATCGGCGAGGTCGTCCGCCCGGGCGATCGCGTATCGATAGAAAAGGGCCAAGGGCGGGTCCGCCTGGTCCACCCCGCGGGGCATGACCACTTCGCGGCACTGCGCGCCAAGCTGCAATGGGGTTAGTGTGCGGTCGATGACGCTAGCGCCGCGAGGGCCCGGTTGCTGAGGCATCTGCACATTGAGGACTTCGCCGTCGTGGAACGGCTCGACCTCGACCTCGGGCCGGGCATGACGGTGTTCACCGGCGAGACCGGCGCCGGCAAGTCCATCGTGGTCGATGCCCTGGGACTCGTGCTCGGCGACCGCGCCGATCCGGGAGTGGTCCGCAACGGCTGCCACAAGTCCACCGTGTGCGCCATATTCGACCTAGTGCGGGCCGGAGAAGCGCTCCGCCTCCTCGAAGCCCAAGGCATCGCCGCGGAAGACGGCGAGTGCATCGTCACGCGCCATGTGGAAGCGGACGGCCGGTCGCGGGCCTGGATCAGCGGGACTCCCGTAACCGCCCGCCTCCTGCAGACGCTGGGAGAATCCCTGGTCGACATCCACGGCCAGCATGCCCACCAGTCGCTCTGCCGGCCCGAGGTGCAGCGCGAGGTGCTGGACGAGCTCGGCCAGTGCGCCGAGCCCCTGGCCGCCGTGCGCGCCCATCACCGGGAGTGGCAAGAGGCGCAGGACGGCCTGTCCGCGCTCGCGGCCAGCGCTGGCCTCGACGTCGATCGCGAGCGCGATCGGCTGCGTCACGAGGTCCAGGAGATCGAGGGGCTCGATCTCGGGGAGGGCGAGATGGACCGGCTGGAACGCGAGCATACCCGGCTCGCCCACCTAGCGCATATCGCGGAAGGCTGCGAGCTGGCGCTCGGCCTCTTGGGCGGGGGTAGCGGCGATCGAGACGGCCCGGATATCGCTGCCGGGTCCCTGCTCCACCGTGCCATCCGGGCACTCAAGGGGCCTTTGAGCTTCGATGCCGAGCTGAAAGGGATCAGCGATCTCCTGGAGGGAGCCGCCATCCAGGTGAGCGAGGCCGACCAGGCGCTCAGCAGGTACCTCGACGGTATGGCGGCCGATCCGGGCGCGCTGGAACGCTTGGAGTCGCGTCTCGCAGCGATTCATGACCTCTTGCGCAAACACGGCCTCCGGGTGCAAGGGCTCCCCGCGCGCCTCGGCGAGCTACGGGCCCGATTCGAAGTCCTGGAGGGCCGCGCCGCGAGGATCGCCGCGCTGGAGACCCGCACGGCGCAGGCGCTCACGGCCTACCGCGAGGCCGCGCTCCTCCTGCACGGCCGCCGGGTGGAGGCGGCGGCCGAGTGGGGCGCCGCCATGACCCGCAACCTGCACGCGCTCGGCATGCCGGATGGGGCGTTCGAGATCACGGTGACGGCGGTATCGGATGCCCCGCCGTCTCCCGCGGGTTTCGACCGCGTCGAATTGATGGTCACGGCCAACCCCGGCCAGGCGCCGCGCCCCTTGGGTAAGGTGGCCTCCGGTGGGGAGCTGTCCCGGCTGAGCCTCGCGATCCAGGTGCTGCGCGCGAGCGATGCCGGGATCGCGACTCTGGTCTTCGACGAGGTGGATGCCGGGATCGGCGGTGCCGTCGCCGAGATCGTCGGGCGGGAGCTCCGGAGGCTGGCTCGGGAGCGACAGGTACTCTGCGTGACCCACCTGCCCCAGGTCGCATCGCTGGCGCACCAGCACGTGCAGGTCGCCAAGAGCACCCGCGAGGGGATGGCCGCGACCACGGCGCGGACCCTCGATGCACGCGGGCGCGTCGAGGAAGTGGCACGCATGCTGGGCGGGGTCACCATCTCGCGCCAGACCCTGAGGCACGCCGAGGAGATGCTGTCCCGGGCCGCGCGCTGAAACCAGCGGGACCCGAGGTTCGACCGGGTCGTTAATCCCGGTCCCGGTCCTGGGCCTGGCAGCGGCCGCATAGACCATAGAGGTACAGGGCATGGTCGGTGATCGAGAACCCATGCCGCTGTGCGATGTCGCGCTGCCGTCCCTCGATGATCTCGTCGATGAACTCCACGATGGCCCCGCAGCGGATGCACACCAGGTGGTCGTGGTGCCCGCCCTGATTCAGTTCGAAGACCGAGTGTCCGCCCTCGAAGTGATGGCGGATCACGAGCCCCGCGCCCTCGAACTGCGTGAGGACGCGGTATACGGTCGCCAATCCCACGTCCTCCCCGGCGTCGAGCAGGGCCTTGTAGACCTCTTCCGCGCTCAGGTGGCGCCGTTCGCAGCTCTCCAGGATGTGGAGGATGCGGATGCGCGGCAGGGTGGCCTTGAGGCCCGCCTTCTTGAGGTCTTGCGTCTCCACGTGCTGTCCCGGTCTGGCGCGCTGCCGAGTGTTCAGGGCCCGCCCAGCCGGAGGTGCATCGGAACCCTCCGCCCCGGCCCGTCGTCACGCAGTATAGCCCAGTTCTCCCGCGCGTTAGCGGTTACCGGTTGCCCTGGCACGGCGCGCCGACATTCTCTTCGATTGAACCTTTCTCGCCGTGGCGGATAATAACCAATCGAGAGGAGCGCCCTGGCCCCGGCCGCTAGGCGCGCGGCACAACTCGCCGTCCTTAGGCGGTCATGGACATGCCTTGATAGTCTGTTAGGCCGATAGTCTGCTAGGCTGTAAGAGGGAGTTCCTGGACCCGGTACTGTTTCGGGAAAACGGTTTGTCAACGGTACTTCAACACTCGAGGAAGTAACCATGCATCACGTCTCAGCCACAACCGGCCGGCGGCGCACCCGCGCCGCCATCGTTGCACTCGGTAGCCTGACGCTTCTCGGCATCTGGCCGGCCAGCCAAGCGGCACCCACACGCTCGACCGACATCGCACTGACGGGTAACGGCACTCGCTTGGTCAACGTCAACCACGAGGCCGACAGCGTGACGCTCTTCGACATCAAGGGTGGAGGTCGGCGCCTCACGAAGGTCGCCGAGATCCCGGTAGGCCAAGAGCCCTATTGTGTCGCCGTGGACCCGCGCGGGGGCGACATCTTCGTCACCAACGGCGCCGACGGCACTGTGTCGGTGATCTCGCCGGCCACCCTCCGGGTCATCAGGACGTTCGCGGTCGGCACCGAGCCCAGGGGCTGCGCCATGACCCCGAATGGGGAACGGCTGTTCGTCGCCAACCATACGGCCGGCACGGTCTCGATCATCAACACCAGCAGACGGCGAGTGATAGGCACCGTCAACGTCGGCGGGAACCCCTTCGCGATCGCGGTCACCGACGGCCGCGGAAACAACGAGCGGGTATTCGTCACCGATTTCTACGCCCGGCTCATCCAGGGGGGACCCGGAGAGGGCTTTGATACCGGTAAGGAAGGCATCGTGAAGTCTTTCCGCGTCGGCAGCCCGGGATCGATCACTACGACTAGGCTCTCACCACTCGCGGACAGCGGTTTCACCGCCAACCGCGCGCCCTTTTGTAACGTCAGCCGAGATCCGGACCCGGTCAATCAAACCTTTTGTCCGAATCCCGCCATCACCGATCCGGCCAGCCCTGCGATAACCGCGGATCCCCAGGCGGTATTCCCCAATCAGCTCTTCTCGGCCGTGATCCGCAGCAATCGACTGTTCCTGCCCAACATCGGGGCTCAGCCCGAGCCGCCGGTGCAGTTCACGGTCAACGTCCAGGCGCTGGTGCACGTGGTCAACACGCAGAATAACCAGGAGAACGCGGCCGAGCACGTGAACCTCAACGACCAGATCGATACCGAGACGGTGACCACCGGTCTCGGCAAGCTCTTCGGCAACGACATCGTGGCCATCGACGCCACGGCCAACGGAAGGACGTTTTTCATCGTGAGCCGCGGTGGGAACTATGTGCTCAAGGCCACACTGCAGGGCGGCAGGCTCAATATCGGGGCGCCGAACGTCGTGCGCTTCAAGACCGGCAACATCCCGACCGGGATCGCGGTCCGCGGACGTTTCGGGTACGTGAACAACGAGGTAGGCCACTCGGTCTCCATCCTCGACCTTAATAGTAACGGCAACACCCTTGCCTTCAATGTCCCGTCGTCCGAGCCTCCGAAACCCGGCAGCCACGAGCACGCCGTGTTGCTCGGCAAGCTCGTTTTCTTCACGGCCCTCGGGGTCTCGGACAATGGTCTCGTGGGGCAGGATATCCGCGCCATCGACCCGCTCCTCTTCCGTGGCAAGCAGTCGAGCAATGCCTGGAGCACCTGCGGCTCCTGCCATCCGGCGGGTCTTTCCGACGGCGTTACCTGGATCTTCGGAGACGGGCCGCGCAACACCATCCCGCTCGACGGTCTCTACTCCAAGATCAACGGCCCCCACGACATTCGCATCAACAATTACAGTGCCGCGCGCGACAGCATCACGGACTTCAACAACAACTCGCGCGGCGTACAAGGGGGCGTAGGCTTCGCGAGCGACCCGCCCTTCAGCGCCGCGGCGCCCAACCCGGCAGTCTTCGATCACGGGATTTCGCAGGGTGCGAGCGAGGCCCTGGATTTCGAGACCGAGTGGGGTGAGACCGTGCGGCCGCTCAACCAGCCGCAGGCCGCCGGCGCGGCCGCCGGAGCCGCGGTGTTAGCCACCAACTGCGCCTCCTGCCACGGGGGCGCGAAATGGACCAAGAGCCAGGTGCTCTATGGTAACAATCCAGCCCTCGGAGAGGCACCTACACGCACGGTGCGCGACCCGGGGCTCCTGATCACAGCCAACCAGGCCGTGTCTTACACCAACACCGTGCTCGATCCCAACCCCCTCCAGTTCATCGAGAACATCGGGACGTTCATCGCGACCAATCCCATCGAGATCCGCGGCGCCGGCGCTCCCCTTCTCGCGGCCGGGCAGGGGGAAACACCCTTGGGCGGGACCCCGGGAGGCTTCAACGTCCCCTCGTTGCTCGGCATTGGCTTCCACGCCCCCTACTTCCACAACGGGGCAGCGCAAACGCTGACCGACGTCTTCGCCCAGCACGGGCTCGGGGGCGGGACGATCGCAACGACACTGGGCGGAGCGCAGGCCAATCTACTGGATTTCCTGACTTCCTTGGACGGCCGCACCCCCATCCAGCAATCAGACGGCGACATCTTCAAGGACCCGACGAACCCCTAATAATCCCTCCGTCGAGGGCCGGCCTTCGGGCCGGCCCTCATTTTCTTCCCCCGCGCCGTCGGCCGCAGCTCCCCGCGAGGCTCGCGCCGAGGCGATCAAGCCCGCAGACGTCAGGATCGCTGGTCTTCTTCCCCCTCGTATGGCAAACTTTACAAAAACCATCCACTCTATGAAATCGGTCCGTCTCCGGCCGCGTGCCGACGCGATATCGACGCATGCGGCGCGGGACATTCCTTCGCTACTCTTGGAAGCCTGAAATACGGCAACGCCTCCGGAGCCCGCACGTTTCCCCTCATCCACTAAAACAGTTTCCACGATCCGTAAGCCTATGACAGCCCCTCGACTCCGCAAGACCAAGATCATCGCGACCGTAGGCCCCGCGTCCGACGCCATCGAGACCCTGGAGCGCATGATCGCGGCGGGCATGGACGTGGCCCGATTGAACCTGTCCTTCGGCACCTTCGCGGACCATCTGGACCGCATCTCCCGCATCCGCGCGGCCGCAGAGCGGAAAGGCGCGAATATCGCCGTGATGGCGGACACTCGCGGGATCGAGATCCGCACCGGCAAGGTGACGGGTGGCGCCGTGACCCTCACGCCCGGCGCGCACTTCACGCTCTACACGGACGGTCGCGTGGGAGATACCGAGGGTGTGTCCGTTTCCTGCCGAAGTCTTCCCAAGGAGGTCACCTGCGGGACGCCGATCCTGCTCGACGACGGCGCCATCGAGTTGGAGGTGGAATCGACAGGTGCTGACTCCGTGCGCTGCAAAGTCATCGCCGGGGCGATGCTGCGCGACCACAAAGGGGTCAACCTGCCGGCCACCCCGCTGCCACGCTCTGTCTTGGACCGACACGATCGCGAGTTGCTGGCGGGCGAGATCCGCTTCGCAGCGGAGGCGGACGTGGACTATATCGCCGCGTCCTTCGTACAGAACGCCGGTGATGTCGAGGCGATCCGGGAGGTGCTCCGCGAGCACGGCACCGCCATTCCGATCATCGCCAAGATCGAGAACCGGGCCGGGCTCGCCAACCTCGACGCGATCGTGCAGGTCGCCGACGGGATCATGGTGGCGCGCGGCGACCTCGGCGTCGAGCTGCCCTTGGCCGAGGTCCCGGCGACGCAGAAGCACATGATCCATACCACGGTCATGAACGGCAAACCGGTCATCACCGCGACACAGATGCTGGCGTCCATGGAGATCCATCCCCGCCCTACGCGCGCCGAGGCGAGTGATGTCGCCAATGCCATCCTCGACGGTACCTCGGCGATCATGCTCTCCGGGGAGACCGCGGCCGGGAAGTTCCCCGTGGAGGCCGTTCGCACCATGGCCGAACTCGCGCTCCGGGCCGAAGCCCATCTGCGCGAGTACGGTTATCTCCAACAAAAGATCCTACCGCACCCCTCCAACGTGGTGACGGAGGCTGTAAGCCAGGCGTCGGTCGCCATAGCGCGGCAGTTGGCGGCGGCCGCCATTTTCAGCCTCACCGAGACCGGCTTCACCTCGAGACTCGTCTCCAAGCACCGCCCCGATTGCCCGATCCTCGCGATCACCGCCTCACCGCGCGTCGCCAGGAAGCTCGCCATGAATTGGGGCGTTTTGCCGCTCTTGTGCGCAGGAGAAGGTACCGACGAGGCGAAGATCGCATTCGCCATCACGCAGGCCGCGTCACTGGGTTATGTGCGGGCCGGGGACATCGTGGTGGCGACCTCCGGCCA
>Ga0136632_10000522_pt1 | contig 11483 bp, 13 predicted proteins | sample AntDrymUQ6112106_2_FD_104670 | JGI IMG/M metagenome (GOLD analysis project Ga0136632, IMG submission 104670) | Polar desert sand microbial communities from Dry Valleys, Antarctica - metaG UQ611 (21.06) | ecosystem: Environmental > Terrestrial > Soil > Desert | place: Antarctica: Dry Valley...
CCCGTTGTCGGCCACCGAGGTCGACGCGGCCGTCGAGGCGCTGCTCGAGCGTGCCGCCGACGATGACGGCGTCGAGCTCGGCGGACGGATCAGCGTCGGCGCGTACCGCTCGCAAGCGTGAACCTGTCACTCCTCTCCCTGCGCGGGGGCAGCGGCACCGGGGATCACAGCGCTCGCCACGGTCGTCATGCTTGACCACCCATCCGGATCAGCTCGTCGCGGACCACCGCAAGGTGCGCGATGGCCGCGGACAGCACGTCGACCTCAGACCAGCCCGCCCGTTGCGGAAGGGGGGTGCTTCCAGCTCGACACGCGTCATGAGGTTGCCGTCGATGCCCAGCAGCATCGCCTCAGCGCCGTGCTGGGCGTGGGCCGCGCCGTCGACGTCACCCTGGTGCATCTGGCCGCGCACCTCGTTGTCCGCCGCGTAGTACGTCGTGACGGCGCTGAACGCCGCCGAGCCAGGTCCGATCCATCGCTACCTGTTGTAACGGCTTCGTCACGCTATGCGGTTTGGCTGCCTACCCCATTTGACACAGTTCGCGACCCACGTGATACTGCGAGATATCGAACTCAGACGGGGGCGACCCCACGGCGCAGGAGGACGAATCGTGATTCGTCAAATCAGCATCCTGGCGGTTGGCGTAGCCGTTAGCGTCTTCGGCTTGGCGGGGCCCGCCTCGGCCGCAGCCATCACCGGTACCAACGGCGACGACGTCATCGTGGGCACCCCGAACGACGACCAGATTTATGCCCTCAGGGGCGACGACCGGGTGCGCGCCCGTGCTGGGGACGACTACGTGGAAGGCGGCGCAGGGCGTGACGTCCTTAGGGGTCAGTCCGGCGGCGACACACTGCACGGCGGCGGCGGCAACGACCAGCTGTTCGGTGGCCGTGGTTGGGATTCCCTGTACGGCGGCCGTGGGCAGGACTTCATCTCTGGTGGCCTCGGCGACGACTACATCAGCGACGGCCCCAACAACGACCGCGTCACCGCCGGTGACGGCAACGACCAGATCGATGTCGGGAGGGGCGTCGACCTCATCTTCGCGGACGACGGCAACGACACCGTCTCCATCTTCGACGACGATAAGCAGGACTGGGTCAACTGCGGCGACGGCTTCGACACGGTCGTGCTCGCTGGCGGGAATCTGGACCCGCTAGACACCTTCACCAACTGCGAGAACTTCGTCAACGGTCCCTGATCCGCTCGCAGCACTGATCCGTTCGTAGCCACAGACGAAGCCCCGCCCCGTCCCTTCAGCAGTCCGGGGGCGGGGCTTTGTCTGTCCACCGCTCGCCCGCTGCTCGGTGAAACGCCGAGGTTACGAGCGAGCCGTGGGTCGAAGGCGGCTGGCAGGCGGCCGCCTGTGGTGCGCGAGTAGCGGCGTTCTACGGGTCAGCTTCGGTGGCGAGTCTTAGCCGTCAGTAGCCGTACGAGCCCCCGAACCACGAGATCGCCGAGAGCCGGACCTTCCCTAGGCCGGCCGTCACGCTGGCGGCTGGACCGGTGTGGGAGCGCCGCGCAATCCAGGCATGGGCCGAGCGCACCGGGCGGACGTTGCACGCCGACGAAGGCGACCTGACCCGCTGTCAGAGGAGCCTGCTAACGGATTGCTAACGGACCTGTTAGCACCGGGGCGGACACGGCGTGACAATCACTCGCCGTCAGACCGAGAAACCGCTGGTCAGAGGCCGTTTGGCCGACAAGACAGGACCCGCCAATACGGCGCGGGTCGGTGTTCGAGTCTCACCGGCCCCACCGGCTCTGACAGAAGGTGCGTTGGCGCCGTACCCGCCGGCGGATGCCTGGGCGGGGCGGGTACGGCGCCGCGCTGGGAAGACGTGAGGTCAGCGGCTGGACTGGGTGTCCTGTCCTTCGGTGCCCTCGGCCTCGATCTGCTCCTTGCGGACCTCCTCGGAGACCTGCTCCTCGCCGGTCACGGTGTCCTTGTCCATGCGGACCCGTTCGACTGGAACGGTCTCCTTCTCAGTGACGGCACGCTCCTCGTGCAGGGTGACCTCGTGCTCGTCGTCGGTGATGTCGGCACCCGACGTCGCAGCATCCCGGTTGGCGTCGGTGATCGGCTCCCGCTCGATCCGCACCTCTTCGCGGCTCACCGGGACCGTCTGTGTGACGTTCTCGGTGACCACGTACTTGCGCAGCCGAGCCCTGCCGGTCTCCCGGTTCTCGGTTCCGACGCGCAGCTGCTCCTCGGAGCGGGTCATCGCATCGTCGCTGCTCGGAGCGGCGGTTTCCGTGCCGCCGTTGTCCCGCGTACCGGTGGGCAGTCCGGAGTCGGAGGCAGTCTCGCTGTAGTCCAGGCCGTAGTAGTGGTACAGCTCGGCCTCCTCGGACTGCGCCAGGTGACCGCTGTCCGGGTCCGGCTCCACCCTCGGCGCGTCCTGCACCTTGTCCTTGTCGTAGGGCACGGTCAGCTGGTCTCCGGAGAAGCTGGCGTCGGCCAGCGGGACGAAGTTCTCGCTCGACCCGAACATCCCGGTCTTGGTGGTTGCCCACTCCGGCTGTCCGGTCTGGTCATCGAGATAGACCTGCCCGACCTTGCCGATCTTCTCGCCGTCGCTGCCGTACATCGTCTGGCCAATGACGGCGCTGACCTGTTCGCTGCTGATCATGTGATGCCTCCTTGTTGTTGCGGTGTCGGTGCGTGGTTTGTCACTGGTAGGCGCGAGAGCCGGTCCCGTCCTTGGCCGGTTGGTCGTCTCCGTCGGATGCCTGCGCCTTGTACTGCTCGCCGACCTCCTTGCCGGCGTCCTTGGGCGACTTGGCCTGCTGCTTGGCCTTGGCGCCTTCCTCGGCCGCCTTGTCCAGCCAGCCGTCCCAGCGCTGCGACATCGGCTTGACCATGCCTCCGCCGACACCGACGATCAGAATCCCGGCGACGGTAGCCAGGATCGCGACCAGGATCGGCGTGGTGACGGTGGTTGCGATGCCCATTTGGTTCAGGGCGGCAACGATGCCGATGAACATGATGAACACCGACACCGCGGTGGCTACGATGTTGCCGTACGACAACGCCCCCAGCATCGTTGCGATCAGGTCCTTGGCCGCCTTGGCGATCGCCGAAGCGATCACGATGATGATGATCGCGACCACTACCTGAGGCAGGTACGCGATCAGCTGGGTGATCAAGTCGCTGATCGGGTTCGGTCCGAACACGCCGAACGCAAGCTGCAAGGTGAACAACAAAACGGCGTAGTAGACCAGCTTCGCGACGATGTCCGACGCGTCGTACTTGCTCTTGTCGAGAGCGGTCTTCACCCCGCCCTTTTCGACCGCGTTGTCGAAGCCGACTCGCTCGAGGATCCCGTTAACGACCTTCATCAACGCCTTGGCGATCAGCCAGCCGACGATCAGAATGGCGAAGAACAGCACCAGTTTGGGTACGAAGGTTGCGACGGTGCTCAGACCGTCGCGGAGCGCATTCTCGATGTCCACGTGTTGAGCCTCCTTGCTCGTGATCTGGACGCGTGATCAAACTCAGCGGTCAGGGCTTGGGCACCTCCGAGGGAAGGTTCTCCCTGACGTCGGCCAGCCGGTTCTCCATCCAGTTGAGGACGTCCGGGTTGTCGAACAAGAAGAACCCGCCGATCACGGCCGCGACAGCGAGCAGCAGCGCAAGCACGCTGAGTACCAGGCCGACGACCGCGAGGACCTTTCCGGTGAGCTGGGGATCGCTGGTCCGCTTGATGCGACGATGCCCAGGAACAGCCCGAGCACGGCCAGCGGCAGAGCTATCGGGGAGAACAGGATGCTCAGGATCCCGAAGAACGCGAGCAGACCGAAGATGAGCGCGAATGCCGCCGCCGCACTGGTCTTGGCTTTGGGCAGGTCGTCGCGCGCACGGACGGTGCGGTCTTGGGTGTCGCCTGCGGTGGATGACATGACATACCTACCTGTGGTCGGAGCCGCTCGTCGGCGGGTCGGTGCGGGGAGCTTCGGGGTGTGGCCAGGTCGCGCACGCTCAGGCATGGGTCGCCGTGCGCACGTTCACCGGCAGATCAGTCGTGATGCAGACGTGCGGGAAGCCGAATCGGCACGCCACGAGAGGTGTGATCTGGGTCACGCCCGGACGCGCGGCGGCCCGGTAGCGGTCTGCCCACTTCTTCGCGGTCCGCCAGGACACGTCGTAGCGCTCAGCAGCCCGCGGGATCGGCCAGCCCTGGTCAACGATCAACCGGGCCAACCGAAGTCGCGCGCGGGGGTCAGCGCAGCGTTGGCATGGGTGACGTGGGACACGTAGGCCACCTGGTTGGAGCGGTTCTTAAGACAGCTCCACTCCACACCGGGAGGTCTTCACTCATCCACGACATCAGACCGTGTCGTCGCACGATCTCGACCAACGTGCCTGGTCATCACACCTAGCCCAGCCCAGCCTCCACCTCGCGGACAGCTCGCCGGCGGCGACCTTCGGAGCAGGTCGGGGCGAGGGGACAACCCAAGTCAATATGGCTAGTTGAGCATGCTCAACTGCCTTGCTGCCGCCATCCCGGGGAGTGAACGGGTGGTGTCGTGCGAGGAGGTCTTCGAGCTGGACGAGCAGCACCCTTACCGTCGGAGCGGCTGCCCGGATACCCCGCATGAGCGGAACGCGATGCCGCTCCATCCGGTCAGCGGCATGTGCGAGCGTTTGAGCCCGGCGCGGTCAAGATCGCGGTTCCCGCGCGTGGTTGTGGCATGGTTCGTGGGTTGCGCCGCCGGCGATGGCCTATTCGTCTGTGTGCGTGCGGTGCGGGCTTAATCTGTCCGTATGCGACGCTTCGACGACGAAGACCTCACGGGCGCGGAGTTCCGCGAGTGCGACCTGAGTAGGGCGCGGCTGGTCGGCGTGGTCATGCAGGACGTTGAGATCGACGGTTTGGTCACCAACCTGGTGGTCAACGGCGTGGAGGTGATGTCGTACGTCGAGGCGGAGCTCGACCGCCGGCACCCGGTGCGGCTGCTGATCCGTTCCGATGAACCGGCCGACCTGCGCGAGGCTTGGCGACAGCTGCGGCAGGCCTGGGCCACGACTACGGAGCGGGCCCGGTCCATGGCCGAGGGCAGCGAGGATCACGGCGTCGACGGCGAGTGGTCGATGGTCGAGACTCTGCGTCACCTCATCTTCGTGCACGACTCGTGGTTTCGGCGCTGCGTACTCGGGCTGACCGAGCCGTTCACGGCGATGGGACTGGCATCTCCGTTCGTGCCGGATCAGGAGGAGCTGGGGCTGGACAGGTCCGCCCGGCCGGGTCTCGACGAAGTGCTAACCGTGCGCGACCGGCAGGCGTCGGAGATTGAGGCGTGGCTGGCCGAGGTCACACCCGAACAACTCGCAAAGCCCGCGCCGGTGCCGGACGACGACAGATGGCCCCCGTATGCCAAGGGCCGGCGCGTGCGGCAATGCCTCGGCACTGTGCTCAACGAGGAATGGGAACACCACGGTTTCTGCGTGCGCGACCTGGACAAGCTGTCGCGTCGGGGGGCCTCGTAGGACACTGACGATGCCGTCCTTCGCAGCTGGGCGCGCAGCCGGACATGGGCGGTCTGTGCTTCGGTCGGGTCCGTGCACACGGTGAACAGCTCCTCGGCCTGTTGGACCCGGACACCATGCTCGGGAACGTGCCGCTCGTTGTGTGGGATAGTCGGGATGGCGATTCCAGACGGCGTCGCCCCGGGGGTGACCGGCTGTGCTCTCCGGCCTGAGAACAGCAAGGTCGTGGTCATGATGATCCACTCACGCAAGACGTCCGCGCTCGTTTCGGTCGGTGTGCTGGTCAGCGCGGCAGCGTGGCTGGCACCGAGCGCCGCCGCCGCTACTCCTTCGTGCGGTGGCCGCACGGCCACCATCGTCGGCACTGCCGCAGCCGACACGGTCACAGGGACCGAAGGTCCCGACGTGATCGCCACCTTGCAGGGCAGTGACCAGGTAGACGGCCTGGGCGGCGACGACTGGATCTGCGGTGGGGACGGGCGAGACACGATCACCGGGAACAGAGGTGACGACCATGCGTACGGCCAGGATGGCGGAGACACCGTCATCGAGGGTGCAGGCAGCGATCAGGATGTCGCGGGTAGTTACGGAACGTACGGGGACGTGCTGACGTACGAGTTCGTCGGCCAGCCTGTGACCATGCAGCTGGCGACGAGCTCGGCTGTGGTGGACGATGACCGCGACACGGTTCGCGGCTTCGACTTCTACCAGGGAACCCAACACAACGACCTCTTCACCGGCACGGACACAGGGGACTACTTCGCGGGGGGCGAGGGGGACGACGACATCGCCGGCTACGGCGGGACCGACCAACTGGTTGGCGATGCGGGCGACGACACCATCTTCGGCGGGCGTGGAGACGACGACGTACACGGTTGGGAGGGGTTCGACCACCTCATCGACATGCACGGAAACAACGAGGTCCATGACATCGCGGCAACTGGCGCCACTGGTGCTGTCATCGTGACCGGGGCCGGGGACGATTGGGTGTCGGCAGAGAGCCCCGATCCTCAGGCGGACTACACCGTGACCACTGGCGACGGTGCTGACGAGGTTTACGTCAACGGCACCACCAGGAATGTCCGCGTGGAAACGGGGTCGGGGAACGACTTTGTCCAGGTGGATGATGGGGCTGAGACCGTGCGGGTCAGAACTCAGCAAGGCAACGATGAGCTGATTTTGCTGCCAACGGAAGGCCAGCGCGCGTCCGGTGGAGCAGGCATTGACAGGGTGAGGTTTCCCCTTGACTACGTGGACATCACTTTGAAGCTCGGGCCGAATGGGCACCTCAGCGTCCCGGTTCAGATGTCACTGCCGGACTTCGAGAACGCTTGGTCCGGCTACGGCGACGACACCATCACGGGCAGCGAGAGCCGCAACGCCATCTTCAGCGGCGACGGGAATGACGCCCTGTCGGGCCTTGGCGGTGACGACAGGCTCAACGCCAGCTACGACATTGACGACAGCGCTCGAGGTGGGGGCGGACACGACGAATGCCTGAACGCCGAGACAACGTTCTCGTGTGAGGGCTAGCCGGGAAACCGTCCGGCAACACGGGGCTGAGGGGAGGGCGTCGGTCAGTTCTCGCAGTCTTCGACGTGCTCACCGTTGACGCAGGTGTCGGTGCCGAGCTCGCCGTCCAGGTCGTCGACGCCAGGGCCGCCGTTGAGCAGGTCGTTGCCTCCCTGTCCGTCGATCTCGTCGTTGCCGCCCCCGCCGAACAGCCGGTCGGCGTCCGCGTCACCGTCGATCTCCTCGGCGTCAGCGCCGCCGCAGACCAGGTCGCGCCCTGAACCGGCGTCGATGTCGTCGTTGCCGCAGCGCAACTATGGGCACGGCCTCGCGGGCCGCCGACGACGCCGAGGTGGAGGTGTTCGACCAGCCCTCGCTCAACGCCCTTCGCAGCCTGGCCCGCTCCCGGTGTATGCGCCTTCTGGCCGCGAGACGACTCCCTTGAGATGAGTTCGTGAGCGGCTAGCCTGCGTGATCGTCGCTTGCCGGCGGACCCCACTGCTGTCCAACCGAACCGCGGACGACCTCGATCTGTGACCAACACCCTGCCCACGGCGGACGGGTTCGCCGGGTCACGAGCCGTTGCTTCGGCGCAGCTCGGCAGCCGGCCGCCAGTGTCGGTACTGCAGCCCCGCGCCGGTGGAGTAGCGCACGCACGCCCACCACCCGTCCGGGTCGCGCCGCTGCGCCGTCACCCAACCGTCGACCCATCGGCCGTCGTGCAAACGTGAACCGCCCGCTCGGGATCGAGCACCGTGCATCGGCCGGTCGCGTTCCACGGCGCCACCGGCTCAGCCGTCCCGCTCGGCGTGGAACTGCTATCGGCGCACCCTTGCGACACCCGCGACCTGTGGAGACCGAACACCCGCTGCCCGCCCGCGTCTGCTCGAACGGCAAGAACCCGCGCCGAAGTGAGCTGTGGCACCCGCGGCTGCGTCACTCCGCACCCCAGCGACTTCGGTGGTCGTCAACCGCGACGGGCATGGGTCAGCGTAGAACCCTCGTCGAGCCATCCCTACTCTGAATCGACCGGGGGAGAGCGTCACCGGTCCAACCAACGCTTCCCACCGGTGACACCTACGCGGGGTCACTCTCCGGCCTATCGGCCGGCTCATCCGCCCTAGCACTTTGACCCGGGACGAGCCCAGGAAAGGGACTAGCCTCTTTCGGTGCGCCGGGTAAGCAGCCGGGCTGGCGTCCACATCCCGACGGTTCTCTCCATCGGCGTGGTCAGTTTGTGGCGGTGATGGTCATTCATGAAGCAGGCGGCCACGGCCTGGCCTGCCTGCTCGCCGGCGGCGAAGTGCGCGCGGTCTCCACCACCGAGCTGCGCTGTCACGGCCCAGAGGGTGGTGCCCGTTTGGTCGTGAGCGCAGCGGGCAGCATCGCCACCCATCGTGGCTGGACTGGCGGCGATGGCAGCCGGGATCGTGCGGGAATCGGTCCGCGGCCGCTGGCACTATGTGTTGTGGCTGTTTGGAGCGACCGGTCTGCTCCACGCTGGGGCCTACATGCTGATCAGCCGGGTGTTCAACCGCAGTGGCAGCCGCTGCTGGGCGCTGGCCCCGATACTCGCAAGCTTCGGATGAGGCTTCTGAGCGTACTTCCGCTAGCCGCGGCGCTAGTCGTGAGTGTGACCGCAGGGCCGCTCAGCCCGCTGCGGCCTCGCTACCCCCTGGTGACCTCCGTTCTGGCGCCGCCGATCCTGCTGCTGCTGGTGGGCCTGCCCGCTTGGCCGAACAGCGATGAGCCAGACCCGGCCGTTCAGATCACCGCCAGTGTCACCTGGATGGCTTCGGGGCTACTGGTCGGCGTTGGCTTTCGTACTCCTACTGGGTCCGGGCCTTGGCTCTTTCGTCGGATACCCATTGCGCGCTGATCGACGAGCCGGCCGCCAGGACCTTGGGCGGGTCCAACCTCTGCGGCAGCGTCAGCCGCGCTCCTCGAGGTGCATGACGTCGATGTTGCGAAACTTCGGTGGCTCGTCGCACAGCTCAGCCATTCTCGCTGCGAACTCCGACGTGGCCGGGTCGGCCGAGTTCTTCATCGCCGCCTCGTCCGAGGGAAACTCGACGACCGTGACATAGGAGCCGGGGTTGTCGCGGTCTGCGCCAGCGAGGATCCGCGACGGCCCCATCTCGGGGAACCTCTCCCGCCATTCCTCGTTGAGCCGCTCCACCTCGTCGATACGCGACGTCTTCCAGTCGATGACTTGCACGAAGCCGGCCACTGCTCTCCTCCCCGGTCCGGGTATCTCCCGACCGCAAGGATCAACGTGCTACCTCGCAATGACAGACGTCAAGCAGTGGCCGGTCGTCGGTCGTCCCGCTGCGCGCCAGCCAAAGACGCGGGACCGCCGGGTGCCGCGAAACAGTGGGCCTTGCGGACGGAGACGAACGGGTTCGGGCAGTTTGCCGCCCCGGTGTGGCACTTGTGTCTGCTCACTATCTATGCGCTCGCGTACGGCTCCACGCACTACTCCCTCACCGGTCGCCCCGGTCACCGGGAGCAACTACACCGCCTGGTTCGCCGGTTGGGTGAGCACCTCGCCGGCGTCGGTCGACCTGGACGCGCTCGGTGTGGGCAGCCCGAGTCGGCGTAGACAACCGCCTCGTCCGAAACTAGCCTGCAACAGAACTTCGGAATGAGGACAACGCGATGGGCGACAACGCCGAGACCGCAATCCTTGCCGGTGGATGCTTCTGGGGAGTCCAAGAACTCATGCGCAAGCAGCTCGGCGTGATCTCATCGCGCGTCGGCTGGTCCGGTGGCGACATTCCCAACCCGACCGAGGCAAACCCCGGAACCCACGCGGAGGCGGTAGAGATCGTCTTCGACCCGGACCAGACCTCGTTCCGCGACATCCTCGAGTTCTTCTTCCAGATCCACGATCCGACGACGGTGAACCGCCAGCTAGACGACGTCGGCACCGAGTACCGCTCCGCGATCTTCTACGCGAGCGACGATCAGAAGCAGGTCGCCGAGGACACCGTCGCCGACGTCGAGGCGTCCGGTCTCTGGCCCGACAAGGTCGTCACCGAGATCGAGCCCGCCGGGCCGTTCCGGGAGGCCGAGCCTGAAGACCAGGACTACCTGCAGAAGCATCCCGACGGCGACACCTGCCACTTCCCGCGACCGGGCTGGAAGCTCCCGCACCGCGAAACCGCGTCCTAAGAGGACCTTGCTCGACGCCGCGCCCGGTACACGCGCGGCAGTTGCCCGTCGTCGATCGGACTCTCCCAGTGAATGGCTCACGCGAGTCACCCGTCGGTCACAAGAATTTCGGCCAAGAACTACGCGGTCGAGCGTTAACCATCTTCGATTAGCTGCCCCCGGTGCAGGTCCTCCACGGCAGCTACTGGCTAAACGGCCAAGCTGACCGCCCAGCACGGCGACCCCGACGGCTGTTGGGGCATGGTGCGGTTCCGCTCCATCCGGTCAGCGGCATGTCCGGATGGCCTCACGGCCAGACTCGGATGCGTAACCGTCCACCATCACTGCTCAGCGGTGACGGACGTGCCTTCGACCGCCGCTAGCGACGTCAACGGCCACTTCACGAAGCAGAACTGATTGCCGAACGGGTCCTGCATGATGGCCCACTCCAAGTAGGGCGCGTCGCCAGACGGGTAGAAGCCCGGTGCCTTGACAGTGACTCCGCCGATCTCCTCAGTCCGGCGCACCGCAAGGGCCACATCGTCCACCCGAAGGTCCAGATGGGTCCCGCCGATCCAGGAGGTCTGGTCGCGGGGAACGAGCTGGAGCAGAAGCCAGAGGGACTCATCGTGGCCTTCCAGGGATGAGTATTGATCACCGTTCTCATCGCCGTGTCTCCCAGTCGGCGAGAGCCCCGTCAGGGCAGACCAGAACCGTTCGCCCTCATCCAGGTCGCAGACGTTGACAACTGGTTTCCACAGTTTGGCGATTCCGTTGGTTGTCGTCACGGCGTCTCCCGACTCGTGTGCCTCGACGCTCGGCGTGTTCCCTCTGGACGCACCGTAATCTCGTCAGCGGTCCGCACGCACGCTCGGGACTCTCTCGTCCCGACACGCAGGGGGCGAGCCAGCACCCTCATCGGCAGATGAGGATGTTCTGCGGGTTATGCACCGCGGTCGTCTGACCCGACCGGAGACTCCACCCCCGCACCAGTGTGCCTGCGGCGTCTCGACCGGGTAGCCGGCGTCGGCCGACCGGGCCAGCCGCAGGAACTGCGCGTGCGTCCACGCCAGCGGCCGAGCCGAGAACGTGGCCTCGCCCAGGTCGGACCGACCGTCGCGTCCCGTCGGCCGTCCCACACCTGCTCGGACGTCATCCCGGTGCTCCGCATCGCCGCCAGCGCCAGCGCGTCGAGGTGACGCTGGGCGTCCAGCCGCTCCGCTGAGAGTGGCTTTTGTCAGCGAAAAGCCGGCGGAATCGGACTCCGACATCACTCTCAACGGAGCCCGGCTGACGCGGCGGCGGCGGTGCGTGCGTCGCGAG
>Ga0136632_10000523_pt1 | contig 11466 bp, 6 predicted proteins | sample AntDrymUQ6112106_2_FD_104670 | JGI IMG/M metagenome (GOLD analysis project Ga0136632, IMG submission 104670) | Polar desert sand microbial communities from Dry Valleys, Antarctica - metaG UQ611 (21.06) | ecosystem: Environmental > Terrestrial > Soil > Desert | place: Antarctica: Dry Valley...
CAGGGCCATAGCGGACAGACGCGCCTGCGAAATATCGGCCAGCGTGCCCGAGTGATGGATCACCGCATATTGGAGAGGTTTTCTCTCCTGGTCCCAATCGATTCCATGGCTGCCCAGCGCGACTTCGTCCTGAGCAAGAGCACCGGCGACCAAGTCATAAATTGCCCACCGCGCTTGTTGCTCCAATTTGGTCAGAGGGCGTCCTAGTATGTAGAGTCGGATGTCTTCCTTCAGCCGAAGATACCAGTCTGCGCAGCCGAGAGCCGCTCGCCAGCGTTGGCGGATTTCCGTCAGACGTAGTTGAGTCGTAGCGGAGGACATGACATTGCCTGCTGTACCAATCCCAGCGTTTTTTGTTCCTGATTCACATCTACCGGGCGCCGTCGGAAAGCCTTGGCCGCTCTTGCTGCCTTGCTAAGGTAGGAATCTCTGTGCACCTGTTCGGCGGCGCCTAATGCAGCGATTAGGTTTGCGTAAAACTCGATCCACGGATATCCGCTGGCCATACCGATCGCAGCCGCGTTGATCGCGAATTTGACGATGTCACGGTCATGACTGGTATTCCGTGCGATCTCGGCTAGACCAAGACTAGCGTATGCAGCTTCCACACGGCCTCCCAGCCCAGTGCATAGAGACCTGACAAGTTCGTACTCCCTCGTAGCGCCATCGCGATCACCTGAAAGACGCAGGGTTTCGCCCATTCCAAGGTGCCCATATATCGGGCCGTACGGGTATAAGCGCTGATCAGCGTTAATCAGTACCAAAATATGCGATGTAGCTTCCTTCGTATCACAGGCCGCAAGCGCGATCTGTGCAAGCGCGCGATTACTTGACAGAAGTCCTCGCAGATCCGCCTTGCTCTCAAACTTCTCCCTGGCCAATGCCGCATACTGCTGTGCATCAATGCAATTGCCCTCCATGCGGCGAATGTGAGCGCGTACGAGCAGCCCATAGCAGAATCCGGAAGACGAAGGAGGGTATCGACGCTCAAACTCATCGCAGAGTTCCCACGCACCAACATAATCTCCGCCGTAACGAAGCAGCTCTGCCTTGTGGCGCTGCAGGTCAGCTGGCTTTGTGTCTAAGTTATGTAGCACGTACGCACCGGCGTCACGTTGCGGTACGGCGGCTGTAACATCTTCTAGAAAGCGCTCGGCAGCGCGGCAAGCATCCAGGGCCTCGGGAACGTTATCGAGTAGTTTGTAGGTAAGGGATGCGCCCCAAGCCGCCAGAAACTGCACGCCGACGTCTTGTTGATTTTCGCCTGCTTGTCGAATCTCCGCCCATATTCCTAGCGCGCTGCGGCAGTTTCCACCAAGCCGGTACGCCTCACCCAGGGCTTGAGCGACTGCAACGCGTTGCGGCGTGAAGCCGTCGGAAAGTGCATTCTTTATTCGCGCAGCACTGAGTCGTCGCACAGCCGCTTCATATCGCGCGGCAGCAAGGTCTAGACGCGCAGCGAGAACGGCTATGGAATCCGCTTCCTCGACCGATACTCGCTCGATTTCCAGAAGCGTCTGTAAGATTTGGTCGCAATGGCCCAGCCGATAATCTTTGAGTGCGTCTTCGAAACGCTTTTCGAGCGCAAGAATCCCCTTACTGCGATCGAGGCTCATGGTGTGGTACAGGCTTTCGATCTCAAATTCGAAGCACTGCTCTGGGTCTGTTGCAGCCGCAGCCAGACCTACGAGGTATTCCCTTGTGGTCAGGCGCCAATTCTGTAGTTGTTCGGCGATTCTTATGGTAGGAAGGATAAGGGCTCGAATCGTCGGATGAAGCCTATGAACAGGCTCACCCGCCACCGGCGGACTCGACGGTCGTGGATCGACAAAGGAGTATTTTGTCAGACGATCGAACTGCTCTTGGATACCTGCCTGTGGCATGAGCCGATACAGCAAACTCTCCGTAAACCAGCGTGGGACGGCAGCCGCGCGGATGAGGCTTACCAGCGAGTCCTGGCCCTGCCCCCGAAGCTGGTCAAATAGGCGATCTAATAACCACGTGCATAACTCCGTTCGCCACTCTTCCGACATTCGCGGCAATGTCGACGTCCGTTCGCGAAGCTCTTTGACAGAGTCGTCGATAGAATCCTTCGATTGTTCGAGAAGATCAGCGACCGTGCTCAAACCGAGTGGAAAGCCACCGACTAGGTGGTAGATTTCTTGTAGGAGGCGCTCCTCCTGAAATGCGCGCGCGTCGCGTAAATAACTGATGCTGTCTCGTTCGTTAAGCTCGTCGAGAGGTTGTTGAATGAGATAGGTGGCTACGAAGTGAGAGGGATCGTTTCGACGCACTCCGACGGACCAAATGGCGTCACGGTTTAACAGCCATGCGCCATCCGCGCGACGAATCTCAGCCCATCGAAGCTTGTTGCGGCCGCAGATGGTCAGCAAGACCGAAGCTCTGAGTTTCGTCAGTTCTGATGCGAACGACTGGATGAAGCTTCTATCCGTACCACTCGTACGCTCGTCAGCTTGTTCCTGAAGGTACTCATAGCTGTCTACAAGGATGATGGCGCGGTTGCGGGGAGGCGGAAGAGCTGCTGTCCAGTCAGCTAAATCGGATGCTAGTGCGACCGGCAGCAATGTACGGAGAGCAGCAATGGGCATGTGGTTGAGGGCAGATCCCCAACCTGTTTGATACGGAACCTCTAAGTGCTTGACTAACCACTCGGATATGCGCCGCCTAACCAGGGCTTGCGAGGCCTTTGAACGAAGACGCCGTGCTACGTTTACTGCTTTGGCGAAATCTCCGATGAATGGGATCTGCTCGGTGCTTTGGAGCAGCTCCGCCATCCAGGTGGCTTCATCGGACAAGAGTGTCATTTTGGTGGCAATAGTATGCTGAAAGATTCGCTCACGAAGCTTTGCGCACAGCAGATCAAAGCGCGGCAACGTGAGAGAGTCAGAGCGAGCTTGCAGGTCTGCACGAACCTGCCATAGTGCATCCTCCGGGCTCGGCGGCGTTTGCCCGGGCCGGAAGCTGATGTACGCATATGGATATCCATCGGGTCGATCTGGCTCAGTGCCGTACCGGTGCACCAAGTGGTGAAGCAGGTAAGTCTTGCCAAAGCCACCTGGACCAAAAAAACTAAGAACCGCAGGCCGCAAAGCATGCAGAAGCTGTGACTCAAATACCTTGATCTCTTCTTGTCGGCCAGTGAATCGCTGTTTGGGAAAGCTCATCCTGGTGAGTCCCTCACGATGGAAGGATAGGAAGTTCAATGCTGTTTTGCAACAGGTACAGTTGCGCGGAGGGGCCGGCCGGCGGACAGCTGTGGAACGGACAGGCAGGATTGTCGCAGCGGAGTGGCAAGCCGTGCTCATGACGCCACGCCGAGTAGTAGCGGCGTATGGTCGCCTGATTCTTCTTGGACGCGCCGAGAACGAGCACATCGCGCCAGCTGCGTTTCTCGGGACGTGAGTATTGCTTCAGCTTGGTCATTGATCGACTACCTCTCCCTCGATCCGCGCCCCGACCGCTGCCGGGGCGCCTTTCCCGAGGAGGCGGTTGTCCGCGTCGCAAGCTCCCGTATGGGGTATCGGCGCGATGGCTTTGTTGCCGGCGTACCGCTTGCCCGCGTCATATGCTCCGGGCTCGAGCCCTGCTCCGTGGCTAATTTGACGCTGACCAGGCGATTGAGGCTGACCCCTGCCTCTGCGGCCCGTGCTGCCAGCACCCGATGCACTTCCGGCGGGACTCTCACCATGAACCGGCCGCTGTAGGGACGTTCGGAAAAAGGTTGCGGGACCTCTTCACCCGAGCCTTGCAAGTCGTCAACGGTCTGCGCCACTACCTTGCGGATCCCCTTGAGCGCCGCCTCCGGCGTCGCGGCAAGCCAACTCAACGAGAGGAACTCCGCACACAATCCGACATGTTCGCCATCCTCGGCCGACCATGTGACACGATAGGTGTAATGATCTTTCATCGCTGCTCTGCCTCGAGTTTCTCAATCGCCCGCAAGACCTGCCGTACCTGATAAGCCTTGGCGTTCCCTTTATCGTTCTGGATATTGACCCGTGGGTCGCCAGCCCATGGCGTCTTGAACACCAGATGGCTCGTGCCTGGCTGCCTGGGCGGACCAAAGTAGGCTTCGCACACTCGGCGTAGCTCCGAGAACCGCACTGCGGCAGGCCTTGTGCGCATCCTTCCCAGGGTTTCAGCTATCCCTGTCATGTATGGCATAGTATCACTATTGATACCATGCCTCTATAGCGTGCTCAGAGGGCGGGGCGAGAGCTCTTAGGCTCAGGCCCTGCCGGGGGGTAAAGTACGATAGGATGGGAGGGGATGCGCGCGGTGCTGGTTGACCTCCTCGATGATGCCGAAAAGTACGTCCGGGTGCGGATCGGGCTCGACGGAGCAGTACTCGGCAATGGTCTCGATCTTGAGATAGACGTCGCGGGTGTGTGTAACCCCTCCTTTGTGCGTCGCTACGGACACGCCATCACGGAGCATCTCTCAAAATATTCATGCGACGTTAGGGTTTAAGATCTCGAAGGACAGGATAGAACTGAACCCACACGTTGTCGTCACCCGCGTGTTCGAGGTGGCACTGGTAACATGCGCTATCGGGCTGGGCTGGCGCGGAGCCACTGCCACTGGGGAACTCGTTAGCGCCGAAACGAGGTGGTGGTGCACAAAAATAAATCACCACGCCTCTTTATCTCGGGGAGAGGGTCATCGGGTGGACCCTCCTCCGTGACACAAGGGCCAGGATCCACGGGAGGCCAGGGTGCGGCGGGTTCGCTCAGGCCTGTATCCGCGCCATGAGCGCGTCCAGCGCCCGGTCCGGCAGGGCGCGCTTCAGGAAGGCGAAGGCGTAGGTCAGCGTGGTGACGAAGTAACGCGGGCTCGGATTGTCGTGCTCCAGGGCCTTGATCACCTTGGCGAGCACCGCCTCGGCGGGCAACGTGAACCAGCCCGCCGACCCTTGGTCGTTGAGCCAGCGTTCGATGCGGCCGCGGTTGGCGGTATCCGGGTTCTCGCAGAGCACGGTGCGCTCGAAGGTTCGGTAGGCGTTCTCGCGGAAGCGGCTGGTGATCGGACCAGGCTCGATCAAGACCACCCGGATCCCGGTCCCGCGGAGCTCCTGGCGCAGGGTGTCGCTCAGGGCCTCGAGGGCGAACTTGCTGGCGTTGTAGGCCCCGCGGTACTTGAGGGCCACGAGCCCGAGCAGCGAGCTGTTCTGGATGATGCGCCCCTGGCCCTGTGCCCGCATCACCGGCAGGATGAGGCGCGTCAGCTCGTGGGCGCCGAAGACATTGACCTCGAACTGGGCCCGCAGGGCCTCTCGGGTGATGTCCTCGAGCGCCCCCAACTGCCCAAACCCACCGTTGTTGAACAGCCCGTAGACCCGCCCCCCGGTGTGTGCCAGCGTTGCCTCGACGGCGGCCCGGATGGAGGCCGAGTTGGCGAGGTCGAGTTGCACGGCGGTGAACCCCTCGACCGACAGCCGTTGCACGTCTTCCTGCTTGCGGGCACTGGCGATCACATGGTAGCCGCGCGCGCGCAGGCCCTGTGCGACCGTGTAACCGATCCCGCTCGATGCCCCGGTGACCAGGACGCTTCTGTCCGGTGCGCTTGCCATACGACCTCTCCGCTCTTTACCATGGCTCAGTTTCCATATGACCCAGGGACCCAGCCGCGGGCTGTCGCGGACACGGGCGTGTATCCGCGCATGACCGCAATCGTCGCTCATGATAAACCGTGCCCTCCCGGTGTGGGCGGGCTAGCCCGCCCACACCGGGAGGGCACGGTTTATCATGAGCGACGATTGCGGTCATGCGCGGATACACGCCCGTGTCCGCGACAGCCCGCGGCTGGGTCCCTGGGTCATATGGAAACTGAGCCATGGTAAAGAGCGGAGAGGTCGTATGGCAAGCGCACCGGACAGAAGCGTCCTGGTCACCGGGGCATCGAGCGGGATCGGTTACACGGTCGCACAGGGCCTGCGCGCGCGCGGCTACCATGTGATCGCCAGTGCCCGCAAGCAGGAAGACGTGCAACGGCTGTCGGTCGAGGGGTTCACCGCCGTGCAACTCGACCTCGCCAACTCGGCCTCCATCCGGGCCGCCGTCGAGGCAACGCTGGCACACACCGGGGGGCGGGTCTACGGGCTGTTCAACAACGGTGGGTTTGGGCAGTTGGGGGCGCTCGAGGACATCACCCGAGAGGCCCTGCGGGCCCAGTTCGAGGTCAATGTCTTCGGCGCCCACGAGCTGACGCGCCTCATCCTGCCGGTGATGCGGGCACAGGGCCAGGGGCGCATCATCCAGAACAGCTCGCTGCTCGGGCTCGTGGCCCTCAAGTACCGCGGGGCCTACAACGCCAGCAAGTTCGCCCTCGAGGCCCTGAGCGACACCCTGCGCCAGGAGCTCCGCGGGACCGGGATCCGGGTGGTCTTGATCGAGCCTGGTCCGATCACCAGCCGCTTCCGCGAGAACGCCTACCGAACCTTCGAGCGCACCGTGCTCTGCGAGAACCCGGATACCGCCAACCGCGGCCGCATCGAACGCTGGCTCAACGACCAAGGGTCGGCGGGCTGGTTCACGTTGCCCGCCGAGGCGGTGCTCGCCAAGGTGATCAAGGCCCTGGAGCACGACAATCCGAGCCCGCGTTACTTCGTCACCACGCTGACCTACGCCTTCGCCTTCCTGAAGCGCGCCCTGCCGGACCGGGCGCTGGACGCGCTCATGGCGCGGATACAGGCCTGAGCGAACCCGCCGCACCCTGGCCTCCCGTGGATCCTGGCCCTTGTGTCACGGAGGAGGGTCCACCCGATGACCCTCTCCCCGAGATAAAGAGGCGTGGTGATTTATTTTTGTGCACCACCACCTCGTTTCGGCGCTAACGAGTTCCCCAGTGGCAGTGGCTCCGCGCCAGCCCAGCCCGATAGCGCATGTTACCAGTGCCACCTCGAACACGCGGGTGACGACAACGTGTGGGTTCAGTTCTATCCTGTCCTTCGAGATCTTAAACCCTAACGTCGCATGAATATTTTGAGAGATGCTCCGTGATGGCGTGTCCGTAGCGACGCACAAAGGAGGGGTTACACACACCCGCGACGTCTATCTCAAGATCGAGACCATTGCCGAGTACTGCTCCGTCGAGCCCGATCCGCACCCGGACGTACTTTTCGGCATCATCGAGGAGGTCAACCAGCACCGCGCGCATCCCCTCCCATCCTATCGTACTTTACCCCCCGGCAGGGCCTGAGCCTAAGAGCTCTCGCCCCGCCCTCTGAGCACGCTATAGAGGCATGGTATCAATAGTGATACTATGCCATACATGACAGGGATAGCTGAAACCCTGGGAAGGATGCGCACAAGGCCTGCCGCAGTGCGGTTCTCGGAGCTACGCCGAGTGTGCGAAGCCTACTTTGGTCCGCCCAGGCAGCCAGGCACGAGCCATCTGGTGTTCAAGACGCCATGGGCTGGCGACCCACGGGTCAATATCCAGAACGATAAAGGGAACGCCAAGGCTTATCAGGTACGGCAGGTCTTGCGGGCGATTGAGAAACTCGAGGCAGAGCAGCGATGAAAGATCATTACACCTATCGTGTCACATGGTCGGCCGAGGATGGCGAACATGTCGGATTGTGTGCGGAGTTCCTCTCGTTGAGTTGGCTTGCCGCGACGCCGGAGGCGGCGCTCAAGGGGATCCGCAAGGTAGTGGCGCAGACCGTTGACGACTTGCAAGGCTCGGGTGAAGAGGTCCCGCAACCTTTTTCCGAACGTCCCTACAGCGGCCGGTTCATGGTGAGAGTCCCGCCGGAAGTGCATCGGGTGCTGGCAGCACGGGCCGCAGAGGCAGGGGTCAGCCTCAATCGCCTGGTCAGCGTCAAATTAGCCACGGAGCAGGGCTCGAGCCCGGAGCATATGACGCGGGCAAGCGGTACGCCGGCAACAAAGCCATCGCGCCGATACCCCATACGGGAGCTTGCGACGCGGACAACCGCCTCCTCGGGAAAGGCGCCCCGGCAGCGGTCGGGGCGCGGATCGAGGGAGAGGTAGTCGATCAATGACCAAGCTGAAGCAATACTCACGTCCCGAGAAACGCAGCTGGCGCGATGTGCTCGTTCTCGGCGCGTCCAAGAAGAATCAGGCGACCATACGCCGCTACTACTCGGCGTGGCGTCATGAGCACGGCTTGCCACTCCGCTGCGACAATCCTGCCTGTCCGTTCCACAGCTGTCCGCCGGCCGGCCCCTCCGCGCAACTGTACCTGTTGCAAAACAGCATTGAACTTCCTATCCTTCCATCGTGAGGGACTCACCAGGATGAGCTTTCCCAAACAGCGATTCACTGGCCGACAAGAAGAGATCAAGGTATTTGAGTCACAGCTTCTGCATGCTTTGCGGCCTGCGGTTCTTAGTTTTTTTGGTCCAGGTGGCTTTGGCAAGACTTACCTGCTTCACCACTTGGTGCACCGGTACGGCACTGAGCCAGATCGACCCGATGGATATCCATATGCGTACATCAGCTTCCGGCCCGGGCAAACGCCGCCGAGCCCGGAGGATGCACTATGGCAGGTTCGTGCAGACCTGCAAGCTCGCTCTGACTCTCTCACGTTGCCGCGCTTTGATCTGCTGTGCGCAAAGCTTCGTGAGCGAATCTTTCAGCATACTATTGCCACCAAAATGACACTCTTGTCCGATGAAGCCACCTGGATGGCGGAGCTGCTCCAAAGCACCGAGCAGATCCCATTCATCGGAGATTTCGCCAAAGCAGTAAACGTAGCACGGCGTCTTCGTTCAAAGGCCTCGCAAGCCCTGGTTAGGCGGCGCATATCCGAGTGGTTAGTCAAGCACTTAGAGGTTCCGTATCAAACAGGTTGGGGATCTGCCCTCAACCACATGCCCATTGCTGCTCTCCGTACATTGCTGCCGGTCGCACTAGCATCCGATTTAGCTGACTGGACAGCAGCTCTTCCGCCTCCCCGCAACCGCGCCATCATCCTTGTAGACAGCTATGAGTACCTTCAGGAACAAGCTGACGAGCGTACGAGTGGTACGGATAGAAGCTTCATCCAGTCGTTCGCATCAGAACTGACGAAACTCAGAGCTTCGGTCTTGCTGACCATCTGCGGCCGCAACAAGCTTCGATGGGCTGAGATTCGTCGCGCGGATGGCGCATGGCTGTTAAACCGTGACGCCATTTGGTCCGTCGGAGTGCGTCGAAACGATCCCTCTCACTTCGTAGCCACCTATCTCATTCAACAACCTCTCGACGAGCTTAACGAACGAGACAGCATCAGTTATTTACGCGACGCGCGCGCATTTCAGGAGGAGCGCCTCCTACAAGAAATCTACCACCTAGTCGGTGGCTTTCCACTCGGTTTGAGCACGGTCGCTGATCTTCTCGAACAATCGAAGGATTCTATCGACGACTCTGTCAAAGAGCTTCGCGAACGGACGTCGACATTGCCGCGAATGTCGGAAGAGTGGCGAACGGAGTTATGCACGTGGTTATTAGATCGCCTATTTGACCAGCTTCGGGGGCAGGGCCAGGACTCGCTGGTAAGCCTCATCCGCGCGGCTGCCGTCCCACGCTGGTTTACGGAGAGTTTGCTGTATCGGCTCATGCCACAGGCAGGTATCCAAGAGCAGTTCGATCGTCTGACAAAATACTCCTTTGTCGATCCACGACCGTCGAGTCCGCCGGTGGCGGGTGAGCCTGTTCATAGGCTTCATCCGACGATTCGAGCCCTTATCCTTCCTACCATAAGAATCGCCGAACAACTACAGAATTGGCGCCTGACCACAAGGGAATACCTCGTAGGTCTGGCTGCGGCTGCAACAGACCCAGAGCAGTGCTTCGAATTTGAGATCGAAAGCCTGTACCACACCATGAGCCTCGATCGCAGTAAGGGGATTCTTGCGCTCGAAAAGCGTTTCGAAGACGCACTCAAAGATTATCGGCTGGGCCATTGCGACCAAATCTTACAGACGCTTCTGGAAATCGAGCGAGTATCGGTCGAGGAAGCGGATTCCATAGCCGTTCTCGCTGCGCGTCTAGACCTTGCTGCCGCGCGATATGAAGCGGCTGTGCGACGACTCAGTGCTGCGCGAATAAAGAATGCACTTTCCGACGGCTTCACGCCGCAACGCGTTGCAGTCGCTCAAGCCCTGGGTGAGGCGTACCGGCTTGGTGGAAACTGCCGCAGCGCGCTAGGAATATGGGCGGAGATTCGACAAGCAGGCGAAAATCAACAAGACGTCGGCGTGCAGTTTCTGGCGGCTTGGGGCGCATCCCTTACCTACAAACTACTCGATAACGTTCCCGAGGCCCTGGATGCTTGCCGCGCTGCCGAGCGCTTTCTAGAAGATGTTACAGCCGCCGTACCGCAACGTGACGCCGGTGCGTACGTGCTACATAACTTAGACACAAAGCCAGCTGACCTGCAGCGCCACAAGGCAGAGCTGCTTCGTTACGGCGGAGATTATGTTGGTGCGTGGGAACTCTGCGATGAGTTTGAGCGTCGATACCCTCCTTCGTCTTCCGGATTCTGCTATGGGCTGCTCGTACGCGCTCACATTCGCCGCATGGAGGGCAATTGCATTGATGCACAGCAGTATGCGGCATTGGCCAGGGAGAAGTTTGAGAGCAAGGCGGATCTGCGAGGACTTCTGTCAAGTAATCGCGCGCTTGCACAGATCGCGCTTGCGGCCTGTGATACGAAGGAAGCTACATCGCATATTTTGGTACTGATTAACGCTGATCAGCGCTTATACCCGTACGGCCCGATATATGGGCACCTTGGAATGGGCGAAACCCTGCGTCTTTCAGGTGATCGCGATGGCGCTACGAGGGAGTACGAACTTGTCAGGTCTCTATGCACTGGGCTGGGAGGCCGTGTGGAAGCTGCATACGCTAGTCTTGGTCTAGCCGAGATCGCACGGAATACCAGTCATGACCGTGACATCGTCAAATTCGCGATCAACGCGGCTGCGATCGGTATGGCCAGCGGATATCCGTGGATCGAGTTTTACGCAAACCTAATCGCTGCATTAGGCGCCGCCGAACAGGTGCACAGAGATTCCTACCTTAGCAAGGCAGCAAGAGCGGCCAAGGCTTTCCGACGGCGCCCGGTAGATGTGAATCAGGAACAAAAAACGCTGGGATTGGTACAGCAGGCAATGTCATGTCCTCCGCTACGACTCAACTACGTCTGACGGAAATCCGCCAACGCTGGCGAGCGGCTCTCGGCTGCGCAGACTGGTATCTTCGGCTGAAGGAAGACATCCGACTCTACATACTAGGACGCCCTCTGACCAAATTGGAGCAACAAGCGCGGTGGGCAATTTATGACTTGGTCGCCGGTGCTCTTGCTCAGGACGAAGTCGCGCTGGGCAGCCATGGAATCGATTGGGACCAGGAGAGAAAACCTCTCCAATATGCGGTGATCCATCACTCGGGCACGCTGGCCGATATTTCGCAGGCGCGTCTGTCCGCTATGGCCCTG
>Ga0136632_10000524_pt1 | contig 11459 bp, 14 predicted proteins | sample AntDrymUQ6112106_2_FD_104670 | JGI IMG/M metagenome (GOLD analysis project Ga0136632, IMG submission 104670) | Polar desert sand microbial communities from Dry Valleys, Antarctica - metaG UQ611 (21.06) | ecosystem: Environmental > Terrestrial > Soil > Desert | place: Antarctica: Dry Valley...
TCGTTACGGCCGCAGGCCACGACGCTCGCGCCCTCGGCCACGAATCGATCCACGAAGGCCCTGCCGATCCCGGAGTTACCGCCGGTGACCAGCACGATCCGGTCGCGATAGCCGACGCTTGCCGAGGTCGAGATGACCTCGGACGGTTTCCGGAGCGACCACGCCCGCTCGCTTCGGTTCCATTCAGCGGCCATCAGGAGATACTACACTTTTGGTATGAGCTTGACAGCGAGGCGCGCTGCGGCTGGACAGAGGCCATGACGATACGGCTGGGGTTCCCCCGACTTCCTGCGCATGTTCCCGACGGTGGTATGGACGCTGCAGTTGGACGAGGACGCTACGCTGGCGATCAACCCGGCCATTCTGCGCCGACTGGCGGACATCCGGCCTTCGGCAGGGGAGCTCTCGGCCGGCGAAAGCTGGCAATCGGGGCACGCGCTCCACCGCCTTGATGAATTCCGTGATCTCGTGGAAGTCATTCAGGCCACGACGCGGACGGTGTTGTCATTCCTCAAGATCGCCTCCGACAATTTTCAAATCACCGGCTGCTGGGCCAACGTGAACGGGATAGGGGCGTCCCACGGTGTGCATAGCCACCCCAACTGAGCGGGGTCTCCTACGTCCAGACACAAGCGGGTGCTGATTCCATCAATTTTCACGACCCGCGCGTGCAGACCGCGATCATCCGGCCCCCGGTGATGGCGCTCACCGCGAACAATACGGATCAGGTGGTCGTGCGGGTGCGGGATGGAGTCAAAGAAGAACGGAAACGAGAGCCGGCCGCGTTCGGTCGGACTCCCCCTGTGTCAACATAACGTGAGACACCTTTCTTTGTGAATTTACTGTAGAAAGGTGAAGACCATGAACCAGGAGATGTAATCGGTGTTCGAAGTCGATGCAATGAAGGTCGCGACCGGGCCTTTACCTGCAACTCCCCTTCCTCGCCCTGCTGCAGGATGGTCAGAACCCCGTAGTCGGTATGCTCTCCGACACCCCAGCGCGGCGTATCCTCGGCCCGTCGTGTCGCTCGCGGGTAGTTCGTGGGGGACGTGAAGGCCGCCAACAAGCCAGGACCAGAACCCGGCCTTGCAACTCGATGCGCTCCGGTCCGCCGGGTGCGAGAAGATCTTTGAGGAGAAGGCCTCGGGGGCGCAGAGGAAGCGCCCCGAGCTCACGGCCGCCTTGGCATTCGTGCGCAAGGGTGCCACGCTCGTGGTCTCGAAGCTCGACCGCCTGGCTCGCTCGCTCAAGCAGCCTGATCGAGACTGTGGAGCTGCTCGCCGGCCGCGGGATCGGGCTGCGCTCGCTCACTGAATCCATCGACACCACCACGGCCGGGGGCAAGCTGGTCTTCCACGTCTCCGGGGCGCTGGCTGAGTTCGAGCGCTCGATCATCCGCGAGCGCACGAAGGTTGGCCTCGAGGCCGCGCGGGCCCGGGGCCGGACCGGCGGCCGGCCGCCCGCCCTCACCGACAAGGATCTTGCGGTGGCCAGGGCCCTGCTTGCGGACCCGGCCATCACCGTGGAAGAGGCGGCCAGGCGGCTCAAGGTCGCGCTATCGACCCTCTACCGGCACCTGCCGGGCGGGCAGGTGCGCTTGCGGACGGGGGGACTGTCATGAACATCGCCCGGTTGGAAAAGCGCGATCCCCCGAAGAACATGGCCCGGTCCTACCGGATCTGGGTGACCTCGACCCTCTTCGGCGATTACGCCGTCGTGAGGGAATGAGGCCGGATCGGCTCGCCAGGCACGGTGCGCGAGGAGTGGTTCGAGAGCGAAGCCGCTGCCCTGGAAGGAGGCACCCGGATCCGGCTCAAGAAGCTAAGCCGCGGTTATCACACAGACCGCCCTTCATGATGGGGAGAGCCGACCTAGTGTTCCTTGTCCTTCGGTGGATTTGGATCACGCCCCGGCGGGATAGTGTCCTTGCTTCGAATCATGCCATCGCGACCTTTGGTCGTCAGTTCGCCGCCCCCCTGATTCTGCAACATGCGGCGTGCCACCTGGATGGCTTCCTTCTGGGTGTCATGCTTGCTTGAGGGTCGGTCGGCATCATTTCGCTTGTTTACCCATTTGTCACCGCTGCGGTATACAGTGCGATCTCTGTCTTTGCTCATTTGTCAGACTCCTTGGTTGGGGTTACATCAGGGGCCAGGCAGGGCGATCTTTTCGATCAGCGAGAAAGTCGACTACGCGGCCATGGCCGAGGTGGTCCAAGGCTTATATAGGCCGTGCCGTCCGGGGCGAGGACTTCAAACCGATCGGCATAGTGATCCCAACCGCGGTCTTGGCTCCGGATCGTCACTTCAACGTTGAAGATACCATTGACTGCCCGTATGGCTCGTGCCGAGATCACGTCGGCTTCGCCGCCTGAGGCGACACAGGGCAGAGCGAGCAGGAGCGCCATGAGATACGTATCGGAATGGCTCATAATAGGGCCGCACGGCGATCCAGGCCCGAATGCCAGGGATCGTATCAGATACTGAGTCTGCCGGGGCGTCGGTGCTTCCGGACGACCTGTCCTGCGGGCCCGGACGAACTCCACTGCGCCGATCGGGCCCCGAGATCGGTACGGTCACGCGGTCGACCTCAAGGAGGGGGTGCTCTTCATTCGAGGTGCGCGGGCGGCGGCAGCTGGTGATCGTGGGGCAAGCGAAGGCCCTGGCGATTGCCGTCAAGAACGTCCGGACGAGCCGGCGGTTGACCAACCTTCCCACGCGCTTGGCCGCGAGCGGCCCTTGATGAGCGGCTGCTTCATGAGGGGGTGCGCACGCCCTGCGCACCGGACCCCGGTCATTACGCCTTGTCAGGCTAGAGCTTCATGAGGGACAACCGAGACAACGCAACCACGAACGGGCCCACCGGCGCCCGAACGGAGCGGCGCATCGCCCATCTCGATATGGACGCCTTCTACGCCTCGGTAGAGCTCTTGCGCTATCCCGAGCTCAGGGGCTTGCCGGTCGTGATCGGAGGGAAGCTTGCGCACGATGCAGGCGAAGATAGACAAGACTTCCAGCGCCTGCGCCAGTACAGCGGGCGGGGTGTCGTGACCACGGCAACCTATGAAGCGCGTGCGTTCGGCATTCGCTCCGGCATGGCGCTCATGAAGGCGGCGGCGCTGGCCCGCGAGGCCGTCTTGCTGCCGGCGGATTTCGATGAGTACCGACGTTATTCGCGGCGCTTCAAAGCGGCCGTCGCCGACATTGCACCGCAGATCGAAGACCGTGGGATCGACGAGATCTACATCGATCTGACCCATTTGCCAGGTGAGACCGTTGAGCTGGCGCAGCAGATCAAAGACAACGTTCGGCGTGCCACCGGTCTGTCCTGCTCGATCGGCGTCACCCCCAACAAGCTCTTGTCCAAGATCGCCTCGGAGTTGCAGAAACCCGACGGTCTGACGGTGCTCTCGCACGCGGACCTGCCCGCGCGTATCTGGCCGCTACCGGTGCGGATTATCAACGGGATCGGTCCGAGGGCCAGCGCGAAGCTTGCACTCCTCGGGATCCGCACGGTAGGCGAGCTCGCGGCCGCCAGCCCGGTGATGCTGATCGAGGCATTCGGCAGCCGCTATGGGCGCTGGCTAGTGGAGGCTGCGCACGGCCGTGACGAGCGCCCGGTCGTCACGGAGCGCGCCCCCAAGTCGATGAGCCGCGAGACGACCTTCGAGCGCGATCTGCACCCACGAGACGACCGGGAAACCCTCTCCCGGATCCTTTTGGAACTCTGTCAGCGGGTGAGCGGAGATCTCGTACGCCAGCGCTACCTCGGCAAGACGGTCGGCATCAAACTCAGGTACGCCGACTTTCACACCCTAACCCGCGATATTACGCTCGAGGCGCCGACGGCCGATGCGGAAACGATCCGGAGCGCGGCGCGCGAATGCCTCAAACGTGTCCCGCTCGATCGCCGCCTACGCTTGCTGGGGGTACGAGTTGCCTCGCTCGTCGGCCCTGGGCGTGACCAGGACGCGACGGCCCCGGTTTCCGTGCGTGACGACCACGCGGCCCGGAAAAGCTTGCTGCTTTTTGATTGAGAAACGTCCGCTCTACGATAGGTGGAACCGACGAATGATGCGTTCAACGGCATCATCAGCAAGGCGAGCTATTCCGGCGCCGACAAGCAGTGGCTCGTGGACTTGCTGGATCGCTACGAGATGGCTGACCGCCGGATCAGCGCAGAGGATCCGTTTCAGCTCAACGAGGTGCGCGGCAAGCTCTTCAAGGTGCCGAGAGGCCAGACCAAGGCCGAGATCATTGCCGACGGCCGCCGCAACTGGGACGGCTGGTTGGAACTGCGCAGGCACAACGTCAACCATGTCGCCATCGCGGCGCGCGTGGTCGAGGCGTTGAATGCCGACGTGCTGACCGTCGTGGAGGCCGAGGACCGCATCGCCTTGCAGCGCTTCAACGATAGCGACCTCGTCCCGCGGGGCGTGGGCTTTTTGTACAACATGCTCATTGACGGCAACCACGAGCGCGGGATCGACGTGGGTCTATACTCCAAGCCCCCGATTCCATTCATAGCAACATCGGCCTGGGACTGCCGGGCGAGCGCGCATTCAGCCGCGACTGCGCGGAGTTCGAAATCGAAACGCCCACCGGCGACACGATCTGGGTTTTGGTGAACCACTTCAAGAGCAAGGGCTACGGCTCTCCCTCCAGCTCCAACGCGCGCCGGGAGAACAGGCCAAGACCGTCGCGAGATCTACCGGAACCGCGTGGCGCACAATCCGAAAGTGTCCGTGGTCGGTGACCTTAACGACACGCCGGAGAGCACACCGCCGGCGCCGCTGATCCAGCAGACGGACCTCGGGGACGTGATGAGACCGCTCTATCTACAGCGGGGGCGACCGTCGGCCCGGCACCTACGGCTCGGGCGTTAAGTCGAACAAGATCGACTAGATCCTGCTTTCGTCGGCGCTGTGGGCGACGGTCTCCACCGTCGGCGTGGAGCGGCGCGGCGTGCGGGCGCCGCGGACCTTCCCGCACTTTCCGGAGATCGGCAACGCGGTGGAGGCGGCCTGCGATCACGCGGCCGATTAGGTGGACCGTCCGTGGCGACGCCCCAGAGCGATGCCATCCAAAAACGCCCGAAGTTGCTCGATACTCGTCAGCCTTGATTCGTTCATCTCGATCACCATGGTCCTGATTGATCGACCCGATCATGCCGCTTCAGACTCATCCCTCGTTGGAAACCCGCCCTCTCGTTCAGACTCATACCATCTTGGAAAAGACTTCCCCTTGACATCCCTGGAGGAAACGACTAGCTTGACTCCAATCAAGATCGCACTCATAGTGGGCGATCGAGGACGCAAAGAAACCATCTCAGCAAGAAACCTGCCCGACGTAGAAGCGGTCTATCGAGGATGTGCCGCCAGATTCAACTCGTTTACCAGCGCCGCCTTCCACGACTTTCGCGACTCTCGCCATCCACTACCACACCAAGCGCGTCCACCGCGATCCTTCACCAAATAGAAATATAGCGGTTGTTGAAAACGAGGTATAGCGGAAGAGGTTTATTACTATGAGCTTCAGGCAAAGGGTTTCTCGAATTGCTCGGTCAAAGGGCTTGAATATTTTCATGTGGATCTGGGCCATTATAACCATTTTAATCATTGGTATGAGTTGGTTCGGATCTCCTATGCGATCTGATCCCCTTACCTCTGGGGCAACGTCGACATCGCCGCAAAATGAAACACCGGTCGAGAGTAAATAAATAGATCAAATAGTCTCGCCAGACTGTCGGTCTAGGCAGGCGTACAGTGGGCGTGCCGCCATCGGCACCCGTATATGTTGTACCTACAAGACCTAGACCGATAGTCCGCTTTAAGCATACAGTGCTTATAAGAAGCGTACGCGTTATGTCCTGACAGAAAGAATAAAATCCCTTGACAGCGACGTGCATTCACTCCCAAGTTCTGCAGCGGTATCATCGGGCGGAAGCCAGGGAAATGCCAACTTCAGGACGGGGTGTATTCTGGCCTCGAGATTTGCCTCTGTCTTTTTCCTTGCCATGCTTGCTACCCGAGCAAATGTTCGTAGCCGTGCTCCGTACATTGGCCGTCGGTTCCGTCCGCCGACGCTGCAGCCTCCGAAAACACGTTATGATGACCAATCATTAGCGTCCTCGCGCGCATAGAAGTCGTGACTAAGAAATGTTGCCATAAAAGCTCATTAGTCCAGTAGGTAACCGTTACCTGGTACCCCGTATCAAAGTCCCCAAGTCTCGCTCGACTTCGCTCGACTTAAGCCCAGATAGAAGGAAGCTCCGCTTCCACCGTTCGTGGCGTGATACCGAGATCGGCAAAGGTGAGTGCCGTATCACTCACGATGTTATCCCTTCTCATGAGTATCACCTGATCTCGTGTAAGGGGTGGGTTCGGCAGGAGCCCGAGGAGGGCAGCTTGGATCTCCCAGAGAAAGAACGGAACCGGGACCAGAGCCCTCCTTCGGTTCAGGTGCACGAGGACCAATTCGACGAGCTCCCTGTAGCGGTACACCCGAGGCCCACCGAGCTCGTAGACTTTTCCCCTGGTCGAGGGAAAGCCAACCGCCTTCACGACTGCTTCCGCGACATCACCAACAAACACCGGCTGCAGCCGTGTCGATCCGTCTCCGAAGAGGGGGAAGACGGGTGAGATCGGTGTGATCGCCGCAAGGGACCGGAAGAGGGCGTCTCCTCGGCCGAAGAGCACGCTCGGACGGAGGATGGTAGCCTCCGGATACGCCTCCCGTACGGCAAGCTCACCTAGGGCCCTGGAGCGGACATACGAGGACTCTGAATTCACATCGGCACCGATACCGGAGATGTGGACCAACCGCAAGATCCCAGCCTCTCTCGCCGCTCGTGCGACCTCCTGCGCCCCGTCGACATGCACCGCCTCGAAGGTTGCCTTGCCCTGTGGAACGTAGAGGCCAACGGCGTTGACGACAGCGTCGGAGTCCCTGACGGCTTGGGCAACGGTTCCCCCGTCTCGCACGTCGGCGTAGACGACTTCGATGTCGCCTCCCTGGGGCGGTGCGCCCTCCGTCGAGTGGCGCACCGCCACACGCACACGAGCGCCTGCCGTGTGGAGATGCTCTACGATAAAGCGGCCAAGGAACCCCGATCCACCAAAGACGGTGACCAATCCGTAAGGCATAGAGGGTCAGCGACCCTTCGCCGATTGGGCCGCGCGCTTCTTGCCCTTCCGCCGTCCCTGAGCCGCTTCCGCCATCACACTGGCGTCATAGGCTGGGAGCGTCTGGATGCGCCCATATCCCTGGCTTGCATACCAGACCGAGAACCGAAGCGCTGCCTCTCCGCTCGGAGCGTCAATCACATCGACGAAGTCATACGGCCCTTGCGTGTAATACACGGCATTGAGGGTGATGCCGAGCGCCCGAAGCTTTCCTCTGGCTTCCTTCGTCCGCTCCGCATGCTTGGCTACCCATTCCGTACTGAGCGTACCGAGTAGTATGTACTTCATGGTGTCCTCCAGCCCACCCAGAGGCAGGTTCCTTCATGGAAGTAAGTATATAGCCGGTGGTGCTGAACCGGAAGGCGCTCGCGGCGAGGCCACAACGGGGCTTCCCGTCACGAGCAACAGGAAAGCTGTGAAGCGAGTTGCCTTAAGACGCCGTATCCCGGCGTTCAAGGAGAGACCGTTGTGGAAGGACGGCATCCACCGGTACAAGGCGCGCCGAGGAGATCGACCGCTCTGGTAGAGAATTGAGAGGAAGATCGTGCTCGATACTCGAGTTCGGCGGCCGGCAGACGCGGCAGGCGAGGGGCGCCGGCATACCTGAAACCCGGCTTGAAGGTGCTCCTGGTTTCCGCATAAAAGACTCGCTCGCCGGCGGTTTCGAAGAGGATGGATTGGCCTTCCTGCAAGAGCCGTACATGCTGGAGGAGATCCGGCGCGGCCTGGCGAACCTCCTGGCGGGCGCCCCCGTTGGAGATGCGGGCGCCGCGCCGGCCGCCGCGGGGCTATTCCACCCAGCGCGCGATGAAGAGGTTTGTCTCGTGCGATCCCGGGTCGGCGCGGTTGGACGCCCACACGAGCCACCTGCCGTCTGGGCTCATATGGGGGAAGCCGTCGAATCCCGGTGCCGAGGTGATCCGTTCCGGATCGCCCCCTCGCTTGTCGACCATCCAGAGATCGAACTCACGTGGATCAGCCGCTCCAGCATTCGAGCTATAGAAAATCCGCTTCCCATCCGAGTGAAACGTCGGGCAGAAATTGGCGGCGCCGTTCTTCGTGAGCTGCCGCTCTCCGGTGCCGTCGGCCTTCATGAGGAAGATCTCGAGCCAGCGGGGCCGGACAAGCCCTTTCGCGAGGAGCTTTCGATACTCCTCGAGCTCGGCCCCCTGGGGCCTGCTGGCGCGCCATACGATCTCCGAGCATCCGGACTGAAGAAGGCGCCCCCGTCGTAACCGGGCGTGTCGGTCATGCGCTTCACCTTCCCCGCAGCGGGATCGACTGGGATCGGCTATCGCCGGATGACATGGAAGCGATGCCGATCCTCAAGTCGTTACGGGACCTTCGAATGCCCGCCCGCCCCAAAACAGCTTCTTAGATGGTGCCCTCGCTACCCTCAAAACCGAACGCGACTCGGAGGAGATCACACCCGAGCCATTTTCCCGCCTGCCCGATGGTGTTGAAAAGAAGACCGCCCGCACCCTGATTAACGAGAGCATCGTAGACTTGGAGGATGAACGCGGCTAGCTAGCACTTCTCCGGTCGGGTGATGGTCGGGCCAAGACCCAAGACGGCACAGCTCACCGACATCGACCTGTATCACCTCCACGCCACGGCCACCGGCTTGACCAACCCTCAGGCGAGCGGCCATCGATGGGCATCGCCATCATCAAGCCCAGCATTTCCTGCGCCCGGCCTTCGAGACGTTCGGCAAACCGGAGGACGTCGTCCGGCGTTTCCTCGAGGGAATCGCACGCAACCTCGGAGGCGCTCGGGCGCGCAGGACGAGCGGTACCCGAAGCGCCGAACGGTGCCATAATCCGGTCGTGCGGTCGTCCTGGCAGAGTGTGGTCGAGGACCTTCGGGCTCGGTGGATCCCGGCGGGTCTCGACCTCGCGCAGCCGTTCCAGGTGGCCTGGTACAACTGCGCCGTAGCCGACGCCTGCAGGCTCCCGGACTTTGGCAGGTCGTCAGCGCTCGGGATCCGCGTCGGCAAGACGCGCGCGATCTGGCCGCGCTTCCTCGACGCGTGGCGCGAGAACCGGCCCGGGCTCGACGAGCGCCACCCGCTGGAGAGCTACGTCGAGGCCACCGTCCTGCCGGCGCTTGAGCCGCCCTCCCATCGCTCCGAGGTTCGGTGGGCGCAGGATCCTCCCCCGCGCCGGGTGGCCATGCAACGGCTCGCGCATATCTCCGGTCTCGCGTATCTTTCCCAGAGCCATCTCAGCGTGCACGCTACCTACGGGCCGCGGATTGCCCTGCGGGTCGCGGTCGAGATCGACATCGAGGGACCGTCGGGTCCGCCGCCCGAGCCGCCGAACCCCCTGTCCCCTGTCCCGATTGCGAGAGCTGCCGAGGTTCCGGGAGGCGATCGCCACGTCCGGAGCGACACTGCCCGGTCACACCGCGATCGAGCAGCACTGGCCGTTCTGGCTGGCCAGCATCCGCCACTGGGCCCCGACCTTGTGAGGTAGAGGATAGCGTTGATCACATCGCGCTTGGTATGCATCGGACTGCGCACCGCGGTTGTCTTGGCGCTGAAAGTGGTGTTTGATGAGGCCCCATTCTTCGTCCGAGAGGTCGCTGTCGTACATGGTTCTTGATGCGTTAGTGGAGGTTGTCGCATCAATTATATGATAAGTATGGTGCTTTTAGTCAAACAGCCTTAAGCCATCGCCAAGGCCATGTTGCCAGCCAAGACGCCGAACCAGCCGTTGCACCGGCGCGGAACAGCGTCCTTGCTTTGCTGGCATGTTCGCCGCGCCCGGTGAACGGCATTCCGTTAGGCAGCGACGTAAAGATAAAGGATCGGAATCATTTGCGACATTCTTCCAAGATCAATGGTTTTTCGATTTCTTTCTTCGATGGAAAACGGGCATGAACACGATGCCGATGCTCAGAGGAAGAACTACCGGGAGGCCAATGAAATGAAAAGGGTTGTTCAGTTAAAGAGAGGAGACCGCTATGAAACTCTATTTTGCGGCGGGCGCCTGCTCAATGGCCCCGCATATTGTGTTGCGTGAAGCAGCCTACACTTTCGATCTGGAAAGCGTGGATCTGGCCAAGAAGCAGACCGCGAGCGGCGAGGACTACACGAGAATCAACCCCAAGGGCTATGTGCCTGCCCTCAGGCTCGACAATGGGGAGGTCCTGACGGAGGTGGCGGTTATACTCCAGTACCTCGCAGATCAGAAGCCAGAATCTGGGTTAGCGCCCAAAACGGGGACGATGGAGCGCTACCGCTTAATGGAGTGGTTGAACTTCGTGTCCTCGGAGATCCACAAGCAGTTCGGCCCACTCTTCAACCCCAAGATCACGGCGGAATGGAGAGCAAATCAGTTAGATCTGCTCGGTCGGCGGTTCGACTATCTGACTGAGCGACTAAACGGTAAGTCTTACCTGATGGGCGACCAGTTTACGGTGGTCGACGCCTACCTCTTTACCGTCCTTAACTGGAGCGCCTTGCTTAAGGTCGATCTTGGGAAGTGGCCAAAACTCAAGGAGTACATCGCCCGCGTGGCGGCTCGCCCGGCGGTGCAGGAGGCAATGAGTGCAGAGGGGCTGCGCAAGTAGCGGAAAACAATGAAAAACGAAGTGGCTGCTGTGGTGGGGGTCGGCCCGGGGCTGGGCGCGGCGCTGGTCAAGCGTTTTGCCAAAGAAGGATTTACTACGATTGCGGTCGCCAGACGGGCCTCAAGCTTGACCAGTCTGCGAGGCGGCGATGAGCCGGTGATCTTGTACGATTGCGATGCGACCATGCCCGAGCAAGTGGAACGACTGTTCCAAAAGATTCAATCGGACTATGGCCCGTTGTGCATCACGGTGTTCAATGCAGGTGCTTTTGAACGCCGTGAGGTTGTGGAGACCGATCCGGCGGATTTTGAACGCTGTTGGCGGATCGGCTGTTTTGCCGGGTTCCTGGTAGGGAGAGCCGCCGCGCGGGTGATGCTCAAGCAAGGGCAGGGCACGATCCTTTTTACCGGTGCAACCGCGTCCCTGCGGGGCAGTGCCGGTTTCGTGAACCTGGCTGCCCCCAAATTCGCCCTGCGCGCCCTCGCCCAAAGCATGGCGCGCGAGCTCGGTCCTCACGGGATCCATGTGGCGCACGTGATCATCGATGGTCAGATCCGCTCTGAACGCTACCAACATTTGCTGGCGGAGCGGGGTGACGATTCCCTGATTGAACCGGACGCGATAGCCGATGCCTATCTGGCGCTACACCGGCAACAGCGCAGTGCTTGGACGCTGGAGCTCGATCTACGGCCTTGGGTCGAGA
>Ga0136632_10000531_pt1 | contig 11428 bp, 14 predicted proteins | sample AntDrymUQ6112106_2_FD_104670 | JGI IMG/M metagenome (GOLD analysis project Ga0136632, IMG submission 104670) | Polar desert sand microbial communities from Dry Valleys, Antarctica - metaG UQ611 (21.06) | ecosystem: Environmental > Terrestrial > Soil > Desert | place: Antarctica: Dry Valley...
CGACCTGGGCCGCCGTGACTTCACGATCAACGCCATGGCGCTGCCGCTCTCGGGCGAAGCCGAGCTGATCGACCCCCACGGCGGGGTAGACGACCTGCGCGCCGGGGTCCTGCGCGTCCTGCACGACGCGTCGTTCGCCGACGACCCCACTCGCGGCCTGCGCGGCGCCCGCTACGCCGCCCGGTTGGATCTCGAGCTCGACCCCGAGACCGAGCGCCTGCTGGGCAAGGCCGACCTCTCGACCGTGTCCGAGGACAGGGTCATCTCGGAGCTGGGGCGCACGGCGGTGGAGGAAACCCCGAGCAAAGCGCTGGCCCTCGTCGCGGGGTGGGGGTTGATGGACCTCGGCCCGGGGCCCCGGCTGGCGGCCGCGATCGAGCGCCTCTATCGCGAGCACCCCCGCTGGGAGGAGTTCGCCGACCGCGGCACCGTGGTCCTGCTCGCCGTCGCGCCCGGCGACCACCCCGCGCGCTTGCGCGGGCGCGCCGCGAAGCTGGCACGCCACGCGACACCCGGGTCGGCCGCGCAGATCCAGGTGCTGGCCCACGATCACGTTCCGGCCGTGCTCGCAATGGCCCGCGCCGCGGGCGCCGACTGGCTCGACGACTACGTCAACCGCCTGCGCCACGTCGAGCTCAAGATCGACGGCTACGACCTGCTCGAGGCCGGCGCCCCGCAGGGAGCGGCGGTGGGCACCGGCCTGAACGCGGCTCTCGAGGCGAAGCTGAACGGCACCGTGGACGGCCACGAAGACGAGCTCCGCATCGCCCTCGACGCGATCCGGGCCGCCGGTGAGGGCTGAATGGAGTGGCGCGAAAGGGACGGGGTGCGCTGGCTCGAGGCCGAGCTTCCGGGCGCCCGTGCTGCGTTCTCGACCAGGGTCGGGGGTTTGAGCGACGCGCCTTTCGACGCGCTGAACGTGGCCGTTAAGACCGGCGACGAGCAGGGCAAGGTCCACGACAACCGGCGCGCGCTCGCGGCGGCCCTCGGGATCGCGCCCGAGAACGTCGTCATGGGCCGCCAGGTCCACGGTGCCGAGCTGCACTGGCACGATGGCCCCCAGGAGCCCAGGGTGTTCGCGGATGTGGTTCGCAGCCCGATCGAGGTCGACGCCCACGCCACCAACCAGCCGGGGCTGGTCCCCCTCGTGATGGTGGCCGACTGCCTGCCGATCGCGATCTCGGGGCCTGGCGGGGTCGCGGCGGTCCACGGCGGGTGGCGTGGGCTCGCCGGCGGAATCGTCGCCGGCGCCGCCGAGCGCGTCGGCGGCAGCGCCGCCGCCGTGGGGCCGGGGATCGGACCCTGCTGCTACCAGGTCGGCGACGAGGTGTCGGCCGAGTTCGACCACCTGGACGGGGTCGTGACGGGCGAGAACGCGAGGATGCTCGACCTTCCGGCGGTCGCGCGAGCCCTGCTGGAACGCGCGGGGATCTCCGAGGTCGACACGTCCGACCTCTGCACCGCCTGCAATTCCGATCTCTTCTACTCCCATCGCCGCGACGGCGAGCGCACTGGCCGCCAGGCCTGTCTCGCCTGGCTCGAGAGCTGATGGACCCAGAGCGCATCCGCGGCCGACTGGCAAGGGTCCAGGAGGTGGCGGGCGAGGGCGTCGAGATCCTGACCGCGACGAAGTACGTGCCGATCGACGAGATGGAGGCCCTCGCCGAGGCCGGCGTCGCGCTGGTGGGCGAGAACCGCCTGCAGGACCTCGAGGCCAAGCACGAGCGTTGGGGCGACGCCTTCACATGGGACTTCATCGGCAACATCCAGAGCCGCAAGCTCAAGTCGATCGTCCCACTGGTGCGGCTGGTGCACTCGCTGGCGAGCGAGTCTGCCCTGGCGAAGCTCGAGGCGCTGCCGCACGACACCGCGGTCCTGGTCGAGGTGAACCTGTCCGGCGAGCAGAGCAAGGGCGGGGTGGAGCCCCCGGCGCTGGGTGACTTCATCGAGCGCTGCCCCGCTCGTGTCGAGGGCCTGATGACGATGCCTCCCCATGCCGAGGACCCCGAAAAGTCTCGGCCCTATTTCGCGCGCCTCGCCGAGCTGGCGGACGATCAGGGCCTCGAGCGCCTCTCGATGGGCACGAGCCAGGACTGGCCGGTCGCCGTCGAGGAAGGCGCGACGATCATCCGCCTCGGCTCGACCCTGTTCAAGTGATTTATCCTTTGGACGGACAAAACCGGGCAGGAATAATCGTCGGAAAGCCGAATCTCAAGCCGCAATGGGCATGAAAGACACATGGAGACGTTCGCTCGAATACTTCGGCCTCGTCGAGGGCGACTACATCGAGGAGGGCGAGTACGCCGAGGACGGCACCGATCCCGAGATGTCGCTCGACCAGACGCAGGTCTCGCCCCGCGAGGCAGCGCCGGTTTCGAGCATGAGGGGCCGCCGCGGCCACCGCGACGAGTCCGACGACATCTTCTCTGACGAGGACGAGCCGCCCCGGCGCAGCCGCCTGCGCTCGGTCGAGGGCGACTCGGCTCCCCGCCGAGGGCGCTCGTCCGCCGCTCCCGCCGGAAACGGCGGTGGAGATGGAGGCTCCGACTTCGCGATGCACGTGGTGACGCCGCGGAGCTTCAACGACGCGCAGCAGGTCGCCGACGAGTTCAAGCGCCGCAAGCCGGTGATCATCAACCTTCAGTCGACCGACCGCGAGCTCTCCAAGCGCCTGATCGACTTCGCCTCGGGCATGACCTACGCGCTCGGCGGCGGCATGCAGCGCATCTCACAGGGCATCTTCCTGCTCACGCCCGAGAACATCTCGGTCTCGGCTGAGGAGAAGGCTCGAATGCTCGAGAGCGGCTTCTTCAACCAGAGCTAGCTTGATCGTCGGCTTCATCGGCGCGGGCAACATGGCGACGGGGATCGCGCGCGGCTGGGCGTCGGCCGCCGGCGAGCCGGGCGCCCCGGACTCGATGCTCTTCACCGACGCCGCGCCCGACAAGGCGCGGGCCCTGGCCGATGAGGTTTCGAGCGCGACGGTTACGGGCGAGGCGATCGAGGGCGCCCGGGAGCTCGCGGGTGCCTCGGACCTGGTCGTGCTCGCGGTGAAGCCGAACGTCCTCGATGAGGTCGCCACCGACCTGAAGGACGCCGGCGTCCCCGTGGTCTCGATCCTCGCCGGGACCACGCTCGAGCGGCTTCAGGCCGCGCTTCCGGGCACCGAGCTCGTCCGGGTGATGCCGAACCTCGGTGCGCAGCTGCGCCAGGCGGTGCTGTGCATCGCATTCGGTGACGGAACAAGCGACGAGCTTCGCGAGCGGGCGACGGAGCTGCTCGGCCTGCTCGGAGACGTGATGGAGCTCGACGAGGGCCTGATCGATGCCGCTTCGGCGATCATGGGCTGCACGCCCGGCTACCTGGCGCTGATGGCCGAGGTGCTGGTCGAGGAGGGGGCCAAGTTGGGTCTGACGGAGGAGCAGTCGCTGCGGATGGTTGCGCTCTCGATGGCGGCGACCGGCGCGCTGTTGGACCACCACGAGCCAGCCGCGCTCAAGAAGGCGGTCGCCTCGCCGGGCGGAATGACCGAGGCGGGACTCGACGCCCTCGAGGAGCGCGGCCTGCGCGACACCCTCCGCGCCGCCGTCGACTCCTCGCTGGAGAGGGTGCGATGACGTTCCTCCCCGCCGCGATCGGCCGCGACGACATCGCCAACTACGTCAACGCACTGTTCGTCGTCTACATCATCCTCATCTTCATCCGGGTGCTCCTCTCGTGGATCCCCCGGATGCCCTACAACCCGGCCCTGGCCACGGTCGTCGACTTCGTCCATCAGACGACCGACCCCTATCTGAACCTCTTCCGGCGGATCATCCCGCCGATCAAGGGCGGGGGGATGATGTTCGACCTCAGCCCGATCATCGGGATCATCCTGCTGTTGGTTGCACAGGGGATCGTCGTCGGCTTGATCGCGGGTTGACCCGCAAGGACGTCCTCGGTGGCCTGCTCGTCTGCGCGGCGATCGTCGCGCTCGACCTGGCTTCGAAGGCGATCGTCCAGTCCGAGGTGCCCCGCGGCGATGTGGTGAAGGTCCTGCCGTTCCTGGACATCGTTAACTCGCGGAACAACGGGGTCGCGTTCGGCCTCGCGGGCGGGGTCTCTCCGGCGCTCATCGGGGCGGCCCTGGTGGTCCTGTTGGGCTTGGTCGCCTACCTCGGCTTGAAGGCACACTCGGGCTGGGCGGTCTGGGTGCCGGCCGGCGTGCTGATCGGCGGTGCGATCGCGAACCTGATCGACCGGGTGGTGAGAGGCTCGGTTGTGGACTTCATCGACTTCTCGTTCTGGCCGGCCTTCAACCTCGCGGACGTCGCGATCGTCGTCGGAGTCGGGCTGCTCGTCCTGGCGCCGATGCGAGACCCGTAAGCCCGCGATGGAAGCGCCTCCCGAGCCCCGCGTCGTCCACTCCGATGACTCGATCCTCGTGATCGACAAGCCCGCCGGGCTGGTGGTGCACCCGGCGCCCTCGCACAAGGGGCCGACGCTCGTCGACTGGCTCGGAGAGCGGGCCGGGGGAGGGCCCAGCGGGCGCCCGGGCATCGTCCACCGCCTCGACAAGGACACATCGGGCCTGATGGTCGTCGCCCGCACCGAGGAGGCCCACCGCGAGCTCTCGCGCCAGATCAAGGCGCGCGAAGTCGAGCGCCGCTATCTCGCCTTGGTCGAGGGCCGCCTGGGCGCCCGGACGGGCACCATCGACGCCCCGCTCGGACGCGACCGCCGCCGCCGCACCCGCCGAGCCGTGCGAGGAGCCGGCGAGCGCGAGGCGCGCACTCACTTCGAGGTCGTCGAGCGTCTGCCAGCCGACACCGTCGTGCAAGCCACACTCGAGACCGGCCGTACCCACCAGATCCGCGTCCACTTCGAGGCGATAGGCCATCCGGTGGCCGGCGACCGCGAGTACGGAGGATCGGGCCGCCACGGCCTGGAGCGCCAGTTCTTGCACGCGGAGCGGCTGGCGCTCACGCATCCGGTGAGCGGCGAGCGGCTGGAGTGGACCTCGGAGCTCCCCGCCGACCTCGCGGCCGCGCTGAGGCTGGCCCGGAAGCCTTCCTCGGACCAGTAGGGCGGGTCCGCGTACACTGCGTCGCCCAAGAAGTTCCAAACCAACCCTCTTCGCTTGGCGCGGGGAAGCTGCCCGGGGTGCTCCTTGGGTCCCCACCGCGGCGTTGAGGCCACTGCACAACACAAGCGATAGCGAGGCGACATGGCCGACGTAGGTCTGAGAGAGCTGCTGGAAGCCGGAGTCCACTTCGGCCACCAAACGCGGCGCTGGAACCCGAGGATGCGCCGCTACATCCACGGCGAGCGCGAGGGGATCCACATCATCGATCTCCTGCAGACGGACGAGCTGCTGAAGGACGCGACCAAGTTCGTCAGCGAGACCGCCCGCAGGGGCGGCGTGGTCCTATTCGTGGGGACCAAGAAGCAGGCCCGCGACTCAGTCGAGGAATGGGCCGAGAAGTGCGGCATGCCCTACGTCAGCAGGCGCTGGCTGGGCGGGCTCCTCACGAACTTCAACACGATCAAGCTGCGGATCAAGCGGTTGCACGAGCTGCGAGGGATCCAGGAGGACGGCAGAATTGACCTTCTCCCGACCAAGGAGCGCATGGGGATGCTCGCCGAGCTGAAGAAGCTCGAGTTCAACCTCGGTGGCGTCGCCGACATGCAGCGGCTTCCCGATGCGATCCTGATCACCGATTTGAAGACCGAGGAGATCGGGCTGCGCGAAGCCAAGCGCCTCGGCATCCCGATCATCGGCCTGGTCGACACCAACTGCGACCCGGGCCCGGTCGACTATGTGATCCCCGGCAACGACGACGCGATCCGCTCCTGCGGCCTGATCGTGAAGACGCTCGGCGAGGCAATCGAGGGCAATGCGTCCGAGTGGCGCGAGGAGGAGGCCCGCCGCCGCGCCGAGGAGGAAGAGCGCAAGCGCAAGGAAGACGAAGAGCGAAAGAAGCGCGAGGCCGAGGAGAAAGCCAAGCAGGAGGCCGAGGAGAAGGCGAAGGCCGAGGCCGAGGCGAAGCAGAAGGCCGAGGCGGAGGCGAAGGTCAAGGCCGATGCGGAGGCCAAGGCCAGGGCGGACGCCGAGGCGAAGCAGAAGGCCGAGGCGGAGGCGAAGGCGAAGGCCGAGGCAGAGAAGCCGGTCGTGAGCGCCGCGCAGATCGAGAAGCCCTCCCAGGCAAAGCCCGAGGCACAGACAGAACCACCCAAGGAGCCCAGCGCGCCGGAAGACGCACCCGGCAGTGCGGACGCCGAAGGCGGAGCAAATGCCGGTGAAGGCGATGCCGGTGGCTGAGACCAAGGTCAGCGCCGCCGACGTCAAGGCCCTGCGCGACCGCACGGGCGCGGGGATGATGGACTGCAAGGCGGCCCTGCAGGAGACGGGCGGCGACGCCGACAAGGCGGTCGAGCTGCTCCGCAAGAAGGGCGCCGCCTCGGCCGAGAAGCGAAGCGGGCGCGGCACGGGTGAGGGCTACGTCGCCTCCTACACCCACGCGACGGGTCGCGTCGGCGTGCTGGTCGAGCTTCAGTGCGAGACCGACTTCGTCGCGCGCAACGAGGAGTTCCAGGCGTTCGCCCGCGACATCGCGGTCCACATCGCCGCGATGTACCCGAAGTTCGTCGGCCTGGACGACGTCCCCGAAGACGTGCTCACCTCAGAGCGCTCGGTCCACGAGGAGAAAGCCAAGGCCGACGGCAAGCCCGAGAACGTGGTCGAGAAGATCGTCGACGGGCAGATGCGCAAGTGGGCCTCCGAGCCCGGGCGCGTCCTGCTCGAGCAGCCGCACTTCAACTCGGTCAAGTACGAGGGCAAGACGATCGAGCAGCTCCGTACCGAGATCGCCGCCAAGACGGGCGAGAACGTCCGGATCGGGCGCTTCGCCCGCCTCGAGGTCGGGGCAGAGGAAGAGGAGTAGTAGCTCAGTGCCGGAAGCCAGCTTCAAGCGGATCCTGCTGAAGCTCTCCGGCGAGGCGTTGATGGGCTCCCTGGAGCACGGCACGGACCCCGAGCAGATCCAGCGGATCGCCGCGCAGGTCAAGCAGGTGCACGACCGCGGCGTCCAGGTCGCGATCGTGGTCGGCGCCGGCAACATCTACCGCGGACTCGAGGGCGCGGCCAAGGGCATGGACCGCGCAACGGCCGACTACATGGGCATGCTCGCGACGGTGCTGAACGCGCTGCCGCTGCAGGACGCGATGGAGAAGGTCGGCGTCCACACCCGGGTGATGTCGGCGATGGCCGTCACCGAGGTCGCCGAGCCCTACATTCGAAGGCGCGCCATCCGCCATCTCCAGAAGCACCGGGTCGTGATCTTCGCCGCAGGCACAGGTAACCCGTTCTTCACCACCGACACGGCCGCCGCCCTGCGGGCGCTGGAGATCCACGCCGAGGCGATCCTGATGGCCAAGAACGGCGTCGAGGGCGTGTTCGACTCCGATCCTTCGAAGAACCCCGACGCGGTGTTCATACCGGCCATCACCCACATGGAGGCGATCGAGCGCGGCCTCAAGGTGATGGACTCGACGGCGCTCTCCCTCTGCATGGACAACGACCTGCCGATCTACGTCTTCAACATGGCCGACGAGGGGAACGTGGATAGGATCGTCAGCGGAGAGCGGGTGGGCACCCTCGTCTCGAGCGAGGCGGGGGCGGCGGGCCCGGTTCCAAGCCGATGACCGAAATTATCGACGACCTGCTGGCGGACGCCGAAGAGCGGATGAAGAAGTCCGTCGAGGCGACCCGCAACGAGCTGACCACGGTCCGCACGGGCCGCGCGTCCCCGCACCTGCTGGACCGGATCATCGTCGACTACTACGGCGCCGAGACCCCGATCAACCAGCTGGCGCAGATCGCTTCCACGGACGCCCGGATGCTGACGGTCACGCCATACGACAAATCCGCGATCGGCGCGATCGAGAAGGCGGTCCAGGAGTCCGATCTTGGGCTGACCCCGTCGAACGACGGAAACGTGATCCGCTTGGGAATCCCCGAGCTGACCGAGGAGCGCCGCAAGGAGATGGTCAAGGTCATCCACGGCGTCGCCGAGGAGGGCAAGGTGGCCATCCGCAACATCCGGCGAGACGTGATGTCCGACCTCCGCGAGTTGAAGAAGGACGGCGAGGCCGGCTCTGACGAGGAGCACCGCGCCGAGACCGGGCTCCAGAAGCAGACGGACGGGGCGATAGCCGAGATCGACCAGCTCCTCAAGGGCAAGGAAGAGGAGATTCTCGAAGTCTGAGGCTCCTCCCATGTCCGCTCGATACGTCGCGATCATCACTGACGGCAACGGCCGCTGGGCCCAACAGCGCAAGCTGCCCGTCGTCGACGGCCACCGCGCCGGCGCCGACAGGGTCAAGGAGCGCCTGCGCGACGCCGCCGAGTTCGGCGTGAAGGAGCTGACCGTGTACTCGTTCTCGACCGAGAACTGGTCCCGCCCGCAGGAGGAGGTCGAGGGCCTGATGGCGATGTTCGTCGAGCGAATCGAGGGCGAGACTCCCGAGCTGAGCGAAGAGGGCGTGCGGATGCGCTTCATCGGCCGCCGCGAGGGCGTCTCGGACGCCCTCCAGGAGCGCATGGACTGGGCCGAGGCCGAGACCGCCTCGAACGAGCGCATCACCCTGTTCGTCGCCTTCAACTACGGCGGCCGCGCCGAGATCCTCGACGCCGCCGCGAAGTTCCGGGGCGGGGACGAGGATGAGTTCCGCAAGTGCCTCTACGCCCCTGACATGAATGACCCCGATCTGTTGATTCGGACGAGCGGGGAGCAGCGCATCTCCAACTACCTGCTGTGGCAGTGCGCCTACTCGGAGTTCGTCTTCTCCGAGGAGCTCTGGCCCGACTTCACGCGCGAGGCCTTCGAGCGCGCACTGTCGATCTACGACGAGCGCCAGCGGCGCTTCGGAGCGCGCTGAGCCGATGACGCCACCTCTAGACGACCTGGACCCGCCGACGTTCCAGTTCGGCCCCGAGGGCCGCAAGAGACGGAAGGAACAGGAGGCCAAGGACGCCCAGGACGCGGCCGACGCCGCCCCGGACGCGGGCGCCGAAGAGGCCCCGTCATCGGACGACGAGCTCGAGATCCCGAGCTTCGACGAGCCGGTCCCCGGGACACCCGACCAGCCGGGCGAGGACAAGGCCAGAACCGGGCCGGTGTGGCAGCGCCTGCCGTTCGCCAAGGGCGAGACCGCGCAGCGGGTGATCGTCGTCATCCCCTGGCTCGTGTTCGCGATCACCATCGTCGCCGTCGGCGAAGAGCTGTTCATGCTCTCGATGATCGGCCTGGCAGTGCTCGCGCTGCGCGAGCTCTTCCGGATGACGGCCGCGTTCGCCCCGATCGAGATCCCGGCTTACCTCGCGGTCGCGGCGATGATCATCGCCGCCCACTACGCCACGGCGTTCAACATCCTGCTCGTGTTCGCCGCGGCTTTCCCCGTGATCTTCTTCTTCGCCGCGCGCAGGTCGAGCCTCGACAACGTGACGATCTCGCTGGCGGTGACCTTCTTCGCAATCGCATGGCTCGGCCTCGGCTTCACCCACGCCGTCTTGCTGCGCGATCTGCCCGACCACGGCGGAGCGCTCCTGGTCGACGTCCTCGTCGCCACCTTCGTCGGAGACACGGCCGCCTACGGCGCGGGCCGCCTGTTCGGGTCGCGCAAGATCACCCCGCGGATCTCGCCCAACAAGACCCTGGAGGGCCTGATCGGCGGCTTCATCGGCGGCACGATGGGCTTCTGGTTCGCCGGGCTCTACCAGGACTGGCTACCGGGCTTCGACGCTCTGCTGATGGGCATGGTCGTGGCCGCGGTCGCGCCGATCGGCGACCTGTTCGCGTCGATGTTGAAGCGCGACCTGTCGGTGAAGGACACGGGCACGCTCTTCGGGCCCCACGGCGGCCTGATCGACCGCCTCGACGCGGTCCTGTTCACGGTCGTGGCCGGGTACTACCTGGCCGTGGCGTTCGTCTACTGACATTTCCCCATCTCCTCGGGCTTCGCCCTGCGGGGATATGGGGTTGCAACGCGAGCGTGGGGGTCGCTGAGGCTCCGCAAGTTGCTGTTCGCGGCGCAACTTCCGCCCTTGAGACTGTTACGTGAAGGAATGCTCACAACAGTCTGATCTGAAAGGGAGTGACTGCAGATGCGCAAGTACTTCTCCAAGCGCCCGTCGCCGGCGATGATCGTGGCGATGATCGCGCTGGTCGCAGCAAGCACGGGCGGCGCCATCGCCGCCACGAAGTCCAAGAAGGTCGAGTACAAGGGGCTTTCGAAGGACGCCAGGTTGAAGGTGCTGCCGTTCTCGAAGACGGTCACCGGCACGGCCTGCAACCCGACCGGTCCCGCAGCGACATTCACCGACTGCGCGACGGTCAACGTCACCGGCTCGACCGGGTTCCCGCGCAAGTACTACATCTCGTTCGACGGGAACTTCGACAACGCCGTCAACATGCCCGCGTCAGTGGCTCGCGGCGACTGCCGACTCGAGCTCGACAACGCGCCGATCGCCGGCACCGAGATCCGCGTCCAGACGCCGAACCATCAGGCCAACCACGGCGATGGCTACGGCATCAACGTGATCACCCCGCCGGCCGGTGGGAACCACACGATCTCGATCGCGTGCAACGAGACGGAGAACGACCTCCGTGTCCAGCAGTTCCAGCTCTCGGCCTTCCAGGTCCGCTAGAGCAACAGAACCGAAGTCACGGGTGGGGGGCCGAAAGGTCCCCCGCCTAGACTTTCGGCCGTGAAGAAGGTCCTCATACTCGGCTCGACCGGGTCCATCGGAACGCAGGCGCTCGAGGTGATCGCGGCCTCGGAGGGTCTCGGCGTCGCCGGCCTCTCGGCCGGATCGAGTTGGGAGCCGCTTCTCGATCAGGCGAGGCGCTTCGGCGTGCCGACGGTCGCCCTCGAGGACGCCGACGCCGCCGATCGCGCGTCGCGCGAGTGGGATGGCCGGGTCCTGCCGGGCGAGGAGGGGATCCGGACTCTGATCGACAAGTCGGGGGCCGACCTGGTGCTGAACGCCATCGTCGGAGCCGCCGGCCTGGGCCCCACGATCGTCGCCCTGACCGAGGGCATCGACGTCGCCCTCGCCAACAAGGAGTCGCTCGTGATCGGCGGCGAGCTGGTTACCGCCCTCTCCGAGGCGACGGGGGCCCGTCTGATCCCGGTGGACTCCGAGCACTCGGCGCTTCACCAGCTGATCCGCTCCGAGCCTCAGCCGGGGACCGTGACCAAGCTCGTCCTGACCGCCTCGGGCGGGCCCTTTCGCGGCCGCACGGACCTCTCTGGGGTGAGCGTCGAGGACGCGCTCGCCCACCCGACCTGGGACATGGGGGGGCGAATCACGATCGACTCCTCGACCCTGATGAACAAGGGCTTCGAGATGATCGAGGCGGCCCACCTCTTCGACGTCCCATACGAG
>Ga0136632_10000532_pt1 | contig 11427 bp, 9 predicted proteins | sample AntDrymUQ6112106_2_FD_104670 | JGI IMG/M metagenome (GOLD analysis project Ga0136632, IMG submission 104670) | Polar desert sand microbial communities from Dry Valleys, Antarctica - metaG UQ611 (21.06) | ecosystem: Environmental > Terrestrial > Soil > Desert | place: Antarctica: Dry Valley...
CGGCCGGGGATCACCGGCCGGTGGAAGGGGCGGCGCTGCGACGGGCGGTCGCAGAGGATGCCGAGCGATATGAAAGGGACATCGGGACCGATGCAGCCGAAACCTTCGTTCGGCGCCTCTCGGACTCCACTCGTTGCTACGGCGTCGAGTTCGGCGGGACCTTCATGCACGCTACGTGGATCACCACGAAGGCGGCGTGGACGCGCGAACTGAGGGCGCACTTCCGGCCCCCACCAGGAGACGCGTACGTGTTCGAATCGTTCACCCGCTCCGATGCCCGGGGGAAGGGGTTGTACCCGTTCGCCCTGCGGGAGATCTGCCATGACCTGGCTATCGAAGGGTTAGCCCGGGTCTGGGTAGCCGTCGAGGTGGACAATCCCTCTTCCCTTCGCGCGGTCACCAAGGCCGGGTTCGAGGAATCCTGGCGCATCACCTACCGGCGCACCCTGGGCGTCCTGAACGTCGGGCCCCCGGTTGGTGAGGGGGCCGCGATAGACGACCATGAATGGGTCACCCGCCTGCCCGGCGGCTAGGAGCCATTGCGTTTTGAAGCTGAGCGAGCGATAATCGCATCCTGGGGTGGCTCCAAATATCCAGGTTTGCGGGCGCTCGCGACCTGATCCGCACTCGCTGCCCCCGCGATGAGAATTCTCTCGCCGTGGGGGTGGTGCCGGCACGACCCCCTCAACTGGCACCTGTTGCCGGATGACGGACTCGTGGTCCGGGCGCCCGCATCCTTTCTCCCGGCCTCCCGGGGAGCAAGGGCTGCGTCAGCAACCCGCCGCGCGCGGGCATGAGAACCAAGTGGGAGGATAGGGAAAGAAGGACACTGGCTCTAACCGACGAAGAGCTTCACAATGGGGCTGACGACCGTGGGAGGCAACATGCGATGTCCGCAGTGCCGTGGTGAAGACAGCATCGAGATAGAGATACGCCTCAAGGAAGAAGACGACGTCAAGTTCTATTCATGCCGCCTGTGCGAAGCGAAATGGTGGCAGCGGGACGGTGACACGATCGCCTTGGGAGACGTGCTGGACCTCGCCTCCAAGAAGAAGTAACCCCTAGTTCGTCCGTAGCACCCGGGCGCCCACTGCTGCGGCGCCTCCGATCGCTATGAGCGCGTAAGCGGCCACGACCCACGGCTCGGTTGCTCCGCCCGTGTTCGGCAAGCCCTCGCCTAGTCCTGTGGCTCCCGTCGTCGGAGCGCGGTTCTCCTCGGTCGCCTCGGTGGTCGTTCCCGTGGTGGCCGGGTCGCCCGTCGTGGTGGCGGCCTCCGGCGCCGGCTCGATAGCGGGGTCGAAGGGATCGCGCGTCTGCCCGAAAGCCGGAGCGGCCAGCAGCAGCATCAGAGCCGTCAGACAGAGGATCGTGGTGAGTCTTCGCATGTCCATGAGTTAGCCAGTCCTTGAGAGTGGGTCTCGGTTGCCTGCGCCAGTAATATCGGCACGTGCCTACCGCCAACTTAGGAGACGTTCAGCTTCATTTTCAGGAGCGTGGAGAGGGCCATCCCGTCCTAGGCGTGATGGGCTTCGGCCTGGACCAGCGCTACTGGGCGGGCCAGATCGGGCCCTGCACCGAGGCGAACAGGTTCATCACCTTCGATAACCGGGGCGTGGGGCGCTCGACGGGGGCCATGGTCTCGACGATCGACGAGATGGCCCACGACGCCGTCCGCCTGCTCGACCACCTCGAGATCGAGCAGACGACGCTCTTCGGCGCCTCCATGGGGGGAGCCATCGCCCAACGGATCGCCCTCGATCACCCCGACCGGGTCAGCGCGCTCGTCCTGGCGATCACGTGGGCCCGTCCGATCGATTCATGAGGCGCCAGACCGACCTCGCCCGGCGGGTCATCGAGATGGGCGGAGGCGAGGCCCTGGTGGAGGCGTCGCTCATCTGGATGTTCACCCCCCGCTTCTTCGAGGTCGGGCGAGAGGTCATCGACCAGCTGGTGTCGGCGTTCTTCGCCGGCTCCGGCCCCGAGCCGGCGACCCCAGAGGTCCTACTCGCTCAGCTCGATGCGATCAACAAGCACGACGTTCTCGCGGACCTCGGGCGCATCGAGTGCCCGACGCTGGTCGCCGGGGGCAAAATGGACGTGATGGTGCCGGGCTACGCGGCCGAGGAGATAGCGGCGGCGATCCCGAACGCCGAGCTGGCGATGTTCGAGACCGGCCACGGCCTCATAGTCGAAGAGATGGAAGCCTTCAACCAGCGCCTCGCCGCCTTCCTCAAAGCAACGAACTAGGCCACCCGAAGGGAACTACCGCCAGCCATCTCTGGGCGGGTCAACCCGTTCAGTACCAAAAAAAAATGTACCCCGCAGTGGCTTTCGGCCGAGACCTACTTGCCGCTACGGAGTACAAGGGCATCGTAAGAGGGCTCGCGGTGCGGAATCAAGACATGTCCGTCGATTTTCTTCGCGCTTTCCGGGGTTTCTTCGCGCTCGTTCCGGCCGGGCAGGCCCGCCAGGGCGGAGCCGCCCCTTGCGTCCGGGAGTCCCGGCTAGGAGGACGGGAGGAGCCCGGGCCCAAGCCCGGCTAGAGGTAGCTGCGGAGGTCCCAGAGGTCGGGGTAGAAGCGCTTGTCGAGGGTCGTTCGCAGGTAGCTGGCCCCCGTGGAGCCGCCGGTCCCGGTCTTCGAGCCGATCTGGCGCTCGACCATGAGCACGTGGCGCTGGCGCCAGATCGCGAAGAGCTCATCGTGGGTCACGAGCGCCTCCGAGAGATAGAACTCATCCGAGTAGGTCGACCGGTCCCGGGCGATCGCGAGCAGGCTCCCCCGCCGGGCGGCCTCGTCGTCCGCGGGCATCGGGAGCCCGCGCGCTTCGAGCAGAGCGCAGAACGCATCCCACACCGTGGGTTCCTCGAGGCGGCGTTCGAGGCGGGTCCGCTCGTCATCGTTCGACGCCAACCGGTTCAGGTAGCCGGCGTTCTTGAGGCCCGAGATGAACTCGACCTCGCGGAACTGGACGCTCTGGAAGCCGCTCGCCGGCGCCAGGTGCGTCCTGAACTCGAGGAAGTCCTGCGGAGACATCGACTCGATGACTGCAACCTGCTCGACCAGAACGCGCTCGATCGTGTGCACGCGCTCTAGATAATGACGAGCGGGATGCGCCTCTTCGCGAAGCAACAGGTTCCGGATCGATTCCAACTCGAACAGCAGCTGCTTGAACCAGAGCTCGTAAGCCTGGTGGACGATGATGAACAGGAGCTCGTCGTGGGCGGGCGGATCGGATTGCGCGGTCTGTAACGAAAGCAACTCCGGGATTCGCAGGTAAGAACCGTAGGACAGCTCCCTGTCCTCCTCGCCGAACCGCGGCCGGCGGGGGCTGTGGTCGGTCAGTTAACCGTTGCCCTTCTTCTCGCCGTCGCCTTCGGAGCCGGAGCCGGGATCGGAGTCTGAGTCGGAGTCGGAGTCGGCGACGACCGTCGGGTCGTCGGTCGCCGGGGCCGAATAGAGCGGCCTATTGGCTCCGGCCTGCACGGAAACGATCGGGACCCCCACATCGATCATGTCGTAGAGCTCGATCACGTCGGAGTTGGCCATCCGCACGCAGCCGTGAGACGCGTTGTATCCGAGCGAATAGATCGCGTCGGTGCCGTGGAAGCGGATCGCAGGGGCGGACCAGTTGATCGCACGAAGGCCGAGTGGGTTCCCCGGCCCCGGCGGGATAGAGGCAGGCATGCTGGCGCCCCATCCGGTGGGATCGGGATTCACCCACGTGGGCATGTAGCGCTTCTCGGTGACCTCCCACAGGCCGGTGGGCGTGGGGTACTCCGGCAGGCCCGTGGCGACGGTCCACTCATGAGTGATCTCGCCGTCGTTGTAGAGGTAGAGCTTGTTCTCGCCGATGCGGGTCAGCAACACCTGATCGAACTCATCCGATGTGGTGTCGGGCTGAAGGGTCTGGACCGGCAGTGCAAGGTTGGCATTGCCCGAACCACGCTTCAGCGTCTTGGTCAGGGCCTTGTCGATCTCGTCGGTCTGCACGACGTAACCCACGCTGTGTTCGGTGATCTCCACCCATCCGGTCGAGTAGTCGATGCCGGCGTCCACCGGCTCGAGGTTCACTTCCTTGGCGATCGACGCGACCAGCTCCCTGGCCCCCTTGCGCGGATTCGTGATCGCAACGGATTCCGTGAAGTCCATGTCCTCGCCGAGCAGCTTCATCCGGGCCTGATCCATGAACGAGGCGCTCGCGGTCGCGTCGACGGCCGCGGCCACGGCGGCCTTGGCGTTGCTGCGGGCCCCCAGCTTCTGCGGAGTGGTGTTCCACGTCTTCTTCTTCCACGTGAGCGAGATCTCGCGGGTGAGCTGCGGCTCGATCGTGTCCTTGACCTCGGCGAGGGCCTCAGCCTGCGTCATCCCGGAAAGATCCACGCCGGCGACGGTGGTCCCGGGGAAGATCCGGCCCTCGTACTCCTGGCCGTAGTCATAGGTGACGTAAGCGGCGGCGCCACCGGCGGCGAGCAGTAGCAAAGCGAGGATGGCGGCTACGAAGAGGGCCTTTTTGCCCGCGGAGTCAGGGCGCCACCAGCCGGTACGCTCGGAGATCATCTCTCCGTTGGCTTTGATCTCTACTGTACTCATGCCCTCCCCAATCCGAAGCACCCATGCTATAGGCGTTCTCTCCTCTAAGGAGACGACGCCCGGGACACCTAACTTGACGCCGGGATGTCCAGATCGGTTGCAGCCCACGACCCGAGGCCGCTTACCTCCCTTGCCCGATGCGGCCGTGTAGGCCACGATGGGCGCATGGATGTCCACGACTCTCTCATAGATCTCATCGGGAATACACCCCTGCTGAGGCTCAGCCGCATCGAACCGGGCCTAGGGTGCACCTTGCTGGCAAAGGTCGAGGTCATGAACCCGGGCGGCAGCGTGAAGGACCGGATCGGCATCCGGATGATCGAGGCGGCCGAGCGGTCGGGGGCCCTCAAGCCGGGCGGCACGATCATCGAACCAACCTCAGGCAACACGGGCGTGGGACTGGCGATCGCCGCCGCCATCAAGGGCTACAAGTGCATCTTCATCATGCCCGACAAGATGAGCCAGGAGAAGATCTCGCTTCTCCGCGCGTATGGAGCCGAGGTCGTCATCGCGCCCACGGCCGTGCCCCCGGATTCGCCCGAGTCCTACTATCGGGTCGCGGACCGCCTGACCGCCCAGATCCCCGGAGCGTTCCAGCCGAACCAATACTTCAACGACGACAACCCCCGGACGCATTACGAGACAACCGGGCCCGAGGTTTGGAAGCAGACGGAGGGCAAGATCACTCACTTCGTAGCGGGCGTCGGCACCGGCGGAACGATCAGCGGCACCGGTCGCTACCTCAAAGAGCAGAACCCGGACGTCGTCGTGGTGGGAGGGGATCCCGAGGGATCCATCTACACCGGGAGCGAGCCCCGTCCCTATCTCGTTGAGGGGATCGGCGAAGACTTCTGGCCCGACACGTTCGATCGCACGATCGTCGATCGTTGGGTGACCGTTTCGGATCGCGACTCGTTCGTGATGGCGCGGAGGGTGACGCGACGCGAGGGTTTGCTTGTCGGGGGTTCGGGGGGCACGGCGATGTGCGCTGCCCTCGAGGTCGCGCGCGACCTCGAGCCCGACGACGTGATGGTCGTGATCATCCCGGACTCGGGCCGCGGCTACCTATCCAAGGTCTTCAACGACGCGTGGATGTTGCAGAACGGATTCATCGACCGTCCCGGTACCCAAGCGAGGATCGGCGAGATCCTCAGCGCGAAGCGCCGCATCGAACCCGACATCCCGGATCTCGTAGCGGTCGGCAGCCACGAGAGCGTGGGGCGCGCCATCGACATCCTGCAGTCGTACGGGATCTCGCAGATACCCATCGCGAAGAGCGAGAGCCCCGACGACATCGCCGAGATCGTCGGCTCCATCCACGAGCGAAGCCTCCTCGATCGTGTCTTCCGCGATCGAGACGCCATCGATCGCGAGGTCGTCGAGATCATGGACCCACCGCTCCCGGTGATCCAGGCCACATCCGGGGTCGAGGAGATGGTCGTCGATCTGGCCAAGGGGGCCGAAGCGATCGTCGTGGCCGAAGGCTCCAAACCATCGGGGGTCCTGACGCGCGCCGACCTGCTCGAGTTCCTGGCCCACCAAGGACCCGATCCCACCAAATAGACGCTCGTCAGTCGAAGGCGGCGCGGTCCACCGCTAAGACAGAGCGCGCTCGAGGTCGGCGATCAGGTCGTCCGGGTGCTCGATCCCCACCGACAGGCGGATCAGCGCCGGGCTCACTTCCATCCCGGACCCCGCGAGGCTTGCGTGGGTCATACGTCCGGGATGCTCGATGAGGGATTCCACGCCCCCAAGAGATTCCGCCAGGAAGAACAGCTGGGTTCTCTCGCAGACCGACAGGGCCCGGGCCTCGGACTCGACGGTGAAGGAGACCATGCCCCCGTAAAGAGGCTCTCCCGCGGCGGCCATCTGCTCCGTCGCCACCTGGTGCCCGGGGTCGTTGCTGAGCCCGGGGTAGTAGACCTGCTCGACCGCGGGATGGTCCTCGAGCCAGCGCGCGATCCGCGCGGCTCCCTCGCAATGGGCGCGCATCCGGATGGCCAGCGTCTTGAGACCGCGCAACAACAGCCATGAGTCGAACGGTCCCGGCACCGCGCCCACGGCGTTCTGAAGGAACCTGAGTCGGTCCGCGAGCTCGCCATCGTCCGTCGCGACCGACCCGAGGACGAGATCCGAGTGTCCCCCCAGGTATTTCGTTGCCGAGTAGACAACGGCGTCGGCACCGTGCTCGAGGGGGCGCTGCAAGAACGGCGTGGCGAAAGTGTTGTCGACCGCGAGTAGCGCGCCCGCATCGTGGGCAAGGTCACTTAGTAGTTCGAGATCCAGGATCTTCAGGGTCGGATTCGTCGGCGTCTCCGCGAACACCATTCCGGCGCCATCCGCCAGAGCGGCCTCGACCGCCGATGCGTCGGTCATATCGACCGTCTCGTACCGGAGGTCGCGGTCGATCATGACCTTGTCGAAGAGCCGGTAGGTCCCGCCGTAGACATCGTCCGGGATCAAGACCAGCTCGCCGGGACAGAGGGCCATCGCGAGGACCGTCGTCGCGGCCATGCCGGAGGCGAAGGCTAGGGCCTGCGAGGATCCTTCGAGAGCTGCGAGGCAGGACTGCAAGGCGCTGCGAGAGGGGTTGTCGGTGCGAGAATATTCGAAGCCCTTGTGCTCGCCTACAGCTTGCTGGACGTAGGTCGATGTTTGATAGATGGGCACCACCGCGGCACCCGTGGTCGGGTCGGGATCCTGGCCCACGTGGATCGCAGCGGTTTCGAAACGCATAGGGTCGGTCATGGTCACTCCACAGCGGCTCTCGGGAAGCGGAAGGACTGTCTGAACTGAGCAATCTGGATACCACGGAAGAGGACACCAACCCGGCATCGGGCCGGGACGAGCGCAGCGACCTCGCCCGCCCCCGGGTCGCCATCTCCGCTCTCAAACGGGGCGACGACCCCGAGGTCGCACGCATCCCACTCCATTACGTGGAGGCCGTCCTGGCGGCCGGCGGGACCCCGGAGGTGCTGAGCGCATTCGAGCTCCATCCGGACGAAGTCCCTCCCGAGGGTGTGACGGTCCGAACCTCTGTCGATCCCGACGACCGATCGCTTCTCGACGGCATGGCCGGGCTCATCCTGTCCGGCGGCGGAGACGTCGATCCCCGGCTTTATGGCCAGGAGCCTCATCCGAGAACGAACAACGTAACCCCGCTACGAGACAGGATCGAGATGACTTTGGCCGGCGAAGCCCTCGGGCGCGACATGCCCGTGCTCGCGATCTGTCGCGGCATGCAGCTGCTCAACGTCTACCTCGGCGGTTCGCTCGAGCAGCACCTCGCCGACGTGGCCGATCGGCTCCCGCACGATCGCGACAGGCCGAGGGTCGAAGCGGTACACGAGGTCCGCATGAAAGAGGGCAACCTCTTGTCGGAGTGTCTAGGAACCACCACGACAGGGGCCAACTCACATCACCATCAGGCACTCGACCGGGTGGCAGCTCCCCTACAGGAGATCGGATGGGCCGAGGACCGCGTCCTCGAGGCTGTCGTCTCGACCGAACATTCCTGGGTCGTCGGCGTTCAGTGGCACCCCGAGGTCATGGCGCCCGTGCACCGCGATCAGGCGCAGATCTTCAACTGCTTCATCCAGGCCGCCCGCCGTTTCGAGGCGGCCGTCCCGATCAACGCCTGACCGGCGTACCCATCACGTCGGCGGGGTCATTCGCGCCGCGATCGAAAGCAGAGCGCTCGGCGACGATCGGTGCATCCGCAGTGATCACGGCCCACGCCGCGCGCCCAGTGGTCCATCTGTCGAGGTTGATCTCCCGGCGGAGACCTGCTCCGAGGGCCAGCTCCTGTAACGCCGCCGGAGCTTTGGGTTGGGAGTCCTCGAACATCAGGGTCACATCCAGGATGGCGTCCTCGGAGGCAGGATTCATGACCGAGACGCGGTCCCTGGTGGGATCGAGAGCAGCGGGGCCCAAGAACCACTCCCGAGCCGTGGAGACGGCACCGATCTCACTAGTGAGGCCCCCGCCCTCGCCCCTGTAGGCCGTGGTCCGTTCGGCGACGACCTCGATCCCATTGCTCGAGGTAACGAGCGCGCTCACATCGGTAACGGAGCCGAGCCTGGCAGGCGGAGTCTCGTAGAGCGGCACTCGCTTGGAGCTGCCGGGGGGAACCGAGATCTCGACCAGCTTCTGCGGCTGGAGACTGCCATCGTTGGTGGTCAAAGAGATCGTGATCGCGGCCTCTTCAGTGGTCGACGGATTCAGCAGCGATATGGCTTCGGTGACTCCCGTTCCTGCGCCGCCCGCCGGGAAGAACCACGTCGGGGAGGTGCGCGTCGTCCCCAGTGAGAACTCGACCCCGGCCGTCCCGACCTTGGGATCGGCGACAAGCATTCTCCAGGCAACGACCCGCCCCCTGATCGCCGATACGGAGGCCCCCAGCTCATCCTGAAGAGTGATGAACTCGTTAACGTTTATCTCGCGCGTGGTGCCAGCCCTCACCGGGATGTCGGTGAGGTTCGCCTTCACCTTCTCTCCAGTCGGAGTGTAGAAGGAGAGCCTGACCACAGACTCCTCGGGGAAGGGGTTGTAGACCATGATGCGTTCGTCGTAGCCCAGCGCGCTGGATCCGGCGGCGAAGTACCAGCGGGTCCCGGCGAGCGCAGAGCATCCCGTGGCCCCGGCCCCCACCGGCGCGCGCGTCAGCGCGGTGGCTTCGACCGGGGCGCCGAATCCGACCACGTCGACCGCCGAGCCCTCGCTGGGAGAACCGACGAGTATCTGACCCGGCGCGAGGTTCAGCTCTTCCTGGTCCGACGGCTCCAGTCCCACGGTCGCCCCTTCGCTTCGGCCGGCAACCGAGAAGCGCGCGTTGCTGTCTCCCGCGGCCAGCGACGGAGGACAATAGATGGCTCGCTCCACGAAGGCAGCAGGCGTGGAGCGTTCAGTGGCGACCTCGACGTCATCCGAACCGGCCCCGAGAGCGGCCCCCGCAACAGTCAGGGCAACAACCACGACCACCAGCATCAGATCGCGCGCGCGCTCGGTCATGAGGCTGCCCGCCGGCGACCCATCGACCTGCGCCTGGTACCGCTCGGCGACACCGCCCCGATCGCAACGATCCACGCTAGGGCCGTGAATAGGTACCACAAGAGATCGTCAAGCCCACGCTCGAACGAGATGCCGAGCTCTCCTCGCGTTCCTGGGGCAAGGTCCCACGCGTTCCCCCACTCGACGTCAACATCCTGAAGTGTTCGGTCGCCGAGCTTCGCCGTCCAGCCTGGATCGGTTCGCTCCGAGAGAAATACGACCCCGGGACCCGCCACGCGCGCCGCCTCGAAGTGGGACGGGGATTCCTGTTGAGCGGCCGAGCGTTCGACCTCTTCGACACCGGCACCCAGTGTCGGATCGTTCTCCCCGAGCGCTTGCACGTAACCGGGCACCTCCGTGTAGACGCCGGCGCGAGAGAGCGGGGACCCGTTCTCGAGGACGTAGTACTCGGTCTCCGATCGCGCTACGGCAAGATCCCTTTGAGCGAGCCACTCGGAGGCCCCAGGGCCTCGTTCCAACAGCACGAACTGAACGTTGAAGGCGCCCAGCAACCGACCACCGCGATCTGTGGCCCCCTGTTCGATGGCCGCGATCGCCTCACTCAGGTTGCCTTCGCCGGTCCCCTCCCCACGATGGAACAACTCGCTAAGAACCTTCCCGCGCGGACCGGTCAGCAGATGCTCATCGGGCGGACGCACCGCGCTGCGAACGCCTCCCTGCCATCCCTCCCCCACCCACAGCGCACGGAACTGTCCCACCTGCTCGGCCTCCGCGAGCAACAACGAATGGATCTGTTCGACGCGGGTCGACGAGATCTGACCCGAATCCTCTCCAGGGGACCATTCACCGCGCCAGAGTGACGGAACGAGTCCGGCCAGTAACAAGAATCCCGCGCCCGCGATGCCCGCAAGCGCGAGCGCGTGGACGGGCCCCAAACCTCGGCGAGGGAGATCGCTTCGGAACGCGCTGATAGCCAAGCCCACGAGGCCGGAGAACGCAAGCGTCGCCAAGACGCCCGCTTCCGCCGGAGCCGCGACGATGGGGCGGATCGCTCCGCTCGCTGTGGCTTCGACCAACAAACCAACTCCGACGACGAGCAACCACATCGCTAGACCGGTCCGCCGCCTCTGCCCGCTCGATATCAGGACGGCTATCAACCCGAGAAGGGGCAGAGCAAGTCCCATGAGGGCGGGACCACCCGGCGTCTGCCCCGACAACACGCTCGCCATCGAATCGCCGCGAAAGGCGGACGCGTAGAAGCGCCAGGTCTCGTCACCGGTCAGCCTGCCGAGAGGCCCACCCGGCGAGAACCACGTCAGGCTCCAGGGCAACAGAAGCACCCAAGAGCCGGCGAGGCCAAGAACGGCCAGCGGCACGCTGCGCATCGTCGATGAACGTAGTCCGAGAACCGCGCGCCCGATCGTCAGCAACAGGAGAGCGAGGACATAGATGATCAAGCTGCCCGGAACGAAGGAGGCGTAGACGGCCCCCGCGACAGCGAGAACCGCCGCTTCACGCCCCGCCGACCACGCCGCCGGACGTACCCAACCCGTGAACCGGAGCAATGAGTGCAGTGCGAACGGCGCAGCACTGGCGAAGACAAGAGCGCCGAGGGACCCCTCCCGCAACGCCACGTAGCCGGTCGTGCTCAAGACGTACGTGACCCCCGCTGCCCATCGCGCGGGACGATCTACAAGATCGGCCATGAGGCGGTACGCACCCCAAAGCGCGACGAGTGCCAGGCTCAAGATGAGAAGTTTCTGGGCCGCGCCGGCGGCTCCCAAGGTGATCAGCGGCCAGAGACCGAGCAAGAAGTAGGCGGGAGA
>Ga0136632_10000534_pt1 | contig 11416 bp, 10 predicted proteins | sample AntDrymUQ6112106_2_FD_104670 | JGI IMG/M metagenome (GOLD analysis project Ga0136632, IMG submission 104670) | Polar desert sand microbial communities from Dry Valleys, Antarctica - metaG UQ611 (21.06) | ecosystem: Environmental > Terrestrial > Soil > Desert | place: Antarctica: Dry Valley...
GACGGTGTCGGCCCCGGTGACCGTCATCAGGTCGCCGCGGCCCTCGTGCAGGATCAGCGCGACGCGCGAGAGCGGCTCGAGCCGGCCCCCGAAGCGCGAGCGCACCCGGCGCACCCCCTTCGCAATCGCGCCGATCCGGCCACGCCGCTCGCTGTAGAGGTGCAGCACCCGATCCGCCTCGCCGTAGCGGATCGAGCGCAGCACCACGGCTTCGGTCTCGACTCGTCCCGGCACGCACTCATCGTGACCGCGAACGCGGACGCCTGGGCCGCGGCTGACAGCGCTCGCATGCATACGTGCCGCGCCCCGCGGCACGGAACTTGACGATCGCGCGCCCGCAGCGCGGGCACGACTCGCCCTCGCGACGGTGGACCAGGAAGCGGTCCTGGAAGGAGCCGCTAGCGCCATCAGGGCCGCGAAAGTCGTCGATCGTGGCGCCGCGAGCTTCGATCCCCTCCTCGAGCGAGGCGACGACCGCCTCGTGGAGCGCGGCGAGTTGGGCCGGCTTCAGCTTGCCGACAGGGCGCAGCGGATGGATTCGCGCACGGAACAGCGCCTCGTCGGCATAGATGTTGCCGACGCCGGCGATCCGCTCCTGGGAGAGCAGGAACGCCTTGACCGACGCTCGGCGCCCGCGCGCGAGCGCTCTCAGCGCCGCCGGCGTGAAGTCCGCCCCGAGCGGCTCGACGCCGAGCCGGGCGGCAAAGTAGGCCTCGAGCGCGCCAGCGCCGAGCAGGACGATGCCCGTCCCGAAGCGGCGCGCGTCGCAGAAGAGAACGCGCTCGCCCGAGTCGAGCGTCAGCCGCGCGCGCATGTAGGGGCGCTCGTCGTCGTCCGCGCCCGCGAGCAGCAGGTTGCCGGTCATGCGCAGGTGCATGACGAGGGAGACCTCGTCCTCGAGCTCCCAGACCAGGTACTTGCCGCGGCGAGCAAGGCGCTCCACGCGCCGGCCGCGGACGGCGTCCTCGACCTCCGCGGGCGGCGCCGGATCGCACCAGCGAGCGTCCAGCACCTCGATCCGGGTGAGCGTTCGGCCCTCGACGGCGGGCGCCAACCCGCGGCGGATCGTCTCGACCTCCGGAAGCTCGGGCATCAGCGCCGCTGGTCCGGCTGGTCTCCCCCATCCTCGTCCTGCTTCTTCCTCTCGCGCTTCTCCTTGGCCTCCCGCCGCTTGCGCTCCAGCTCCTCGCGCGGCGAGCGCTTGACCTTGCCGGTCACCTTCAGCGACTTCAGCAGCGGCGTCACCACGCTCGCGTCGAGCAGCCTGAACTGGCCGGCCGGCGCCAGCGCCTCGAACACGTACTCGCCGCCCTTCTTGAAGACATGGACACTGCGTGTCTCGAGCGTCACGCCGCCGATCGTCTGCGTGCCCGTTATCTCAATCGCCGGCCGCCCGGCGACCTTCGTGTTCTGAGCCTTCCTGATCTTGAAGTTCTTGTCGCGCCGGCGGGCCTGGCGCACGAGCCGCTTGCGCGCCCGGCCCAGCGCCTCCGCCTCGGGCGGCGAGGGCTCCTTGCGGCGGTAGGCGAAGATCGCCAGCACCGCCTCGCCCGAAGAGAAGGTCACTACCCGGGGCAGCGTGCCCTCCGCTCTGCGCCAGCCCTCGGGCGCCTCGAACTTCGCGCCCGCGTCCGGATAGCTCGTGCTGAGGAGCCGGGTGGGCTTCTCGGCGGCGCGCAGGTCGCCGCGTTCGACGGGATCGTTGCCGCAGCCGGCGCCGACCAGCGCGACCACGAGCAGGCAGGGTGGGAGCCGCCGGCGCATCCGGCGGTTCTATCAGTTGGTCGAGCTAGGCCGTCGCGCGCGGATGCGCCTTGAAGTAGACGTCCTTCAAGCGTTCGCTCGAGAGGTGCGTGTAGAGCTGGGTGGTGGCGACGTCGGCGTGTCCGAGCATCTCCTGCACGGCGCGCAGGTCGCAGCCACCCGCGAGCAGGTGCGTGGCGAAGGTGTGGCGCAGCGTGTGCGGACTCATCCGATCCGCCAGGCCGGCGGTCTGCGCGTGCCGGCGAACGATCTTGTAGAGCCCCTGGCGGGTGAGCGACCCGCCGCGATAGTTGACGAACAGGTGCGCCTCGTTGCTCGCGTGAACGAGCGCCGGCCGTCCGCCCGCGAGGTAGACGCGCACCGCGGCGGTCGCGCTCGATCCGATCGGCACGATGCGCTCCTTCGACCCTTTGCCGCGCGCCTTGACGATCTGCTGCTCGAGGTCGACGTCGGCGATCTCGAGCCCGATCGCCTCCGAGGCCCGCAGGCCGCAGGCGTACATCACCTCGAGCAGTGCGCGATCGCGCAACGAAGCGGGATCGTCACCCGCCGGCGCGGCGAGCAGCCGGGTCACCTCGCCGCGGGTGAGCACGCGCGGCAGCTTGCGCCCACGACGAGGCGCGCTCAAGGTCGCGGTCGGATCGTCGCTGACCACCCCCTCCCTGCGCAGGTGGCGATAGAAGGAGCGCAGGCAGGCGGTCTTGCGGTGGATCGTCGCGGTCGACGCCGGCGGCCGGCCGTCGTGGCCGTCGGCGAGCCCGGTCAGGAACTCCGAGATCAGCGGGCCGTCGGCGCCCTGCGCGGCCGCGTCGTGTGCGTCGAGGAACTGGCCGAACTGGAGCAGGTCGGTGCGGTAGGCGTCGAGCGTGTTGCGAGCCAGGCCGCGCTCGAACTCGAGGTAGGCGAGGAAGTCGAGCACGAGCTTGGTGTGATTCGCCGACTGGAGAGAGCTGACCGTTGCCACGCCTCGTCCTTCGCGCACGACGCGCGCATCCCTTGCCCTGCAATCCCTCGCCCCCGCCTACCTCCCGCGGTACGCCCGAAACCACAGCAGGCCGATGAGACTCTTCGCGTCGTGGCAATCCGCGATCACGGCGTCGAGCTCGGCCAATGGCACGGCCTCGATCTCGATGCGCTCGTTCTCGTCCGTCTCCGCCTGCTCGTCGCGCAGCTCCGTCGCGAGGTAGACGTGCACCTGCTCGTCCGAGAACCCCGGCGACGAGTAGAAGGTGACGAGGTGCTCCCAACGCTCGGCGGCCTTGCCGATCTCCTCCGCGAGCTCACGCTTCGCGGTCTCGAGCGGGCCCTCGCCCTGCTCGTCGAGCTTGCCCGCGGGCAACTCGAGCAGCGCCTGCTCGTCGACGGGCTCGCGCGGCTGGCGAACCAGGTAGAGCCGCTCGCCGTCGTGGGCGACGACCGCCACCGCACCCGGATGGCGCACGACCTCGCGCTCGGCGCTCTCACCGTCGTCGAACTCGACGGTGAGGATCTCGACGGTCGCGATCTTGCCGCTCCAGACCTCCTCGCTCGATCGGCGCTCGAAGCCCATCGGCGTGATACTGCCTGATCATGAGCAGCGAGAGCATGGAGCTCGTGCGCCAGTTCTACGAGCTCTAGGTCGATCGTGCCGAGGCGCTGCGCGACACCGGGCTCGAAGCGAGCTAGGCGATCGCCTCGCCCAACACCGCGCCGCCCGCCAGCGCCGCGGCAAAGAACAGCTCGTCCGCGTCGATCGTGCGTCCCATCGTGCTTGCCGGCAGACCCGACTCCCGATAGCCCGGGAGGTCCGCGACGGCGGGGCGAGGCTCATGCTCGCCGGAGAGGTCGATGCGCTCGCCTTCGGGCAGCGCCACCGCGACGGGACGCAGCAGCAGCTCGAGCACCGTCTGCGTGTGGTGCGAGAGGCCGCGGTGTCGCTCGCGCTCGTCGGACGAGGACATGCGCGGGACGACGATCGTCTCGCAGCCGAGCGCGAGCGCCGCGTGAGCGTTCTCGAGCGCGGCCAGCCCCCCGTGCCCGAGCGCCGTTCCGGAGCCGAGGATCCCGGGGCCGGGTCCGACGATCGCGGCGTCCCAGCCAAGCTCGGCGAGACCGGCCTGGAGTGCGCCGGGGACCGTGATCGCCTCGTGCTCGCCGCCGAATGCCGGCGCGGCGGCGATCTGTCCCGCCAGCAGCCCGCGCTCGCGTAGTTCGGCGACTACCCGCGAGTGCTCGGCCGGGAGCGCGCCTCCGGCGCTCTGCACGTAGCCGATCCGCCGCGCGCCGGCCTCCGCCGCCGCCCAGGCCACACACGGGAGCTGACCGTGAAGCGCGATCACGGCCACCGGCTTGCCGATCGGCCAGGCCGGCTCGCTCGAGCGCTCCTCGATCGGGTCGACGGCGTGCTGGAGCGAGCTGTAGTTCAGCTTCATCACGTGGGCGCCCGGATCGCCCTCGCCCGTCAGCCCGCGCGTGAGGTTCACGTGCACGATGTCGAATCCACCGCTGCCGAGGCCGAGGTCGCGTGCCGCGACGTTGACGACGACGTCGTCGCCGGGCTCGACCCGCCCGGTCATGGACTCGTAGGAGAGCGCGGGGCGGCGCTCCTGGCCGACGGCGACGATCAGCTCAGCGACCAGGCCCGCACGCTCGACCGACGCGACGCTTCCGCGCCGCAGCGCCAGCTTCATCCCGCCGCGGAGGCGGCGACGATCCCGAGCGTCAGATCGAGCGTCGCCTCGAGCGCCCCGACCGCGACGCGCTCGTCGGGCTGGTGGTTGCGCTCGGTGCCGTTCGCGACGTTGAGGCACGGCAGGCCCGCGGGGATGAACGCGTTCGCGTCGCTGCCGCCACCCGACGCCACGTACTCGGGCTCGATCGCGAGCGCCTCGAGCGCGCTCGCCGCAGCGAGCACCGCGGGCTCGCTGCGCGCCAGGCGGAAGCCGCGGAAGCGCTCCTCCACCATCGTCTCGACATCGCACTGATGCTCGCTCGCGGCCGCGGTCAGCGCGTCCACCATGCCGTGGGCTATGTCCGCCGCCCGAGCGGCGTCGATGCTGCGCGCCTCGAGCTCGAGCCGGCAGCGCTCGGCGACGACGTTGGCCGCGGTCCCGCCCTCGATGCGCCCTGCGTTGGCCGTGCTCTCGGGGTCGAGGCGCCCGATCTCGATCCGCTCGAACGCGGCAGCCGCGGCGGCGATCGCGTTGTGGCCGTCCTCGGGACGGATGCCGGCGTGGGCCGCGCGGCCATGGAAGTCGGCGATGACCGAGAAGTAGGTCGGCGAGGCGACAATCAGCTCGCCGACCGGAGATGCGTGGTCGAACACGAAGCCGAACTCCGAGCGCAGTGAACCGCGATCGAGCGCCAGGGCGCCGAGCAGGGTCAGCTCCTCGCAGGTCGTGAACACCAGCTCGAGGCCGACCGGCGCGCCGCCCGCCCCGATCAGGTGACGCACCGCCGCGAGCATCGTCGCTATCGCGGCCTTGTTGTCCGCGCCGAGGATTGCTTCGTTGCGGTTGGCGAAGAACTCGTCCTCGCGCACGACCTCAACCGGCGCGTCGAGCGGAACCGTGTCGAGATGCGCGCAGAGCATGATCGTGCGCGCGCCTTCGGGCCCGGGGATACGGGCGATCAGGTTGCCGCTGTTCGAGCCGGTCTGGGAAGCGCTCGCGTCCTCCTCGACCTCGATCCCCAGCGGCCCCAGCTCCGCCCGCACCGCGTCGGCGACGGCGCGTTCGCGCCGTGACTCGCTCTCGATCTCGCACAGCCGCACGAACAGCTCGAGCATCCGGGCCCGTTCGTGAGCGCTCGCGCGTGGCGCCTGCGCCGTCACGGCGCCAGTCATCAGTGCGCGGGAGTGCGCTCGCCCGAGGGGTCCGCGCCGCTCTGGGCGCTGACCGATGGCTCGGCTTCTGGCGCGCGTGAGCGGGCGCGCTCAAGCGCGGCGCCGACGAAGTCACGGAACAGCGGTTGCGGGCGCAGCGGGCGGGACTTGAACTCAGGATGGAACTGCGCCGCGATGAAGAACGGGTGGTCGGGCAGCTCGATCACCTCGACGAGACGGTCGTCCGGCGAGGTTCCGGAGAACACGAGCCCGGCTTGCTCCATGCGCTTGCGGAAGTGGTTGTTGACCTCGTAGCGGTGGCGGTGGCGCTCGTAGATGACCGCCTCGTCGTAGGCCTCGCGCGCGCGCGTCGACTCGTGCAGCTTCACCGGATCGGCGCCGAGCCGCATCGTGCCGCCCATGTCGCGCACTTCCTTCTGCTCGGGCAGGAGGTCGACGACCGGGAACGGCGTCTCGGGGTCGAACTCCGTCGAGTTGGCGCCGTCGAGGCCGACGACGTGGCGCGCGAACTCACTGACTGCTATCTGCATGCCGAGGCAGATGCCGAGGTAGGGCACCTCCCGCTCGCGCGCGAAGCGCGCCGCACGGATCTTGCCCTCGACCCCGCGCACGCCGAACCCGCCCGGGATCAGGATCCCGTCGCAGCCCTCGAGCTCGCGCTCGGTCTCCTGCTCGTCCAGGTGCTCGGCGTCGACGAAGGTGACCTCGACGCGGCCACCGTGATGGACGCCGCCGTGGTTGAGCGCCTCGATCACCGACAGATAGGCGTCCGCGAGCTGGGTGTACTTGCCGACGAGCCCGATCCTCACCGGCGTCGTCGCTGCGTCGTGGCGCTTGACGAGACCGTCCCAAGCGGTCAGGTCCGGCGCCGCCGCGTCCTCGATCGCGAAGTGGTCGAGGATCGCGTCGTCGACGCCCTCGGCGCGGAAGTAGAGCGGCACCTTGTAGATCGAGTCGACGTCACGCGCCGAGATAACGGCGTCGACCGGGAGGTTGACGAACAGCGCGATCTTCGAGCGGATGTCGCGGTCGAGCGCCTCCTCGGAGCGGCAGACGACCATGTCCGGCTGGATGCCGATCCGACGCAGCTCCTGGACGGAGTGCTGGGTGGGCTTGGTCTTCAGCTCGCCGGCGTGGCCGAGGAACGGAACGAGCGTCAGGTGGACGAACATGCAGCGCTCGCGTCCCTGGTCGACCTGGAACTGGCGCAGCGCCTCGAGGAACGGCAGCGACTCGATGTCGCCGACCGTGCCGCCGATCTCGGTGATGACGAAGTCGACGTCCTCGGACTCGGACACGAGCAGGATTCGCTTCTTGATCTCGTCGGTGATGTGCGGGATCACCTGCACGGTGCCGCCGAGATAGTCGCCGCGGCGCTCGCGGCGGATCACGGAGTTGTAGATCGCGCCGGTCGTGACGTTCGAGCCGCGGTTCGTGTTGGCGTCGGTGAAGCGCTCGTAGTGGCCGAGATCGAGGTCGGTCTCGGCGCCGTCCTCGGTGACGAAGACCTCGCCGTGCTGGAACGGGCTCATCGTGCCCGGGTCGACGTTGATGTAGGGATCGAACTTCTGGATCGTCACGCCGTAGCCGCGCGAGACCAGCAGGCGACCGAAGGAGGCGGCGGCGATCCCCTTGCCGAGTGCCGACACGACTCCCCCGGTGACGAAGATGAAGCGTGTCGAAGAGCGGGCGTCAGGCATGGATCAGGATCTGCCGAGCGAGTCTAGCTGGCGCAGCAGCGGAGCTTTCTCGACGAACGCCGAAATTGAGCGAAACTCGCCGTAGACCGTGATCGCCGACACGACGGCGAGCGCGACGAGCTGGCCGGTGGTGCCGAGGCTCAGCACGAGCCACAACCCGGCCACTGCGCCGATCGCGTTCGAGCCGGTGTCGCCGAGCATGCCGCGCTCGCGCAGGTCGAGCGGCGCCAGCACGAGGATCGGGCCGAGGAACAGCCCGAGCGCCTTCAGCGGCTGAACGTCCCACGTGCCGATCGTGAGCCCGGCGCCGAGCAGGACGAGCGCCTTGATCGAGCGGCCGGGGCGCAGGTCGAGCAGGTTGAAGAGGTTCGTCGTGAGGACGAGCAGGGCGACGGCGAGCAGGTACTCACCGGCGTCGAGGCCCGCGCCCGCTAGCACGAACAGCGCCAGCCCCAGCGAGCCGAGCGCCTTGACCGCGCCGGTCGAGAAGCCGCCCGCGAGCACAGCTCCCGCGTGTCCGCGCCAGCCGCGCGGGCCTTCATCCCCAGCGCCACCGCCCGCGAGGTCGTCGAGCAGACCGAGCGCGGCGACGCCGATCACGTAGAGGAAGAGCTCGGGCGCGTTGCCGGCAAAGACCGCCTCGTCGGCGAGCCCTTCGATCAGGCCGAGCGGCACGAGCGCGATCGCCGCCGCGGCCAGCAAGCCGACGCCGGCCGGGAACGGCACCTGGGCGCCGCGGTAGTTCTCGCGCACCAGGCCGCGCTGGCGCAGCCAGCGCACGGCCGCGGGCACGATCGGCAGGGCAACAACGAACGAGATCGCGAGCGGCAGCCAGAGCAAGCGTCGGCCCCGCTAGCGGGCCGGGTCCGGCAATGGGCGGTCGGCGCTGTCCTTTACCCCGAAGCTGCCCTTGCGCGTGCCGGCCAGGGCGAGCGCGAGCGCCGCGCGCCCGGCGCCCTGGTCGACGTTGTCGACGCTCGAGAGCCCCTCGTCCTCGTAGAACTCGACCTGGGACGGCTCGGTGTCGGTCTGCTCGACGCCGACGACGGTCACCCCGTCGCGGCGCAGGCCCTGGATCAGGCCGAGCTCGAAAGCGCTGGCGGCCTCACGCTCACGCTGCCGGCGGCGCTCGCCGTCGCGCTCGACGTCCTCCGGTGGCCGGCGGTAGAGCACGATCGCGTCCGCGCCCGAGTAATCGCCGCGGAAACGCCCGGGGAAGTCGTCCTGGAAGGCGCGCGCGAGGTCGCCGCCGGCCGCGAGCGAGCGCCCGACCTGACTGCCGTACTCGCGCGCGAGGCCAGGTTCGGCCACGGTCTCCCCCGCATCCTCGCCTCCAGCGCGCGCGAGCTCCGCGAGGTCCTCCGGCAGCCCGAGCGCGGAGGTCGAGTCGAGCTCTCCCCCGGCGCCCTCGACCGCGTCGCGCGTGCCGTCGCGGACCTTCGCCGGCAGGTCGCCGGTCGCCACGATCCCGACCCGTTTCGCGGCGAGCCGATCGTCGAGCAGGATCGGCACGGCGGCATCGATCAGGCGGTCGCGCTCGGCGGCCTCGGCGCGCGCCTCGCGCTCCTTCTCGCGCGCCTCGATCACGTCGCCACGCAGCGACTTGCGCACGCCCTTGTCGGCCTCGGACACGAGCGAGTCGCCGAGTGTGACTCCGAGCAGGATGCCGATGCCGAGCGCCAGAAAGACCGCGACGAGCGAGAGCGCGTGGTAACGAAAGTCGATCATCGAGAGGTCCCGTGCGGCGTCACTCGAGGCCGAGCAGCACTTCGAGCTTGAGCCAGAGCAGGTCGAGCAACGGTCCGAGCTTCGGCGACGCGGCGACGATCACGACGAAGGTCGCGAGTGCGGCGAGCGCCACGGTCAGAATCGGTCCGCGCCCGGCCGTCGGCCGGTAAAGGCGGCTCACGCCCTTGGCGTCCACCAGGATCTCGCCGACGCGCAGCCGGGTCAGGAAGGTCGAGCTCATCCCGCGGCGGTTCTTGTCGAGGAACTCGACCAGGTTGAAGTGCGAGCCGACCGTGACGATCAGCTCGGCGCCCTTCTCCGCCGCCATCAGCATCGCCACGTCCTCGCTCGTCGCCGGGGCGGGCACGACGTGGTAGTCGAGGCCCAGCTCGTCGAGGCGGTCGCGCCCGGGCGCGCGGCCGTCCGGATAGGCGTGCACGACGAGCTCGGCGCCGCAGCGGAGCGCTGCGTCCCCGGCGGAGTCCATGTCGCCAACGATCAGGTCCGGCTCGAAGCCCTCCTCGAGGATCGCCTCGGCGCCGCCGTCGACGGCGATCAGGACGGGCTTGCGGTCGCGGATGTAGGAGCGCAGGATGCGCAGGTCCTTGCGGTGGTCGACCCCGCGCACGACGATCAGCACCGGCCGGTCGCGGATCTCGGTCTCGAAATCGGGCAGCTCGATCCGCCCGGAGAGCAGGTCGCGCTCCTCACGGATGTGGTTGATCGTGTTCTCGGCGAAGCTCTCGAGCGCGTCGCCGACCTGCTTGCGGGCAGTCTCGTGATCGCGGCGGACGGTCTCGCGGTCCTGCACCACCCCCTCGCCGAGGAGCTCGTCGTCTCTCGTCACCCGTCCTCCACGCACGACGAGCTCGTCGCCGTCGTGGAGGCGATCGAAGAGCGGCGCCCCCGGCATGTCGACGAGGTGGATCCCGGCCGCGGTGATCAGCAGCGGGCCGGCGTTCGGATAGCTGCCCGACGAGGAGGGCGCGACGTTGATGACGCAGCGGACCCCGCTCGCCACCAGGTCCTCGGCCGAGACGCGGTCGATGTCGCGATGGTCGATGACCGCGACGTCGCCCGGGCGCAGACCCTTGACCAACCGCTTCGTGCGCTTGCCGAGCCGCGCGGGGCCGTTGAACGTCGGCTCGCCGCTACGCCCGTTCGCCGCGACCTGCGGGTCGGGCAGCTGCGCGCTACGGCGTTTGATGCGAAGGAGCGCCATGAGGGACTCGGAGGACCCGCCGAGTGTATCCCCGAGCGCGCGCCGCTATGCCGCCTCGAGCAGCTCTTCGGCGTGTCGGCGAGCGCCCGCGTCGGCCCCGTCGGCGCCGAGCATTCGACACAGCTCTTCGACCACCCGATCCCCTTCGAGCGCCTCAACCTCAGCGCTGGCGAGCCCGCCGGCGGCGTCCTTCTCGATCCGGAAATGGCTTTGCGCAAGCGAGGCGATTTGGGGCAGATGGGTGATGCAGAGGACCTGGCGCTCGTGGGCGAGCGCCCGCAGCCGCTCGCCGACCGCGCGGGCCGTCTGGCCGCCAACGCCGGCATCGACCTCGTCGAACACGATCGTCGGCGTCCTCTCCGCGCTGGCGACGCTCATCAGCGCGAGCATCACCCGCGAGAGCTCGCCGCCCGACGCGCTCTCACGCAACAACGCCGGCGGGACCCCTGGATTGGGCGCGATCAGGAACTCGACCCGCTCGCAGCCCGCCGGGCCCGGCTGCTCGCGTGGCTCGATGCGCACCTCGAACGACGCCTCTGCCAGAGCCAGCGCGCCCAGCTCCTCACGCACCCGCGCGGCGTAACGTGGGGCGGCGGCGGTGCGCGTGGCGGTGAGCGCGGCCGCTCGTCGCGCGTGGTCGGCCTCGGCCTCGGCGAGCGCCGCCTCGACGCGTTCGAGCTCCTCCTCGGCGCCCTCGAGGCGGTCGCGCTCGGAACGGCACCGCTCGGCGTGCTCGAGCACGCTCGCGACGCTGCCCCCGTGCTTGCGCTCGAGCCGGTCGTAGAGGTCGAGCCGCTGCTCGATCTCCTCGAGCCGTCCGGGCTCGCCGTCGAGCGCACCCTCGTAGCGGCGGAGCTCGCCGGCGAGATCGTCGGCCTCGATCCGCAACGCGCGCATGCGCTCCGCGAGTGGGTCGAGGCCGCCGTCCACACCCTCGACCTCGTTCAGCAGCGCCTCGCCCGCGGCCGCGAGACTGGTAAGACCCTCCGCCTCGGCCGCTTCGGGCGCCAGCGCCTCGGCCGCGCCGGCGGCTGCTGCACGCAGCGCCTCGAGGTGACGAGCGCGCTCGCGCTCGCAGCGGAGCTCGCGCTCGTCATCCTCGCTCGGGTCGAGCGACTCGATCTCGTCGAGCTCGAAGACGAGCAGGTCGAGGTCGCGCTCGCGCGCGGCGGCGCGCTC
>Ga0136632_10000535_pt1 | contig 11398 bp, 11 predicted proteins | sample AntDrymUQ6112106_2_FD_104670 | JGI IMG/M metagenome (GOLD analysis project Ga0136632, IMG submission 104670) | Polar desert sand microbial communities from Dry Valleys, Antarctica - metaG UQ611 (21.06) | ecosystem: Environmental > Terrestrial > Soil > Desert | place: Antarctica: Dry Valley...
CCGGCCGCGAAGCGCGCCGCGCCGCGGACGCCGGTGAGCACGGACGCGGCGCCGAGCTCGGCCTCGCGGACGAGGCCTGCCTCGAAGGGCATCCCGATTCCGTCGAGCGCGGCGCGGCGGTCTGAGAGCATCGTCTGCTGCGGAAAGCCGGCAAGCCCCTCGGCGAGCTCGAGCGCGCGCTCGAGATGGGTTCCCGCGCGAACGACCTCGTTGACGAGGCCCCACTCGCGGGCCTCGGCCGATTCGATCACGCGGCCGGTGAGGATCAGCTCGAGGGCGCGGCCGAGGCCGACGATGCGCGGCAGGCGCTGGGTGCCACCATCGATCAGCGGCACCCCGAAGCGCCGCTCGGTGAACCCGAGCCGCGCGTCCTCGGTCGCGATCCGCAGATCGCACCAGAGGGCGAGCTCGAGCCCGCCGGCGAGGCACCAGCCGGAGATCGCTGCGATCGTCGGCTTCGACGCCCGTAGCCGGGTGAACCCGAGAGGGCCGTCCGGGAGGCGCTCGAGCCAGGCCTCGACCGCCGCCTCGGGATCATCGGCGTCGCCGAGCTCCTGCGCCTGCGCCGCGATCGCCTTCAGATCGGCGCCGGCACAGAAGGCCTCCGGGCCCTCGCCGGCGAGCACCAGCGCCCGTGCCTCGTCGTCGGCTTCGAAGCGCTCGAACCCCTCGCGAAGCAGGCGCGCGGTCTCCTCGTCGACCGCGTTTCGGCGCTCTGGCCGCGTGATCCGCAAGAGGGCCGCGGCCCCGACCCGTTCGTAGGAGACCTTGGGGGTCAGGGTCTGCGCAGGCGCTCGAGGTCCGCGCGCGCCCGCTCCTTGCGGCTCTCGAGCCGGTCCTGGATCAGAGAGAGGACGACGACGAGCACCGCGAAGAAGACGAGCACCCCGAGCGAGAAGAAGGTGACCACCCGGTCGTCCGTGCGGCCCCAGAGGCCGACTCCGTCGGCGGCCATCGCGGCCGGCGCGAGCACGAGCACGGCGCAGACGGCAAGGCTGACGGTGAGCGCTGCGCGGCGGGCCCGGTGCACTTTGCGAACCCTAGCGATTGGCGCTGCGCGACAAGCGCCGGAACCGACCATCTAGCTTCCCGCCCGCATGTCGATCCTCGAGGCGATCCTGCTCGGGGTGGTCCAGGGGCTGACCGAGTTCCTGCCGATCTCCTCCTCGGGCCACCTGATCCTCGTCCCCTGGGCGCAGGACTACACCTTCCTGCGCGAGAACCCGGACTTCAACAAGACCTTCGACGTCGCGCTTCACATCGGCACCCTGATCGGGGTCGTCTTCTACTTCCGCCGCGAGCTCTGGGCGATGGTGCGGGGGTTCCTTCGCACGGTCGCGGCGCGCGCGATCGAGGACCCGGACGGGCGGCTCGCCTGGGTGGTGATCGTCGGCACGATCCCGGCGGTGATCGTCGGCGGGCTCGGCGAGGAGCTGATCGACGACACCCTCGGCGAGCCGTGGATGATCGCGATCCAGCTGATCGTTTTCGGCCTCCTGCTGGGGCTCGCCGACCGCCTCCCCCAGCGCCGGGACACGGACACCGTCAGCGTTCGCGACGGGCTCGTGATCGGGCTCGCGCAGGTGCTCTCGCTCGCACCCGGAACCTCGCGTTCGGGGATCACGATCACCGCCGCTCGCTTTCTCGGCCTGACCCGCGACGCCGCGGCTCGCGTGTCGTTCCTGCTGCTCGTCCCGGCGACCTTCGGGGCGATCGTCTTCAAGGGCTACGAGGCGGTCGTCGATGGGCTGCCGAGCGGGGTCGCGGGGCCGATCCTCGCCGGCATCCTCGCCTCCGCCGTCTCCGGCTACCTGGCGATCTTCGCGCTGCTGCGCTTTGTCCGCACCCATTCCTACGACGTCTTCGTTGTCTATCGGGTGATCGCCGGCATCGTGATCCTCGCAGTGATCGGAGCCGGGATCCGCGAGTCGACGTTCTGAGCCTCCGAGTCCAGAAACGACGCCGGCCCGCACATGGCGGGCCGGCGAACAAGGTTGCGTGCGGCCCGGGGCAGGGAGTGAGGCCGCACGCGCACGAGAGAGGATCTCGTGGACGGCAGTCTGCTCACACGAAATGTGCTCAGAGTGAATATCCCGATAAGCAGCCTGTGAAAGTTCTGTGAACGGATTTGTGCCGCTTCAGGTGCTGTCTCTACCATCCGAATCGGGGCAGATCGTGAGCGCTCAGTCCGCAACAGTTCGCCTAGCGGTGATCGACGACGACAGCGGGTTCCTGCGGGTGCTCGCGCGCCGCTTCGACGCCGCGGGCTGGGAGTACCGAGTGCACCCGTCGAGCGTCCCCGTCGAGGAGCTCGTCGCGATGAAGCTGAACGCCCTGCTCGTCGACCTCGCCGTGGTCGGCCCGCACGCCTGGGAGTTCCTCGAGCGGGTTTGCTCGATGCTCCCCGACCTCGGCGTCGTGGTTTGTACCCAGGGCTCGACCGTCGCCCAGCGTGTCCGCGGGCTGCGCCTCGGTGCCGACGACTGGGTCGCCAAGCCCTCGCACCCCGAGGAGGTGATGGCGCGGATCGAGTCCGTCGTCCGCCGCCGCCGCCGCGGCCAGCCGAAGCCAGAGGCAGGCCCCCTCATCGCCGGCGAGATCGAGATCCGCACCGACCAGTTCCAGGCCTTCGTCTGCGGGCGCAGCCTCAACCTCACCCGTCGGGAGTTCGAGCTGCTGCAGGTGCTCGCCGAGGCCAACGGCAGGGTGATCGAGCGCGAGGACATCTACCAGCGGGTTTGGGGCTACGCGATGGCCCACGGCGATCGCTCCGTCGACGTCTTCGTCCGCAAGCTCCGCTCGAAGCTCCAGGGCCACTCCCCGCACTGGCATTACATCCACACCCACTTCGGCGTCGGCTATCGCTTCGATCCGAAATCCGAGAGCGCCTCCGATTCCGAGATCTCCGATTCCCGCCGGGCGGAGATCCCCGAGCCGAGCGAGGCCGAACAGCTCTCGAGCTGACCCGATACGGGTCGCAAGCGTCGCGGTCGCAGGCGCGGACCCTGCTCATTTCACACCTTGTTCACATCGCCGCCGCTCGCGGCCAACAAGCTGCGGACGGATATGCAACGAACGAGAAGGAGATTCTTGACTGTGACCTTGAAGAAGTGGGTGCTCGCCGCGGGCGCCAGCACGATGCTCGCGCTCGGCGTGACCGCGTGCGGCGACGACGAGGACAGCTCGTCCGGCGGAGACCTCTCCGGGACGATCTCGATCGACGGCTCGAGCACCGTGCAGCCGTTCGCTGAGGCGGCCGGAGAGCTGTTCAAGGAGGAGAACTCCGGCGTCGACGTGACGGTCGGCGCGGCCGGCACCTCCGGCGGCTTCGAGAAGTTCTGCGCCGGCGAGACCGACATCTCCGACGCCTCGCGGCCGATCGAGCCAGAGGAGGAGAAGCTCTGCTCCGAGGAGGGGGTCGAGTACACCGAGGTCCAGGTGGCCAACGACGGAATCTCCATCGCTACCAACCCTGAGCTCGAGATCGGCTGTCTCAGCGTCGACCAGCTCGCCGAGTTGTGGGAGCCGAACTCGAAGATCACCAACTACAGCCAGCTCGGCGAGGATGCCGAGACCGGCGAGCCGCTACCGGACGTCGACGTCAGCCTCTACGGGCCCGGCACCGACTCTGGGACCTTCGACTACTTCACCGATGCGATCGTCGGTGAGGAGGGTGCCTCCCGCGACGACTATCAACCCTCCGAGGACGACAACGTGCTCGTTCAGGGGGTCTCGGGCGACTCGGGCGGGCTCGCGTACTTCGGGTTCTCCTATTACGAGCAGAACCAGGAATCGCTCAACCTGGTCGCCGTCGACGGCGGTGACGGCTGTATCGACCCGAGCTCCGAGACAATCGCCGACGGTTCCTACGCGCCGCTGTCGCGCCCCCTGTTCATGTATCCCGCCAATGAGGCGCTCTCGCGCCCCGAGGTCGAGGGGTTCATGAACTTCGTGGTCGACAGCTACAGCGAGATCGCCGAGGCGGCGCTGATCGTCCCGATGGACGAGACGCAGGCCGACGAGGCGCGCTCGGCGCTAGACGGAGCGCTGGGCGGCTAGCCCGCTGAGGGCGGCCGACCAATCGAGTAGACGGGGTGGAAGCCAGCGGGCAGGTGGCAGGCGCGACGCCGGGGGTCAGGCCCCTCGGTGTCGCGCGCCGCCGCTGGGGTGAGGAGGCGATCCGCGGCGCGCTCTTCCTCGCTGCGGCGGTCTCGATCCTGACCACGGTCGGGATCGTCTTCGCGCTGGTCGAGGAATCCATCCCGTTCTTCCAGGACATCGGCACCCGGTTCTTCACCGACGACAAGTGGTCGCCGCTGTTCGCCGATCCGCAGTTCGGGATCTGGCAGCTCCTCAATGGGACCTTCCTGATCACCGGGATCGCGATCGTGGTCGCGATCCCGCTCGGCCTCGGCTCGGCGGTCTATCTCTCCGAGTACGCCACCCCGCGCGTGCGAAGGACTGTGAAGCCGATCCTCGAGGTGCTGGTCGGCGTGCCGACGGTCGTCTTCGGTTACTTCGCGCTCACCTTCGTCACCCCGCTGCTGGTCCAGGACCTGCTCAACGTGCAGGTCACCTTCAACGCCCTCGCGGCCGGCCTGGTGATGGGGATCATGATCGTGCCGACGATCGCCTCGATCTCCGAGGACGCGATGCGGGCCGTCCCGGGCGGCTTGCGCGAGGGTGCCTTCGGGCTCGGGGCGACCAGGCGCCAGGTCGCGACCAAGGTCGTCTTCCCCGCCGCGATCTCGGGGGTTGTCGCTTCGATCGTGCTCGGGATCTCGCGCGGTATCGGCGAGACGATGATCGTTCTGGTCGCCGCGGGCCTGCAGCCGAACTTCGGCGCCAACCCGACTGAGGGCTATGCCACGATCACCACCTTCATGGGCGCGACCGCGAAGGGCGACGCCCCATCGGGGACGACCGCGTATGAGTCGATCTTCGCCTGCGGGTTGACCCTGTTCGTGCTCACCCTGCTGATGAACATGGTCGCGATCCGCTTCGTGCGCAAGTACCGGGAGGTGTACGAGTAATGGCCGCGCCCCCTGCCGAGGCGGTCGCCGGATCGGTCCGCACCTCGTTCGAGTCGGGGCGCAGCTCGCGCGGGCTCGAGATCGGCTTCAAGGCGCTGCTGATCGCCTGCCTGTCGATCGGCTTGATCACGCTGGCGGTGCTGCTGGTCGACATCTTCGTCGACGGCGCCGGCAGCCTCAGCCTGAGCTTCCTCACCGAGGCCCCCTCGCGGATCATCCCGGAGAGCTCGGGGATCGGTCCTGCGCTCGCCGGGACGCTGTGGCTGATGGGGGTCTGCGCGCTGTTCATCATTCCCGTCGGGGTGGCGAGCGCCGTCTACCTCGAGGAGTACGCGAACCGCGAGAAGTGGTTCAACCGCTTCATCGAGCTCAACATCCAGAACCTCGCCGCGGTCCCCTCGATCGTCTACGGCGTGCTCGGCCTCGCCTTCCTGGTCCGCGGCCCGTTCGGGATGGGCAACATCCTGATCGCCGGAGGCCTGACGCTCGCGCTGCTGGTGCTGCCGGTGGTGATCGTCGCCGGGCGCGAGGCGATCCGCGCGGTGCCGCCGTCGATCCGCGAGGGCTCGATGGCGCTCGGGGCGACCGAGTGGCAGACGATCTGGAAGCAGACGCTGCCCGCGGCGCTGCCCGGGATCGCGACCGGGACGATCCTCGCGCTCTCGCGGGCGATCGGCGAGACGGCGCCCCTGATCGTCGTCGGTGCGGCGCTGTTTGCGACTGCGTCCCCGTCGAGTCCCTTCGACGATGTGACCGCCCTACCGATCCAGATCTTCGGGTGGGTCTCCGACCAGCGCCCGGAGTACGGGACGCTCGCCGCCGCGGGGATCATCGTCCTGATGGTGATCCTGCTGGCGATGAACGCGGTCGCGATCTGGCTACGAAACAAATACGAGAAGAAGTGGTAGGTGGCTAAGGTGGAGCGATCCGTGACCGAACCTGAGCAGACTTCGAGCGAGAGCGGGCGAACGGCTCCGGGCATCAACCTGTCCGGGACGATCCAGGAGACCCAAGGCACGGGGAAGGTGAAGACCTACTCGACCCGCGAAGCGGTCTTCAAGCTCGAGAACGTCACGGCCTCCTACGCCGGCAAGCCCGCGGTCTCGGACGTGACGATGGACGTCTACACGCACGCGATCACGGCGCTGATCGGACCGTCGGGCTGCGGCAAGTCGACCTTGATCCGCTGCCTGAACCGGATGAACGACCTGATCCCGACGGCGAGCGTCGACGGCCGCGTCCTCTATCACGGGGAGGACGTCTACGGCCCGCAGGTCGACCCGGTCGAGGTCCGCAAGCGGATCGGCATGGTCTTTCAGAAGCCGAACCCCTTCCCGAAGTCGATCTACGACAACATCGCCTTCGGCCCGCGGGTGCTCGGCATGGACGGGAACATGGACGAGATCGTCGAGACGGCGCTCCGCGACGCGGCGCTCTGGGATGAGGTCAAGGACCGGCTCGAGACGAACGCCTTTGGGATGTCGGGCGGTCAGCAGCAACGCCTCTGCATCGCGCGCGCACTTGCGGTCGAGCCTGACGTGATCCTGATGGACGAGCCCTGCTCGGCACTCGACCCGATCTCGACCGGAAAGATCGAGGACCTGATGCTGGAGCTCAAGCAGCGCTACTCGATCGTCATCGTCACCCACAACATGCAGCAGGCAGCGCGGGTCTCGGACATGACCGCGTTCCTGATCGTCAAGCTCGACGCCGAGGAGAAGCACCGCCAGGGCAAGCTCGTGGAGTACGACGTGACCGAGAAGATCTTCACCAATCCCGCCGACCGGCGCACGGAGGACTACGTCAGCGGAAAGGTCGGCTAGGGAGCCTCGATGCCCGACCACGTCCGCGGCCAATACCAGGAGGACCTCGCGACGCTCGAGCGCCGCGCGCTCGAAGGGCTCGACCTCGTGCTCGTTCAGCTCGACAAGGCGACCGAGGCGGTCGAGCAGCAGGACACCGAGCTCGCCGAGCTCGTTATCGCGAGCGACGACGTCGTTGACGGTCGCTACCTGGAGGTCCACCAGTCGATCCTCACCCTGCTCGCAACCCAGGCGCCGGTGGCGACCGACCTGCGCCTGATCTCGGCCCTGCTTCACCTGATGAAGTGCATCGAGCGGATGGGCGATCAGTGCGTAAACGTCGCCAAGCTGATCCCGATCGCTGGACACGAGCCGCCCGCCGACGAGCGGATCCTGCGCGACATCGGGACGATGTGCCGGCAGGTGCGCACCCAGATCATTCAGGCGAAGCGGGCCTTCGAAAGCCGCGACGTCGAGATGGCGCGCGACCTCGTCCGCCGCGACGACGTTGTCGACAACCTGAACAAGCAGATCTTCCGGATCGCGCTCGAGGTCGGCGACGATGCCGACCGCCGGGAGTGGGCGATGACGATGATCCTCGTCGCCCGCGCGATCGAGCGGATCGGCGACAACACGGTCGACATCGGCGAGCAGGTCGCCTTCATCGTCACCGGCCTGTTTCGCGAGTTCCAGGACGCCTCGCACCCCGGCGAGCCGGTCTCGAGCGGCCAGCCCTAGCTGAGCCGGCGCCGCCGCCGGCTCTCATCCGACTCTCATCTGCGGACGGGAGGCTTCAGGCGATGAGGATCCTGATCGTCGAGGACGAGGCGAAGATGGCGAGCCTGCTGCAGCGCGGCCTGCGCGAGGACGGCGCCGCGGTTGACGTCGCCGAGCGCGGCGAGGACGCGCTGTGGATGGCCGGCTCGACCCCCTACGACGCGATCGTGCTCGACGTGATGCTGCCCGGGATGGACGGCTTCGAGACCTGCCGGCGGCTGCGCGCCGACGAGGTCTGGTCGCCGGTCCTGATGCTGACGGCTCGCGATGCCGTCGCCGACCGCGTCGCCGGCCTCGACTGCGGCGCCGACGATTACCTGACCAAGCCCTTCTCCTTCGCCGAGCTGCTGGCGCGCCTGCGCGCCCTCGCCCGCCGCGGCGCCGTCGAGCGCCCGGCGGTGCTCGAGGTCGGCGATCTGCGCCTCGATCCGGCGGCCCGCAAGGTCTGGCGCGATGACGTTGAGATCTCGCTCTCGGCGAAGGAGTTCTCGCTGCTCGAGGCGTTCATGCGCCGCCCTGGCGAAGTGCTCTCCCGCCTTCAGCTTCTGGAGCACGCCTGGGACTACGAGTACGAGAACCGCTCGAACGTGATCGACGTCTACGTTCGCTACCTGCGCGAGAAGATCGACCGGCCGTTCGGCACCGCGAGCATCGAGACCGTGCGCGGATCCGGCTACCGGTTGCGGGACGAGGACGGCGAAGGATCCTGAGCCGGCTCCCGATCCGCACCCGGCTGACCCTGGCTTTCAGCGCCGGTCTGGCGTTGGTGCTCGCGCTCGCAGCCCTGTTCGTCTACCTGCGCACCCAGAGCCAGCTCACCGAGACGATCGACGACGGGCTGGAGGTCCGAGGCGGCGAGTTGACCGCGCTGGTGGCGCCGGAGGAAGATCGCTCCGAGCGGCTCTCCGCGGCGCTCACCGGGGGCGAGGACAGCTACGCGCAGGTCCTCCGGCCCGACGGTTCGTTGGTCGCCTCGAGCCTCGCCACGGGCGAGCCCGCGGTGGGCGAGGCGGCGCTGCGCGCCGGTGCCCGCGCGCCCGTCTACCTGGACGTCGGGGCGCTCGAGAGCATCGACGGCGACTCCCGCGCCCTCGTCGCGCCCGTCGACTCGGCGAGGGGGCAGCTCGTGCTCGTCGTCGGCGCATCGACGGAGGGTCGTGACGAGGCTCTCACCCAGATCGCTACAGCCTTCGCGATCGGCGCCCCTCTGGCATTGGCGCTTGCAGGGGCGCTCGGTTACCTGCTCGCGGCGCGGGCGTTGCGCCCCGTGGAGACGATGCGTGGGCGCGCGGAGGAGATCAATCTCAAGCGAAGCGGGGAGCGCCTGCCCTTGCCGGAGGCCGAGGACGAGCTTCGCCGTCTCGGGGAGACGCTGAACGCGATGCTCGGCAGGCTCGAGGCCTCGCTCGAGCGCGAGCGCGTCTTCGTCGCCGACGCCAGCCACGAGCTCCGGACCCCGCTCGCGATCCTGCGCGCCGAGCTCGAGCTCGCCGCCCGCCCGGGCCGCTCCCGCGAGGAGCTCGCCGCCGCCGTCGCATCCGCCGTTGAGGAGGTCGACCGCCTCTCGCGGCTCGCGGAGGACCTGCTGGTGATCGCGCGAGCCGACCAGGGCAGGTTGCCGATCGTGCGCGAGCCGGTCGAGGCGCGCGAGCTGCTCGAGCGGGTGCGACGCCGGTTCGAGCGCAGCGCGACCGAGGTGGGGCGGGGGGTCACGGTCGACGCGCCGGAAGGCCTGCGTGCGGAGCTCGACGTGCTGCGCGTCGAGCAGGCGCTCGGCAACCTGATCGACAACGCGCTGCGCCATGGCGAGGGCGCGGTGCGCATCTCGGCCCGTGGAACGGACGGCCTGCTCGCGATCGAGGTCACCGACGAGGGGAACGGCTTCCCCGTCGGCTTCGAGGAACAGGCCTTCGAGCGCTTCTCTCGCCCGGACTCCGGGCGCACCGGTCTTGGGGCCGGACTCGGCCTTGCGATCGTCCGCGCGATCGCCGAGGCGCACGGCGGCACGGCACGGGTGGCCGACTCGGCCGCCGGAGCGGCGGTTCGGCTCGAGCTGCCGCTGCATTCCGCCCCGGCCTGATCGCTTGCACTCTCTCATCGGGCTCTCATCCGAGCCGCGGTAGACCTGATGCGTGGATTCGATTCAAGGAGGCAACATGTTGAGGACGACAGCGGCAGGCGCGGCGGCGGCGCTCGCGCTCGGCGCGTGCGGCGAGCAGGAGGGTGACGCGGCGGAGCCGGCGTCGAGCACGGCGCTCCCGCAGGGGAGCGAGCCGGTCGAGCTCGATCCGGCCGAGTTCACGACCGAGATCGACAATCCGTACTGGCCGATGAGGCCGGGCAGCCGCTGGGTCTACGAGGAGACCGACGAAGGCTCGACGCAGAAGGTCGTGGTCACTGTCACCGACCGCACGAAGATGATCGCCAACGGCGTCGAGGCGCGGGTCGTGCACGACGTCGTCAGCGAGAACGGTGAACCGGTCGAGATCACCGATGACTGGTACGCCCAGGATGCGCAGGGGACGATCTGGTATCTGGGCGAGAAGACCGCCGAGTACGAGAACGGCAAGGTGACGACGAGGGCGGGCTCCTTCGAGGCCGGTGTCGACGGCGCAGAGGCCGGGGTGATCATGCCCGCTGAGCCCGAGGACGGCATGGCCTACCGTCAGGAGTACCTCGCGGGCGAGGCCGAGGACGAGGCCGAGGTGCTGAGCACCGAGGAGCAGGTCGAGGTTGCGACCGGTCGCTACACCGAGGCGCTGATGACCAAGGACCTCGTCCCGCTCGAGCCGAAGGTCAACGAGTACAAGTTCTACGCCCGCGGGATCGGACCGGTGCTGACCCTGAAGACCTCTGGTGGAACCGGCCGCGAGGAGCTGGTCGCCTTCGAGCGCTGATGGCGAGCGCGGCTGTGCCGGCCGGAGCCGGGCTGGCGCATCCGTGCCTTCTGACATCCTTGAACGGATGCTCTGCGCAGCCGTCGACATCGGGTCGAACACCACGCGCGTGCTCGTCGCCGAGCCCCAGGACGGGTTGCTGCGCAAGGTGATGGAGCAGCGGGCCTACACCCGGATCGACAAGGCCTCGAAGCGCAAGGGCAAGATCGTTCCGGAGAAGATCGGCGAGCTCGCTGACGTCGTCGACACCCAGGTGCGCGTCGCCCAAGAGCTCGGAGCGGAGGCGATTCGGGTCGTCGCCACCGCCGCGATCCGGGACGCGAAGAACACCCGCGAGGTCGCCGAGGAGATCAGCCGCGTCTGCGGGCTGGCCGTCGACGTCTTGAGCGAGGAAGAGGAGGGGCGACTCGCCTTCCTCGGCGCGACGAAGATGCTCGGGCACCCCGTCGATGGCGAGCTCGCCGTCGTCGACGTCGGCGGTGGCTCCTCGGAGATCATCTTCGGCACCCTCAGCGAAGGGGTGAGGAAGGTGCGCTCGTTCAAGCTCGGCTCGGGCACGCTCGCCGACGAGTTCCTCACCAACGACCCGCCGTCGACATCGGAGATCCGTGGCCTGCGCGACGCGATCGCCGATTCCTTCGAGGGCGTCGAGCTCGAGCAGCCCGCCCAGGCCGTGGCGGTCGGCGGCAGCGCAACCTCGCTGCGCACCCTGGTCGGCGCCGTGCTCGAGTACGAGACACTCGAGCGCGCCGTGCGCGTGCTGGCGGGCGATCCGATCATCGACGTGGCGCGGCGCTTCGAGCTCGACCCTCGCCGGGTGCGGATCCTGCCCGCCGGCGTGCTCGTCCTCGAAAAGCTCTCAGAGCTCCTCTGTCAGCCGCTTCAAATC
>Ga0136632_10000539_pt1 | contig 11369 bp, 12 predicted proteins | sample AntDrymUQ6112106_2_FD_104670 | JGI IMG/M metagenome (GOLD analysis project Ga0136632, IMG submission 104670) | Polar desert sand microbial communities from Dry Valleys, Antarctica - metaG UQ611 (21.06) | ecosystem: Environmental > Terrestrial > Soil > Desert | place: Antarctica: Dry Valley...
CCCTGGCCGCCCGCGCGGACGGCGTCACGGTTGTCCTGCACTGCTTCTCCGCGCCTCCACGTCGCGTGCCCGAGGCGGGGGAGCGGGTCTGGTACTGCTCGTTCGCCGGGAATGCCACCTACCCCCGGGCCCGGGAGCTGCGCGAGGCGGCCGCGCTCGTTCCCGAAGACCGCATTTTGGTCGAGACCGACTCGCCCTTCCTCGCGCCCCAGCCTGTCCGAGGCAAGCCGAACCAGCCGGCGAACGTCGTCGCGACGGCCGAGCGGATCGCCGACGTGCGAGGGGTCTCCTACGAGGAGTTGGAGAGGCAGGTCGAGGCGAATGCCGCCCGCGTCTTCGGCTGGTGAGCCCAAGAGCCACCGTAGACTTCCACCCGTGGTCAAGGGCAAGCCGCGAGCGAGCCCCAGGCAGCGGCGCCTGGGCCAGAACTTCCTTGCGGACACGAACCTCCTCGACGCGATCGTCCGCGATGCCGCACTCGAGCCGGGCGACACTGTCCTGGAAGTCGGCGGCGGCGGCGGCGCTCTGACTGAACGGCTGGCCGCGGTGGCCGGGCACGTCCACGTGATCGAGCTGGACGAGCGGCTTCTCGACGTGCTCGGCCCGTTGGCGGCCGAGGCGGGAAACGTCGAGCTCACCTGGGGCGATGCGATGAAGGTGGACCTGGCGACGCTCGACCCGGCGCCGACGAGGATGGTCGCGAACCTCCCCTACTCGGTCACGGCCCCTCTCCTGCTGCGGACGATCGCCGATCTGCCTTCGCTGCGGTCGTGGTTCGTGATGGTGCAACGCGAGATCGCCGAGCGCCTGCGCGCCGCGCCGGGGACGCGGGAATACGGATCGCCGAGCGTGGTCGTCCAGATGGCATGCGAGGTGAGGCTCGTCCGCACTGTCGACCCCGCCGTGTTCACGCCGCGGCCCAGGGTCGAGTCCGCGCTGCTCAGCATGGAGCGGTCGGGCCCGGGTGCCGCGCCCGAACTGGTGGCGCTGGTGCGCCAGGCGTTCGCGCACCGCCGCAAGTCGTTGGCGCGCTCGCTCGAGCTCGCGCAGCCCGGCCGCATCGAGGCGGTGCGGGCCGCACTGGAGTCGATCGGCCAGTCCGCCGGGGCCCGGGCCCAGGAGCTCTCGCCCCGGCAGTTCGAGCAGCTGGACGAGGCCTTGCGGTGAGCGGCGTCATCCTTCGCGCTCCCGCCAAGCTCAACCTCTGCCTGTTCGTTGGACCGACCCGCGAGGACGGCCTGCACGAGATCGGTTCGATCTTCGAGCCGCTCGAGCTGGCCGACGAGCTCACGGTCACCGAGTGGGATGGTCCGGGCGACGAGGTCGTCTGTCCCGAGATCGCCGGCCCGAACCTGGTCGAGAGGGGACTCGCGTTCCTGCGCGAGCAGGGATGGGAGTCGCCCCCGATCCGCGTGGAGATCACGAAGCGTGTGCCGATCGCGGCCGGGCTGGGCGGGGGCAGCGCCGACGCCGCGGCCGTGCTGCGCCTGGCCCGCGGTGACCTCGACGGGCTGCGCGCCCTCGCGGCCTCGGTCGGCGCGGACGTGCCCTCTCAGATCCAGCCGCGACCCTGCCTCGTGTCGGGTGCGGGAGAGGTCGTCGAGCCGATCCCCCGGCCGGCCGCGCACGGCGTGGTGCTGATCCCGCAGACCGCCGGCCTGACGACACCCGATGTCTACGCCGCAGCCGACCGCCTCGGCGAGAACCGCGGTGAGGCCGAGCTCGAGGTGATCAGGCGCAAGCTCCGCGACGCCGTCGAGCGGGGCGCCTCGCCGCTGGACTACCCCGAGCACCTGGTCAACGACCTTCAGCCCGCCGCGATCTCGCTGCGGCCCGAGATCGAGAAGCCGCTCGAGGCGTTGCGAGCGGCGGGCGCCGCCCACGCGATGGTGACGGGATCGGGCCCGACGGCCTTCGGCCTCTTCGAGGACCTGGCCGGAGCGCAGGCGGCGGCCACCGAGTTGGCAGAGCAGTTTTCCTCCGCGATCGCCACGGGGCCCCTGGCACCCGAGGCCGAGGTGGGGCCGGTGGAGGCCTCGCGATGAAGAAGCTTCCCATCAGCGGCCACACCCTGCGGCTCTTGCTCGGTGCCCTCGCCGTGGTCCTCTTCTTCACGTTCCGCGACCAGCTGCCCGAGTTCGACATCGAGAAGATCATCGAAGACCTCTCCGAGGGGCTCGGGGCGTGGACCTACGGCCTGGTCGCGATCCTCGCGTTCCTCGAGACCGGTGCGTTCGTGGGGCTCGTGGCTCCGGGGGAGTTCACAGTGCTCCTCGGCGGCGCCGTCGCGGGCCAGGGCGACATCTCGCTGCCGCTGATCCTCGGGATCACCTGGCTCGCGGCGTTCCTGGGCGACACGGTCAGCTTCATGCTCGGGGCCAAGCTGGGGCGCGACTTTCTCGTCAAACACGGGGCGAAGGTGCGGATTTCGAGGGACCGGTTGAAGCAGGTCGAGGACTACTTCGCCAAGCACGGCGGCAAGACGATCATCATCGGCCGCTTCATCGGCCTGGTGCGCGCCCTCGCACCCTTCATCGCGGGCACCAGCAAGATGCCCTACAGCAACTTCGCGCCCTACAGCATCATCGGCACCGGGCTCTGGGCGACCACCTTCATCCTGATCGGTTACTTCGCCTCGCAGAGCCTCGACAGGGTCGCGAGCATCGTCGGGAAGGGGCTCATCTACTTCGGCTTCTTCGTCGGGTTCGTGGTCGCGATCGTGCTGGCGATTCGCTACCTGCGAGAGCAGCGCAACCGGGACCACGTCGTGGCCGAGATGGAGAAGCGGCGGGCGCTGCGCCCCCTCCTCGCCACCGGGCGCCGGGTGAAGCCCCAGGCCATCTTCCTCTACCGCAGGATCACCCCCGGCGGACTGGGGCTCGAGCTGACCACCCTGATGGCGATCGCCTCGGTCGGCCTGTTCGTCCTCTTCGCGTACTGGTCGATCGTCGCGGGCGACCCCGCCTCGACCGGAGGGGACCGCACCGCGTTCGACTTCTCGAACGATCTGCGCGCCGGTTGGCTCGACGACCTCGCCGAGGTCGTCACGTTCTTCGGTTCGGGGGTCTTCGTCGTCTCGCTCGCGGCGCTCCTGGGCGTCTGGCTGGCGGTCAGGAGCCGCTGGACGGAGCTCGGGATCCTCGTCGCCGGCCTGATCGCGACGATCGCCTCGGTCGACCTGATCAAGGACGCGACCGACCGCCCGCGGCCGCCCGGGGGCCTGGTCGAGACGAACGGGTCGTCGTTCCCGAGCGCCCACGCCGCCTACTCGACGATCTACACCTGGCTGGCTGTGACGATCGCCTTCCGAACCGACCCCGACATCACGCGGCGGACTCTCCTGATCACCGCCGGGATCGCCGCCACGGCCCTGATCGGGCTCACGAGGGTCTACCTGAACGTGCACTGGATGAGCGACGTGTCGGCCGGGTGGGGGCTGGGTGCCGCATCGTTCGCCCTGGTCGGTGCCGCAGCGCTCGTCTTCGTCCACTTGCGAAAGAATCCGAGGAGCGATGATCGAGGCCCTGACAGCGGCCGCGGCGCCCCTGCTGGCGCTCGGGACTGAGTACTACCTCTTCGGGTCCGCCGGGCTGATCTCCCTGGTCGCGTTCGTGGGCCTGATCCTGGTGCCCGCGCTGAGCGCGTACGGGCGCAATTGGGAGAAGGTCGCGGCGGGCTTTCTGTCGCTCTTCGTGCTCGCCGCGCTGATCCTGGCGGGGGTGATGGTCGGCGCGCTGGTCTTCTACTACTGGAACGACATCCAGGAAATCCTCGGCAACTAGCGGCCACCAGCCCGTTCTCCTTCGGAGCGGCGCCGAAGGCGCCGCGATTGGTGTCGACGGGCGCTTGTGGCCGCGATCTGATGGCGAAGCCGTCAATACCTAGACTTTCTCGATGAACGCGTCGCACAAGGAGCGCGCCACGAGCCCCGACGACACATTCGACGAGCTCTCGGCCGCGATCGAATCCGGTGCCGGCCTGCCGGCCGTCGCCCGCGCCGCGGGCAAGGTGCTCGACGCCAGCGTCGCCCTGATCGACCGCTCCAGTGCGGTGCTCGCCGTCGCGGCCGCCTCGCCCGACGAGGAGAGCAAGCTGCTCTCCGCCGAGGAGAAGACGCGCACCCTCGAGCTTCGGGTCGCTGATAACCCGGTTGGCGAGTTGCGCTGGCGCCCCCGCGGCGACGAAGACCCCGGCCCCGCGCTGCTGCGGATGGTGACCACCCTTCTCGGCCTGGAGCTCGAGCGCTCTCGCTCGCCCGAGTGGGCGAGCGAGGAGGCGGCGGGCGACTTCGTTCGGTCGCTCTTGGCGCGGAAGGTGACCGACCGCGCCGACATCGCCGCCCGGGCCGGCGAGCTCGGAGCGAACCTCTCCGATGGCGGCGGCGTCCTGATCGGCAGGACCGTCCCCCGTTCGGCGCAGGACGGGGACTGGCGCGCCCGGGTGATGGCGCTTGCCCTGCGCTCGGTCCGCGCGATCAGCACCGGAGCCCTGGCGGCCGAGGGTGAGCACGCGGGCGAGGGAGCGGAGGTCATCGCACTCGTCCCGACCGATGACGCCGCCCGCCTGCAGCGCGCAGCCGAGTCCCTGGCGAACGAGCTGGAGCAGGGGCTGCCCGGGTTCTCCGTGACCGTCTCGCAGAGCCGCCATGCCGGCGACCCGGTCGACTTCTACCGAGCGGGGCAGGAGGCCCGGCTCGCCGCGAACGTCGGCGAGGCCGAGGGCGCCCGCCTGCTGGCCTTCGAGGACACGGGCGCCTACCGCCTGCTGCTGCCGGCGATGAGCGAGGACCCGGCCGAGCTCGAGCGCTTCTACGCCGAGACGGTCGAGCCGCTCGTTTCATACGACGAGCAGTACGAGACCGACCTCGTACACACCGTCGAGACATACCTCGACCACGACGGAAACGTCGCGGCTACCGCCCAGACCCTCTTCACCCACCGGCACACCGTCCGGTACCGCCTGGAGCGGGCCAAGGAGCTCTGCGGCCACGACGTCACCTCGACGGAGGGGCGCGAGAAGCTCGGGCTCGGCCTGAAGGCGATGCGCGTGCTCGGGATCGCGGCACCGAAGGGCCCCGCCGGCGAGCCGGGATCCAACGCCGGCCGGGTCGCGGGCCGCCGCAAGGCCGCCGACCCGGAGTAACGGCGCATCGCGTAGTTCCGGGAGGAGGATTCGAACCCCCGCTTCGTGGACCAAAACCACGCGTGCTACCGACTACACCATCCCGGATCGATACGGAGTCTAATTTCGTGCGGCCGTTTCGCTGAGTTCAGCGGACCGGGGAGCATTACTACGGCTATAGCCATGGGAATGCTCCACGATCGTGTTGCGCCACAATGGGGGCAGTGCAAGTCGCCTACCTCCTCTACGACCGCTTCACCGCCCTCGACATCACCGGGCCGCACGAGGTGCTGAACAGCGTGCCCGCGACCGAGTCGATCTTCGTCGCCGAGAAGGCCGGGCCGATTCGCAACGAGTCGGACACGCTCTCGCTGGTCGCCGACGCGTCGCTTGACGAGGTCCCGAGCCCCGACATCCTCGTCGTCCCCGGCGGGTACGGGACGCGGGCGCTGCTCGATCACGAGCCCCTCCTCGACTGGATCCGGAGCGCCCACGAGACCACGACCTGGACGACCTCGGTCTGCACCGGCTCGCTGCTGCTCGCGGCCGCCGGCCTCCTCGACGGCGTCCCGGCCACGACCCACTGGCTCGCCCGTGATCTGCTCGGCGAGCTGGGCGCGGAGCCCGTCCCCGACCGGGTCGCGCACCAGGGCAAGATCGTCACCGCAGCCGGTGTCTCGTCGGGGATCGACATGGCGCTCTTTCTCGTGACCGAGATATGGGGCCCCGAGGTCGCCCAGGCCGTCCAGCTCGGCATCGAGTACGACCCCGAGCCGCCGCACGACGCCGGATCGCCCGAGAAGGCGCCGAAGGAGATCGTCGAGCTGGTGACTGCAGCTTTCGAGTCGCAGGAGTCGTCCCCTTAGCTCTACGCTTCCGGGGTGAGCGCCCCCACCGCCCTGATCATGGCCGCGGGCCAGGGCACCCGGATGAAGTCCGAGGTGCCCAAGGTCTTGCACGAGGTCTGCGGAAGGCCGATGGTCGCCTGGCCGATCCTCGCCGCCCGCGAGGCCGGCGCCGAGCGCATCTGCGTGATCGTCTCGCCCGAGCGCGATCTGAGCGACGCCCTCCCGGAGGGCGTCGAGACCGTCATCCAGCCGACCTCCGACGGCACGGGAGGCGCCTTGCGCTCCGCGCGCGAGGTGATCGCCGCGAGCGAGACCGTCCTGGTCCTCTCCGGCGACCACCCCCTGATCTCGGCCGAGATCATCGGCGAGCTCGTCTCCACTCACCAGGACGCCGGGGCCGGCGCAACCGTGATGACGACCGAGCTGGACGCGCCCGGCTCCTACGGCCGGATCGTCCGCGGCGAGGGCGGAGACGTCGAGCGCATAGTCGAGGCGAAGGACCCGGGGGACGCGACGCCAGAGGAGCTGGCGATCACAGAGGTAAACGCCGGCACTTACGCCTTCGCCGGCGCCGCCCTGGCAGACGCCGTCGGCCGCATCGGCAACGACAACGCCCAGGGCGAGTACTACCTCGGTGACGTGCTTCCCCTGATCCGCGAGGCCGGGCTGCGGATCGCCGCCTACGCCTCGCCGGACCCCGGTGTCAACCTCGGCGTGAACGACCGCGTCGACCTGGCGCGGGCCACCGAGGAGGCTCGGCGCCGCCTGCTCGAGGCCCACATGCGAAGCGGAGTCACCGTGGCCGACCCCGCCTCGACTTGGATCGACGCTGACGCCGAGCTCGCCTCCGACGTGACGCTCCTGCCGGGCACGTCGCTGCGCGGGGCGACCTCGGTGGGCTCCGGCTCCGTCGTCGGCCCGATGACGACGCTGATCGACTCTCGCCTGGGCCGCGACGTCACGGTGCCGCACTCCTACCTGGTCGAGTGCGCCGTCGGCGACGGCGCCAGCGTCGGCCCGTTCGCATACCTGCGCCCCGGCGCCGCACTGGGGGAGGGGTCGAAGGCGGGCACCTTCGTCGAGATCAAGAACTCCGAGATCGGGGATGGCGCCAAGGTCCCCCACCTGTCCTACGTCGGGGACGCCGACGTCGGCGCCGGGGCGAACCTCGGCGCCGGCACGATCACGGCGAACTACGACGGCTTCCGCAAACACCGGACGAAGGTCGGCGAGGGTGTGCGCACGGGGGTTGACACCGCACTGATCGCACCCGTAGAAGTCGGCGACGGCGCTTACACTGGTGCCGGTTCGGTGATCACAGAGGATGTCCCGGCGGGTGCGCTGGGAATAGCGCGGGCGAAGCAGTCGAACGTCGACGGCTACGCCCAGAAAAAGAGCGAGCAGGCAGAGCAAGGAAAGCCCAACGAGAAGGGGAAGTCGTGAGCACGATCGAGGAACGTCCGCAAGCGCTCAACGCGATCACCCAGGACTACACGAAGCGGATGATGGTGTTCGGCGGCCGTGCCTCGATGGACCTGGCCGCGAAGATCGCCGGCAACCTCGACGTAGACATGGGCCAGGTCACCCTCAAGACCTTCACCAACGGCGAGGTCTACTGCCGCTACGAGGAGTCGATCCGCGGGGCGGACGTCTTCCTGGTCCAGTCGACCGCCGCCAACGAGGCGGCTGGCATGACGCCGAACGACGCGCTGATGGAGCTGCTGGCGATGATCGACGCCGCCCAGGGCGCGTCGGCCCACCGCATCATCGCCGTGATGCCCTGGTACGGCTACGCCCGCCAGGACAAGAAGTCGGCGCCGCGCGAGCCCATCTCGGCGCGCATCGTCGCCAAGTGCCTGGAGGCCGTCGGAGTCGATCGCGTCCTCACCATGGACCTCCACGCCGGCCAGGTCCAGGGCTTCTTCGACGTCCCGCTGGATCACATGACGGCGATGCCGATGCTGACCCGCTACGTCTCGGACCTCTCATTCGACGAGGAGCCCGTGATCGTCTCGCCGGACGCCGGCCGCGTGAAGACCGCGCGCAACTTCGCCCGGAAGGTCGGCTGCACCTGGGCCGTGATGGAGAAGGACCGTCCCGCCCAGCAGGTCGCCGAGATCGGCTACGTCGTCGGTGACGTCAAGGGCAAGACCGCGATCCTCGTCGACGACATGATCGACACGGCCGGCACGCTCACGGCCGCCGCCAGCACCGTGCTCGAGGAGGGCGCCGCGCGCGTCTGCGCGGTCGCGACCCACGGCGTCTTCTCGGGGGCCGCCTACGAGCGCCTCGGATACGAGAACTCCAAGATCGAGCGGATCGTCGTCACCGACACGATGCCCCAGCGCCCCGGCGCGCCCGAGAACATCCACGTCATCTCGGCGGCCCAGACCCTCGCCGACTCGATCCGGCGCATCTTCACCGACGACTCGGTGTCGGAGATCTTCGCGGGAGAGAACCAGCTCTTCTAGCTTCCAGGCGGCGACCGAGCGTCGATAGATCTCCACGTTCTCTGAGACATCGCCTACTCCGACAGCCCGGCGGCTTTGAGGGCTTTGGCGCGATCCGTGAACGTCTGCATGCGGACGATCTTTTGATTCCGGAACTGGATGAGCCAGGCGGCGGGCTGAGACTCGAGTTCGACGCCGCTGCTTCGTCCTCGTGCCCTCCAAGTCCCGAGTGCCAGGAGCCGCTCGCCACCGAGGTCATGGAATTCCGTGGGAAGTGGCTCAAACGCGTCCCAGTCTCGGTTCATTTCATCGGTCCACCGTTGGACGCCCTCGTGGCCGCGGTAATGAGCTCCCTCCAGGGCTGCATTGATCGGAAACCACTCGACGCCAGCGTCCAGGAGTCGGTAGAGGTCTTCGGGCGACTCACCGCTGATGGCGCGAGCCGTCGCCGCAAACATCTTCCGAACAAGTTCCGACTGGGCCTCCGACATCGCTCGTTCAGTATCTCGCGTGAGGGGGGGAAAGCGTCGCTTTGGACGAAAAGCAGCAGCCTGCTCCTCGTGCCTACCTAGCGGCCCGAGATCTCCACTACCAGTGGCGGCAAAGCCAAGCCTGAGGAAAGAGGACCAGATACCTGGAAACAGTGGCCCCCGAGAGAGAGGCGCGATACTGCGCGAGCGATGTCGGAGAAGAACGTGGAGATCGTGCGCCAGTTAGTCGAGCTTTTCCGCAACTTCGACTTGAAGTCGGAAGGAGCAGCGGTCGGGGAAGACGAGGCTGCCGCCGCGACCGAGTTCTTCCATCCCGACTTCGAGTTGGACGCGACCCGCGCCCCGATGCCCGACCTTCGCGGCAAGTTCAAAGGTTTGACAGAACCCGCAGTCTTCTGGAGCAAGTGGCTCGAAGCGTGGGACAGCGTTGAGTTTGAAGACGAGTTGACCGACGCAGGCGAGCACGTACTCGCCGCGATCACGCCGATGGCGATGCGTGGAAAGGGCAGTGGCGTCGCTGTCGAGTTCCCGCGCCACTGGCACGTATTCACCCTGCGCCACGGCCAAGTCGTACACGAGACAATCTTTTTCGACGAGGCCGAAGCCCTCGAAGCCGCCGGACTGTCGGAGTAGACGAGACCCCGAGACTGGGCGCAGCACCGTTGACTACCCGCGCCGATGGCTATCGGCCGCTGCACGAGCTTTACCTTGATCCCCGCAGGACGAAGCCCGAGGAGATGCAGGTCAATGGCGAAGCCGTCAGCCGCGCGGCCTCACTGCAGGGCGGTGATGACCCACTCGCCGTCTTCGCGGGCGAGGGTGACCGTAAGGCGGCTGGGGCCGGCTCCGTCCTCGCTCATCGCGTCGATGTCGGCGGTAGCCGTGTCGCCGTTGACGTTGACGCCGGCGAGCTCGAATGACGTGGCGGCGCCCGACGACTGCTCCTTGACGAAGGCCGGGCAGGCCTCGGGAGTCACCCCAAGCTGGGCCTTGAGGGCGTCCGAGTACAGGTCGCAGACGGCCTCGAAGTCGTCGTCGTTCTGCGCGTCGACGTAGCTCTGGACGGCCTCGCGCGCCTGCTCCTGGTCGGACTCCCCGCACCCCGTGAGGGCGAAGAGGAGAGTGACGCAGAGCAGTGCTGTCAGGGACCGAAGCACGTCGAGCGCAACCTACTGGGTAGCCTGCGGCCCATGGCGGGGAAACCAAAGTCCGGCGCAAAGCCCCTGCGTATCGGCCACAAAGGGGCCGACGCGATCGTCACCGGCAACACGCTCGAGAGCTTCGAGGCGGCGGTCGACGCCGGGGTGGACGTGATCGAGTTCGACGTCCTTCGTGACCGCGACGGCAGGCTCGTCGTCGCTCACGACTACGAGGACGCCCTCTCGCGCCGCGCCATGGACCTCACCGAGGCGCTCGACGCGTTTCGCTACGCGCCGCTCGACAGCGTCGAGTTCGACTGCGACCTGAAGCTGCCGGGCCGCGAGGCCGAGCTTGCCGGCGTCCTGGGCGGCTACGGGCTGATTGACCGGGCGATGATCTCGACGATGGAGGTCTCGAGCCTGTTCAAGCTGGGGCGGCTCGAGCCCGACCTGCGCCTCGGGTGGACCTTCCCCAAGACCCGGCGGGACTGGACCTCCCAGCGCTGGCTGCGCCCCGCCGTGCTGGGCGGGCTGGCGCTCTTGCGCCGGCAGTTCCCCAAGGCGATCGGCGAGCGTGCCGAGGAGCTGGGCCTGACTTCCGTATGGGCCTACCACCACGTGATCACGCCACGCGCCGTCGAGGCCGCGCGCGAGGCGGGGGTGCAACTCGTGGCCTGGACCGTCGACGACCCCGGCCGGCTTGCAGAGCTCGCGAAGATGGGTGTCGACGGCCTGGTCAGCAACGACCCGCGCCTGTTCGCGGTGGCCGAAGCGGGGGCCGAGGGCAAGGCGCCGGCGCCAGAGCCCGAGAAGAGCGACGTGATGGAGGAGCTCGACCAAGAGGCGGAGCCCTCGGCCGAAGAGGTCCCCGACGATCAGGACGAGCGCTAGGTTCGTTCGGCCGGCGCCGCGAGACCGGGCGTCTGCGACGTGCCCCTCTTGGCGAAGTAGCGCCACTCGGTCTCGCCCAGCACCGTCGAGGGCTTGTCGGCGTAGACCCACTCCCGCATGATCCGATGCCAGTTGTTGGTGGCCCGCAGCTGCGCGAGGCACGCGAGCAGGCCGGTCTCCATACGCCTGCCCATCACCTCGTCGGCCGGCAGCGCCTCCTTTCGCACCATGTCGAAGAAGTCCGAGCGGGGGTCGGAGGTGACCTCGATCATCTTCATCACCCGCTCCGGGGTGATCTCGAGCTCGCGGTCCTCCAGGTACCAGCCGCCGACGAAGCGGACGTGGTGCATCAGCCGCTCGGCCACGATCCGCTTCGGGTTGTGGCTGAACCCCCGGTCGTCAAGCGCGTCGCGCAGCGCGTCGGCGTCG
>Ga0136632_10000541_pt1 | contig 11366 bp, 13 predicted proteins | sample AntDrymUQ6112106_2_FD_104670 | JGI IMG/M metagenome (GOLD analysis project Ga0136632, IMG submission 104670) | Polar desert sand microbial communities from Dry Valleys, Antarctica - metaG UQ611 (21.06) | ecosystem: Environmental > Terrestrial > Soil > Desert | place: Antarctica: Dry Valley...
AGTCGACGGAGCCAGTCTCGACCTGAAGGGCCAGTACAAGGGGACACCGGTGGACGTCGACACCGACCCCGAGCTCTACTCGAAGCTGATCGAGGCCTTCCCGGATGCGTGGCTCGAGGACCCCGACGTCAACGACGAGACGAAGCCGATCCTGGACCCGGTCGCCGACCGGGTCACCTGGGACGCGCCGATCCACTCCGTCGATGACATCACCAGCCGCGAGTGGGTCCCGAAGATGGTCAACATCAAGCCGTCGCGCTTCGGACCCCTGAGCGAGCTCTTCGCCGGATACGACCACTGCGACGCGAACGGCATCGGCGCCTACGGCGGCGGGCAGTGGGAGCTCGGCCCCGGGCGCGGCCACATCCAGTACCTGGCCTCGATCTTCCACCCCGACACACCCAACGACGTCGCGCCGTCTGTCTACAACACCGCCGGCACTGAACCGGGGCACCCGACGAGCCCGCTGGAGCCGCAGACGTCCAAGCTCGGCTTTCGCTGGGGCGGGTAGGCCCCACCGGAGCCATCCCCAACTCCCGCCCGTCGGCCGTCCACAGTCGTCGGGTAGGGTTCTCGCCATGGCCAACGAGGACTTCGTAGCGGCGCTCAACAAGCAGATCGGCAACGAGTTGAATGCCGCGCAGCAGTACACGGCGGCGGCCGTCTGGTACGACGCCGAGACGCTTCCGCAACTCGCCGGCTTCTTCTATCGCCAGGCGCTCGAGGAGCGCAACCACGCGCTGATGATGGTGCAGTTCCTGCTCGACACGAACGAGAAGCCCGTCATCCCCGGCGTCGAAGCGCCCAAGGCCGACTTCGCCGACATCGTCGCCCCCGTGGCGATGGCTCTCCAGCAGGAAAAGACGGTGGGCGCCGAGATCGACGAGCTCTTCAAGATCGCCCGCGAGACTCAGTACTTCCAGGGCGAGCAGTTCCTCCAGTGGTTCATCAAGGAGCAGGTCGAGGAGGTCGCATCGATGAGCGACCTGCTCACCGTGGTCGAGCGCGCCAAGGACGACCCGCTGCACGGCGAGGAGTACCTCTCGCGCGAGCAGATCGGCGACGAGGGCGGCGACCCCTCGGCGCCGGAAGCCGCCGGCGGCGAGGTCTGACACCCGCGACGCGCCTAGTCCAGCCTGCCGACTCCCCGCCTTGTGCGGTGCGACGCGGTGCGCGCCGCCAGCGTCTCGCGGAACTCCAGTATCTCCGCGCTGAGGGCGTCGGCACCCGTCGGGCGCACGTCCTCGAGGCGGCGGGAGTCGAGGCGCTCCTCGATGGCCGCTCCATCGCCGTTGCCTCCGGGCTCGACTCGCCAGACGGCTGCGCCTTCGCGCGCGACGATCGACTCGATCATGCGGCCGCCCTCGAACAGCGCCCCCGTCTGGTCCTCCATGCCGAGGCCGGCGAGCATGCCGCGCGCTCCGATCTCGCCCATGAATCGCCTGCGCCGCTGGGGCTCGGAGAGATAGTGGACGCACGCGCTGCCCGGCAGGAGGCCGAGCCCCTCGGCCGGAGCCGGCTCGCCCGAAGACGACGTGATCCCCTGCTCGAACCAGCACATCGCGCCGGCGCTCTGGCCGCAGATCAGGATGCCCTCCTCCCAGGCCTCGCGCAGGATCGCGTCAAGCCCGTGGGCGCGCCAGATCGCGATCAGGTTGACCATGCTCCCACCGCCCGCGTAGATCACGTCCTGGGCCATCAGGTGCTCGCGGACGTCGACGCGGTCGATCCCGAGGCGAAACAGCGAGATCGAGCTCGGGTGGCAGTCCCGCTCGCCGAACGAGCGGTGGAAGTTCGAGATCTGGTCGTGCATGTCCCCGCTGGCCGTCGGCAGCAGGCAGATCCGCGGGTGAGTGGACTCGGCGAGCTCCACGATCGCGTCGACGATCGCTTCGTTGCCCTCCCGCCGATTGAACTCATGGCCCCCCAGGACCAGGATGCGCCCGCCGGAGGTCAGGACGCCCCGTCTATGCCGCGACCTGCTGGTCGAAGGAGACCGGCAGGACGGGCGGGACCGCGTCGGCGCCCAGGTAGCGGGTGGCCAGGCGCGTCTCGCGCACGAGATTGGCGCGGCGCTCGAGCCTGTAGGCCCGGGCCTCGGGCCGCGACGAGACCACCTCGACCAGCTCGTCGCCGACGAACCGCAGCGCGGCGCCGTCCTCGGCCGCGTAGCCGTGCGCCATGCCGTCGAGCAGGTTCTTGTGGAAGGCGGCCCGCCTGTCGCCCTCGCAGTAGTGGACCGCGTTGGAGTGGGAGAGGAAGCCGAGGCCGTCCACGCGGTTGACTTCGCCGTGGTAGCCGCTGACCGCCTCGGAGAACCAGCAGAGCGAACCGGCGCTGAGCCCGCACATGACGACCCCCGACTCCCAGGCCTCGCGCAGGATCTCGTCGACCCCGTGCGCGCGCCAGACGCCGAGCAGGCTGAGCAGGCTGCCGCCCCCGACGTAGATCATGTCCTGGGCGAGCAGGTGCGAGCGGACGTCGGGGACGCCGCGCTCGCGGCGGAAGAACGAGATGTGGGACGGCTTCGCCCGCTCCCTGAAGGCGCTGTAGAAGCGCACCAGGTAGTGGTCGGCGTCCCCGCTGGCCGTGGGCAGGAAGCAGACCTTCGGCTCGGCCGACCCCGTCAGCCCCATCACGTAGTCGTCGAGCAACGGGTTGCCCGACTCCATCGAAAAACCACCGCCTCCGAACGCGACTATCTGCTTCATCCTCATCATCTCCGCCTGACCTCGTTGGCGCGCTCCTCAATATTCGACACCGAGCGGCGAAATGACCTTGTACGCGTGGCCTAAGTTGGCTGCCTGGCGGTCCAATACGACGAGAAAATCCCTGCAAGCACGAGGGGAGCGAACCACACCGCATAGGGATAGAACCAGTGGTTCGCGGTCAACTGGACCGCGATCATCACCACGGCCCCCAGGGCGGCCACCTGGGCGACCGAACGACGCCTGGGCACGAAGAAGACCGCGACCGCCAGGCCGACGGCGAACACCTTGGTCAGGGTCTGCAACGGCTCCAGCGAGGGCGCCTGGCCCCACAGGCTGAACGGCGACCCGCGCGAGGCCTGGTAGCCGATCGAGCGGTCATAAAGCTCGCGCGGGCCCCCGTCGGGCAGCAGGGGCACTGTGACGATGGCGGCCGCGGCGACGAACGCGAGCGCGAAGAGCGCGATCGTCCGAGGCCGGCGCTCGCCGGTGCCCGCAGCGAACAGCGGGACGAGCGCGAGCGTCCCGAACTTCGTCAGCCCCGACAGCGCCGCGAGCGCCCCCCTCGCGGGCGGCGATGCGAGCGCGAGCATGCAGGCGACGACCGCCAGCGCGACCAGCGAGTCGTTGAAGCTCGAGCCGAGCGTGTAGAGCGTGAACGGGTAGGCCAGCCAGGCGAACGCGAGCGCCAGGCCGAGGGTCGGGTCGTCTCGGTCCTCGTCCTTGGCCCCGCGGTCGCGCAGCCGCCCGCCCAGGGCGAACAGCGCGAGCGCAGTGAGCAGGTCGAATGCGAGCGCCGCGTAGCGCGCGGCCGGAACGTCGTCCCACTCGTCCTCCCAGGGAAAGGCCTGCTCGGCCGGCACGTAGGCAAGGTAGTTGACCGGGCCGTACACGTCGCCGCGCACGTCGCCGCTCTCGGGCAGCTCGGAAGTGAAGTCCTCGCTGTAGACGTCGTCGCCGTCGAGCAGGCGGTCGGCGCCCACCACGCCGGCGACGCCGACGTCGATCACCTTGGCCTGCTCCACCGCCCAGTAGACGTGGAACGCGGCGAGCAGCGCGACCCCGACGGCGAGCCACGAAGGCCGTGCCCAGGTCAGGCGATCGCGCTCCGAACGCGGCCGCGCGTCCGGCCGGAAGCCCGCGAAGAGCATGCGCGCCAGCAGGTAGACCAGCACCGGGTAGACGAGAGGCGCCGAGACCCCGATCTCACCCTTGTTGAAGAAGAAGAGCGAGGCGCTGAAGCCGAGCAGCGCGAGCAGGTCGAGGTGGACGAGCCGCCGGAAGAGGCGCCGCGGGTCCACGAACGGCGCCAAGAACAAGAGGCACAGGGGGAGCCACACATACCACTCGTTCAGATCGCCCGCGACCGCGTCCTCGTAGCCGCGGGCGAGCTTGGTCTCGACCTGGGCGCCGGTCCAGGCCTCGACGACCCGCGCGGCGCGGTCGTCGACGATGACGAGCGCCTCGATCTCGCCGTCGCGCCGGTAGCGCACCTCCCAGCGGTCCGAGCCGCGCGTCGCGATCGAGACGTTCACATCGCCGCCCGCATCGGCCGAGCGGCTGAAGAACTCCCGCGCCTGCGACGTCACGTTCGAGAGGTCAAGGGCGGCGTGCACGTCGAGCGAGAAGCCGGCCGGCCGCGCGTCGAGCCCGCCGGGATCGATCAGCTGAGGCACCTCGGCGCCCCCGAAGGGCGGCTGGTCAGCCGGGTCGGTCGCCGCTCCGGCGACGCCCGGCAGGGCGACCCACGCGAGCGCCACTAGACACGCCGCACGAAGTACCATCGCGCGCATATGGGGGAAGCTACCCGGATAGTCGAGGACAACGTCGAGGCCACGGAGGCCTGGAATGGGCCCCTCTTCGACATCTGGCTGAGATTTCGCGACGTCGTCGCCGAGGGGATCACGGAGCACGGCGAGCGCGCGATCGCTGCGAACCCGCCCGCCGCCGGCGACCGGGTGCTCGACATCGGCTGCGGCCTGGGCGACACGACCAGGCGGCTGGGAGAGCTGGTCGGCACGGACGGAGACGCCTACGGGGTCGACGTGGCCGAGCGCATGATCGAGACCGCGACCGCAGAGGCTTCCGAGGCCGGCGCCGGGAACGTCGCCTTCGCGGCGCGCGACGTCGAGACCACGCCCTTCGATCGCACCTTCGACTACGCGTTCTCCCGCTTCGGCACGATGTTCTTCGCAAACCCGGTCGCGGCGTTGCGCAACGTCCACGACGCCCTCGAGCCCGGGGGCCTGCTGAACATGGTCGTCTGGCGGCGCAAGGAGGACAACGAGTGCATGCACCGCGCCGAGCTCGTCGTCGCTGACTATCTCGAGGAGCCCGAGGAGTCCGACGCCCCGCGCTGCGGCCCGGGGCCGTTCTCGATGGCGAACGCCGACACGGTCACCGACGTGCTCGCGGCCGCGGGCTTCGAGGACATCCGCCTCGCCCGACAGGACCTTCCCTACCGGATCGGGAGGGACCTGGACCAGGCCGTCGACTTCAACACCTCGCTCGGCCCCGCAGCCGAGGTGCTGCGGATGTGGGGCGAGCGGGTGGACGAGATCAGGCCGAAGATCGAATCCGACATGCGCTCGGCCCTCTCGGAGTTCGTCGTCGACGATGGCTCTGTGGTCGCGCGCGCCTCGACATGGGCCGTGACCGCTCGTGCGCCCCGAGAAGGCGCACGGGGCTGACGGACTGACGGGAGCGACGGGACTCGAACCCGCGGCCTCCGGCGTGACAGGCCGCTCAGACCGCGACGACGGCTGACGACGGAGGGCGACGCATCCCACTCCCCATGCGGGATCGCGGCCACCTGGACCGCATGGGCAAGCGGAGTCCATCCGGGCCGAGCTGCCGACGTAGTGGCGACGAGAAGAGGCGCGATACCGACGGTCTTCTCCTTCAAGGGGAAGACCGCCCCTGCTCAACCTCCGGCCCGCAGTAGGGGACCTGGGACGGAACTTCATAGCCGATGCAATCCCCACAGAATCAGGAGGACTGACGATGAACGAGACAGACGCTGATCGCTTCGAACTGCTCGACCGGGTCAAGACGCGCATTCCCGACCTGGACCTCGACGCGCAGTCGATCGAGTGGACCACGCTGGACGACGGACACGAGGCGCTGCTAGTCAACGGCGGCGGGCTCGACGAGGCGGCGCGCCTCGCGCTCGACTCGTCCCCGGCGATGGACTTCGAACGGGAGCTGGCCTGGACATGAGCGAGGAGAGCATCGATCGTCTGCATGCTGACCTGCGCGCGCTCCACGAGCGGCTCCGCGGCGAGACGCTCGGCTCTTACCGGCGGATGAACCCGTTCGCCGAGGATCTGTCCGACTGGAAGGAGCGCGGGCGCGCCTGGACGGGCGACGACCGCGGGGTGACGATCTACGACTCGACCAGCGTGGTCGGGGACGTCGAGATCGGCGCCGAGACCTGGATCGGCCCCTACTGCTCGCTGGACGGCACGGGCGAGCTCCGCATCGGCCACCACTGCTCGATCTCCTCGGGCTGCGAGCTGATCAGCCACGACACGGCGCGCTGGGCGCTCTCGGGGGGCGCCGAGGACTACGAGTACGCGCCGGTCAGCATCGGTGACTGCTGCTTTTGGGCTCGCGGGTAGTAGTCACCAAGGGTGTGACGATCGGCGATCGCTGCCTGATCGCCGCGGGGGCCGTCGTCACCGCCGACCTGGCCGATGACTCGATAGCCGCGGGCGTTCCGGCACGGCGCGTCGGGACCGTGAGGGTCGACGCCGACGGTGTCCGGTTCGACTACGACGTCACCTGATTTTGAGAATCACATTCCGTGGGTAAGCAGGAGCTGCCAGGTCAAAACCGACTCAGCAGGATGAAGGACGAAAAATGGGCAAGGAAGCCCCATCGTGATCACTGGTAGCGCTCTGCTGTTCTTTCCAGCGCCGGCCGCCGCACAGGTCGCGGGGGTGAATGGCCGATGAAGTTCGCCGCGATCCTTCTCACCATTGCCTCCATGCAGAGCCACGGCTGGTCGGGCGACCAGACCCCCTACCCCGAGCTAGAGGCCCAGCTTCATCGCGACGAGCGGATCGTCGTGAGCTGCGGGACCGTCGCCAACCTGGGCGTTCGTGCCGTCCGCGCCGCAGGTGGGCGGGCCCGGCTTGTCGGCGCCGTGACCCGTCGCCCCTACAACGGCTACGACGACGGGCACATTATGTTGGAGCTGCGGACCCGGCGGGGCTGGACGCTGTTTGACCTCGACCTGAACCGTCGGGCGCCGTGGGGAATCGGGATCGCCGAGCAGGTCGCCGCCGTCCGGCGTGATCGAGCGCGTTGGATCACCATCGCGAGCGATCCGCTCTACGACGTGGCCGAGGCCGCCGAGTGCGCCTGCGGCACCGAGCAGGTCGCGGCCGATCCTCGGCCGTGGACGCGCGATATCTTCGGCCTTCCCCGCTACTACGTTGAAGCGCGGGGGTGGTACTTCCGCGACCGGGTCGAACGCTCCGATGCCGAGTCGTTGGGCCATCTGTGGGCGCCGCGCAAGCTGTGGGAGCGGCTGATCGGCGAGGAGGTAGGGCGCTGATGCGAGTCGCGCGCCTCGCGGCCAGGTCGGATTTTAGAGCTGGCAACCGGTTCACTGTTCCACTGACCGGCGCGCGCCAACGCGCGATACTGCGGGTGATGTCGGAGGAGAACGTGGAGATCGTCCGAGAGGGCTACGAGCGTTTCGTGGCCACAGGTGAATTCGTTGCGGACCTCGCCACCGACGACTTCGTGTGGGACATGTCGAACTTCCACGGTTGGCCCGAGCAGCAGCTGTACGAAGGCGCCGACGAAGCGAGAGCCTTCCTCAGCGCGTGGCTGGAGGCGTGGGAGGACTGGGAGCTCGAGCTGGAATCACTCCACGACGCGGGCGACAGGGTGCTTGCTCTCGTGCGCCAGCGTGGAACGTCGAAAGCGGCCGGGATGCCCGTTGAAATGTCATTCGCCCAGGTCTTCACGGTCCGCGACGGCAAGCAGTCCCGGATGGAGATGTACTCGGACCGGGATGAGGCCCTCGAAGCCACCGGGCTGACGGAGTAGGGCGCCGACGCGAGCGCCATCTCAGCGCCAGCCGCGATTACAGCGCGCACACGAGGGCCGCAGGTTGGCGAGGGAGTCGTCGCCATCGACGCCGATCGGGATGATGTGATCGATATCGGTGGCGGGCGCTCCGCAGACGTGACAGGCGCGGCCGTATCGGGCGAAGACCTGTTGGCGCTTCCGCTGCCAGTCTCTACCGCGCGGACGGCGCAGCTGGCAGCCCTGACAGCGGCTCCCCATCGCCTTCGGGATCAGCACCCCGCAGCCGAGACAGGGGCGGGCTACACCCACCCGACCAACCTCGTGGGCTCGGGCTGATTCTCGGCCCGGCACCAGCGACAGGATTCGGCAATGGTTGCAGGCAGAACGTGGAACGGGAGCGACGGGACTCGAACCCGCGGCCTCCGGCGTGACAGGCCGGCGCTCTAACCAACTGAGCTACGCCCCCGGGCGCAGGTGCTACAGGCTATCCGGCGCTCGCCTCGACCACGTATAAGGTCCGCCACCAGATGCGGATCCTGACGTACGGAACCCAGGGAGGCGACCACGCCGGGGTGTACACCGGGGACGGCGTGCTCGACGCGGGCGGGCTGCTCGGGCGCGAGCCGCTCGGGGTGCGAGCTCTGCTCGCCGAGGGGCTCGTGGAGGAGCTCGCGGAAGGGGTCGGGAACGGCGAAGAGCCGATCGCGGGCGACCCCACGGCGCGGCCTCCGATCCCCGACCCGGACAAGATCGTCTGCATCGGCCTCAACTACCGCACCCACGCTGCCGAGGCGGGCATCGATCCGCCGGACGTGCCCGCGATCTTCGCCAAGTTTCGCAACGCCCTGGCGGCGGACGGGGCCGAGGTGGCGCTGCCGGCGGCCAGTTCGAAGGTGGACTACGAGGCCGAGGTGGCCGTGGTGATCGGCAACCGTTGCCGCGAGGTCGAGGCCGACGCCGCGCTCGAGCACGTAGCCGGCTACACCCTGCTGAACGACCTCTCGGCCCGTGACCTCCAGTTCGCGACGCCGCAGTGGATGCCGGGCAAGGTCTTCGACGGGTCGGCCCCGTGCGGCCCGGCGCTGGTGACCCCCGATGAGGCCGGCCCGCACGACGGCATCGAGTTCAAGCTGGAGCTGAACGGCGAGACCATGCAGGAGGCCTCGACTTCGGACCTGATCTTCTCGGTGCCCGAGTTGATCTCGCACCTCTCGAAGTGGATGACCCTGGAGCCCGGGGACATCGTCTCGACGGGCACGCCCTCCGGAGTCGGCGGCGCGCGCGACCCGAAGGTGTGGCTGAAGCCGGGCGACGAGGTCGTCATCGCCTCGCCGACGCTCGGCCGGCTCACGACGAAGGTGACGGGAGAATCGGGATGAACGAGGACCCGCTCTTCTCCGGGGGCATGGTCAAGGTGGCCCTGATCATCCTGACCGCGGGCCTCCTGGGCGTCGGCGCCTACGCGCTCGTCGACGGCATCGACCTGCCGGACATCGACCTCGACGAGCTCGGGGAGACCACGACGAACCTCTCCGACACCGACCTGTCGGACACGACCATCGGAGACGCGCCCGATGAGCCCGCCGCGGCCGCGGCCGACCCGTTCACGAGCGCCTCGTTCGGATCCGCCCTGGATGCGGTCAAGGCCGAGGCGGGCCCCGGCCGCCGGCTGACCCGCCTGTTCATCAACCCCGTCCAGACCCAGTTCATCGTGGTCGATGGCGACGGGATCGAGGCGTTCAGCGTCCGCTCCGACAGCGACGAGGTGATCCGGGAAGAGGCCACGATCACGATCTCGGGCAACGCCACGCTCGAGGACTTCGGCTTCTCGCTCGACGCGGTGGACCCGTCGGCGATCGACAGGATGCTCGCGGCGGCGAAGAAGCAGAGCGGGGCGGGCGACTTCGAGCCCACCGTCGTGTCGCTGGAGCGCCGGATCCCCTTCGGCGAGCGGGCCCTGGAGTGGACGATCAACGCCGAGGGTGGCGGGCGGAACCTGCTCTACCGCGCGAAGCAGGACGGCCGCGAGGTGAAGGACAGCGGCGGCGAATCCCCGATCGCGCCCGCGGTCCCGTCCGAAATCGACGAGGCCCAAGAGCTGGGCGAGTGCATCGAGAAGGCGGGACAGGACACCGACAAGGTCTTCGCCTGCCTGGACGAGAGCCGCTGATGGCAGAGCGCTAGGAGCGCTCCTCGACCAGCTTCTCGATCCCTGCGTAGACGCCCGGCGCGTGCTTCTTCAGGCGCTTCACCTCGAAGTGGCCCATGCTGATCAGCTTCAGGCGCGAGGTCGCGGTGACGGTCGCGCTCCGCATGTCGTCATCGAGCATCCCGGCTTCGCCGAAGATGTCGCCCGGGCCGAGGTCGGCGACCTTCTCGCCGTCCCGTGTGACTTCGGCGGTGCCGTCCTCGATCGCGAGGAGCTCGCGAGAGAAGGCGCCTTCGCTGATCACCTCGGTGCCCTCGTCGACCTCCCTGGCGGTCGCGAAGACCGCCACCTGCTTCAGCTCGTCGTCCGAAGCATCGGAGAAGAGCGGAATGCGCTTCAGCTGCGTGGTGTCCATCGGACCTCCTAGTCGGCGTTCCCCAAGTCGCTCAGCAAGCTATCCGATCGGGGATAGAGTGCGGCGCGCCAACCGAACGCACTCAGAGGGGATACACAACATGGGGTTGATGGACAACATCAAGAAGGCCCAGGAGATGGCCCAGCAGGCTCAGCAGAACGCGGGCGGCGCGGGCACGATGAGCGCCGGAATGCCCGACGCGGGCGACATGGCCTATGCGCAGCTCGCCCAGAAGGTCGCGACCAACGGGCTGCCGGGCGTCGCGACGATCAAGTCGATCGGCGAAACCGGCAAGACCGACGCCGGCGTCAACAAGCAGTACGCGATCGACGTCGCGATCGAGCTCGAGGCGGGCGACTCCTACGACACGACGATCCTCCAGAGCCTGACCGCCGACGCGATCAACTCCGGCCACTACGCCGAGGGCAAGCGCTTCGAGGTCAAGGTCGACCCCGACGACAAGAGCCAGGCTCTGCTCTTCGGTCTCGCGGACTAATGGGCGGTGCTGGGTTCGAACCAGCGACCTCTCGCTTGTAAGGCGAGTGCTCTCCCAACTGAGCTAACCGCCCCATAAGGAGTATCCCGATTCGATATCGCCGCATCCCCCAGGTTGATGTAGCGTCGCGCCCCGTGAAGGTCCTGGTCACCAGCTCTCGGATGCCGTTCGCGCTCGACGCGGAAGGACCTGTTCGAGGCGATGTCGGACGGGATCACGTCGTGATCGCCCCGCCGTGAACCTCGGTCTCGAGGGGAAGGTCGCGCTCGTGATGGGCGCCAGCAAGGGGATCGGGCGGGGGGTCGCCCATGCCCTGGCCCGGGAGGGCGCGACGGTCGCCGTCTCCTCTCGCTCCGAGGAGGGCCTCGCCGCGGTCGTCGAGGAGATGGGCTCCGGGAGGGCGTTCCCCGCAGACACCGGCGACCTGGACCGGATGGCCGCCCTTCCCGGCGAGGTGACGGAGGCGCTCGGGTCGCTCGACGTCCTGGTTGCGAACACGGGTGGACCGCCGCCGGGAGGCGCCCTCGACAACAGCGCCGAGGAGTGGGACGCGGC
>Ga0136632_10000542_pt1 | contig 11364 bp, 13 predicted proteins | sample AntDrymUQ6112106_2_FD_104670 | JGI IMG/M metagenome (GOLD analysis project Ga0136632, IMG submission 104670) | Polar desert sand microbial communities from Dry Valleys, Antarctica - metaG UQ611 (21.06) | ecosystem: Environmental > Terrestrial > Soil > Desert | place: Antarctica: Dry Valley...
CTGCCCAAGACCCAGACCCTCGAAGAGATCGAGGCGCTCCTTCCGTTCCACATCAAGACCCCACCGCTTACGCCTACACCGTCCTGAATAAAATAACAAGAATGGGGTTAATAGACCGCTTACCACTAAAGCGGTGGCTTTTTGATGGATCAGACGGTGTCGCCCATCGTAGGGCCGAGCCAGCGCAGATTCTATAAGCCCTCTATTTAATATCCCCGGACAGCCCCCCGCTTCCAAGGCTGCAGCGTGAGACTCAAGAGCATCTTCCCAGGTAACGCGATAGTATCGCTTACCTGTCGGCAAGGTGCTTAATGGCCACGGTGAACGTGGAGGTTGTCTCGTCTATCACTGCCTTAGAAGCCACGCTGGTAAAGATGGGCTTGACCTCTTGCTTGAGCCTGTATTGTTCACCCGGATTTGAGACAGGCGGGAACACATGTCCTGCATCGATTGGCCTTGTTTGTCCACCCCAATTCATTGACGATCTCGTATATCGCGGCGATGGGCGCCTTTTGCCCAGGTCTGTACAATGTTGCTGTCACGACGGTGTCCTCGTGCATTATTTTAGCGATTCCCTCTGCCGCCTGCTATCGCCTTGCTCTTAGTGGCGTCACGTTGAACCGCTTGTCAATCCATCGAGGTAGTCGCGCCACGCTTGCATCATGCGCTGCCGCTTGTCCAGGCACTCGGCGCGGTTGTAGACGGCGACTACGGAAGGTAAGCTATTGTTATTAGGCTGTTAGGCTGTGTTGCTTCGATCTAACGGACGCCTACGGACGCCGACAGCAGCGATTCGACATAACGAGCCAGGAGATCGACCTCTATATTGACTCGCGTCCCGGCCCTGTAACTGCCGGCGATGGTCGCAGACAGTGTGTGCGGGATCAGGTGGACCTCGAATTCTGGGCCCTCGATGTGGTTCACGGTGAGGCTCATCCCGTCCACGCAGACGGAGCCCTTGCGGGCGAGATAGCGCACCAACGCTTCGGGCACCGTCACCCGCATGCCGGCATCGGAGTCGCCAGGCTGCGCGGCGGCGACCGTGCCGATCCCATCCACGTGACCGGTCACGAAATGGCCCCCGAGCCGCCTCCCCGGGCATAGGGCCTTCTCCAGGTTGATCCGCACACCGGCGCCGCACTCGCCGAGGGTCGTGCAGCGGAGCGTCTCCTCGGACACATCGACGGCGAATCCATCGCCCGTGAGCTCTACCACCGTGAGGCATGCGCCCTGGACCGCGATGCTGTCTCCCAACCGTACATCGCCGAGATCGAGGGGACCGGGGTCGATCGAGACGCGGAGGCCCGGCGCCATGTCCGTCATGGCGGCGATTCGCCCGACGGCCTCTATGATTCCGGTGAACATCTGGCCGTGAACATCAGACCGCGAACATCGGGCGGTGAAAGGGGCGATCCGCCGGATACGGGCCGTGCCGTGATCCGCCAGTCGCTGCCGATGGCCCGGACGTCGGTGATCTCCAGCTGCAGGGCGTCCTCGAGGCGCGAGTAGCCGCCGAGCGCGGCCATGGGTATGGCATCGCCGCCGAGGAGCCTGGGTGCCACGTAGGCCACCAGCTCATCGACGAGGCCGGCTGCCAGCATCGCCCCGGTGAGGTCGGGCCCGGCTTCGAGCAAGACCTCGTTGACCTCCAGCCCCGCCAGCGTCCACATCACCTGGGTGAGGTCCGGCCGGCCGCCGCGCAGCGGGACCTCGATCACCCGTGCGCCGGCTTCGGCCAGCGCCACGCGTCTCTCGGGACCGGCTTCCCCGCATAGCACCAGGGTGCTACCGGCCTCGCGTAACATGCGCGCGCTCGGGGGCATACGGAGCCGGGTGTCGAGGACCACACGCAGTGGTGCGGCGCCCGCGCCGGCCAGCACCGGGTCGCGCACCGACAGCAAGGGGTCATCCGCGAGCACGGTGCCAATGCCGGTCAGGATGGCGGAGCTCTGGGCACGCAGGCGCTGGACGTCGGCGCGCGCGGCTTGGGAGGTGATCCAGCGGCTCATCCCGGAACGCAGCGCGACCCGGCCATCCAGGCTCATGGCCGTCTTGGCCGTAACCCCTGGCAGCCCAAAGCGCATGCGTTTGACGAAGCCGCGGTTGAGGCGGGTGGCCTCGCCCTCGCCGAGCCCCACGGCTATCGCGATCCCGGCCTCGGCCAGGGCCTGGCAACCTCTGCCCTGGACCGCGGGGTTGGGGTCGGTCATGGCGAGGATCACCCGCGCAATCCCGGCGCCGACCAGTGACTCCGTACAGGGGGGGGTGCGGCCCTGGTGGCAGCAGGGCTCCAGCGTCACATAGCAGCTCGCCCCACGCGCCCGGCGACCCGCCGCCCGCAGGGCCAAGACCTCGGCGTGCGGCTCACCGGCTCTGCGATGCCAGCCCTCGCCGACGACGGCGCCGTCCTTGACCAGCACGCAGCCAACGCGAGGGTTCGGGTGGGCGGTGTAGAGCCCGAGGCGCCCGAGAGCGAGGGCACGGGCCATATGCCGGTGATCGTCTGCGCTCCACATGGCGGCGGATCTGAGCCTCGGGGCATCCCTCTGGGGCATTCCACTATGACACGGATCGGCGAGACACTACACTAATCCGGCATGGCGGCGCGACACAACGAATTCATCTTCCGGCTCGAGGACGAGGAGGTCGCGCTCATCCGCGACTTCGAGGGCATGTACCGCCAGTGTGAGGATCCACATGGCCAATCCCGGATGCTCGAAAACCTCTCGTATCACCTGGTCACGGTCACCTTGGACAGGGCCGTCGCCATGCTGGGCCACGAAGGGCGGCTGGCCATCGCGGATCTGGGGTGCGGCCTCGGGTACTTCACGCGCCACCTGAAGCAGCGCTATCCCGAGGCCCTGGTCTACGGGCTCGACATCTCCTCGGTAGCCCTGGAACGCGCCGCCCGGCGGGCGCCGGACTGCACCTTTCGGCGCGTGGATCTCAAGACCGCGGGCCTGTGCATCGACGGCGGCCGGCGCTTCGATCTGGCCGTGGCGCTGGACTGCCTCTACTATTTCGAGGACCACGAGATCCATGGCGTCCTCGCCAATATCCAGGCGCTCCTCGCCCCCGGAGGTTTCCTGATGGTGGGCTACCACCTGCCCGAGGACATGCGCTTCGGCCTCTACCTCCGCTCACTCGCCGATGCCGAGCGCCTGCTCATACCGCACGCCCTCGAGATCGTCTACAGCTTCGAGGTCCACAACCGGCTGGACCGCACCTACAGCGGCGCACCGGTGGGACGCCACCTATATTTCCTCGCGCGCGATCCCTCGTGAGGGCTGCTTGTCGAGGACATAGAGCCAGTCGCGGCCGCCGCAGACTTGGCGTGCGTGCCGCAGGTGGGCCGCGTAGGGGTGAAAGAGCCGATCGAGGCCCTCGGGGCAGAATCGGAAGTGGTCATTGGTCATGCCCTCGACATGCGTGCCCCAGGCGACGATCCGGGACAGACAGGACCACCGGGATTGCGTCAGGCTCTTGACCGATTCCGAGATGATCAGGCGCTGCAGCGCCGCGTCGAACAACTGCCCAAGGACCTCGTCCACGTCCGGATAGAACTGAAACAGGCTCGCCTGGCACACCACCACCTGCGAGCCGGGGAGAGAACGACGGCGCAGATCGAAGTGCTCCACCTCCCGGCCCCGGTCACGGGCACGGGCGACAAAGACGGGGCTCTCGTCCAGGCCCCGATAGCGGATCGAAGGGTCGAGATACCCGGTCAAGGCCCCGTCGCCACAGCAGACATCCAGGACCTCGGAGCCCTCGGGGACCCATTGCGCTACTTCTCGGAAGCGCTCGCGGCGATGGACATGGTAGACGGCGGTCATGAGACCGTGATAGAGGAGGCTGCTCCGGTAGAGGATGGCCATGGCGGGGTTCCTGCCGAGTTATGGTTGTCGTTATGAGGCCGCCGCTCCCCGGCCGGGAGGGGCCTGGCCGATCTTTGCACAGCCGTGGTGCGCTGGGAAGTAGGGACGCATGGCTGTGGGCCACCAAACGTCCTCTCGGCGGTCCGGTGCCACCGGGACGAGGGAGGACATTCTTCCATTTGCCGAAGGTGCGGTCATGAACGGTGGCAGGTGAGGCGTCCCTCTCGTCGACCCATACGAGGCGGCTGCCGCTCGCGCCCGCCTCTATGAAAGCCAAGCCCAGGGATGGGCCTGCCGGCGCGCCGAGGACGCAACAAGAGGGACGTTGCCGGCCAATCCAGCGATGGATTGCTTCACATGGGTAAGGACCGTGAAAACCGTACTCGTTGCGAACTTGCGTTGAATTCTCTTATCCTTCGATATGGCAACCGCGAACCCTGTCCTGACAAAATTTCGCGCCAGTCTTGATGGGTTGTACGGCGACCGGATCGAGCGCGTCGTGCTGTACGGATCACGAGCACGCGGAGATGCGCGCCCCGACTCCGACTATGACGTTGCGGTGTTCCTGAAAGACCTTGACGACCGTTGGGCCGAAGCCGACAAGATTGCCATTGCGGCCACAGACATCCTCTCGGAAACAGGAGCTGTGATTCACGCCATGCCCTATCGGGCTGGCTCCTATCAGGAGCGCACCCCCCTGATGCACGAGCTTAGGCGGGAAGGACTTGACCTGTGACGCCGGAAGCAGCCCGGTACCTTGAAAAGGCACGTCAGTGCCTGTCCAATGCCCGCGCGAACCTCAGCATTGATCTGAGCAACGATGCCGGACGCAACGCGTATTTTGCCGCCTTCCATGCCGCGCAGGCTTTCATTTTCGGGCGCACCGGGAAAGCCGCCAAGACCCATCAAGGCGTGCAGAGCGAATTTAACCGGATGGCAAGAGATGAACCGGGCATTGACAAGAGTTTTCCGGCATTTCTGTCACAAGCTTACAATTTGAAAGCCGTGGCCGATTACGAAACAGGGCCGGACTCCGTGGTTCCACTGGAGCGCTCGGCGTCGGCTATCGAAACCGCTGGACGTTTCATCGACTGCATCGCCGGATTGATCGGCGCAACTCCATAAAGCGCTACCGGTAAAGCTCCTCAAACCTTGCCGGATTGGAGGCCGTGTAACGGACCGTGCGCTGAATGTTGTGGTCATTGCTCATGCGCTCGACGGGTGCTCCAGGCGACGATCCGGGACAGACCGGACCAGCTCGATTGGGTCAGGCTCTTGACCGACTCCGAGACGATCAGGCGCTGCAGCGCCGCGCCGAACAACTGCCCGAGGACCTCGTCCACGTCCGGATAGAACTTGCAGCCCGGATGCGGCGCAGCGAGATCCGGGAAGGCCCTTCGTTTCATCCGGGCTACCCGCGGCTACCCGGCTCCACGCTGGCTGCGTGACGGTTGCCGGGCTCGGCGGCGTTGTGCCACATTGCCTTCCGGAGGGCCGTTTTGGCCCTTGTCAGGGGCCGATCTTTGGCAGGGGCCGATTTTTGGGTGGAGAGCGACGATGACAACGCCCGTGGACGACTGGAAAGGCCGACTGCCGGCCGCGTGGCGAGACTTCGGGCGGCGCCTGAAGGGGGCAGGGGTCACCTCCACCTACGCGGCGCTGGCCGCGACGCTGTGGCCCTTGATCGAGCTTGCCGTGGGACAACCGGGCCCCGCCGTGCAGAAGATCATGGAGGTGCTGTCCGGGCTCGGGAGCAATGTCACGGCGGGCAAGATCCAGGAATGGCTGGAGGAGGCATAAAAACGAAGCCGATCTGGGCCGGGCCATCGAGACCGACGCGACACAGGACCCGGATGTCCGCGCCGCCCTGGACACGGTGCTCGAACGCCTCGATGCCGTCCAGCTCGCGGGCCTCGCGCTCTCACCGGACGATCGGATTTGGTTCCACGACACGCTGCGGGAAGAGCTGGGGCGGCTCGGCAATGACACCAGGTTCGCGGCAGCGCTGAATATGGTCATCACGGGCCAGGGCCATCACGTCAGCGTCATCATCAATCAGTACGCCGATAGGCGCGACGGCACGGATCGAGGGGAGCTCGCCAAGGCCGTCGCGAAGTATCTCTATCGCGTCCGGGAGGAATACGGCAAGGTGGAGTTGCGCGGTATCGAGCGGCAGGCGGTGCCCGGCGGGCTGCCGCTCGAGCGGGTGTACGTGCCGCTCGAAGCGGACCTCGATCCGGACCCGGAGTTGTGCGCGCTGCCGAGAGGGCACACTACCCCCGAGCCACAGGCGGTCGAGACCCGGGAGCTGCTCGCGCACGGCCGGCGGCTCGTGGTCGTCGGCGGCCCCGGCAGTGGCAAGAGCACCGTCTTGCTCCATATCGCCTCGGTCCTGGCGGATGCCCTCTACCGCGACGACCCCGGGCCGGCCCAGGCGGGGCTCGGCATCCAGTCCTTGCCGCTGCCGGTATTCGTGCCCTTGAACGGTTTCGGCCGTTTCCTGCGCGATTATCCCAAGGATGCCGATCCCGGCGAGCGCACCCTGGCCGGGTTCATCTCGCAGTATCTCCGCAAGCGCCTGGATTTGCCCGGCGATTTTTTCGAGGTCCTCATGCGGGAGGGCCGCGCGCTCATCCTGCTCCTCGACGGCCTGGACGAGGTGGCGGACGAGGGCGAGCGCGCGCTCGTCGGCCAGGCAATCGGCGATCTCCTGGCCAACGACCCCGACCTCCGCGCGGTCGTGAGCTGCCGGACTGCGGCCTACCAGGGCCGGAGCGTGCTCTACGGCGGCTTCCGGGCGGTGCGCGTTCGCCCGCTCGATGAGCCGCGCATCGAGAGCCTAGTGCGCCGCTACTACGGTGCGATCTGCTCAGGCGACCCCGAGGAGGGCGGCATGCGCTCCGACGATCTCCTCGCCCAGATCCGGGCGTTGGAGCGCCAGCACCGCGCACGGCTGGGCCAGGACGCCGAGCGCTTCGTCTCGAATCCATTGATGGTGCGCATGCTCCTCATCGTCCACTACAACGAGCGCCGGCTCCCCGACCAGCGCGCCGCGCTTTACATGAAGACCGTCGATACCCTGCTCCTGCCCGACTATGCGGCCGACGAGGAGGTGGCCACCGACCTCTCCAGGGTCCCCTCGTTGAGCAAGGAGGATCACCGTCAGCTCTTGCAATCACTCGCTTTCGACATGCATCGCCGCGGCGAGCACCAGGGCCGTGAGATTCCGGAGCACGAGATCAAAAAGGTGCTCAAGCCCGAATTCGGGGAGCCGCGCGTGAGCGCGTTCATCGAGTTGACCCGCACCCGCGGGAGCGTGCTCGAGGAGCGGCAAGGCGATTATCGCTTCGCCCACCTCGGTTACCAGGAGTTCCTCGCGGCCCGCTACCTCGCCCAGGACCGGATGGAAGAGACGGGCCTCAAGGGGGTGGTCCAGTTTTTCAAGGCGGGTCCGATCGCCGAGACCTGGTGGCGAGAGCCTGTGCTGCTCTTCGCCGGGTACTACGCGATCGTGAATCCGAGTACCATGCGGCGCTTCCTCCAGTCGCTGGGCCTCACAGACGAAGACCCGTCCGATCCGGATGTCTGGCTCGCGGCCGCCGAGGTGGCGGCCACGGCACTCTTGGAGTGGGACCCCGACGACAGCGGTAGCCAGCACGGCCTATTCGCGAAACGCATCCAGGCACTTTTTGCTGACCGCGAGGCGATGACCCGCTCGCGGCCCGCCCTGCGCGCCCGCGCCGGAGTGACGCTCGCCCAGCTCGGCGACCCGCGCCCGGAGGTGCTGGACCCCGACTTCATGGAATTCTGCCTGGTGCCCGGAGGGGAGTTTTGGCTCGGGAGCGTGGACGAAGACCGGATGGCTGGCGACGATGAGAAGGTGAAGGAGAAGGGGAACTACAAGCTCGACTACGGCTACTGGATGGCCCGCTTCCCAGTGACGAACGCCCAGTTTGAGCGCTTCGTGAAAGACAAGGGTTACGAGAAAGCTCAGTATTGGGCGGAGGCTCAAAAGGTGGGCATCTGGCGTGCGGAGCAGGTTAAAGGCAGATTCGATGGCGCGCCTAGGACGGGGCCCTTGGATGTGGAACCCCCCTTCGGGCTCGCCAACCACCCGGTCGTGGGCATCACCTGGTACGAGGCGCTGGCCTACACCCGCTGGCTCACCGAGCGCTGGCGGAAGGCGGGGTTCATCGGTGAGGAGCAAGAGGTCGCGCTGCCCTCCGAGCCCGAGTGGGAGAAGGCCGCGCGCGGAGGGCTCGAAATTTTTCAGCCGGGCTCTCAGCATCAGGGGCGCAGGCTCGCAAAGAGCGGGCTGACGGGCATCGCCGTCTCGCTCGACGCGCTCGTAGCGAACGACCAACCCCATCGGCGCTATCCCTGGGGTGTTCAAGACCCCGATCCGAACCGGGCCAACTATGCCGGAACCGGCATCGGAACGACTAGCGCCGTCGGAATCTTCCCCGGCGCGGCGAGCCCCTATGGATGCGAGGAAATGAGCGGCAATTGCTGGGAGTGGACGCGTAGCCTCTGGGGGAAAGACTGGCAGATGCCAAGCTTCACTTATCCTTACGACCCCGCGGACGGGCGAGAAGAGGTACATACTGACCCCGATATTAATCGCGTCCTGCGGGGCGGCTCGTACTACCTCAACGCGGTCCCCTGTGCCCGGCGCAACGGCAACACGGCCGCTGCCAACAGCCGTGAATACGGCTTTCGGGTTATCGTGCGCCCATCACTCTGAACCCTGAACCTCTGAACTCTGAAACGCTGATCGCCGCGCTCTGGCGGGGGGAGGACCGATGGCCGACATCGAGATGCCCATCTTCACCCGTACCTTGGGCCTCCTGAGCTGGCTCCTGCCTGCGACCAACCACTTTCCGCGCGCCCAGCGCCACAGTGCCACCCAGCGCCTGTTGGACGCGGCCTTCGATCTGCGCGACGGCTGGAGGAAGGCAACCTGCGCCGGGGTGCCGCGCGCATCGAGCGGCTCGAACGCGCCGACAAGGCCTTGGCGCGGACCCAGCGTCATCATTCCGTGGCATGATGACCTTACTACCGGCTAGAATCGTCGGAGATGTTTCGAGCCGCCGCCATGACCATCACCGTTTCCATCACCGAATATCGTAATCGCACCGACGAAATCCTCGACCCCGTCATCGAAGGCGAAGAGACCGTAGTCGTCACACTCGCCGACGGTCGCAACTTCGTCCTGGTGCCGGGTCCCCGAATCGCGCAGTATGGACGAGACCGCCTATCTCACGTCGACCGCCGCCAACCGTGCCGCTCTCTTGCAAAGCCTAAAAGAGGCGGAGGAGGGGCGGATCGTCCAGGTCGAGCTATGAAGGTAATGCCGCATCCCTGACTGATGGACGGTCGCGATACTTCGTCGAGCTTCACCGGCACAAGCTTGCGCTAGGATCACATTATGGACGGATGTTGCTATGAGCGTCGCCGGCAGCGTCGCGGAAATACGGGCGACAGGGGTTCGACGCAGGCATCGACGACATGGCACGGTTGCGCTGCGCGCGGCCCCATGTTGGCTAGGATGGCTTATGCACTCCTTTCCTGTGCTGCCCCACACGCGACACGGGAAACTACGAGGTGAGGTAAAATGAAGTTTGCACGACTGACAGTAAACCCCAATCAGATGGGCGGCCTACCCTGCATCCGGGGACTGCGTATCCCCGTCGCTACCGTGGTGGGCATGGTCGCCAATGGCATGAGAGAAGATGAAATTCTTGAAGCCTTCCCTGACTTGGAGCACGAGGACATCCGTGAAGCGCTGCTATATGCGGCAGAAGCTGTTCGCGAGCGCGAGCTTCCCGTGGTGACCGCTGTGTGAAGTTCCTGGTAGACAACGCATTATCACCTATAGTCGCGGAAGGCCTGCGACAGGCGGGACACGACGCCTGTCACGTTCGTGATTATGGGATGCAGGCAGCAGACGATGAAGCCATCTTTGCGCGCGCCGCTCACGAAGAGCGAGTCATCATATCCGCTGATACTGATTTCGGCACGCTGCTCTCGTTGCGGCAGGAAACCAAGCCGTCGGTGATTCTTCTTCGACGAGTCTCTCAGCGGCGACCCGAAAAACAGGTTGCGCTCTTGCTCGCCAACTTGGCAATGCGATGGATGCGTTGGAGCACGGCAGCATCATCGTCTTCGAAGAATATCGGATCCGTATTCGATCACTGCCCATCGGGGGCCAATCACAATAGGGATGCGCCCCGTGTAGCCTGGGCGCCATAGGCGATAGCCGGATTGCGCCGAATGGGGTTTCGGCACGATACGCGATAAAGCTGCTATTGACCTACGTGGTTGACCCTATTGATCCCCCCGCTCCTTTTCTCCCCACCGCGGCCTGCGCTTTTCGAGAAAGGCGGACAGTCCCTCCCGGGCCTCGGGAGAGGCCCAGAGCCGCGTGAGAAGCTCGGCGGACCCGGTGCGCTCCGGATCCTTCGACAGGTTTCCCAGCGAGATACGCTTGCAATGGGCGAGGGCCTCGGGCCCGCCGGCGAGCAGGCACTCGACTTCGGCCTCGACCGCTTTATCGAGATGTTCGGTCGGGACGGCCCGGTGCACGAGGCCGAGGCGCAGAGCCTCGTGGGCGTCGATGCGGGCCGCAGTCAGGAACAGGCGCCGCGCCTGGCGTTGGCCCACGGCGGCGATGACGTAGGGGGCGATGACCGCGGGGGCGAGGCCGAGGCGGGCCTCGCTCAAGGCGAAGACCGCAGAGTCGGCGGCGATGGCGATGTCGCAGCAGCAGATGAGGCCGACGCCACCACCATAGGCCGGGCCCTGAATGCGGGCGATCGTCGGTTTCGAGAGGCCGGTCAGACGCCGCATGAGATCAGCGAGTGCCCCGGCATGCGTTCGGTTGGCCTCCGGGGTGTCCACGAGACGCGCCCGCATCCAGTCGATGTCGGCGCCGCTGCAAAAGGCTTCGCCGGAGCCGGTGAGGACCAGGACGCGGATCTTCGGGTCTCCATCGATCGCCGCGAGGCGGGCGAGGAGTGCACCGACCAGGTCCCCGTCCAGGGCGTTGCGGCGCTCGGGGCGGTTCAGGGTCAGGCGGGCGACGCCCCGCCCCTCGGTCTCGAATAGGAGGACCTCGGTCATGACCCGTTACATCCGAAACACGCCGAACCTCGTCCGCCGGCTCGGCGCGTCGGCGCAGATCCGCAGCGCCTGCGCCAGCACCTCACGGGTGTTGGCGGGATCAATGATGCCGTCGTCCCAGAGCCGGGCGGTGGCGTAGTAGGGGTGGCCCTGGGTCTCGTATTGATCTCGGATCTCGGCGCGGTAGACGGCCTCGTCCTCCGCGCTCCAGTCGCTCCCGCGCACCTTCATGGCCTCGCGCCGCACCACCGACAGCACCGAGGCCGCGACCTCGCCGCCCATGACCGAGATGCGGGCGTTCGGCCACATCCACAGGAAACGCGGGTCGTAGGCCCGGCCGCACATCGCATAGTTGCCGGCGCCGAAC
>Ga0136632_10000544_pt1 | contig 11333 bp, 9 predicted proteins | sample AntDrymUQ6112106_2_FD_104670 | JGI IMG/M metagenome (GOLD analysis project Ga0136632, IMG submission 104670) | Polar desert sand microbial communities from Dry Valleys, Antarctica - metaG UQ611 (21.06) | ecosystem: Environmental > Terrestrial > Soil > Desert | place: Antarctica: Dry Valley...
GACAAAGTGCTGGTGCTCGGTGGGCGGGTGCTGGCCGCCGGTCCGCCCGACGAGACCTTGCGTCCAGACGTGCTGTCACTGGCCTTCGAAGGCCGGATGATCGTGCTCGGCGACCGGGTCGTGCTCGACGACCACGGTCACCAGCACGACCACGGCGTCGAGTGCGCTCCCGGCGTCGACGTGGACGCCCCATGAGTGCAGCGCGAGAGAACGGCGCCGCGCACCGGATCGACGGCCAGCAACGGGACGACTTGCACGGGGAGGTCGAATCCCGGTTGGAGCAGGCAGGACAGCGCTACACGGCGGTGCGCAGGGCACTCGTCGACGTGCTGTCCGGCGGCGGCACACCGCTGACCCTGCCAGAGGTGCTGGGCCGAGACCGTGCACTCTCGCAGAGCTCGGCGTACCGCAACCTGGCGCACCTGGAGGCCGCCGGAATCGTACGCCGGCTCGTGCACGGCATCGAGTACGCCCGCTACGAACTGGCCGAGGACCTCACCGAGCACCATCACCATCTCGTGTGCGAGCACTGCGGATCGGTGACTGACGTGACGTTCGGTGAGCGCGTGGAGCGGGCCATCGACGGTGCCCTTGGCGACCTGCTGGTAGCACGTGGGTTCACTCCCCGCCACCACGCCATCGACATCTACGGCGCCTGCGCCGACTGCGCCGGCGCCTGACGGCGCGGTGTGTCCGTTTCGCCGAGTGACAACTCCGTTGTCACTCGCGAAAACCAGGTGCTTCTCCTCGATGGGTGTCGCAAGTCGCTGTCCGACCTGTTGGACCGCCCCGCGACGGTGATCGCATCATCGCTGTCACACGGGCTCGGTACAGTCGCCTCGATGGCCGCAGGGGACCGCGCAACACTTGGTGAGCGCCCGCCTGTGCGGTGGACGGTGGAGCACGTGGCCGCGGTCGCGCCGAGCCCCAATCAGTTCGCCGCCGGCGACGAGGCGTCCGACGTTCGTCGATGGGCCGGCGCCGGCCACGCCGGCGACCTGCTGTGGGGGACCTACCGAGGCGGCCAGGCCGAGCCCTACGACACCTGGGTCGACATCGGGCCCGTGCACCGCGACGGCGCCGAACCGAAGAGCCGATGCTCGTGCCCGAGCCGCAAGGTGCCATGCAAGCATTCCCTGGCTCTGTTGCTGCTGTGGGTGCGGCACCAGCTCGCCGAGGGCCTCGACGCCGACATCCCCGTCGCAGTCAGTGCCTGGTCCAGCCGCCACCGCGGCGCCGTAGCTGCCGAGCCGATCACCGATCCTGCTCGGTTGCCCGCCGGACCCGGCACCGCCACCGACGTCGACATCGGTGGCGACAGCCAGGTCGGATCATCACCCGACCCGCCGCCCGTCGAGCCCCCCGGCACGAACGGGCGCGACGATCGCGTGGAGCGGATGGCCTCCGGGCTCGGTGAGCTCGATCGATGGCTGCACGATCGCGTTCGGTCCGGGCTGTCCGACCCGGCGCTCGCCAAGTACGCCACGTGGGACCATCTCGCTGCCAGGCTCGTCGACGCTCAGGCCGGGGCGCTCGCCAACCGGGTGCGGCGCATGGCCGGTCTCGTCGGCGCCTCGCCGGACTGGCACGGCGAGCTGTTGGCCGAGATGGCGATGCTGCACCTGCTGGCGCGAGGGGGTCGGACGCTCGCCACGCTCCCCGATCCGCTGGCCGACACGCTCGCCATGGCCGTCGGCTGGCAAGTGCGCCAGGCCGATGTGCTGGGCGGGGTGCCCGAGTCCGACGTGTGGGACGTCGTCGGGCGCAGCGACACCCGAGAGGACCGCATCGTCGTGCGCCGCACGTGGTTGCGGGGCCGCACGTCGGGTCGGCTGGCCATGGCGCTCTGCTTCGCCGCCTACCGTCAGTCGCTCGACGTGTCGATGCCCGTTGGCTCGTCGTTCGACGCCGACGTGCACCGCTATCCCGGGCCGAGCCTACGGGTGCTCGTCGGTGAGCGCCGTCCCGACACGGTTGTGGCGCAGCGTCCGGCTCCGCCAGGTGGCAACCTCGCCACCGCCTGCCACCAGCTCGGCGACGTACTCGCGGCCGAGCCGTGGGCAGAGCACGTTGCGCTCACTGTGCGCGCCGCCCTCACGAGGTCTGGTGGTCGCTGGGTGTTGGCCGACGAACACGGAGCGCTCGGCTGCTGCGCAGGCCCGAGGGCACTGGCCGCCGTGCTGTGCGAGAGCGGTGGCCGGCCCGCCGACATGACCGTGGAGTGGACGCCCGCCGGATTGATCCCCCTTACCGTGCACCTCGACGATCGAGTCGTCGACGTCGGCCCCCTGGCCGACCCGTCCTTCGTGGACGCAGCATGACCGACCTGCTCGACGACGCGTGGGGGGCATTGTTGACGACGGCGCTGCTCGGCACCGACCGGCGCCAGCCTCCCGCCGCACCACCAGGGCCGATCGCCGACGTGGTCGCCGACCTGGCCGTGATCGTCGGCGACTCGGCTCCCGACGCCGTCTTCTTGAACCAGCTCGCGGTGATGACCGTCGCTCGGCGCGTGGCGTTGCAACCAGGTCGGCCGGCGCACCTGCTCGCGCCGCCTGCTGATGATCCCCGCCCGCTGTGCGCGCCGGCTGCAGCTCGGCAATGGCGGTCGATCGTCGACGGGTGGCCGGTGCTCGAGGACGAGTGGATGGCGACGGTGTGGCAGCGGGGCGAGCGGGTGCCGGCCGATGTGCTCGTCGACATGCTGGAGCTTCACCGCACCGATGTGCGCCGCCGCCAGCTGGCGCAGCAGATCGGCGGACCCGTCGTGCGCTGGATGAGCGAGCATCTCGACGTTCCGTTGGCCCCGCCGCCGCGCCCTGGCGTCGATCCGGCGGCCCTACCCGAGCTGCCGCTGCATCCCGATGTGGCTCCGCTGGTCAACGGTGATCCGAACGAGCTCGCCAGTCGCGTCGGCCAGGTGCTCGCTGGTGCCGGGTTCGCCGCAGCTGACCGCCGGCTCGTGGAGCACGTCGTTGCGCGGATGCCCAGCGCATCGCTGCCCGCCGTCGTCCCAATGCTCGATTCCATGGCTGCCGACCAGCGCATCGGTGCCGCAGCAGCCATCATCGCCGACTTGGCTCGGCGCCGTCTTGCGATGCTGGCCAGCTTCGAGGAGGATCGGTGAGCGATCAGCCAGGGACCGCCTCGGTGCTGCGCCCGCATCCCGAGGACACGTATGCCGACGAGTTGGCTGCGCTGGCTGCCGCCGACGATCGGCCACGGCCACCCAATTGGCACCTCTCACCTCGGGCAGTCGTGACGTACCTGTTGGGTGGGACGCTGGCCGACGGCTCCGGGATCACCTCGATCACCCCAAAGTACATCGGCTCCCGACGGCTCATGGAGATCGCCGTGGCGACGCTCGCCACCGACAGGGCGCTACTGCTGCTCGGCGTGCCGGGCACGGCCAAGACTTGGGTGAGCGAGCACCTCGCCGCCGCCATCAGCGACGACTCCACGCTGCTCGTGCAGGGCACAGCCGGCACCACCGAGGAGACGCTGCGCTACGGGTGGAATTACGCCCGCCTGCTGGCAGAGGGTCCGAGCGAAGCTGCCCTCGTGCCGAGCCCGATCTACCGAGCCATGGCCAGGGGCGCCATCGCCCGGGTGGAGGAGCTGACGCGCATGACGTCGGAGGTGCAGGACGCGCTCGTGACGGTGCTGTCGGAGAAGACGTTGCCGATCCCCGAGCTCGACGTTGAACTGCAGGCCGTTCAGGGTTTCAACGTCATCGCCACCGCCAACAACCGCGACCGCGGCGTCAACGAGCTGTCGAGTGCCCTACGCCGACGGTTCAACACCGTGCTGCTCCCGCTGCCCGCCGACGCCGAGACAGAGGCACGCATCGTCGCCCAACGCGTCGGCGAGCTCGGGGCCCCGCTCGCCCTGCCCACGCTGTCGGGAGCCGACGAAGAGATCCGCCGCGTGGTCACGATCTTCCGCGAACTGCGCTCTGGCGTCACCGAAGACGGGCGAACGAGCCTCAAGTCGCCGTCCTCCACGTTGTCCACGGCCGAGGCCATCTCGGTGATCATGAACGGCCTCGCCCTGGCCGCCCATTTCGGCGACGGCACGTTGCGCCCTGGCGATGTGGCGTCGGGGACGTTGGGCGCCGTGGTTCGCGATCCCGCCCGCGACACCGTCGTGTGGCGTGAGTACCTCGAGACCGTCGTGCGCGACCGCGCCGGTTGGGCGTCGTTCTACGACGCCGCTCGTGACGACATCGAAGGACCCGCCGAGCCGTGAGCGCCGCCAGCGCCGTGGCCACGTCGGTGGCGCTGATGGGCATTCGGCACCACGGCCCTGGCTCGGCCCGCTCGGTCGTCAAGGCTCTCGACGAGTTGCAGCCAGACGCCGTGCTGGTGGAGTTCCCGGCTGATGCCCAGCTCTTGTTGCCGTGGGTGGCGCGTGGCCTCGTGCCGCCGGTGGCGCTGCTCGGCCACGTCGTCGACCAGCCAGACGTGGCGGCGTTCTGGCCGTTGGCGTCGTTCAGCCCCGAGTGGCAAGCCTTCCGGTGGGCGCTCGCCCACGGCGTCGAGCTGCGCGCCATCGACCTGCCATTGGCGGCCACGCTGGCATCTCGCACCGGCGCCGGCCCGACCGGCGACGAGCAGAAGATGGCTGGGTTCGATCCGATCGCCGAGTTGGCGGCGGCTGCCGGTGACGCGGAGCCCGAGCGCTGGTGGGAGGACGTGATCGAACACCGGGGCGATGGCGCCCCGGCGTTCGAGGCCGTCGCCGAGGCGATGGGTGAGCTGCGCCGGGCGGCGCCGGCGAGCAGCGATGCGTTCGAGGCCCGACGGGAGGCGCACATGCGTGAGGCCATGCGATCTGCTCTTGCGGACGGGTTCGAGCGCCTCGGCGTCGTGTGCGGCGCCTGGCACGTTCCCGCCCTCGACATTGGCGAGCACACGTCCACGGCGGATCGATCCACGCTCCGGGCGCATCCGAGGGCCAAGGTGGCCATGAGCTGGATCCCGTGGACCCACCAGCGACTCGACGCCGCGAGCGGATACCGGGCCGGCATCGAGAGCCCTGGCTGGTACGCCCACGTGTTCGAGCACCCTGGCGCCGATGGCGTCAACCGCTTCCTCGTCGACGCCGCCCGGTTCCTGCGGACCGAGGGATTCGACGCCTCGCCCGACCACCTCATCGGGGCCAGCCGCCTGGCCGAGGCGCTCGCCGTGATGCGGGGCCGGCCCCGGCCGGGGCTGGCAGAGGTGCTCGACGCCGCCGACAGCGTATTCGCCGACCATCGCCGGGGCACGTTGCCAGGCGGCGTCATGTTGCGCCGGCGGCTCGTCATCGGCGACGCCATCGGTGAGGTGCCCGACGATGCTCCCCAGGTGCCGCTGGCCCGCGACCTCGCAGCCCAGCAACGGCGCTGCCGCCTGCGTCCGTCATCGACACCGCGAAGGGTCGAGCTCGACCTTCGTACACCGTCCGGCAGGGCCCGCTCGCAGCTGTTGCACCGCAGCGCAGTGCTGGGTTTGCGTGGCGGCAGGCTCGTGGACGGTCGGGGTTCGTCGGGCACGTTCCGCGAGACGTGGGAGCTGGTGCCCCAGCCCGAGGACGCGCTTCGCGTCGTCGAGTCGTCGGCGCTCGGCACCACGCTCTTGCGTGCCGCGACGTCGCGCTGCATCGACCGCGCCCGCACCGCCGATTCGCTCACGGAGCTGGAGGCGACGCTTCACGGGGCGCTGCGGGCCGACCTTCCCGACGCCGTCGGGCCGTGCCTGCGGGGCCTGAGCGACCGGGGCGCACGCGATCCGGATCTCGGGGAGCTGATCGACACGCTCGGTCCGTTGGCCGACACGATCCGATACGGCGACGTCCGCGACACCGATCAGGCCTCTGTGCGGCAGGTGTTCGACGGGTTCGTCGACAGGGTGCTGGCCGGGATGGTGGCGGCGTTCGCCCGCCCGTCGGCCGACGCCGCGCCAGTGGCGGCTCGGCGGGTGGCGGCCGTGCACGCTGCCCTCGCCCTGTGCGAGCACCCGCAGCGCGACGGCCGATGGCGAGCTGTCGTTGCCCAGCTCGCCGACGCCGACAGGGGCGGGCTCGTCGCCGGGCGGGCCGCGCGCGTGCTGCACGACGCCGGATGGTGGTCGGCCGCACAAGTGGAGAAGCGGCTCAGCCGGGCTCTGTCGGTGGGCACGCCGCCAGAATGCGGCGCCACGTTCGTCGAGGGCTTCCTCGCCGGCAGTGGCACCGTGCTGATCCACGACGCCGAGCTGCTGGCCATCATCGACACCTGGCTGTGCGGCCTCAGCGGTGAGTCGTTCGAGCAGGTGGTGCCGTTGCTGCGTCGCACGTTCGGAGGCTTCGAGCCGGCCGAGCGCCGCCAAATCGGTTGGGTGCTCACCGATCGCCAGGTAGATGTTGCCGCCGTCGGTGGCCTCGACCCCGAACGCCTGGCGCAAGCCGCCACACTCGTCGGCCGGTTGCTCGGGCTGCCGGGAGCACCGCCATGACCACCACTGTGTCCGATGCCGAACGGCTGCGCCGCTGGAGGTTGGTGATCGGAGGTGACGATGCCGACGGGACGGGCGTGTCCCTCCACACCGACGATGCCCGCATGGACGCCGCGCTTGGCGCCGTGTACGACCTGCGCAACACGTCGAGCAATCGGCTCGGCGGCCGGCGAGGCCGAGGTGGGCTGGGTCGATCGGCGCCGTCGGTCACCCGGTGGCTCGGCGACATCCGCCGCTACTTCTCCACGCCGGTGGTGCGGGTGCTGCAGCACGACGCCATCGAACGTCTCGAGCTCCGGCAGCTGTTGCTGGAGCCAGAGCTGCTGTCCACGGTGGAGGCCGACTTGCAGCTCGTGGCGATGCTCATCGAGCTCAACCAACTGCTCCCCGATGCCACCCGCGACACGGCTCGCCAGGTGGTGGCGAAGGTGCTCGACGAGCTGCGGATCCGCTTCGAAGATCGCATCCGTGCTGCCGTGGCTGGGGCGCTGGCCAGGGGCGACCGCACCCGGCGGCCGCGGCCGTCCGACATCGACTGGCCGCGCACGATCCACGCCAACATGCGCCACTGGCTGCCCGAGCAACACACCGTCGTGCCGGAGCGGCTCGTCGGCCACGGCCGGAGGGCTCCAAGCCTGGCGCGCGACGTGGTCATCGCCGTCGATCAGAGTGCTTCGATGGCCGACAGTGTGGTCTACGCGGCGCTGTTCGGATCGGTGCTGGCGCGGATCCCGTCGCTGCGCACCCAGCTCGTGGCGTTCGACACGGCCGTGGCGGATCTCACCGAGCTGCTGGACGATCCTGTCGACGTGCTGTTCGGCGTGCAACTCGGCGGCGGTACCGACATCGCAGCCGCCTTGACGTACTGCCGGTCGCTCGTGACCCGCCCGGCCGAGACGGTGCTGGTGCTGATCAGCGACCTGTTCGAGGGGGGCGACGCGGTGGCGATGGTCTCCCATGTCGCCGCGCTCGTCGCCCAGGGCGTCACGGTGGTCGTGGTGCTCAGCCTGTCCGACGACGGAACGCCGGCGTTCGACCACGTGAACGCCGCCGAGCTGGAGGCCAGGGGAGCCGTCGTGTTCGGCTGCACGCCCGATCAGTTCCCCGACATGCTGTCGGCGGCGCTGGAGGGACGGGACCCCCGCCAGGCGGTCACGGCACTGAGCTGAGCCAGGCTTCGGCGCCGGCAACGGCGACGCGGATGGCCCTGTCGACGGCCGCGTCCTTCTCCTCCAGGTCCGGGCGTTCGTCCTCGATGCGCTCGGCGATGATCCCGCACACGCAGGCGGCGGCGAACCCGTACACGGCGCCCATCTTGAACAGCGTCCCTGCCTCCATCTCGAAGTTGAGCACGTTGAGCGCGGCGTACTCGTCGATGGCGCCGCGCAGCCGCCGTAGCAGGTGGGGGTTGGCCGACGACGTCGAGCGCTCCTGGCCCTCGAAGAACGTGTCCGTCGACGCCATCACGCCAACGTGGCGATCCAGGCCCAACTCGTCGGCGGCGTGCGCCAGCGTGACGGTCAGGAACGGGTCGGCGACCGCAGGGAACTCCGGCGGGGCGATGTCGGCGGCGGCTCCCTGCAGCGTGAGCGCACCCGACCCGATGACGACCGAGCCCGACTTGACGCGTTCCTGGATCGATCCGCTGGTGCCGATGCGGATGATCGTGCCGATGCCGGCCTGCACGAGCTCGTTGACGACGATGCTCATCGAGGGAGCGCCCATGCCGCTCGTGGCGCACACCACGGGCTGTCCGCCGCCGAGGTGGGCGATGAACGAGTCGAGCCCACGGTGCCGCGACAGGACCGCCATGTCGTCGAGGTGCTCCGTGGCGATCAGCTCCGAGCGGTCGGGATCACCCGAGAGCAGCGCCAGCGTCGTGTCGGCCGGCAGGTCCGAGCGACCGAAACCGATGTGGTACAGCCGTTCGTGCTGGTGACCCATCGGTTGCTAGCGCAGTCAGTTCTGCCGCTGGGTGCCGACCCGCAGCTCGCGGAACGGCGACGTGGTGTCGATCCCTGGCTCCTTGGGAAGCCCCAGTACCCGCTCGCCGACGATGTTGCGCATCACCTCGTCGGTGCCACCGGCTACACGGAGACCGGGCGTGCCGAGCACGAGCTGGTTCCAGGCGAACGTGCCCCACTCTCCGGTGTCGGCAGTCATGCGGGGCCCGAGCACGGCGGCCACGAACTCGCCCATGCGCAGCATGTTGTTCGTGCCTGCAAGCTTGGCGATGCTCAACTCGGGACCCGGCAATTGGCCGGCGCGGATGCGGTCCATGGCCCGCTGGATCGTGTAGCGGTGCACGCGGGTGTGGATGACGAGGTCAGCAAGGCGCTGGCGAACGAGCGGATCGTCCTCGCAGCCGAATGCCCTTGGCATGGCGAGCAGCCTGGTCATGATGTCGCCGCCGCCCATCCCGCCACCGCCGATGGCGGCGCGCTCGTTCATCAGCGTCGTGAGGGCGACCGTCCAACCCTGGTTCACGTCGCCGAGGCGGTCCTCGTCGGGCACCCGCACCTCGTTGAAGAACACCTCGTTGAAGCTCGCCCCACCGGTCATCTGGCGCAGCGGGCGTACCTCCACGCCGGGCGCCTTCATGTCGACGATGAAGCCGGTCAGGCCTTGGTGCTTTGGCAGGTCGGGGTCGGTGCGGGCGATGACCTCACCGATGTCGCTGAACTGGGCGCCGGTCGTCCACACCTTCTGACCCGAGATCAGCCACTCGTCACCGTCGCGATCGGCCCGTGTCTGCACGCTGGCCAGATCGCTGCCGGAGCCGGGCTCGGAGAACAGCTGGCAGGCGACGATGTCGGCGCGGTACATCGCTGCCAGCAGGCGGTTCTTGGCGGCATCCGTGCCATGGGCCAGGACCGTCGGCGCCACCATGCCGAGCCCGATGGTGAAGACGCTCTGGCTGGGCACCCGATAGCCGGCTTCGGCGGTGTCATAAGCGCGCTGATGGGCGGCGGCGAGATCTCGTCCGCCGAACTCGCTCGGCCCCGTGATCCAGCCCAGGCCGGCGTCGTAGCGCTTCGCCCGCCACGCAGACGCCGCCGCCAGCAACTCTCGTTCGACGGCCGGGTCGCGCTCCTCGAACACTGCAACTTGGTCGGAGCCCTTGCCCCATTCGAACTGACGCTCGGCGGGTTTGCGCTCGGCGTTGGCGTCGAGGAATGCAGTGACTTCGGTGCGGAAGTCGTCGACGTCGATGGGGTGGGCCACCGAGTCAGTGTGGCAGAGCCCGCCGAGCCCAGCGACACCGAGCCACGTGTGCCGATGGGCACCCCGACCCGAAATAGGTACATATACCGATGTGTCCAGATGCCTTAGATCGCGATGATGAAGCGATGCATCCACTCCAGTACACCGATCTGGCACGTGAGCATCGGGAGGACCTGATGGCCGCCGCTGGTCGTCGTCGTCTGGTGCGGCTCGTGCGTTCCCACAACCGTCCTGAGAATGCCTGAGTCCTTCTCCCATACTCCAAGAACGTGGGCAGACCCGGCCGATACCGTGACGGGCCATGCCGGCGAGCCGCACCGCCCCGCTTCGCAGCGGATCCTCCTCGCGGGTGACGGCTCGAGCCACGGCTCGGGCGCAAACTCAACCAACTTGTCGACGGGCAGCGATGGTGCGCGGCGAATGCGCCTGTGCGCTTCCGGGGCCGTGAACGATTCACACCGAACGACGGCGAGGTATCCGATACCGACGTCCGACATGCCGACCGCACGCGTCCGTGAACGCCGGATGGATGGCGCTACCGAACGTCAAGTGGGGACCTTCGGTGCTCCAGTCTGGCGAGGCCGGCCATCAGGGTGGCAGCCCGGGTCGTCTGAGCACTGGCGGAGGCAGCGCGACCGATCGCCGAGTCGCGGCACAATCAGGTCGTCATCGAGCAGGCATACGTGAGCGCCGAGCGGGAGATCTGGCGCGTCGTGACCGCCGGTGAGGGGCGCTTCTCACCGCCTACCGTGAAGTGAGTTGGTTCCGTCGCGGTGGACCTGAAGCACCGTCGCCGACAATCGGTGCGTACGATCGCAGAGGTGCGAGTGTTCTTCACCGGTGGGAGCGGTAAGGCGGGTCGGCATGCGATCCGACATCTCGTCGAACAGGGGCACCGGGTAGTGAACGGTGACATGGTGCCGCTCGGTGAGTCGGGGGTCGCGGACCTTCACATCGACCTGACAGTCGCCGGGCAGGTCTTCAACGCTCTCTCGGCGTACGCCGGTCTTGATGAGCTGGAGCGTGGCACAGGTGTTCCGAGGTACGACGCCGTCGTTCACTTCGCGGCGATCCCGGCGATCCTCGTCCGCCCCGACAACGAGACGTTCGGTATCAATGCACTCAGTACATACAACATCATCGACGCCGCTGTGAAGTTGGGGATTCGGAAGGTGATCTTTGCGAGCTCCGAGACGACCTACGGAATCTGTTTCGCCGAGGGTGAGGTCAGGCCCGAATACGTGCCGATCGACGAGGAGCACCCGACGGTTCCCCACGACAGCTACGCGATGTCGAAGGTTGTCAACGAGGCGACGGCACGGTCGTTTCAGGCACGTAGCGGCATCGACATTTACGGGTTGCGCATCAACAACGTGATCGAGCCGCACGAGTACGAGACCAAGTTCCCCGCGTTCGTCGCCGATCCCGGTCTGCGGCGTCGCAACATCTTTGCCTACATCGATGCCCGCGACCTCGGCCACATGGTCGATTGCTGCCTCCGCACCGACGGCCTCGGCTACGAGGTCTTCAACGTCTCAAACGATGACACGTCGGTCGGGATTCCAAGCGATGCGGTCTACGAGCAGTTCTACGCTGGCGTCTCACGTCGACGCGACATGGGTCGCTATGAGA
>Ga0136632_10000545_pt1 | contig 11332 bp, 10 predicted proteins | sample AntDrymUQ6112106_2_FD_104670 | JGI IMG/M metagenome (GOLD analysis project Ga0136632, IMG submission 104670) | Polar desert sand microbial communities from Dry Valleys, Antarctica - metaG UQ611 (21.06) | ecosystem: Environmental > Terrestrial > Soil > Desert | place: Antarctica: Dry Valley...
CCGGGGAGGGCACTTCTGCAGCGTGAGGTTCTCGGCGGGATACTCGATCATGAGTCGCAGCTGCTCAGCCGAGTTCGTCCACTCGCCCGCTTCGATGTAGCGAGGCGCGATCTCATCGATCAGGTAGCCGGCCAGGCCCCTCGCCCGCGCGAGCCCGGGAAACCTCGGCTCGCTCCAAGGGAAGTAGAGGGTCTCGACGCTTTCAGAGAGCGCGGCGACCGCCACCCCGAAGCTTCCACGACCGAGCACCAGCGCCCGGTGCTCGAGAAGTACCGCGAGGTCGTCTGAAAGCGACGAGCTCGAAACCGAATAAGCAATGCGGATGTTTTCGAGAAAGCTCCGCAGCGCGGCGATTACCGGATTGCCTTCGTCCTCGTAGACAAGCGTGACATTGACATCGGAGCGAGTCGCCGCGAAGTGGCTCAAGGCGAGCCTGAAGAACGCGAGCGGTGGCTGCACGAAGTTCGGATGGGGATCGGGGCGGTCGAAGAGATCGCCTGACCGGATATGCACGGCTATGCGATTCGCCGGAAGCGGCTCACCAAGCGGCGGCGGCGTGAAGAGGCTCGACACGTGGCGATCGACCAGTCTCTGGCGGCACACTCCGGCGAGCGCCGTCACCGCGGGTTCCAGGTCTTCGAAGAGAAACGTCCCGAAGAGCGAAGGCACCGCGATCTCCTCGCTTTTCGAGTAGCTGACATACATGAGGCCATCTGTGCTGGACCCCCCGGAGCCGATCTCGAACCAAGGCAACGTCGGCACGTACACGGTATCGACCCCGAGCTCGCGAGCGACGTGCGTGGCTTGGACGAGCTGCATGAGGTTGTTGCCGAAGCGGCCAGCCGGCCGGGAGATCGCGACTGCTTCCACCTGCTGCCGCTCCTCTCCGGGGCGCGCGCCGACGATGCGGTATCCGTGGAAGGTTCCGAAGCTCTGACGGCCGTAGGCCAATGTCTGAAAGTCGAGTCCGTGGGCGCGCGCGAAGTCCGCGAGCGCATGTACCTCGTAGTCGACATAGATCTCAATCTGCTCTGCATCCGGTGCTGTCACGACGAGCTCGGAAGCGAGCAGCGTCGTCCGCGGCAGCCTCACACCTCCGAGCTTGGCCGGCGGCTCACCCGTGAGCGGGAACCGCTCACCGTGCGGCGCTCTCGCCCACACGTAAGCCGGAACCGAGCCGTCGACCAGGACGCCGACGACCCGCACCGGCACTCGAAGGAAGATCACCACCTGGTCTTCCGCATGCGTCACGCCCTGCTCGTCAGGTGGACCGAGAATCTGGGCCGCGCAGGCGTCGGAATCGTGCAAGCCAACTCGGGATCGCATGCGCACCGCGACTCTCACTCCGCGCGCGAGTCTAGAGTCGTCCCGAGCCATGCGCGTCGTCGCCCTCCTCGCCACCTACAACGAGGAGCGCTTCGTCGGAGGCTGCATCGAGCATCTCGCCGTGCAGGGGGTCGAGACGTATCTGATCGACAACGAGTCGACCGACGCGACGGTCGAGATCGCCGGGCGCTTCGATCTCGCCGGCTTCGAGACGGCCCCGAGGAACGACGTCTACGCATGGCGTCCGCTGCTCGAGCGGAAGGAGGCGCTGGCGGCGACGCTCGACGCAGATTGGTTCATTCACCTCGACGCTGACGAGATCCGACTCCCTCCTCACTCGTCGACGACGCTCGCGGAGGCGATCGCCGAGGTCGACGCGCTTGGCTACAACGCGATCAACTTCCAGGAGCTCACGTTCGTGCCGACCGTGGAGGCGCCGGATCACGACCATCCGCGCTTCCGGGAGACGATGCGCCACTACTACGCCTATCTGCCCTCCTCACCCGGTCGCCCGGATCGCCTGAACGCCTGGAGGCGCCAGGACAGCCCCGTCGAGCTCGCGGCAAGCGGCGGTCATCAGGTGTCGTTCGCGGGCATCAACGTCTACCCGGACTCCTTTCCGATGCGGCATTACCTGTGCTTGAGCGCCGCGCACGCGGTCTCGAAGTACGTCGAGCGGGCGTACGACCCCGGCGAGGTTGAGTCGGGCTGGCACCGGCTGCGAGCGGCTCTCCGTGCCGAGGGCGTCACGCTCCTGTCACAAGCGGAACTCAAAGAGACGCGCTCCGACGACGATCTCGACGCATCCGACCCCAGGAGCGCGCATCCGTTGTTTGGCAACTCATGAGCCGCGGCCTGCTGTTGGTGGGGGCGACGGTCGCGTCATTTCCCGGCAACGGCGGCATCGTCTGGGAGCGGCTCTCGTGGGTGCTCGGCTTCCGGAAGCTCGGGTACGACGTTCTCTGGGTCGATCAGCTCGGGCGCGGGCAGTGCGTCCACCCTGCCGGCGTCGAGGCGGACGGATATGCGAACTGCCTCAACGTGCCCTGGTTCGAGAGCATCGTCGAGCGTTTTGGGTTGGCCGGGTCGGCCGCGCTCATCGGAGACGACGGCGAAAGTCTCTCCGGCCTCTCGTTCGAGCATGTGCTGACCGCCGGAGCCGAAGCCGAGCTCCTCGTAAACCCCGGAGGCGACCTGCGGCACTCCGAGCTCAAGCGACGCGCGCGCCGCAGCGTCTATATCGACGTCGATCCCGGCTTCACCCAGCTCTGGCTCTCCTCGGGTCGGCCGGTGCGGCGCGTGGAACGCCATGACGTCCACTTCACGATCGGCGAGAACATCGGCACGCCGGCCTCCGACCTGCCCCCCTCTGGGATCGAGTGGCGGCACACGCGCCAACCGGTCGTCCTCGACGACTGGCCCTTCGCCGAGGAGGACGCCGAGCCGCGCTTCACGACCGTCGGACGCTGGCGCGGCACCGGTCCGCACGGGCCGCTCGACGACATCGGGCAGCGCTTCTCGAGCAAGGGCGACGAGCTACTGGGCGTGCTCGACATTCCCGCGCGTACCGGCCTGGACTTCGAGATCGCGCTCGACACGCGCGGAGACGAGGAGCCGCGAGCGTTGCTCAAATCACACGGCTGGCGTGTCGTCGATCCCGTCTCGGTCGCTGGGGACCCGCACAGCTTCCGCTGCTACGTGCAGGCGTCGTGGGCGGAGTTCTCGGTCGCCAAGGGCGCCTATGTCGAGACTCGGAGCGGCTGGTTCAGCGAGCGCACCGCGCGCTACCTCGCCTCGGGCCGGCCCGCCCTCGTGCAGGACACCGGCTTCTCGCGGACTCTCCCTGTAGGTGAGGGCTTGCTCGCCTTTCGCACTCTCGACGAGGCCGTCGAAGGCGCAGCCCGGATCGCCGCGGACTACGAGCGCCACCGGAGAACCGCGCGGAGTATCGCGGAGGAGTGCTTCGACTCCGACAAGCTCCTGACACGGCTTCTCGAGGACGCGATGTGAGCCGCGCGATCTGCGTGCTCGGGATGATGAGAACCGGCACCTCGGCCGTCGCCGGCGTTCTCGAGCTGCTGGGCGTGCACTTCGGCCCCGAAGAGCGCCTGCTCGAGCCCAATGTGGCCAATCCGACCGGATTTCGGGAGCACGAGAGCATCATCGCTCTGAACGACGAGCTTCTCGCCCGGCTCGGCGGCGCCTGGTACGCGCCGCCCGACGTCCACGACGGGTGGGAGGACGATCGGGAGCTCAACGACCTCCGCCGGCGGGCCGCTGCGATCATCGAGTCGGATCTCGCGACGCGCGCTGTCTGGGGCTGGAAGGACCCGCGCACGTGTCTTACGCTTCCCTTCTGGCGCATGCTCGTGCCGGATCTCATCCCCGTCGTCTGCCTGCGGGGACCCGTCGAGACCGCTCGGTCAGTCGTGGAGATGGGAGAGATGGGGTGGACGGCCGTGGACCGCCTGGAGCAGCCGTTCGAGACGGCCCTCGACCTGTGGCTGCGCTACACGACAGATGCCCTCGTGCACACACGCGGACAGGCGCGACTGCTCGTCGTCTACGACGAGCTGCTCGACGATCCGGTCAGGGAGAGCGGACGCCTCGCGACATTCACGGGCATGTCCGAGCGACTAACGCCTGTCTGCCAGGAGGCGATCGAGGAGTTCTTGCGCCGCACACTTCGGCATCACGTCGCGAGGGCAGATCCTCAGGACCGCTCCGGCGAGCATCCCGCGGACGACCTCTACGCCAGGCTCTTACGGGAAAGAGAATGACTGGGAAATACAACCTTGGGGTGTTCGGCGCCCGTTCCGAGGTTACGATGAGCGACGTGGAGAGGCGCTTGCTCGTGGTCCTAGCCGCCGTCGGCGTCGTCGCCGTCGGCCTCTCGGCCGCGGCGACGATGTCTCGGGGAGACTCGGCGCAGCCCGCAAGCAAGATCAAACGCATGAAGCCCACGAAGAACGCCGTCGCAAGCGCCGTGTCTGCGCCCAAGGCCGGAGCACCGGTCGTCGTGAGCTCCGGTCGATCGCAAAGTTCCGAGGAAGTCGAGCGCTACTGGACCGAGGAGCGCATGGAAAGCGCGCGGCCAATGGAGAAGACGCGCCAGGGGCCGAGCCACGAGGTCTCACCCACCACCGCTTCCGCGCCTGCGCCATCAGGAGCGAAGGTGCCGGGCCGCGTGCCGGCCAAGATCGCACCGGCGGAGAAGCTGAGCGCGAAGTCAGCGCAGTCGGCCGACACCACCGGTGCGGTGAGCAGCCCGGCAGTGTTGACTCCGAACTACTGGACGGACGACGCGATGGACAGCGCCCAGCCGCTGGACAACACGCGACCCGGCGACCCGGGCTCGCAGAGCGACCCCGGGTCGGGTGGAACGACGATGCCCGGCTCGCCGCCCCCATAGTTTCCCCGCGCTGACCGGCCCCCTCACAGGACTGCTTCTCCCGCAGGCGCTGCTCGACTCAGGCCCCGCGGTCGTCGGCGCGACGGGCGGCTCCGGGACAAGGGTCGTCGCCCGCGTCCTCCGGGAGGCCGGGCTCTTCACGGGAAGCGATCTGAACGAGTCCGAGGATGCGTGGAAGCTCGGTGACTTCTCCGACCGCTGGATCAACGTCTGTTTGTCTCATCGCGACGGAGCCCTGCCCGCCGGGGTCGAGCGCGCGATGGTGACAGATCTCGAGTCGCTGCTTCGAGAGCATTGCGAGTCGCTCGGCCCCGGACAGCCGTGGGGCTGGAAGGAGCCGCGGAGCATCTACCTCCTTCCGTTCTACCACCGGCACCTGCCTGCGCTGAGGTTTCTGCACGTCGTCCGAGACGGACGCGACATGGCGCTCTCCACCAACCAGAACCAGCTGCGCAAGCACGGGCGCGCCGCGCCGATACCCGCCGATCTCCCGGAGCCTGTTCGATCGATGGCGCTCTGGAGCTGGGTGAACCTCACCGCCGCGCGGTACGGCAATGAGCGTTTAGGCGACCGCTACCTGAGGATCAGGTACGAGGACCTTTGCACGAGACCGGTCGAGGTCGCGAGTGACGTGCTCGGCTTCTTCGGGATCGCCGGAGACGCAACCCCAGCGCTCGACGCCGTCTCCGCTCCCGCGTCGCTCGGTCGGTGGCGTGCCGAGTCGCCCGAGCTGATCGCCGCGCTCGAGGAGCAGGGTGCTGCGGCTCTCGGCGAGCTCGGATACGAGCCGGGGTCGTAGCCGTGCGAACGTACAGTGGGCGCTGTGGGAACGCTCAGCGAGAACGAGGCGTTCTGGGCCCGATACGACTGGAGCCGGGCAGGCGAGGAGTGGTCCGAGGGCTGGGGCGGGTCGCATGCCCAGTGGCACGGAGTGATCCTTCCTCGGATCGCACGATTCCTGCCGACCGGATCGATGCTGGAGATCGCGCCGGGGTACGGACGGTGGACGGGTTACCTCCTCGAGCAATGCGAGGCGCTGACGATCGTCGATCTCGACGACGCCTGTATCGAGGCTTGTCGGAAGCGATTTGCCGGGGGCTACCGCCTGAGCTTCCACGTGAACGACGGGAGGTCGCTAGAGATGATCGAAGACGAGTCCGTCGACTTCGCCTTCAGCTTCGACTCTCTCGTCCATGCGGACGAGGGCGTCATCGCCCACTACCTGCGCGAGCTGGGCAGAAAGCTCACCCCGGACGGCGTGGGATTCATCCATCACTCCAACGCGGGTCGGTATCGGCGCTACTTCGAGCTGACGGACTCGTTTCCACGAGGGCGCGTGCGCGAGCGGCTGTACAAGCTGCGTGTTCTCGATCGGCCGCGGTGGCGCGCACTCGACATGACCGCAAAGCGGTTTCGCGAGTCGTGCGAGTCGGCGGGGTTGCAGTGCATCAGCCAGGAGGTGATCAACTGGACGACGCGGCGCCTGATCGACTGCTTCTCGATCTTTACGAGACCGGCGTCTCACTGGGCGCGTCCGAACCGCATCCTGGTCAATTCCGGCTTCGTCTCGGAAGCCAGGGCGATCAAGCGCCGGGCGCAGCTGTATTCGCCGTAGAGTCAGCGCGATGAGCCGCGGGGTCCTCATCCTCGGAATGCATCGGAGCGGGACCTCGGCAGCGACCCGTCTCGTCAATCTGCTCGGGGTTCCGACGTCAGTGGAGGAAGACCTATTCCCCGTGACGGCGGACAATCCGCGCGGCTACTGGGAGAGCAGATCGCTGACGGCGTTCAACGACCGGATCTTCGCCGCGTTCGAATCGGACTGGAGCTGCCCGCCCGAGCTCGATCCCGGCTGGGAGAAGCATGCTGCGCTCGACGAGCTGCGCTCCGAGTCGAGGAGTCTGGTCTCTCGAGTGTTCCCGACCGACCGCTGGGTCTGGAAGGATCCGCGGAACTGCATCACGCTTCCGTTCTGGCTCGGCTGCCTCGAGGCCCAGCCGGTGATCGTGCTGGTGCACCGAAATCCGCTCGAGATCGGCGCGTCGCTCGCCGCGCGCGACGACCTAAGAAGCGTCTACAGCCTCGCACTCTGGGAGCGGTATCTGCGCGTGGCGTTGTCTTCCGTGTCGGGATTGCCGACGCTGGTCACCACCTACGACGAGATCCTCGACGATCCGCTCGCCTGGTCCGAGGGCGTGCGCGACTTCCTGGGTGACGCGGGATTCGCGAGCGGCAAGGTCGGCGCGAATGCTCGCGACGCTGTCGATACCGCACTTCGACACACGCGGTTCACACGGGACGACGTCGTCGCCGATCCGATGGTGTCGAGCGCGCAACGAGAGCTCCTCGACGCCGTCGACGCCCTTCGGGGGCCTCACGCCGAGCTTTCCGTGCCCGTCCTCTCGCCCGAGACCCCGACGACCGAGGCGCTTCTCGGCGAACGCCGGCGCCGGTACCCGCAGGAGCGCAAGTATCGCGAACTCGGGGAGTACTCGCGCTCGCTCGGCGAGCAGTTCGTCGAGCTGCAGAGCTACTCAGACACGCTGGGCACGCAGTTCGTCGAACTCCAGCGGAGCTCCGAGGATCTCTGGGAGCAGTTCCAGGAGCTGCAGCGGTACTCCGACGATTTGGGCCGGCGTTTTCTCGCGCTCGAGAAATATGCGCGAACGCTGCAGGAGCAGTCAGCAGCCGGCTGAGATCGAAGCTACGCCGAGCTCTCGGAGAGGCGTTCGGCAAGGGCAGCTCGTTCGCCCTCGAGCCACGTCGACGTCGCTCGTCCCTCCTGCGACTCGTGGTGGAGCTGCCGGATGTTGTGCCGGAGGGCCTCGATCTCGCGCGCCTCCGTGGGATCGATCCTCTCGAGCTCCTCGACGGTGATCTCGACCGGCCGCTTCCTTGCTACGACCACGCCCTGTCCCCTCCACCCGGGCATGGTGGCGAAGCCGTCTTCTCGGAGCGAGAGGATCTCGAAGGCGCGACCCCAATGCTCCTCGACCCACCAACCCGAGAGAAAGACCGCGGGACCGCCCTGATCCCACGAGCGTCCATGATGAACGACATTCATTCCGATTCGGTCGGCCTCGTCGACGACCTGCCCTCCCCGTGCCGCCCTCGGATCGGGCGTTGCATCGGCCCATTCTTCGGAGAGGCCGGGGCCGAGGGTCGTCGCGATAAGCAGACCGTCGTCGCGAAGCACGCGGTGCAGCTCGACTAGCCAGGCCGCCCAGTGATCCGAGATGTGGGTGAAGACCGAGATCGCCCAGATCAGGTCGAGCGACGCTGCTGCGAGCGGAAGCGGGGGCTCTTCCTCGTTTCTGAAGACCTCGAAGGGCGGGCTCAGGTTGGAACCGAGCCAGGCGATGCTCGGACCGTCGATGTCGCAGCCGAAGAACGATCCGACCTCCGCCTCCTCGAGGAAGTGGCGGAGCGTTCGCCCGGCCCCGCAGCCGAAGTCGAGCACGCGCTTTCCGTCGAACGTCCAGCCCGGCGGCAACAGGGCGAGGATCTCGGTGCGGACGCTTCGACCGATCTCCTCGTACAGAACGAAGTCCGCTCCGTAAAGCTCCCCGACCCGGGTTGCGAGCTCGATCGGCGGGAATGGCGTCGGGGTCATTCGCTGCCTCCTGTATCGAAGAAGGGTCGCGCGTCGACGGAGATGACCGGGCCGCGTGCGTACCACTCGCGCTTCCAGCCCGAGCCGGCGCGCTGATACTCCTTGATTCGTGGATCGATGTGGCGGCGGCGCCGGAGCCGGTGCATCAGCCCGACCCATCCCCGCCGGGGCCTGCCTGAGACAGGCGCCTACCGGCGGGCCTCGGACAGCCCGGCCGGATCCACGCTCGAGCGCCGAAGAAAGCACGTGTGCAGCAGGCGGAGCGGATCCGAATCCCAGTCAGTCGTCTCGGAGGTGTAGCCGAGCGCGTCCCACCCATACCCCGGCCGGAACGCCGCGTCGCCATCGTGGAGTCGCTCGAGACACCCCGTCCAGCTGTCCACCGCCGCCATGTTGAAGAGCTTTGTTGCCGGCCGGGACGGAGGAGCGAGGTATCCACTTCCGACCGTGGGCGGCTCATCGAGCTCCGTGCAGTTGAGCACGTGACCTTTCAGCCGAAACACGTCGGCGTGGGAACCACCCTCGAGCTCGACACGCAAACGCCCGAGCGAGGCGGGGTCGTACAGCTCGTCGCCGTCCACGCCGAGAACCCATGTGGACGTCCCCGCGTAGCGCTCGATTGCCCGATGCGAGTCCCCAGCGTCGCTCGAGCGCTCGACCGTCACGTGGCCGAGCTGGCGTGCCAGTCGGCGAAGTATCTCCGGTGTGCCGTCCGTCGAGACGTGGTCGATGACATGGATCTGCTCGCAGAATGTCGCGATGTTCCGAATAGCCTGCTCGACGAAGACATCCTCGTTGTGCACGAGGACGACCCCCACGAACTGCACGGCTCAGACCTCCTTCGTCGTCCAGTCCAGCAAGGGCCTGACGACACCGCGCCACTGGCCGGTGAAGGTCCCACGCGACGAGTCGCCGTCGAGCGGATCCTGCACGTGGAACGACACTGCTTCGTGGATGGACACGTGATGGTGGAGCTTGGGCGAGTCGATCGTGCAGAGGGCGGCGTCCACGGTGACGAGGCCTTCGTTCAGGAAGTTCCCCGGAATCCAGGCGGTGGCGACGTACTCGCCGGGTCGCGACGCCTCTTTCGAGCGCGGCCCCACGTCCATCGCGTTGAATGCGATCTGGCCGCCTGCGACGACCTTGATCTTGGGCATGATCGGCGGACCAGCGCGGAGGACGCTGTAGGCCATCTCGATGCCGACCGGCTCGCGCACGTCCGTGTAGTCCGCGGTCTCCCCGTCGGCGCGTACCGCGCGTACGGAATGGAGGCTGACGAGATCGTCTCCAGGCTCTTCCTCCGGGACCCACGACTGACTGGAGGTCGTGCCGGTCGCGGACTGGAGGTAGTGGGCCACGACCTCCGCGCTATCCCCGTCGCAAACGACCCGGCCCTCGTCCATCAAGAGCACGCGATCGCAGAGCTGCGCGACCGCCTGCACCTGATGCGAGACGAAGACAACCGTGCGGCCGGTCGTGTTGATGTCCTCCATCCTTCCAAGGCACCGCGCCTGGAACTCGGCGTCGCCGACGCTCAGCACCTCGTCCACCAGCATGATCTCAGGCTCGAAGTGCGCCGCGACGGAGAATGCGAGACGGACGTGCATCCCGCTCGAGTAGCGCTTCACCGGGGTGTCGAGGAACTTTTCGACCCCGGAGAACTCGGCGATCTCAGGCATCTTGGCCTGGATCTCGCGGCGCTTCATGCCGAGGATCGCGCCGTTCAGGAACACGTTCTCCCTCCCGGTCAGCTCTGGGTGGAAGCCTGTCCCAACTTCGAGCAGGCTGCCCACGCGACCCCGGATCTCGGCGCGGCCCTCGGTCGGCGTCGTGATCCTTGTCAAGATCTTGAGGAGCGTGGACTTTCCCGCCCCGTTGCGGCCGATGAGCCCCAGTGCCTTGCCTTCTTCGAGCTCGAACGAGACGTCGCGGAGCGCCCAGATCTCCTCGTAGCCGCGGCGGTGCTCCTGCCCCGTGAGCCGCTTCGCCGTGTGGGACATGGATTCGCGGAGAGTGCCGTAGGCGGCCTGGAGCTCGCCGATCCGGTAGCGCTTCGAGAGGTGATCCGCTTCGATCGCGATCGCCATCAGGGGCCTGTCCGGGAAGTGATCACGGTGGATGGCGTGTGCGACGTGCCGCGAGGCAAGGACGCAGGGAGCGCCGATATGCAGGCATATCGGCGCGACTGAGGACGCCGCATCGTGGTGCGTCGCATATGCCAGGCGCTCTGAGTCACTTTTGGGACATGTCCCTAGATGGTGTCCGCGAAGCGCGGCTCCGAGGAGCGGAAGACCGCGAGGCCGCCGAAGAAGACGACGAGCGCAACGCCGACGCCGATCGCCGTCTGTCCGGGATCCGGCGCGCTCGCGTCGAGCATCGCCCACCGCCAGTTGGCGATCACCGCGGTCATCGGGTTGAACGCGAGGATCCACTGCCACTTGGTCGGGATCTCTTCGACCGCGTACATGACTCCCGAGAGGAGCGGCAGCACCTGCAAGAACACCGGGATCATGTAGCGGACGTCTCGGTACCTGACGTTGAGCGCGGAGAGCAGAAAACCTGCGCCGAGCGCGGTGATCAGCGCCAGAGCCATGGCGAAGGGCGCGACCAGGAGCTCCGGGCCACCCGGCCACGTTCCGTATAGCCACATCAGGAAGATCAGCACCGGAAGACCAACGACGAAGTCGATCATGGGAACGATGACCGCTGCCAGCGGGAGGAGCGCACGCGGGAAGTACACCTTCGTCACGAGTTGCAGGTTCGCGGCGAGACTCAGGCTCGACCCGGTCAGCGAGGACGCGAAATACTGCATGGGCAGCACGCCTGCGATAACGAGGCTCGGGTACGGCACTTCGCCAGCCGGGAAGTTCGCGAACTTGCCGAAGACGATGATGTAGACCGTGGCCGTGAAGACCGGGACGAGGATCGCCCATGCCACGCCGAGGAAGGTCTGCTTGTAGCGGACGACGATGTCACGCCAG
>Ga0136632_10000547_pt1 | contig 11314 bp, 11 predicted proteins | sample AntDrymUQ6112106_2_FD_104670 | JGI IMG/M metagenome (GOLD analysis project Ga0136632, IMG submission 104670) | Polar desert sand microbial communities from Dry Valleys, Antarctica - metaG UQ611 (21.06) | ecosystem: Environmental > Terrestrial > Soil > Desert | place: Antarctica: Dry Valley...
ATGGACACCGTCACCGAGGCAAGACTGGCGATAGCGATGGCGCGTGCGGGAGGGCTCGGCATCGTCCACCGCAACCTCTCGATCGAGGATCAGGTCGCCGAGGTGGACAAGGTCAAGCGCTCCGAGTCGGGAATGATCGTCGAGCCGGTCACTCTTCGCGCCGACGACCTGGTCGCCGATGCGCTCGAGCTGATGGAGCGCTACCGGATCTCCGGCGTGCCGATCGTCGATGACCGCGAGGTTCTCGTCGGCATCCTCACGAACCGCGACCTGCGCTTCGAGACGGACACGTCTCAGCCCGTCTCGGCGCTGATGACCGCGCGGAATCTCGTGACCGCGCCCGCGGGCACGACGCTCGAGGAGGCCGAGGAGATCCTCCACCGCAACAAGATCGAGAAGCTCCCGGTCGTCGACGCCGACGGACGGCTCAAGGGCTTGATCACGGTCAAGGACATCTCGAAGCGCATCAAGTACCCGTATGCGACCAAGGACGCGCAGGGCCGGCTCAGGGTGGGCGCGGCGGTCGGAGTGGGAGACGATGCGCTCGAGCGTGCGGCGACACTGGTCGACGCCGAGGTCGACGTGCTCGTCGTCGACACGGCGCACGGTCACTCCCACGGCGTCCTCGATGTCGTCCGCCGGATCAAGGCACTCCACGACGTCGAGCTGATCGCCGGCAACATCGCCACAGGGGATGCTGCCCGGGCGCTGATCGACGCCGGCGCGGACGCGGTGAAGGCCGGTGTCGGACCCGGCTCGACATGTACCACTCGAATTGTCGCCGGCATCGGGGTTCCGCAGATCACCGCGGTCTACGACATCGCCCAGGTCGCGCACGAGCTGGAGGTGCCGGTGATCGCCGATGGAGGAGTCCGCTCCTCGGGCGACATCGCGAAGGCGATCGCCGCAGGAGCCGACGCGGTCATGCTCGGCTCGATGCTCGCGGGCACCGACGAGTCTCCGGGAGAGGTCATGGTTGCCCAGGGCGAGCGTTTCAAGGAGTACCGCGGAATGGGGTCGCTCGGCGCCATGAAGGCGCGCTCGTTCTCGAAGGACCGCTACTTCCAAGGCGACGTCGAAGACGTGGACAAGCTGGTGCCGGAGGGCATCGAGGGTCGCGTCCCGTACAAAGGGCCTCTAGCGCCGATCATCCTGCAGGTGGTAGGAGGGTTGCGCCAGGCGATGGGCTACTGCGGCACAGCCACGATCGAGGAGATGAAGACGCAGACACGCTTCACTCGCATCACCCCGGCCGGCCTGCAGGAGAGCCACCCGCACGGCATCACGATCACGAAGGACGCGCCCAACTACAGACGAAGCTGATGGCGGACGTTGTCCCCTTCCCGGTGCCGGAACCCATACCGGAGGAGCGGCCGGTCCTCGTCGTCGACCTCGGCGGCCAGTACAGCCAGCTGATCGCGAGGCGCGTTCGCGAAGCTCGCGTCTATTCGGAGCTCGTCGGGCACCGGCTGTCGGCGGACGAGATCGCGCGGCGAAACCCCGCGGCGCTCGTTCTCTCCGGCGGTCCTGCGTCCGTGTACAGCGACGGAGCGCCTGATCTCGACCCCCGGATCTTCGAGCTCGGAGTTCCCACGCTCGGAATCTGTTACGGGATGCAGCTGATGGCACGCGATCTCGGTGGCGCGGTGGAGCGCACGGGTGTGTCCGAGTTCGGGAAGACGGACCTCGAGGCCACCGACTCCGAGCTCTTCCACGACCTGCCACCCGAGCAGACGGTCTGGATGAGCCATCGAGACTCGGTCACCGCTCCTCCCGAGGGTGCCGTGGTGACCGCGTCGTCGCCCTCCACTCCGATCGCCGCCTTCGAGCATCGCGAGAAGCGGCTCTACGGCGTCCAGTTCCATCCCGAGGTCGTCCACACGCCGCACGGCCAGGAGATCCTCAAGAACTTCCTCTACGAGGTGGCCGACGTCCCTCCGACGTGGACGCCAGCTGCCGTCATCGAGGAGCAGGTCGAGCGGATTCGCGCGGCCGTCGGCTCAAAGCGCGTCCTCTGCGCCCTGTCGGGCGGTGTCGACTCCGCGGTCGCCGCGCTCCTCGTGCACAAGGCGGTCGGCGACCAGCTCACGTGCGTCTTCGTCGACCACGGCCTTCTGAGGGAGAACGAGGCCGGCCAGGTCGTCGAGACCTTCTCCGGCCACTTTCGGGTGCCGCTCGTCCACGTGCAGGCGCAGGAGCGCTTCCTCTCACGTCTGGCGGGGATCACCGATCCGGAGGAGAAGCGCACGATCGTCGGCGAGGAGTTCATCCGTGTATTCGAGGAGGAGGCGGCAAGGCTTGGTGACGTCCGCTTCCTCGTGCAGGGGACGCTTTACTCGGACGTCATCGAATCGGGCGGCGCCGAGGACGGCGTGGCCGCGAAGATCAAGTCGCATCACAACGTCGGCGGGCTTCCGGCCGACATGCGCATGGAGCTCGTCGAGCCGTTGCGCCTGCTCTTCAAGGACGAGGTGCGGCGCGTTGGCGAGGAGCTCGGGCTGCCCGAGCGGATGGTCTGGCGCCAGCCCTTCCCCGGGCCCGGTCTCGCGATCCGGATCATCGGCGAGGTAACCGAGGAGCGGCTTGCGATCCTGCGTCGTGCCGACGCGATCCTGCTCGAGGAGGTCCGGCGGGCCGATCTCTATCGCGACCTTTGGCAGAGCTTCGCGGTGCTGCCGGCGATCCGCTCCGTCGGCGTGCAAGGCGACGAGCGCACGTACGCCTACCCGGTGGTGATCCGGGCCGTCACCTCCGAAGACGCGATGACCGCCGACTGGGCGCGGCTCCCGTACGACTTCCTCGAGGCCGTGTCGAGCCGGATCATCAACGAGATCCCAGGGGTCAACCGGGTCGTATACGACGTCTCTTCCAAGCCACCTGCAACGATCGAGTGGGAGTAGGGGGCAGGCCACGTTTCCACCGCGCGTGCCGCGGATATACCTACCGAGACATCTCTGCCGAGGAGGAAGACGATGGCGAAGCAGATCAACTGTCCGTGCGGCGAGGTCGTCCGTGGCGAGACCGACGACGAGCTCGTGGCCAACGCCGAGGAGCACATTCGAACTGCCCACCCTGAGCAGGTCGGACAGCGCTCGCGCGAAGACATCCTGGCCATGTCCGAGGACGCGGCCTAGCGATCGAACCCGTGGAGGGCCCTCGGGCCCTCCACGCTGAGCTCGCTGACACCGTGCTCGTCGACCTCGATCTGGACGCGGTCGCCTGGCGCTGGATGAGCGAGTGCCGCGACGACGGCTTCGAGCGTTTCGCCGGAGTTGAGCTCGATCTCCAGCTTTACGGTCGGGCCTTGTCGGACCGCGCGTCTTACCACTCCGTCACCCCCCTGGTCAGGTGCGACGGGTCGCACCGTGATCGCCTCGGGGCGAACCGCCGTGCCGTCGCGCACATTCAACCCAAGGAAGCGTGCGGTGTCCTCGTCGGCAGGACGGGCCCAGAGCTCGTCCGGCGTTCCCACCTGCACGATCCTCCCTGCGCGCATGACCGCGACCCGGTCGCCGAGTGCGAACGCCTCCGCGCGGTCGTGGGTCACGTGGAGGGCGGTCACGCGGAGCTCGTCAAAGATCTTGGCGAGGTCCTCGAGCAACCGGTCTCGTAAACGGCGGTCGAGCGATCCGAGCGGCTCGTCGAGCAGGAGCACGCGCGGCTCTGGCGCAAGCGCGCGTGCAAGCGCAACGCGTTGCTGCTCTCCACCCGAAAGCGTGAGGATCGAGCGCCGCTCGTAACCCGCGAGCCCGACGAGGTCGAGGCAATAACGGGCACGCCGCTCGATCTCCTGGCGGGAATCGCCCCGCATGCGCAGGCCGAACCCAACGTTCCCCCAGACGTCGCGATGGTGGAAGAGCGCGTGATCCTGGAACACGAGCCCGATTCCGCGACGATGGGCCGGAACCGAAACTAGGTCTTCGCCGTCCAGAAGTACTCGTCCCGAGTCGGGCGGTTGAAGTCCCGCAACGACACGAAGGAGCGTGCTCTTGCCCGAGCCGCTCGGCCCGAGAACCGAGACGACTTCGCCCGCGGCGATCTCGAGCGCGAGGCGGTCGAGCGCCGCTTTTCCTCTGAAGCTGACGCTCACATTCTCGATTCGGAGCATCAGAACCAGCTCACGCGATCGCGCCGGAGGCGCTCGATGGCGAGGATCGACAGAGCGACCGCGACCATGAGAATCACCGCGAGCGCATAGGCCTGTCCAACGTTCAGCTCACCTGGGCGTCCGAGAAAACGGAAGATCGCGACCGGAAGCGTCGGGCTGTCCGGTCGGGCCAGGAAGACGGTCGCTCCGAACTCCCCGAGCGAGATCGCGAAAGCGAACCCGGCTGCGACTCCCAGCGCCCGGCCTGCGACTGGGAGGTCGATCTCGCGTCGCACCCGCCCCGGTGACGCGCCGAGCACTGCGGCCGCCTCGCGTTGACGCTCGTCGATGGCGCGCAGCGTGGGGGCGACGATGCGGACGACGAACGGGATCGCGACGAGAGCCTGCACCACCGGCACGATCCACGGCAAGGAGCGGAAGTCGATCGGCTCGGTGTCGAAGGCGATGACGAATCCGAAGCCGAGCATCACCGCCGACGCGCCAAGTGGGAGCATGAGCGATCCGTCGAGCAGGCGCGTCCCACCGCGGCGCGAGCCCGCGACCGCGAAGGCTGCGAGCCCGCCGCAGACGAGAGCGATTGCCGTCGCGCCGCCTGCGTAGACGATCGAGTTCACGACGGCCTCCCACGGGGTCGCAAGGAGCGCATTCGTCGGCTTGCCGAGCGCGCGGTACGCCTCGAACCCGTGTCCGCCGCCGACCGCGAGAGAGCGCTCGACGAGGACTGCGAGCGGTACGCCGAGGAAGAGCGCGAGGGCGCCGAGGCTGATGGCGGCGAACGTCCGCTCGCGCGGCGTACGCAGCGGGCGCAGCACGTCCTGTTCACGACCGCGCCAACCGCCGACCGCGAGGCCTGCCTCCAGGCGCGTCGCCGCCCAAACGGCGAGGGCGACGCAGACGAGCTGCACGAGCGCGAGGACGGCAGCGGCCCGCAGATCGAACATCCGCACGGCCTGGTTGTAGATCTCCGTCTCGAGGGTCGAATAGCGCGGACCACCCAGGATGAGGACGACGCCGAACGACGTGAACGAGAACAGGAAGACGATCGACGCCGCAGCTGCGAGCGCTGGAGCGAGCAGCGGGAGCGTCACTTCGCGAAAGCTGCGCCAGGGCCCGGCGCCGAGGGTCGCCGCCGCCTCCGACACACGCGGATCGAGGCCGGCCCAGAATGTCCCAACGACACGAACGACGACCGCGACGTTGAAGAAGACGTGCGCGATCAGGATCGCGGCCGAGCCGCGCTCGAGCCTCTCGGGGAGCACCGCGAGGAAGGCGATTGCGACGACGACAGTGGGGAGGACGAACGGGACTGTGACGACCGCCAGCGCCACGCCTCGGCCCCGAAACGTGTAGCGACCGAGGACGTACGAGGCAGGAAAGGCGATGAGGATCGTAAGCGCGGTGGATACGACCGCCTGCCACACCGTGAACCACACGACCTCGCGGGTCAGCGGCTCCGTGAGAACGTCGATCGCAGCCGCGAGATCGTCGCCAGAGCTGAGTCCCCGCTCCATGATCGAGACCAACGGGTAGACGAAGAAAAGTGCCAGGAACGCGAGCGGCACGCCGTACGTCAACCCGCGCCAGGTGCGCGCGCTCACCGCAGCACGATGCTTGTCCACTCCTTCACCCAGCGGTCGCGGTTAGCTCCGATGTCCGCTGCCGGGAGCTCGAGCGGGTTCTCGGGAATCACCGCAAACTTCGTGAACGCGGGTGGGAGCACGGCCGATCGGTTGACGGGGAAGACGAACATCGATAGCGGGACGTCCTCCTGGAAGCGGGTTGCGAGCAGGAAGTCCACGAGCTTTCGCGCTCCCTCTCCGTTGCGCGTCCCGCGAAGGACGCCCGCAAACTCGATCTGGCGGAAGCAGCTGTCCTCGACCACCGCGGTTGGCGCTTCCTTCGGGCGTGGCGTGGCGAAGATCACCTCTGCGGGCGGGCTCGACGCGTACGAGACGACGATCGGGCGCTCCCCTTTCCCGGCCGCGCCGGAGAACCGCACGTTGTAGGCCTCCTCCCAGCCGTCCGCGACGAGAACGCGGTTCTCACGTAGCTCGCGCCAGAAGTCCTGCCAGCCGGGCTCGCCGTAGCGGGCGACGGTGGCGAGCAGGAACGCCAGCCCTGGAGTCGAGGTCGCGGGATTCTCGACGACGACGAGGTTCTCGAAGCGGGGATCTGCCAGGTCGTCCAGCGAGCGTGGCGGTTCGACCGCCCGCTCTGAGAACCACGCCTTGTCGTAGTTCAGGCACACCTCGCCGTGATCGATCGGTGTCACCCGGTGCTCCGGATCGAGCGCATAGTCCTCGTCCACCTGTTCGAGTAGCGGTGACTCATACGGCTCGAAGAGATCGCCGTCGAGCGCGCGCGAAAGGAGGTTGTTGTCCACTCCAAAAAGGACGTCGCCCTGCGGGTTCCCGGCAGTGAGCAGCGCTTTCGAGAGAAGCTCGCCTGCGTCGCCGGACTGGAGGATCCGGAGCCGCAAGCCACTCTCCCGTTCGAATGCCTGTTTCACATCGTCCGAGATAACGAACGAGTCGTGCGTGACGAGGACGATGTCGGTCGGCGTTTCGTCGCTTCCACACGCGACGACTCCGAACGCCAGCGCCCCGGCTCCCGCGAAAGCTGCGATCGCCTTGTGACAGAGTGTTACTTGGCGTCTCATCGCGCCGTCCCCGGGCGGATCGCGACGAGGACGCCACGCTTGACGGCGATCGTCGCTCGGGCCGAGGCGAAGACGTTGGAGACGCCGCGGCTCGAGCCCGGTTCCAGGGTCTCTTCGTCGAGAGGGTAGGCGAGCCCGTCCGTGCGTACGCCTACCGCCGAGCCGTGCAGGGCGAACAGCGAGAGCAGCTCGCCCGGCTGGCCCGACAGCGTCCGCTCGCCGCGTATGACGTGCGCGCGCGCGCGTCCGATGTGGGCATCGAGCTCGACGCCTGCGTAGCGAGGCGATGCGAGGAGCAGGAACGCAGAGAAGAGGTGGTCGAGCCGGTCCCCGATGCCGGCGAGCACGACGACCCGCCGCGCTAGAACTGCGCCCGCGGCGGGTCGTCGTGCTCGCCGGCATCGGCGACCCGCCGCGGGCGCAGTTCTAGCGCGGCGTCGAGCGCCAACTCGAGATCGGTTGCATCTTTCTCGGTGGAGTGGCGCTCGATGCGGGTTCCGGAAGCTTCGGCGGCGGCCACGGCTTCCGGAGACGCCGAGTCGAAATCGCCGACGGCGATCGTGACCTCGAGGCCCAACTCGCGCGCATGCTCGAGGCCGCTGTCGGCAGCGACTACGGGCGTCCCGGACGGAATCGCAGGCAGCGCCTCACGATGTGGAGCCCCCCCACCTGCGACGACCACGACGAGCTCTTCCGACATGCGCTTCCTCCGCTGGTATTACCCAGATCAGGTTTTCGAGTCGGCGGCGCGCTCCAGCCACCCTCTCAGCCCGGTTGCCCCGAGCTCCCCTTACGCTTGCCGCATCGTAGCGTCGGGGTCCGCAATCCGTTGCAGGGTTGCGCCCGGGCCTTCTGTGCCGGGCTGGTTGAATTGCTTGATCGCGGCGACCTCCTATCCGATCCGGCGTAACACCTTCCTCCTGAGCCTCTGCCTCGTGGTCCTCTCGGGCGTGTTGCAGCTCGCAGTCGCGGTCGCCACCATCACGCTCGTCCTCGTCACCGGAATTGAGTCGATCCTCGGGCTCGGGCCCGCGATCTTCCTCACCGCAGGAGCCCTCGCCGCGTTGCCGGCCGGTCGTCTGATGGACCGTCTGGGTCGAGTGCCGGTGATCGCCGGCGGCTTCGTGGTCGGGATCGTGGGCTGCGTCCTCACGGCGCTCGGCTGCGTCGTGGACAACGCGCTGCTCGTGATCCTCGGCTTCGCCGGAGTCGGCGCCATGAACGGCAGCGTCCTCCTCGCGCGCACCGCGGCCGCCGACATGTACCCGCCCGAGCGCCGCGCCCGCGCGATCTCCTACGTCCTCTTCGGCGCGCTGTTCGGCGCCGCGCTCGGCCCGCTCGTCTTCCGGCCGCTCTTCGCCGGCAAGGATCTCGAGCTCGACACCCTCGTCATCCCCTGGTTCGCAGCAGCCGCGATGTGCGCCGCTGGGCTCGTCATCGCCCTCCTCATCAGGCCCGACCCGCGGACGATCGCGCTGGAGCTCCAGTACGCCGGCGCGAACGAAGACGAGTCCGGCGAGCGCGAGAGACCTGCGCCGCTGCGGGAGATCCTGCGACGGCCGGGAGTCCCGACCGCGGTCATCGCCGCCCTGGCCAGCTTCGGTGTGATGGCGGGCGTGATGAACCTGACCGGGTACATCGTCGTCGGCCACCAACACACGCAGGCCGACGTCTTCAGCGTCATCAGCCTGCACGTCGTGGGCATGTTCGCCCTCGTGCTGGTGGTGGGACAGCTCATCGACCGCATCGGGCGGCGACCCGCGCTGATCGGAGGTCTGGCGATCATGGCCGTCTCGACGGTGATGCTGGCCTGGGTGGAGTCGATTCCCGGGATGTCGCTCTCGCTCTTCCTCCTCGGGCTCGGCTGGAACGTCTCCTACGTCGCCGCCGCGGCGGAGCTCGTCACGCATGCGACTCCGATCGAGCGGGGGCGTCTCGTCGGGCTCACCGATCTCGGCGCTGGGCTCCTGGCCGCCGCGCTCGCGCTGCTCGGCGGACTCGCCTATACAGAATGGGGCGTGGCGGCCGTGGCGATCGGCGCGACGCTCGCTGCCGTCGCACCGGCGCTCGTCATCCTGCTCGCCCGCCGGCCACCTGCCCGCGAGGTTCTCAAGCCAGCCTGAATGGAGGCGCCTTGCGGCGCCCTTCTTCTAGCTTGGATCTAGGCGGCTTTCGGCCAGGGGTAACGGATCGAAGCTGCTAGACTCGACCGCCGGCGGACGGTGTTCTGCCCTCTTTCTGTGATGAAAACCTATACGGCCAAGCCCGGTGAGATCGAGCGCGAGTGGCTCCTCGTCGACGCCGACGGGCAGACGCTCGGGCGCTTGGCGACCCGCATCGCGGACACGCTGCGCGGAAAGGGCAAACCGGTGTACACGCCGCACGTCGACACGGGTGACTTCGTCGTCGTCGTGAACGCGGAGAAGATCGCTGTTACCGGGTCGAAGCTCGATACGAAGTTGTATTACCGCCACTCGGGGTATCCGGGAGGGCTCCGCCAGCGCACGCTTCGCGAGCAGCTCGAGCGGAGGCCGACGGAGGTGCTCCGCAAGGCCGTAAAGGGGATGCTGCCTAAGAACAAGCTCGCCGCGGCTCAGCTGCGTAAGCTGAAGATCTATGCCGGAACCGAGCATCCGCACGCTGCCCAGGCGCCGAAGGACATGAACCTCTCATGAGCGACATCGCCCAATACCTCGGCACCGGCAAACGCAAGACCTCCGTTGCACGGGTGATCCTGCGACCAGGCGACGGGAAGAGCTGGATCAACGGTCGCACGCTCGAGGAGTACTTTCCACGCTCGGCGCACCGGAAGATGGTCATGGCTCCGCTCGAGGTCGCAGAGGCAGCCGGAACCTACGATCTGAGGGTGCGCGTACACGGTGGAGGCGTCTCCGGCCAGGCGGGCGCAGTCAGACACGGAATCGCGCGGGCCCTGGTCGAAGCCGACCCGGAGATTCGCGTGCCGCTCAAGCGCCAGGGGTTCCTGACCCGCGACGCACGCATCGTCGAGCGCAAGAAGGCCGGTCTGCACAAGGCTCGCAAGGCTCCGCAGTTCTCGAAGAGGTAGCTTCGCCGCCGTGGCGCGGCGTTACTTCGGAACGGACGGAATTCGCGGCGTCGTCGGCGAGGATCTGACGACCGACCTTGTGGAAAAGATCGGCCGGGCAGCCGTGCTCTGGGCGAAAGCTGCCGGAAAAGCAGAAACCGGGTCTGACCCTGGACGTGTCCTCATCGGACGGGATACCCGTGGGTCCGGGCCGGAGCTCGAGGCGACGCTTGCCCGCGGGATCTCGTCGGCGGGCTGGACTGCGGTTCTCGCCGGAGTGCTGCCCACCCCGGCGGTGGCGCTGCTCGCGGAGGACCTCGGCGCGGTCATCTCCGCCTCCCACAACCCGCCCGAGTACAACGGGGTGAAGCTCTTCGACGGCGAAGGGCGCAAGCTTACGGATGAGGACGAGGAGGCGATCGAGGAGCTGCTCGAAAGCCCGGCGCGCGACCACGGCGGCTTGGTCGAACGGCTCGACACCGCTCCGAAGAGATATCTGCGCCACATCGTCGACAGCTTCGGTTCCGACCTCTCGGGTCTCCGCATCGGCGTCGACTGCGCGAACGGCGCGTTCTCCGATCTCGCGCCCGCGGTCTTCGAGGAGCTCGGGGCCGAGGTGCACGCGATCGGCATCGCGCCGGACGGAACGAACATCAACGTCGGCTGCGGCGCAACCGACCTGGTCACCTTGCAACAGGCTGTTACAAGGCTGGGTCTCGATCTTGGGGTCGCCTTCGACGGCGACGGCGACCGCATGCTTGCCGTGGACGAACGGGGCGAGCCGCTCGACGGAGACCAGATCCTTGCGATCCTCGCGCTCGCGCTCGGGGTCGATCTCGTGGCAGTGACCGTGATGACGAACCTCGGCTTCCATCGCCTGATGGCAGAGCACGGCATTCGCGTCGTGACGACCCCGGTCGGAGACCGCTATCTGCTCGAGGCTCTGCGCCGGGACGGCGGCCTTCTCGGCGGCGAGCAGTCCGGACATGTCGTCTGGCTCGGAAACCACGTGACCGGAGATGGGCTCGCAGCCGCGCTCCTTCTCTGCCGCGCACTCGGCAACCGCGAGTTGAGTGAGGCCGCCTCGGCAATGCCTCGTTATCCGCAGTCCAAGCAGAACGTGCGCGTCGGCCGCCGCGTCCTCCCGCAGTCGATTCTCGACGAAGCCGACCGCATCACCGAGGAGCTCGGTGGGAGAGGGCGAGTCCTCGTCCGTGCGTCGGGAACCGAGCCCCTAGTGCGAGTGCTCGCGGAGGCCGAAACACCCGAGGAAGCAGGGAAAATCTGTGCTAGCATCGCCGCGCTCGTTGCCAGAGAGCTCGGCTAGCCCGACGAAGGGCGCCGCCGGGCTCTTATGCGTTCCAAGGAGCCGCGCACATGTGTGGGATCATCGGATACGTCGGATCTCGTGAGTCCAAGCCACTGCTCCTGCAGGGTCTCGAGCGGCTCGAATATCGCGGCTACGACTCCGCCGGCATCGCGCTCCTCGAGGAGGCCGGTC
>Ga0136632_10000549_pt1 | contig 11282 bp, 10 predicted proteins | sample AntDrymUQ6112106_2_FD_104670 | JGI IMG/M metagenome (GOLD analysis project Ga0136632, IMG submission 104670) | Polar desert sand microbial communities from Dry Valleys, Antarctica - metaG UQ611 (21.06) | ecosystem: Environmental > Terrestrial > Soil > Desert | place: Antarctica: Dry Valley...
CCTGCACTTCGGCTGCCTGAGCCCGGTCGAGGTGGTGCGTGGTGCCGGCCGGTCGGCGGGTGCCGCCGCGTTCGTCCGGCAGCTGGCGTGGCGCGACTTCCACCTGCAGGTGCTGGCCGCCCGCCCCGACGTGGCGCGGCGCGACTACCGCTCCCGCGGCGACCGGTGGCGACGCAGCAGGTCCGAGCTCGACGCTTGGCGACGCGGCCGGACCGGCATTCCGATCGTGGACGCGGCGATGCGGCAGCTGCTGCAGGAGGGCTGGATGCACAACCGCGGCCGGCTGCTGACGGCCAGCTTCCTGGCCAAGACGCTCTACCTCGACTGGCGGCTCGGGGCACGGCACTTCATGGATCACCTGGTCGACGGGGACGTCGCCAACAACCAGCTCAACTGGCAGTGGGTGGCCGGGACCGGCACCGACACCCGGCCCAACCGGGTGCTGAACCCGCTGCGCCAGGCCGCCCGCTACGACCCCGACGGCGACTACGTGCGCAGGTACGTCCCCGAGCTTGCCGGGGTGGACGGATCGGCGGTTCACCGGCCGTGGCGGCTGCCGGCGTCGATCCGCGCGGAGCTGGACTACCCCGAGCCGTTGGTCAAGCCCGACGATGGCCGGCGCCGGTTCCTCGAGGCCCGCGGCCGTTAGCTGTCGTCGGCGTCCGCTTCGGCCTTGACGTCCTCCGGCATGTCGTCGACGGGGTGGCCGTCGATGTAGTCCTTCGTCTCGGCGTACAGCCGCGCGATGTACGCCTCGAGCTCCGCCGCCTCGACCCGCCAGATTCCGCGGCCGCCCACCTTCACCGCGGGCAGGTCCTTTCGCAGGACCAGCGCGCGGGCCTGAGTGTTAGAGATGTTGAGGATCTCCGCCACGTCGGTCAGCCGCAGGAAGCGCGGCACTCCCGGACCGAGCGGCATGGGGCTAGTGTGCCAGCAGGGACCCTGGGGAATGGCTGCGTCGCATTGGCCTGTGGACAAGTCTGGACGCGGGCGGCCGAAGCCGGACAATGTCGGGTATGCCTGCCTTGGACCAGCGGCTTCGACCAGCAAGCAGCACCGGCTCCAACGCCACACGGGGCAGCTCACCGCCCGCGCTCCGGCTGGGCCGGCCGGGCTGGCGTGATCCGCGTTTGCTGGTCGGCCTGGTGCTCGTCGCGGCTTCGACGCTGGCCGGCGCCCGGCTGCTGGCGGCATCCGACGACACCGTGACCGTGTGGGCAACCGCCGACACCGTACGGGCCGGCGACGACGCCACCGACGTCGAGCTGGTGCCGAGCCGAGTCCGGATGGAGGACGGCGCGACCGAGTCCTCTTACCTCAGCGCGGAGACCCGGCCGAGTGGCGTGTTCACCCGCGACCTCGACGCGGGCGAGCTGGTGCCGGCGTCTGCAGTCAGCAACGCGGAGTCCGACCGTGCCGACGTCGCGCTGGCGGTCGAAGCCGGCGATGCCCCGGTGGACCTCACCGACGGCGAGCTCGTCGACGTCTGGTCAGTGCCCGACCTCGCAGCCGGGCGGTCGGCGGGCGATGCGGAGCGGGTCCTGCGCGCGGTCCCGGTCGGCACCGTGCGCTCCGGCGCCGCGCTCGGGTCGACCGGTCGGCAGGTGGTGGTGTCCGTCGACGGCAGCGTCGACCTCGGCCCGGTTCTCGAGACGCTGGCCGGCGGTCGGGTCGTCCTGGTCCGGGTGGACGCACAACCGTGACGGGGGCCCAGTCCACTGCACCGTCGACGCCCCCCGCGCCGCACGTCCTGGTCGCCGCCGGCGGCGCGGCGTGGGAGTCCGGCCTGCTGCCGCTGCTCGCCGGGCCTGGCGCGCCGGTCCGGCTGGCCCGGCGCTGCGTCGACATCCCCGACCTGGTCGCCACCGCTGCGGCCGGGCGGGCCGGCCTCGCGCTCGTCTCGATGTCGGTGTCCGGCTGGGACGCCGACGTGGTGGCGCGGCTGACTGACTGCCGGGTCCGTACGGTCGCGGTGGCCGACGGCTCGGTGGAGGCAGACCGCGGGCACCGGCTCGGGGTCGGCGCCGTGCTGTCCACCGACATCGCCGCGGACCCGGAGGCGGTCGTACGGGCGCTGCTCGAGGCGGCGGAGCCGGACCGGGCCGCGACCGACGTTTCGGTCGAGACGTTCGACGATGTCTCCACCAACCGTTCGGAAGGCGCCGTGAACGGTGTACCCGGCGGCGGCGTGGTCGCGGTGTGGGGACCGACCGGCGCACCGGGCCGGTCCACGGTCGCGCTCGGTCTGGCCGCGGCCGCCGCGCAGCGGCGGATCCCCACGTTGCTGGTCGACGCCGACGTCTATGGCGGTGCGACGGGGCAGATGCTCGCGGTGCTCGACGAGGTGTCCGGCGTGCTCGCCGCGGTCCGTGCCGCGGCCGAGGGCCGTCTTGACCCCGACCGGCTGGCCGCGGCGGCCCGCGAGATCGGACCGAACCTGCGGGTGCTCACCGGTCTTCCGCGCGCGGACCGGTGGACCGCGCTGCGGCCGGCCGCGGTCCGCGAGCTGCTCGCGGTGGCACGCCGCCAGCACCGGTTGGTCGTGGTCGACTGCGGGTTCTGCATCGAGCAGGACGAGGAGCTGTCGTTCGACACCGCCGCACCGAGGCGCAACGGTGCCACCACGACCGTGCTGGAACAGGCCGACCTCGTGGTCGCGGTCGGCTCTGCTGACCCGCTGGGACTGACCCGGCTGGCCCGGGCCCGCGGCGACCTGCGCGAGCTGGTCCCGACCGCGGAAGTACGCCTTGTCGTCAACCGCGTGCGCAGCGGTCTCGGCTGGTCCCGCGACGAGGTTGCCGCCACGTTGCTGACCGCGATCGGAGAGGTGCCGCTGGCGTTCCTGCCGCAGGACCAGCCGGCGGTCGACCAGGCCTGGCTGACCGGATGCACGCTGCCGGAGGCGGCGCCGTCGTCGGCGTTGACCGCAGCGCTCGACGTGCTCGTCGCAGACGTCGCGGCCGAGCTCGGACTTGCGGCGGGTGCCGGTCGGACACGGCACCGGCGCCGCGACCGCCGGCTGGTCAGACGCTGAACAACAAGAGCAGCCCGCCGGTCGTATAGACGACCATCACGGCGAGCATCGCCAGCTGTCCCGACACCGCGTGCCGCATCGGCAGCACCCGCACCGCGCGGTCGTGCGCGGCGATGACGCCGAGGATGTGGCCGGTCAGCACGAACCCGACCTTGAGGGCCGCGACCAGCCCCGGGCGTACGGACAGGAAGTACGTCGTTGTCCAGTCGATCGTGCCGAGGTAGTCGTGCTCGCCCGTGACCAGCGGGTCAGACAGGTACACCAGGTACTTCTGCCCGGACTCCAGCAGCAGCGTGAAGTAGTGGGCGAAGACGTAGCCGATGCTGATCGGCACCAGTGAGTGGGCGAGCAGCCGCGGCAGTCGCCGACGGTCCGGCCATGACATCTCGGGAGCCGTCACCGCCGCGACGCAGAACGTCACTGCGACGAACAGCACGAACCCGAGCAGGACCAGGGTGTCGCGCAGCGTCGGGTCCAGCGCGCCGGGGACCGCGGTGTAGTTCAGCCACCAGTTCGAGGCGCTGAAGCTGTCGAAGGCCGTCGACCCGAGCAGCACCGCGACCACCGCAACCAGGCCCCGGTCGACCGTGGTCGCGTCCAGGTTGTCCAGCGGGCTGCGGACCACTACTCGGCCGTCCCGCCGTCCCCACGGCGACAGCCGCGCCACCAGACCGAACCAGACCTCGAACGGGTCGGCGCGCGTGAACCAGTGACTGCCGAACGCCGCCGACCCGACCAGCATCGCCGCCGCGTACACCAGGCACCAGGTGATGGCGTTCGACACCAGCTGGGGGTCGGGGATCAGCTCGACCCAGATGTACGCGAACAGCCCGATCGCCGCCGGCCAGTAACCGAGCCAGGACGGGTACGCGACCAGGCCGCGCTCCGGCGAGGTGCGCAGCACCCAGGACAGGACCAGGTGCAGCGTGCGCATCGGGGACAGCCGCGGCCAGACATTCCCGAGCAGCAGGCTCAGCGGCACCATCCCGACCCACAGGTAGATGAAGAAGATGCCGAGCGCGGGATTGGCCGGTGAGTCCTGGCCGAACAGCGCGGCCCACGCCAGCACCGCCGCGACCACCAGCCCGAACACACGGAGCGCACCGCGCAGCACGGCGGAGTCGACCACCGTCGCCAGCAGCCGCGGCAGGTCGCGGCCGGCCCGCTCACCCCGGAACCGCGAGGTGCGCCACGAGAACGCGAGCACCGCGAACGACACCGTGAGCGCCCAGCCGGCGCCGACCACCGCGTACGACAGTGGGATCGGCAGGTCGGAGGCGCCGCCGATGCCGTGCGCGAGGAGCCGGTTGGACAGCGGGGAGTCGGTCAGGGCCGCACCACCAGCTGCGCCACCAGGGTGCCGCTCTCGTGCAGCTCGACGTCGAACTGGCCGGGCTGCTCGACGGTGAGCTTGAAGTTCTGGTCGTCGGTCGCCTTGACCGCGAACGTCTGCTCCTCCGGCGCGGAGTGGATGTGCAGCTCCTGCGGTGCGTCGCTGTCGACCTCGAACACGACGACCTCGCCGACGTTGACCTCGACCTGTTCTGCGGTTGGGGTGACCCTGCCGTCCTCGATCTCGATCTCCACCTCCACCGCGCGGTCATCGTTGCCGTCCCCGCTGCCGTCGTCGGTCTCGCCGCCGGACGGCTCGTCGGTCGGCTCGGTCGTGGGTTCGTCCGTCGTCGTCGAGGTGTCAGCGGGATCGGCGGACGGCGAGTCGTCGTCGCCGCAGCCACCGAGCGCAACGACGACCGCAGCCACCGCGGCCGCGGCGCCGATCCGGCGGAAGGTCCTGCGTGGCACCATGCGGGTCCCCCCTTCTCGTACGGGAGATCAAGAGTGCCAGACCGGCTGCGGGAAACCGATGCAGCGTTGCTCGCCGCGGAGTCGGCGCGTGCACCGCGTCAGGTTGCCGTGGTGATGGTGTTGCAGCCGGGGGAGCGGGGGTTCGACCACGACGGCCTGCTGCGCCTGATCGACGACCGGATCGGGCTGGTGCCGCGCTACCGGCAGCGGGTCCGCGCCCTGCTTGGCGGCATGCTGGGTGGAGTTCTCGGCGGCCGCCGCTGGGGTGCGTTTCTGGCGAGGCAACGAAATGGTATGGCTCGCGCTGAGAGTTCCACCGCGTTTCCTGCAGCCCTTGAGCCAGCCCGCTAAGTGAGAAGACCCCTGTTCCAGGTGCGTGCCAAGATTGCCGCCATGACCGCACCGCAGAGCCTTGATGCACACACGAACGTCCCCGCGCCGGTGAATGAGCCGGTGCTCGGGTACGCACCCGGCAGCCCCGAGCGAGCCACGCTGGAGAAGCGGCTGGTGCAGCTCGCGTCGGATCGGGTCGAGCTGACCTGCACGATCGGCGGCAAGCAGAAGATGGGCGGCGGCAAGAAGCTCGACGTGGTGCAGCCGCACGCGCGTCGGCACGTGCTCGGCACGATGAAGAACGCGACTGCTACCGACGCACGCGAGGCGGTCGCGGCGGCCAAGGCCGCCGCGCCGGAGTGGCGGGCGCTGCCGTACGACGAGCGCGCGGCCGTGCTGCTGCGTGCCGCCGAGCTGCTGTCCGGCCCGTGGCGGCAGACGCTCAACGCCGCGACCATGCTCGGCCAGTCCAAGACTGTCGTGCAGGCCGAGATCGACGCCGCGTGCGAGCTGATCGACTTCTGGCGGATGAACGTGCTGTACGGCCAGCAGCTGCTGGCCGAGCAGCCGGTCGCCAACAGCCCCGGGGTGTGGAACCGGCTCGACCACCGACCGCTCGAGGGTTTCGTCTACGCGATCACCCCGTTCAACTTCACCGCGATTGCCGCCAACCTGCCCACCGCGCCGGCGCTGATGGGCAACACGGTGGTGTGGAAGCCGTCGCCCACGCAGATGCTGTCCGCGTGGTACACGATGCGGCTGCTCGAGGCGGCCGGGCTGCCACCGGGCGTGATCAACCTGGTCACCGGCGACGGGCTCGCGGTCTCCGACGTCGCGTTGGCCGACCCGGATCTTGCCGGCATCCACTTCACCGGCTCGACGGCGACGTTCCAGCACCTGTGGCGGCAGGTCGGCGAGAACATCGCCGGCTACCGCACGTACCCGCGACTTGTCGGTGAGACCGGCGGCAAGGACTTCATCGTCGCGCACCCCAGCGCCGACCCGGACGTGCTGCGCACGGCGATGGTCCGCGGCGCGTTCGAGTACCAGGGGCAGAAGTGCTCGGCCGCGTCCCGCGCTTACGTGCCTCGGAGCGTGTGGCGGAAAGTGCAGTCCGACCTGATCGCCACCACCGAGTCGCTGCCGATGGGCCCCGTGACGGACCTCGGCAACTTCATGGGCGCGGTCATCGACGACCGGGCGTTTGCCAAGCACAAGGCCGCCCTCGACCGGGCCAGGTCCACCCGGTCGATCACGGTCGCGGCCGGTGGCGAGTACGACGACTCCGAGGGCTGGTTCGTACGCCCGACCGTGCTGCTCGGAGAGGACCCGACCGACGAGGTGTTCACGACCGAGTACTTCGGGCCGATCCTGTCGGTGCACGTCTTCCCCGACCGGCAGTACGCCAAGGTGGTCCAGCAGATGGAGTCGGCGGCGAAGTACGCGCTGACCGGGTCGATCATCGCCACCGACCGGGCCGCCATCCTCGACGCGCAGACTCGGCTGCGCTACGCCGCCGGCAACTTCTATGTCAACGACAAGCCGACCGGCGCGGTCGTCGGTCAGCAGCCGTTCGGCGGCGCCCGCGGGTCCGGCACCAACGACAAGGCTGGTGCGATGCAGAACCTGCTGCGCTGGACATCCACCCGCTCGATCAAGGAGACGTTCGTCCCACCGGTGGACCACGCCTACCCGCACATGGCCTCCGAGTAGCACCGTCGCGGGGGATGACTTTTCGCTGGGGCCCCAGCGAAAGTTGCGCCGCCCCAGCGATATATGGCTGGTGTGGCGTGCACGAGGCTGGGGTCGCCGGGGTCAGGGCACGGGCAGCGCGAGCAGGCCTTCGTGCGCTCGTCGACCGCGGTGCTCTACGACGTCACCTTCTCCGACACCGAGGTGGCGGTGGGGGAGCGGTTCACCGTCAGCGGGACCGTGCGGATCATGCGCTCGTGGCCGGAGCACACCGTCGGCCCGCCCGAGACCGGCTTCCTGTCGGTCATCGCGCCCGGTCTGGTCGTCGCCGTCGAGCGCCGCGAGATGAACGGCGTCGTCACCCCGCAGGCGGTCTACATCGAGAAGGGCGCGACGTACGACTTCCGCCTCGACCTGGTCGCCCGCCGCGCCGGCAGCTGGCATGTGCACCCGTCGTTTGCGGTCGAGGGGGTCGGCACGCTGGTCGGCCGCGGTGAGTGGGTCGCCATCGCCGACGGTGAGTACACGCCGACCGCCACCGCGCTCGACGGCGGGACGATCGACCTGAGCACGGTCGGCCTCGGGTCGGGTGGTGACCTGGCACCTGCTCGGCGCGGCGCTCGCGGTCGGGTGGCTGGCGTACTGGCTGCGCCGCCCGCTGCTGGCCCGGCTGGGTGCGGTCGACGCCGGCCGCGGCGGCTCGCTGGTCACTCGCCGTGACACCGCCGTCGGGATCGGGTTCGCCGGAGCCGCGCTGGCGCTGGTCGGAGCTGGCGCCCTCGTCACCGCGGCGACGGTTCCGGACACGGTGCCGATCCAGGTCGCTCGGGTGACGCCGGAGCTGCTGCCTCCGTCCGACCCGCTCGTGCGCAGCGAGGTCGGCTCGGTGGTGGTCGACCCGGACGCCGGCGTCGTGCGGATGGAGCTGTCGGTGCGCAACCGCTCCGCCGAGCCGGTCAGCCTGTCCAGGCTCCAGGTCGCCGAGCAGGAGCTCACCGAGCTGCTGCCCGACCCGGCCGTGCCGTCGGGCGGTGAGGAGACGATCACGGTCGAGGTCGACCTGGCCGTGCTCGCCGAGCACAACCTGCTTCCGCTCGACGAGCCGCAGGCCCGGCTCACCGGGCTGCTGTTCTTCAGCGCCGTTGATGGCGCGGAGCAGGTCAGCGAGGTGGACGAGGTGACCGCGCCGGTGCTGCCGTCGTGACGGTCTTGACGGTCACCGCGCACATTGGCTCGTTGCCGGTCGAGGAGGTCGGCGCCCTCGCCGGGCTGGTCCTGCTCCCGGTGCTGGTGCTCACGGCGGTCGTGCTCGTCGTGCGCGGTCCGACCGGCGTGCGGCTCAGGACAGGTAGCGCCGGCCGACCTCGAGCTCCTGCGCGAGCCCGGCGGTGATCGCCGTCGCCAGCTCCCTTTCCAGCGAGCCGCCGACGAGCGGGATCCGCACCCTGAGCTCACCCTCCACGTCGAGCGTGGCGCCGGAGCCGTCCGGCGCAAGCGTGCTGGTGCCGGTCATGCTCGCCGGCTGCCCCTTGACCACCAGCCGCAGCTCGGCCCGGCGGGTGCCGTCCTCCTCCACCGGGCCCCAGGTCTCGGTCTGCTCCACCGTCACCGTGTCGCCGACCAGCTTCCGCACCGCCTTGTGGCCGGGCGCCGGCAGCACCCGGCTGACCCGTACGGTGCCGCCAGCGTCGTCGGCGTCGCTGTCCACGTCGTACGACAGCGCGCCGGTCGCCGCGCAGACCTCGTCGCGGTATGCCGGGTCGGTCAGCATCGCCCACACCCGGTCCGGCCCCGCCTCGTACGTCTGCCGTCTACTCACCTGCATGGGCGCAAGGAAATCACCGATCCGCGCAGCGGCCGGGACGGGGCTAGGGTCGGAGCATGCCAGTCGAGCCGAACCGTGGCCTGGCAGCGCTCTTGGAGCGCGCCGACGAGGTGGCGGCCGCCAGACGAGCCACATCGGGCGTCGAGGCGGAGACCGTGCACGACCTGCTCGAGACCTACTACCGCCACGTTGCCGTCGACGAGCTGGAGAGCCGCGACCCCGAGGACGTGTACGGCGCGGCGATGAGCCAGTACCGGCTGGCCGGTCGCCGACCACAGGGCACAGCGACCGTGCAGGTGTCTACTCCGGTGGTTGGCGAGCACGGCTGGTCGGCGGCCGGGCACACCGTGGTCGAGATCGTCACCGACGACATGCCCTTCCTCGTCGACTCGGTGACGATGTTCCTCGCCCAGCACGCGCACGACATCCACCTCGTCGTGCACCCACTGCTGCGGGTGCAGCGCGACGTCACGGGCGCGCTGCGTGAGATCGCCCCCCGCCAGCCCGATCCTGAAACAGAGACCGAGGCCGGCACCGAGCCAAGCGCCGTGGCCGACCACGCGGCTAGTGGCGCGATCGCCGAGTCGTGGATGCACGTCGAGATCGACCGGGTGGACGACCTCGACCGGGTGGCCGCGCTCGAGGCGGGGCTCGCCGATGTGCTGCGGGATGTACGGGAGGCGGTCGAGGACTGGGCCAAGCTGAGGTCCCGCGCACTCGCCATGGTCGACGAGCTGCGCTCGGACCCGCCGCCGCTGGCCGAGGCGGAGGTCGCCGAGGTGGCCGAGCTGCTCACCTGGCTGGCCGACGACCACTTCACGTTCCTCGGTTACCGCGAGTACACGATCGGCCTGGCCGGTGGCCCGGACAGCGACGTGCTCAAGGCCGTCGCGGGCAGCGGCCTCGGCATCCTGCGCTCCGACCCGCCGGCCGCGTCCGGCAAGCTGCCGCGCCCGGTCGCTGAGCGCGCGCGGGACAAGGTGCTGTCGATCATCACCAAGGCCAACTCGCGCTCGACCGTGCACCGCCCCGCGTACCTCGACTACGTCAGCGTGAAGACCTTCGACGACGACGGCGAGGTGGTCGGTGAGCGCCGCTTCCTCGGACTGTTCACCTCCGCGGCCTACACCGAGTCGGTGTCACGGATCCCGGTGCTGCGACGCAAGTCGCAGGAGGTCCTCGAACGCCTCGGCTACCAGGCCTCGAGCCACAGCGGGAAGGCGCTGCTCGACCTACTCGAGACCTATCCTCGCGACGAGCTGTTCCAGACGCCGGTCGACCAGCTGGTGCCGACGCTGCACGCTGTTCTGCACCTGCAGGAGCGGCGGCAGCTGCGACTGTTCGTGCGCCGCGACCCGTACGGCCGCTATCTGTCGTGCCTGGTCTACCTGCCGCGGGACCGCTACACGACGCAGGTCCGGCTGCGGATGGAGTCGATCCTGGTCGGGGCGCTGTCGGACGACGGCGACACCCAAGGCGCGAGCGTCGACTACACCGCCCGGGTGAGCGAGTCGGTGCTCGCCCGGCTGCACTTCGTCGTCCGGCCGCCGAAGGGCGGGCTGGTCGGCGAGATCGACGAGGCCAGGATCGAGCAGGCGCTCGCGGAGGCCACCAGGTCCTGGACCGACGACCTCGCCCAGGCGGCGTACGACATGCTCGGCGAGGCCGACGGCGCGCACGCAGTGCGCCAGTACGGCGAGGCGTTCCCGGAGGCATACAAGGAGGACTTCGGGCCACGGGTCGCGGTCACCGACCTGCAACGGATCGAAGAGGTTGACCGCGACGAGGGCGTCGGTCTGCACATGTACGCGCCCGCCGACGCGCCGCCCGGGGAGGGCAGGTTCAAGATCTTCCGCACCGGCGAGCCGATGTCGCTCACAGAGGTGCTGCCGCTGTTCAGCTCGCTCGGTGTCGAGGTCGTCGACGAACGCCCGTACGGACTTCTCATCGAGGGCGCGGTGCAGCCGACGGAGTGGATCTACGACTTCGGTCTGCGCTACGCCACTGAGACGGGTGAGCAGGGTCGGGCGCTGTTCCAGGATGCGTTCCTCGCCTGCTGGCAGGGCCGGGCGGAGGCGGACGGTTTCAACCGGCTGGTGCTCGAGGCCGGGCTGTCGTGGCGGCAGGTGTCGGTGCTGCGGGCCTACGCGCGGTGGATGCGCCAGGCGGGCACGCCGTTCAGCCAGGAGTACATCGAGGACACCGTGCTGCGGCACTCCTCGGTCACGGCGATGCTGGTGGACCTTTTCAACGCCCGCTTCGACCCGGGTGGGCACGACGTGCCGGCCGACGGCGAGTCCCGGGTCGCGATGGTGGCCGACCTCGAGGGGCGGATCGCCGTGGCGCTCGAGGACGTGGAGAGCCTCGACCACGACCGGATCCTGCGCTCATTCGTGACCGCGATCAGCGCCACCGTGCGTACCAACTACTTCCTGTCCGACAAGGGCGAGGAGCGCACCGCGATCGCGCTGAAGCTGGAGCCTCAGCGGATCGAGGACCTGCCGCAGCCCAAGCCGCGGTTCGAGGTGTTCGTCTACTCGCCGCGGGTCGAGGGCGTGCACCTGCGCTTCGGCCCGGTCGCGCGCGGCGGGC
>Ga0136632_10000551_pt1 | contig 11276 bp, 9 predicted proteins | sample AntDrymUQ6112106_2_FD_104670 | JGI IMG/M metagenome (GOLD analysis project Ga0136632, IMG submission 104670) | Polar desert sand microbial communities from Dry Valleys, Antarctica - metaG UQ611 (21.06) | ecosystem: Environmental > Terrestrial > Soil > Desert | place: Antarctica: Dry Valley...
ACATACTCGCCCTGCACCAGATCGATCAGGCGCTGTGCATCCGGGGCGTTGTAAGGCACCTGTCGGATCGTCGGCGTCAACCTCGCGTCCGGCGGCGATGTGATCCCCACGCAGCAGCGAGGTTGACACCGACGATGCCCGCCCACGCCACGATGATGCCGGGCAGGTCGGCGAAGACCCCCGCGACCGCCGTCAGCGGGATGCCAATGCCCATCGTTGAGTAGACGAAGTCCTTGTCGAAGCCCTGTTCCTTCTCCGCGCGCGCCCGTGCGGCGACCTCGGCCTGCACGCGCTCCTCGACCTGCCGGTCGATACGCTCGAGGAACGACTCGACCAGGGCAGGCTCGTACTCGCGTCCGAGCTCGGAACGCGCCGCCAGGGTCGCCTCAAGGTCCTTGCCCAACGAGTGCCGCTCGTCGCCCGGCATCGGCTACAGGTACTGCCCGGTGTTGGCGACGGTCTCGATCGAGCGGCCCGGCTCGGTGCCTTCCTTGCCGGTGACCAACGTGCGGATGAAGACGATGCGCTCGCCCTTCTTGCCCGAGATCCGCGCCCAGTCGTCGGGGTTGGTGGTGTTCGGCAGGTCCTCGTTCTCCTTGAACTCGTCGATGCATGCCTGCAGCATGTGGTGGACCCGCAGGCCCTTCTGCCCGGTGTCGATGAGGTCCTTGATCGCCATCTTCTTCGCCCGGTCCACGATGTTCTGGATCATCGCGCCGGAGTTGAAGTCCTTGAAGTAAAGGACCTCCTTGTCGCCGTTGGCGTACGTCACCTCGAGGAAGCGGTTCTCCTCGGACTCGGTATACATGCGCTCGACCGCACGCTGGATCATCCCGGCGACGCAGGCGTCCCGGTCGCCGGAGAACTCACTGAGGTCGTCGGCGTACAACGGCAGGTCGGCAGTGAGGTACTTGCTGAAGATGTCGCGCGCCGACTCGACGTCAGGCCGCTCGATCTTGATCTTCACGTCGAGCCGGCCGGGGCGCAGTATGGCCGGGTCAATCATGTCCTCCCGGTTGGAGGCGCCGATCACGATGACGTTCTCGAGACCCTCGACCCCGTCGATCTCACTGAGCAGCTGGGGCACGATCGTGTTCTCGACGTCGGAGGATACCCCCGAGCCACGGGTACGGAACAATGAGTCCATCTCGTCGAAGAACACGATCACCGGCGTGCCTTCGGAAGCCTTCTCACGGGCCCGTTGGAACACCAGCCGGATGTGCCGTTCGGTCTCGCCGACGTACTTGTTGAGCAGCTCGGGACCTTTGATGTTGAGGAAGAAGCTCTTGCCCTCCTCCCCCGTCTTGGCCGCGACCTGCTTGGCCAACGAGCTGGCGACTGCCTTGGCGATCAGCGTCTTGCCACAACCGGGCGGCCCGTAGAGCAGGATGCCCTTCGGTGGCTTCAGCTGGTGCTCGGTGAACAGGTCCGGGTAGAGGTACGGCAGCTCGATCGCATCGCGGATCGCCTCGATCTGGTGCCGCAGCCCGCCGATGTGGGTGTAGTCGATGTCAGGAACCTCTTCGAGGACGAGCTCCTCGACCTCGGTCTTTGGAACCTTCTCGTAGACGTAGCCGACCCGGGCGTCGAGCAGCAGCGAGTCGCCGGCGCGCAGCGTGATCTCGCGCAGCGACTCGGCGATGCGCACGACCCGCTCCTCGTCGGCGTTCCCGATCACCAGCACCCGGTCGCGGTCGGCGAGCACCTCCTTCAGCATGACCACCTCGCCGACCTGCTCGAAGCGCAGCGCGGCCACCACGTTGAGCGCCTCGTTGAGCAGCACCTCCTGGCCGCGGTGCAGCTCGTCGGGGTCGATGCTCGGGCTCACCGCGACGCGCAGCTTGCGACCGCCGGTGAAGACATCGACGGTGTCGTCCTCGTTGCGCTGCAGGAAGGTGCCGAATCCCGTCGGCGGCTGAGCCAGCCGGTCGACCTCTTCTTTCAGCGCCAGGATCTGGTCACGGGCCTCGCGCAGGGTGCTGGTGAGGCGCTCGTTCTGCGCCGTCGTCGCGGCGAGGCGGGCGTCCATCTCGGCGAGCCGGGACTCGATGCTCCGGCTTTCACCTGGCGCCGACGACAGCCGGCGGCGCAGGTGATCGACCTCGGCACGCAGATAGTGCAGCTCACTCTCGCGCTGACTGCGCGAGCGAGACTGTTCCGGCTGGTCCGACATCGCAACTCCTCCGATGGGGCTAGACCATGACCCTACCCTCGTGATCAGGACGTCACCGTGCTGCCACGCATCGTGTCCTGATCATCGTCTGGCAGGCCGTCGCGATCCCCCCAACCTCGCGAGTGGCGCAAGGCTGCCCTCCAAGGCCGGTAAACAAGCGAATGTGCGCCGCTCGCGCGGTCAGACCGAGTCAGTCGGCGCTCTCGACATCATCGACGGTCCGCGGTCCGGTGTAGTCCGGCCCGTAGGCGCCGGGTGCCGGGCGACGCTGGCGCCGCGGTGCTCGGTGGCCGGCTGCCATCCGGCGAGCCGTCACGAGGAACGCGGTGTGCCCCACCATGGAGTGGTCCGGCCGGATCGCCAGCCCTTCGACGTGCCACGACCGCACCAAGGTCTCCCAGGCGTACGGCTCGGTGAAGCCGCCGTGCACCCGCAGCGTCTCGACGATGCGTCCCAGCTGGGTCGTCGTGGCGACGTAGGCACAGGCGATTCCGCCCGGGGTCAACGCGGCGGCGACGACGTCGACGCACTCCCACGGCGCCAACATGTCGAGCACCACCCGGTCGACATCCCGCTCGGTGAGGCACTCCGCGAGGTCACCGACCGTCAAACGCCAGGCAGGATGTGCGCCGCCGTACAGCTGCTCGATGTTGCGTCGCGCGATCTGCGCGAAGTCCTCGCGCCGTTCGTACGAGGACACCGTCCCCGCCGGCCCGACCGCGCGCAGGAGGTGTGCGGTCAGGGCACCGGAGCCGACCCCGGCCTCCACCACACAGGCCCCCGGGAAGATGTCGGCCATCGTGACGACCTGAGCGGCGTCCTTCGGGTAGACCACCGCCGCGCCTCGCGGCATCGAGACGACGTACTCGGACAGCAGCGGCCGCAGCACGAGGTAGTCGGAGCCACCCGAGGAGCTGACCACGACACCTTCCGGCTTGCCGATCAGGTCGTCGTGCGCGATCGAGCCCTTGTTGGTGAAGAACTGTGCTCCCGTCTCCAGATGCACACTGTGCCGGCGGCCTTTGACATCGGTGAGCCGGACCCAGTCGCCGTCGACCAGTGGACCGTGCCGGGTCCCGGACCAGGTCGGATCGGCGTCAGGGGGCGGTTCGGACACGCGCGCCAGGGTACGGGTCGCCGTCATGGCGGCTCGTCCCCATGGCCCGGCGCGTTCGACCGGGTGGGGCTCGGCGCCCTGGCTCGGCGGTCAGGTGCGGGCGAAGGCCGCGTCGACGTCGGCGGTGACGAGGACGCCGAACACCGAGCCGTCGACCTCGACCAGCAGGTACTCGGTCGCCGGCGTGTGATGCATGGCGCGGACCAGATCCTCGCCGGTGAGGTCGACGGGCAGAATCATGCCGGGCTCTAGCCGGCGGGCGACGGTCAGCGTGTCCAGCCGGGGCCGGCGGGCCTCCGGCGTGGCCAGCACCGACTCCTCGCTCACGACGCCGACCGGCGCACCGTCTCGGCCGAGAACCACCAGGCTGCCGGCATCGACCTCCCGCGCCCGACGGACGGCCTCGGCCAGCGGCACGTCCCCGGGCACAGCGAGCGCGCGCCGCGCGAGGTCGCGCGCCTGTAACCGCGGCAGCCGCTGCCGGACCCGCGCGGTCATCAGGGCCGAGCTGGACCCGGTCCACAAGAACATGGCGATCACCACGGCGAGGACGAAGTCCAAGATGTCGGGTCGCACGCCGATCAGCGTCGGCATCAAGAACGGGTAGGCCAACACGAGTCCCGCGACGACCCGACCGGACCAGCCGGCCACCGCCGTGGCGAGGTGCGGCCGCCCCGTGACGGCCCACACCGCCGCCCGCAGCACCTTGCCGCCGTCGAGCGGCAGACCGGGAGCGAGGTTCAGCACCGCAACGGCGAGGTTGGCGACGGCGAGGCTCTCCAGCGCGAACTCGACCAAGCCAGGAGACGTGAGGTACGTCGCCGCCCACGTCACCGCACCGACGACGGCGGAGGCCACCGGACCCACGAACGCGATCCAGAACTCCCGCTTCGGCGTCTCGGCCTCGCCCTCGATTGTGGTCACACCGCCCAAAAAGTGCAGGGTCACGGCGGTCACGTGCATTCCGAACGACTGCGCCATCAGCGCGTGCGACACCTCGTGCAGCAGCACGGAGAGGTACAGCAGCATCGCGAACGCCAACCCCGCGACGTAGACCAGGCCGCCGAGGTCGGGCGCTACGGCGTCGATCCGCGGGGCGAGCAGGATCGAGATCAGCGCCGCGACCAGCAGCCACGAGGCGCGCACGAGGACGTCGACGCCGGCGACCTGACCGAGGCGCAGGGTTCCCGGCTCACGGGGCCGCGGCCGGGTGTCACGCGACTTCGGCGATCTGGCGTCCACACCGCAACGCTAGCGCGGCATTGTCGGTGGGCTGTCGTAACGTCACGGGCATGATGTCGGACCTGGTGCACGACCCCGCCGAGACCGCACCGCCACGGACTCGAGTCGACGGGATGTCCGTGCTCGGGAGCCTGTCCCCGAGCCGGGCGGCCGACTTCATGTCCTGCCCCTTGCTCTACCGCTTCCGTGTCGTCGACAAGCTGGTCGAGGCGCCCAGCCCGGGCGCGGTCCGCGGCACCGTCGTGCACGCAGTCCTCGAGGCGCTCTTCGACCTGCCCGCGGCCGAGCGCACACCGCAGGCCGCTCTGGATCTGCTCGGACCGCACTGGGAGCGAGTGCTGACCGACGAGCCTGAGCTCGCTGCCCTGTTCGAGGGCGACGACGCCACCGACGTGGTCAGCTGGCTGGCGGAGTGCCGCTCGTTGCTCGGCACCTACTTCCGGCTCGAGGACCCCACCCGGCTGGAGCCGGCCCGACGCGAGATGTACGTCGAGCACGTCCTCGACTCACGACTGCTGCTCCGGGGCTACGTCGACCGGGTCGACGTCAACGCGTCGGGCGCGATGCGCGTGGTCGACTACAAGACCGGCCGTTCGCCCAGCGAGGTGTTCGAGGGCAAGGCCTTGTTCCAGATGCGGTTCTACGCGCTCGTGCTGTGGCGCAGCACCGGGCGGGTGCCGGACCTGCTGCAGCTGGTCTACCTGGGCAACGGCGAGGTGCTCCGGTACGAGCCGGACGAGCGCGACCTGCTCGCGACCGAACGCAAGGTCAACGCGCTGTGGACCGCGATCGCCCGAGCGCACGAGACCGGGCGCTGGGAGCCACACCGGTCCGCGCTCTGCGACTGGTGTGACCACCGGGCGCTCTGCCCGGTGTGGGGAGGCACGCCGCCGCCGTTGCCGGAGGCGCCCGATCCGGGCGAGGTTCAGCCCGAGGTCGGTGCACCCGTCGCCGGGGCCGGCGCGCGCTGCGCGCCGCTGCGGTCCGGGTCGGTCTCCAGCGCCGGCTCGCTCGGCGTTATCTGACCGGCGGCGATCTGTTCTGCCCAGTGGCAGGCCACCAGGTGCCCTGGTTCCATCTCCCGCAGTCCCGGCCGTTCGTCGGAGCACCGGGTCGGCTGGCGGAACGGGCAGCGGGTGTGAAACCTGCACCCCGACGGCGGGTTGGCCGGCGACGGCAGATCCCCGGTCAGCAGGATTCGTTCCCGCCGGTCCTCGACCACCGGGTCGGGCACCGGCACCGCCGACATGAGTGCCTTGGTGTACGGGTGCAGCGGCGAGGCGTACAGCTGGTCTGAGGACGCCTGCTCGACGATGCCGCCGAGGTACATGACCGCGACGTCGTCCGAGACGTGCCGCACGACGGCGAGGTCGTGGGCGATGACCAGGTACGTGAGCCCCAGCCGGTCCTGGATCTCCTCCAGCAGGTTCAGCACCTGGGCCTGGATCGAGACGTCGAGCGCCGACACCGGTTCGTCGGCGATCACCAGCTCGGGTTCCAGCGCCACCGCTCGAGCGATGCCGATGCGCTGCCGCTGTCCGCCGGAGAACTCGTGCGGATAGCGGCGGGCGGAGTTCTTCGGCAGCCCCACCAGGTCCAACAGCTCACGGACCCGCTTGCCCCGCTCGAACGAGATGGCGTGCGCCCGAAGCGGCTCGGTGAGGATGGTCTCGACGCTGTGCCGGGGGTTCAGGCTGGCCATGGGGTCCTGGAAGACCATCTGCATCCGTCGCCGGATGGTGCGCAGCGCGTCACCTTTGAGCGTCGCCAGGTCGATGCCGTCAAAGACCACCGAGCCGGCGGTCGGCTCCACCAGTCGCAGGATCGCCCGGCCGAGCGTGCTCTTGCCGCAGCCGGACTCCCCCACCAGGCCGAGGGTGCGCCCGCGTACGACGCCGAGGTCGACGCCGTCTACGGCCTTGGTGTGCCCGATGGTGCGGTCGAACACGATGCCCTGCTTGATCGGGAAGTACACCTCCAGACCGCGGACGGTCAGCAGCTCATCGGGCGCCATCGCCGGTTCCTTGCCTCGAGCCACCGTGCAGCGGGTTGAAGCAGCGCAGCGAGCGCTCCCCGGCGTCCTGCAGCCGGGGAGTGTCCTCGGTGCAGCGCTCGATCCGGTTGCCACAGCGAGGGGCGAACGCGCAGTTGCCCTCGTCCCACGGCAGCGTGTCGGTCGGCGAACCGGGGATCGGCTGCAGCGGCTCGCCGCGCGGTGAGTCCAGCCGCGGGATGGAGGCGAGCAGGCCACCGGTGTACGGGTGGCGCGGCGACGCGAACAGCGGACGGCGAGCCGCGGACTCGACCACCCGACCTGAGTACATGACATGCACCTCGTCGCAGAGCCCGGCCACGACTCCCAGGTCGTGGGTGATCAGGATCAGGGCCGTCCCGGTGTCGGCGACGAGCTCCTTGAGCAGCTCGAGGATCTGAGCCTGGATGGTGACGTCGAGAGCGGTGGTCGGCTCGTCGGCGATCAGCAGCCGTGGCTCGCAGGCCAGGGCGATCGCGATCAGGACCCGCTGTCGCATGCCGCCGGACAGCTGGTGCGGATACTCGTGCACCCGTCGGTCGGCGTCAGGGATGCCGACGCGGTGCAACAGGTCGACCGCCATCTCGGTCGCCTCACCCCGTGACTTGTCGCGGTGCCGCTCGATGACCTCGGCGATCTGCAGCCCGACGTTGATCACCGGGTTGAGCGACGTCATCGGGTCCTGGAACACCATCGCGATCTGACGGCCGCGGATCGCGTTCTTGTCAGCAGCCTTCATCGCAAGCAGGTCGCGGCCTTCGTACTCGACCGTGCCCCCGACCCGCACACCGCGGTCGGGCAGCAGGCCCATGATCGCCAGCGACGTCACACTCTTGCCGCTGCCCGACTCCCCCACCAACCCGACGTGCTGGCCCGAGCGGACGTCGAATGACACCTCGCTGACCGCGGCCGTGGCCTCCTGACCGCGCCGCTGGAACGTGACGGACAGGTCCCGCACCCGCAGCAGCGGGTCGGTGCGCGGCGGTTCGGAGCCGGCCGTCGGGTCCTCCTGCATCGTCGAGCTCGTCGTCATCGCACCGCTCACCGCCGCTGCTTGGGGTCGAGAGCCTCGCGCAGCGCCTCACCGAACAGGGTGAAGCCGAGCGCCGTGACCGCGATGCAGATACCGGGGTAGAACGACAACCACGGTGCTATCAGGAAGCGATCCTGTCCGGACACGATCATGCGGCCCCACTCCGCCACCGCCGGGTCGGACTGGCCGAGCCCGAGGAACGACAGCGCCGCCACCTCGATGATCGCCGTCGCCAGGTTGAGCGTCGCCTGCACGATGGTCGGGCCGAGCGAGTTCGGCAGCACGTGGTTCATGATGATCGTGCGCCTGCGCAACCCCAGCGCGTTGGCAGCCAGCACGTAGTCCGACTTCGACTGCGACAGCATCGACCCGCGCAGCAGCCGCGCGAAGATCGGCACCTGAGCGACACCGATCGCGATCATCAGCGCGTAGGAGCTCTTGCCCAGCGCCGCCGCGATGCTAATCGCCAGCAGCAGGCTCGGGATCGACAACATGATGTCGACGAAGCGCATCACGACGGTGTCGACCCACCCGCCGAGGCCACCGGCCAGGGCGCCGAGTGCGGCACCGGCGAACAGCCCGATCAGCGTCGAGACGACGCCGATGATCAGCGACTGGCGGGCCCCGAACAGCAGCTGGGTGAGCATGTCCGAGCCCCAGCGGTCGATGCCGAGCAGGTGCTCGGAGGTCGGTCCCTGGACGAAGGTCGGGGTGGACAGCGAGGTCCACTCTGACGATGCCGGTTCGTAGGGCGCCAGCACCGGCGCGAGCACCGCGACCAGCACGAACAACAACACGATCGTTGCCCCGATGATCGCCATCGGGCTGCGGCGCAGCCGTTTCCAGGCACCGTGCCACAGGCTTTCGCCGGCCTCCTCCACACCACCGGGCGCGGTGGGCGACACCGTCAGCGGGACCGTCACGAGACACGCACCCGTGGGTCGATGAGCCCGTACGACAGGTCGACGATGAGGTTGATCACCGCGTACATCAGCGCGATGAACAAGATGAAGCCCTGCAGGACCGGATAGTCGCGCACCCGGATCGCCGCGTAGAGGTACTGGCCGATGCCGTCCAGACTGAAGACGGTCTCGGTGAGCACAGCGCCGGACAGCAGCAGCCCCAGCTGCAGGCCGATCGTTGTCACGACCGGCAGCAGCGCGTTGCGCAGCACGTGGCGCCGGTTGATCACCGAGCTCGAGAGGCCCTTGGACTCCGCGGTGCGGACGAAGTCCTCGTGGACGACCTCGGACACCGAGGCCCGGGTGATCCGCACGATGATCGCCAGCGGGATCGTGCCAAGCGCGATCCCGGGCAGGACCAGGTGCAACAACGCGTCCCAGGATGCGCCCAAGTTTCCGGTCACCAAGCCGTCCAGCACGTAGAAGTTGGTCGGATGCTCGGCGTCGATCCGGGCGCTCTGCCGGTTGGCGGTGTCGAACCACCCCAGCTTTAGCGCGAAGATGTACTTCAAGATGATCGCCAGGAAGAACACCGGGATGACGACGCCGAGCAGCGAGGTCGAAACAACGGCGGTGTCGACCCAGCCGCCGACGCGCCGGCCCGCGTAGTAGCCGAGCGGGATCCCGACCACGACCGCGAAGAGCAGCGCCACGAACGTCAGCTCGATGGTCGCCGGCAGCTTGTCGACGAACGCGTTGAGCACCGGCTCCTTCAGGTCGATGGAGATGCCCAGGTCGCCGTGCAGCAGCGCCCCGATGTAGCTCAAGTACTGCTGGACCAGCGGCTCGTTGAAGCCGTACGCCTCGTTGACCCGTGCGATCGCTTCCGGAGTGGCCCGCTGCCCCAGCAGGCTGCGGGCCGGGTCCCCAGGCAGGATGCGCACCCAGGCGAAGAGCAGGATCGACAACCCGAACAGGGTCGGCACGATCAACGCGAAGCGCCGCAGGGCGAACCGGAGCACGCGACCTCGCTCTCTCCCGCCGAGTCGTCAGTCGGCACGCCGTACGAACGACGGCGTGCCGACTGACAGGTTCGGTGCTACCTCACTCGGTGACGACCACCGTGGTGAACGGCTCGTCCTGGACCGGGCTGGGAACGAAACCCACGACGTTCTCACCAAAGGCCAGGGACGGCACCGGGTGCGCGATGGGCACCCCCGGCAGGTAGTCCATCACCGTCTGGTTGATCGCCTGGTACTGGCTGGTCTGAGCCTCGACCGTCGGGATCTGGCGCGCCTCGCTCAGCGCCGAGAAGAGCTCCGGGTTGTCGAAGCCCCACTCGTTGGACGGGCGGCCGAAGAAGACACCGAGGAAGTTGTCGGTGTCGTTGTAGTCACCGGTCCAGCCCAGCAGGTGGATCCCGTGGTCCTCGGTGCCCTGGATCTTGTCCAGGTAGTCCGGCGTCCACTGGTCCGCGACCGGGTTGACGGTGATGCCCACGGCCTCGAGCTGGGTGCTGATGAGGTTGAACGTGTCCGCCGGCGACGGCATGTACGGCCGGCTCACGTCGGTCGGGTAGTTGAAGTCGATCTCCAGATCGGTCGCCCCCGCCTCCTCGAGCAGGGTCATGGCCATCTCCGGGTCGTACGGGTACTCCGTGACGTCGTCGGTGTAGCCGTTGACGCTGGGCGGGATGAACTCCTTGGCCGTCACCGAACCCGGTGGCAGCGTCTGTGCCACCACGGCGTCCTTGTCGATCGCGTGGGCGATAGCCTGGCGGACCTTGAGGTCGTCCAGCGGAGCCCCGGCGTACGACTGGTTCATGCCCAGGTACAAGATGTTGAACGCCGGGCGGTTGACGAGCTGGATGCCCGCGTCGGTCAGGGGCGCAATGTCGCCTGGGGCCACCAGGTCGTACCCGTCGATCTCACCGTTGGTGAGCGCGTCGCGCCGCGCGCCGGGGTCCTCGATCGTCGTGATGGTGATGTTGGGCGTCCGCGGAGTCTCTCCCCAGTAGTTGGGGTTGGCCGTCAGTCGGATCTCGTTGCCGCGGTCCCATGAGTCGAGCATGTACGGACCGGTGCCCGTGGGGTGCCGCAGCGCGTACTCGGTGCTCGTCGGGTCCTCGCCGTTGGCCACCTTGTTGAACTCGGCGAGCGCGCTGGGGCTCTGCATCCCGAACGCAGGCAGCGACATCGCGGCCACGAAGCCGGCGAAAGGCTCGGTCAGGCTGATCGTGACCTCGGTGTCACTGTTGGGCGAGCAGGAGTCGTAGATGCTCGGCGGGTCGGTGTCGGCGAAGCCGCGGAACAGTGAGAGCCAGTAGTAGCTGACGTCCTCGGTCTGAGCCGGGCCCTTCGGCTGGTTGTTCCAGTACTCGAAGTTGTCGCACACGGCTTGCGCGTTGAACGGCGTGCCGTCGCTGAACTGGACGCCCTCCTCGAGCGTGAACGTGTACGACTGACCGTCCGGCGCGGCCTCCCATGCGCTGGCCAGCAGCGGGGCCGGGTCGGGCGTGCAGGGCGTGGTGCCAACGAGCCCCTCGAACATCTGCCGGGCGACCCGGAACGTCTCGCCATCGGAGGCGTGGAACGGGTTCAGCGTTGCCGGGTCGGAGGACGCGGCGAACACGAACTCGTCGGCGCCGCTGGCCGGTGCGTCAGCGACGGCGGCGTTGAGGTCCTCGCACTGCGTTACGGCGTCGGAGGCGGACTGGTCGGGCTCGGTGCTGGTCTGCGGCTCGCTGCTGCCGCAGGCCGCCAGGCCCAGGGCGCTCA
>Ga0136632_10000553_pt1 | contig 11249 bp, 9 predicted proteins | sample AntDrymUQ6112106_2_FD_104670 | JGI IMG/M metagenome (GOLD analysis project Ga0136632, IMG submission 104670) | Polar desert sand microbial communities from Dry Valleys, Antarctica - metaG UQ611 (21.06) | ecosystem: Environmental > Terrestrial > Soil > Desert | place: Antarctica: Dry Valley...
GAGTTTCCGGTGTCGACCGCGGCCTTGGCCTTGCCCAGGGAGGATCCGGTTGCGCGCGCCACTGCTGCAGCGTCGTCGAGCTTTGCCGCCAACATGGTCTCGCCGTAGGACACAAGCTTCTTGGCCTTTGCATAGCGAGACAGAAGCTCCCGCACCGCAGGGGCATCCAAGATCTCGGGCTCGAGATTGATGTTCGACTTCTCGATCTGCTTGATCGCCTCGTCCATCGCCGTGAACTCCATGCATGTCACTATGGTAGGGGGCTATGACACTCGAAGGGTACAAACCGGCCTTAGAGAGAAGATTTCTCGAATTCCCTTTAGATTTTTCGAGCCTACGTGTTAAGGATTGGCGTGAGAGGATCACGTGTCGCTATCGGGCTCCCCCCGGCTTCTGATTCCGCTAGAGCCTCAACTTGCACCGAGCCTTCTCATGGCCGATTACTCAGACCAAGTCGCATTCGCCACAATGCGAATTTCGAAAAGAGTTGTTGTCGCTAGTGCAACACACCATGCGGCCCGCTCATGCGTCGCTGTGGCTTCTGCGAGCACCGGAGAGCTGCAAAGAAACGGCTGAACGACGAACATCTCTCTCGGCGACAGGCTAGAGACTCTCCTTGTAAGCGAGGTTGTGATCGCGCAGAGTCGGGTCCGAGCCGAAGTAGGCGTGCTTCGACATGTCCGGGGAGTACCGGCTCGCCTCGGGCGTGCGGCCCAGTGCTTCGGCCATGCTGCGGATGTGACTGGGAGCGGCCCCACAGCAGACGCCGAAGTAACTCACTCCCAGCTCGAGGGCCGCGCGCGTGAAGTCGGCGATCTCCCAACGGGTACAGGTGAAGGGCTCCAGTCCTACGGGGAAGGGTTGTTCGGTGCGCCGCTCGTCACGCAGTGACTGGAAGGTCGGCTGTTCTGCATGAGTTCGGTACGGAACCGGAAGCGCGGCCACATAGGCGCTCACCTGCGAAGCGAGACCTTCGAGAAGGGGCAGCATGGTTTCGGGCCCCCTGCTGCAGTTGAGACCCACCACGTCCGCTCCCGCATCGGCAAGTCGCTTGCAAGCGTCGAGCACTGTGCCACCGTCGCGAGCGAGGCCGCTCCTGTGCACGGCCATTGTAATCACCGAGGGCAGGCCGCTGGAAGCGATAACTTCGAGCGAGCAAAGCGCCTCGCCCACGTAGCTGATGGTCTCGCTGATGATGCAGTCGGCACCGGCGTCGACCGCCCACTCCACCTGCTCCTCGAACATCGAGCGAACCTCACGCTGGGAATCTTCGTCCTCCGGATCCCATACGTTCGAGTTGGAGAGGTTCCCTGCGAAAAGCGTTCCGGTCTCCTCCGCCACCTCTTTAGCAAGCACAAGGGCGTGGCGATTGATCTCCTCCAGCAGGTGCTCCTTGCCGATCACCCGCAGCTTCTCGCGATGACTGTAGTAGGTGAAGGCCTCCACGACGTCGCTGCCCGCATGGACGAACTCTCGGTGCAGCGCGGAGACCTGCTCGGGATGGTCGAGCACGACCTCGGGCACGAAGGCGCCTGCCTGCAGATAGCCCCGCCTCTCGAGCTCGAACAGGTAGCCCTCGGCGCAGATAACGGGCCCTGCGGCCAGCCGTTCAAGCAGTCCCTTCTTCATGTCCTTCTCCTTAACTCGTGGCTCACCAATTGGACGTCCTTAACTCCACGGGAACGGTGATGTGCTGGTGGGGTGGAGCCGGCCGACCTCATAACGAGCGAACCGAAACGGCTCCAGCAGTGATTGCTGTTCGCCCAGGAGCTCCTTGGCGACCAGAGCACCGACTCCGATCATCTTGTAGCCGTGATTGGAGTCGGCAATCACGTAGGCGTTGTCTCCGAAGACGTCGAAGACGGGGAAACTGTCGGGCGTGAAGCAGCCGATGCCGCCCGACGGCTCCTTGGAGAAGAGGTGGCCCTTTCCCACGAAGCGCTTATGGCAATGGGCGAGGGCCGCGGTCCACATGTGGGCGAACTCTTTGCCCACAACGAAGTCCGGGCTCGCCGGCCCGTAGGGATCAACCGCCACCTCGGCGGCGGGGCGCTCGACGACGTAGGGGGTCGTGCCACCCTGCACTCCTCCGAAATTGAAGTCGGGCTTGTAGTAGATGCCCCATAGCTGCTCTGTGACGAGCGAGCCTTCGTCGTCGTGCAGAGGAGCGTCCGTGTCGACGTGGATCACTGGTGGCATGTCGCCCCGGTTGTCCATGAGAGAGCCCGGGTCGACCTCGAGGGTTCCCTCCTGCAGCGACCAGTAGGTCCACATATCCTTTTCCTGCACTTGCCCTTCCCCACCCTTGACTGGGATCCTGTCCGGGAGGTCGAGCATCGCCCACAGATCCCGCACCCACGGCCCCACCGCGACGACCACCTGGTCACAGGGCACCGTTCCCTGACTCGTCTCGACCGCGGATACCGAGGAGCCCTGCATCTGAAACCCGGTCACTGTGACGCCCGCCCTGATCTCTACTCCCTCGGCTCGCGCCTTGGCGGCAAGGCCGCTCATCGACGCCACGTTATTGGCATAGCCTCCCCGCTGTTCGTGCAGAACGCACGTGATGCCTTGCGCCTGCCAGTCGAAGAAGATGTCCCGCATGTAGGCCGAGCAGTCCTCGGTCCCCTCGACAAGGATCGATGGGTACCCGATCTGTTGCTGTTCCTCGTAGATCTTCGCAACGCCCTCGTGCATAACCTCCGGAGCCGCCTGGATGTAGCCGACCGAATGGTAGGAAAAGGCTTTGGGGTCCGACTCCCACACCGACACCGAATGCTCCATCAGCTCGCGCATCGCCGGCTGGAAGTAATTGTTGCGAATGACACCACAGGCAATGCCCGAAGCGCCCGCCGCCACGTCCGTCTTGTCCAAGACCACTATGTCGCGACCGTCCCCGAGATTGCGTGCCTTGAGCTCGCGCGCGAGGTGGAGCGCCGTGGAGAGGCCATGCACGCCTGCCCCGATGACGACGTAGGAAGGGGTTTCAGAGGTCATGGCCGTCCTTTCGCTCCAAGTGCATCGTCGAGTGATCGTCAGATGTCGTATAGCAGCATTTCATGACCACTCGGCATCGCTTCCGTTTCACGATGGGCAACGGTATTGCCCGTCGGTGTGTATTCTACGCTTCCATGGGCCGCGAGCAAACGACTATCCGCATGGTGGGTTCGGTCGAGCGAGCGATCGCCGTGCTGGAAACCCTGGCCTCGGCCGGGCGTGACCTCGGCACCAACGAGCTCGCTCGCCTCACCAAGATCAACGCAAGCACGGTGTCGCGCCTCTTGTCCACGCTCGCCTCCCGGGGACTCGTCACCCAGGTTCCCAGCGGCCGTTACCGCATCGGCGCCCGCCTGCTCCAGCTTGGTCACGCGGCGCTCTCCGGCCTCGATCTCAGAGAGCTCGCCCGCCCCCATTTGCTGGCGCTGGTGGAGGCGACCGGAGAGACCGCCACCCTGAGCGTTCCCGGCGAGCAGGAGGCCATCACGATCGACTTCGTTCAAGGGGAATCGTCGGTGCAAAGCATCGCGCGCCTCGGCAGGCCGAGCGTCGCCCACGCCACCGCCGTCGGCAAGGTGCTCCTCTCTTACGGCTACAAGCCAACTTCGGGAAAGCTCCGTCGCTACACGCAGAGCACTATCACCCGGCGTGTGGACCTCGCGAAGGAGGTCGAGCGTGCCGGCCGAAGAGGGTGGGCGGAGGCGACCGGAGAGCGCGAAGAGGATCTCAACGCCATCGCGGCGCCGGTGATAGGCGCCTATGGCAAGCTCGTAGGCGTGCTCGGCATTCAAGGCCCTTCCGGGCGATTCAAACCCTCGGTGAGGCGAGCCTGCCTCCCGTTGCTACTGAGCAGCGCACACGCGCTCTCGTGCGAGATCGGAGGGCGGCCGGAGACGCTGGAGCCGTCCGGCAACGCCGACGGAGCGACAGGGTGAGCGGTAGAGATCGGATATCCCGCGCTCTTACTCCGGTGACGGGAAGGCTCTCCGGAAAGCCCTACAAATCAATCCGTAACACCCTCGGAAAAGGAACCGGTGAAAAACGCGGACAGGCTCGCTACTCCGCCTTCGATCTTTTTCGCCGGGGTTTCACGAAAGATCCTTGGCCGCCGGTGTGGAGGGAGCACGAGCTTTCTTCCTCATACGACGTGGTCGTGGTCGGCGGCGGCGTCCACGGACTCGCCATCGCCTACTACCTCGCCCATCGTCACGGCATCACCAACGTCTGCGTGCTCGATAAGAGCTATGTCGGCAGCGGCGGGTCGGGGCGCAACACTGCGATCATCCGATCTAACTACCTGACACCGGACGGTGTCCGCTTCTACGACCGCTCGGTGAAGCTCTACGAGAACCTGTCGGCTGAGCTCAACTTCAACGTGATGTTCTCGCAGCGGGGCCACCTGACGCTCGCTCACAACGACAGCTCGCTGCGAACGATGCGGTGGCGGGCCGAGGTTAACAAGCTCGAGAACATCGATTCCGAGGTGATCGGGCCGGAAGAGATCAAGAAGCTTGTGCCCTATCTCGATGTCTCCTCCGAGCCCCGCTATCCGATTCTCGGTGCCCTCTATCATCCGCCCGGCGGGATCATCAGGCACGACGCGGTCGTGTGGGGCTACGCGCGCGGCGCGGACACGGCCGGCGTGCATATTCACCAAAACACCGAGGTCGTAGGGATCAACGTGTCCTCCGGCCGGGTCACCGGGGTGCGCACGAACCGGGGAGACATCTCGGCCCCCATCGTGGTCAACGCAACTGCGGGGTGGGCGAGCCTGATCTCAAACATGGTTGGAGTTCGCATGCCGATCACGACATCGCCGCTTCAAGCAGCCGTCACCGAGCCGGTGAAACCGTTCCTGAACACGGTCGTGGTTTCCGGGAGCCTGCATGTCTACATGAGCCAGACGGACAGGGGCGAGCTCGTCTTCGGCGCTTCCGTCGATCCCTTCCCGTCCTATTCGATGAGGGGCTCGCTCGACTTCATCGAGGGCTTGGCGAGCCACGTGCTCGAGCTGATGCCTGCGCTCTCCAAGATGAGGGTGCTGCGCCAATGGGCCGGGCTCTGCGACATGACTCCCGACTACTCGCCGATTATGGGCTTCACACCCGTCGAGGGCTTCTTGGTAGATGTGGGCTGGGGAACCTATGGCTTCAAAGCGGGCCCGGTTTCGGGCGAGGCGATGGCGCAGCTCATCGCCGACAACAAGACCCCACAAATCATCGAGGCGTTCGCGCTCGAGCGATTCGGTACCGGTGAGCTCCTGGGCGAGAAAGGCGCGGCCTCCGTTGGACACTGACAAGGGTAGGAGATGATTCTGATTCCGTGCCCTAACTGCGGGCCGCGCAACGCGTCCGAGTTCCGCTACGTCGGAGAGAGCATCGCGCGGCCCGATCCCAATTCCGCCACGCAAGAGCAATGGCGCGCCTATCTCTACGAACGAGTCAACCCATCCGGCTGGACGACCGAGAGCTGGTTCCACCGTGCCGGTTGTGGGCGTTATTTCAAGATCGAGCGCGACACGAACTCGAACGAAGTGCGCGCGGTGCGACTCGAGCCTGCCGCAGCAACAAAGGGCGAGAGCTAGTGGCTCGCCCCGCCCGCCTAGAAGGCAGCATGAGGCTCTCCCTACGGCCGGGAGAAGTGATCGATCGCTCCCGGCCCCTTCGTTTCACCTGGAATGGGCACGACTACCCCGCCTTCTTGGGTGACACGATCTCCTCGGCGCTTGCCGCCTCAGGCGAGCGCGTCATGTCACGCTCCTTCAAGTACAGCCGGCCCCGCGGAGTGCTGACGGCCGACTCACTCGACCCCGGTTGCATCGTTCAGGTGGGTGACGAGCCCAACGTGCGAGCTTCCCACCGCAGGGTCGAGGACGGGATGATCGCAAGCCCCCAGAATGTGTGGCCGTCCCTGCGCTTCGACGTGAAGGTAGCCAACCGGGCAGTATCTCGATTCCTGTCGGCGGGCTTCTACTACAAGACGTTCATGAAGCCGCAGCGGCTGTGGCCCGCGTATGAAGCGGTGCTCAAGAGGTTCGCCTCCGGCGGGGTCATCTCCAACCGGCCCGCCGCGGGCTACTTCGACAAGCGCTACGCCCACCCCGACGTGGTGGTGGCGGGCGGAGGACCGGCAGGCATGTCGGCCGCGGTGGCGGCCGCAGAAGCGGGCGCGCAGGTGATGTTGGTCGAATCAGAGCACGAGCTCGGCGGCCACTTGCGATGGGGTGGAGCACACGAGCTCAGCGTGCTGGCAGAGCTGAAAGCCGCAGTGTCGGCTACGAACAGCATCGAGGTCCTGATCGACTCAGTGGTCGCGGGCCGCTACGACGGCAACTTCCTCGCTATCCTGCAACGCAGTCTTCCGGGTGTTACCGAGCGACTCATCAAAGCGAGAGCAAAGACGCTCATTGTCGCCCCCGGCCTCATCGAGCGGCCCTATGTGTTCGCGGGCAACGACCTGCCCGGCGTGATGCTGTCCGGCGCCGCCCGCCGCCTCATCAACCTGTGGGCGGTCAAACCGGGAACGCGTGCGGTCGTGTTCACGGCCAACTCGTCTGGTGATGCCGCCGCCCAAGACCTCGAGGGGGCCGGCGTGGAAGTGTGCTGTGTCGAGGACGCTCGCAGAGGCGGCGATGTAGTGCGCGCCTCCGGAAGCGCGACGCTCCAATCCGTCGAATGCGGGGACGGCAGAACTTATCAGTGCGATCTCCTTGTTACCGCGACCGGCTGGACCGCGCCGACCTCGCTGCTCAACATGGCAGGAGACAAGCCCACCTACGACGAGCGGGCCGCCCGCTTTTTTCCCTGCTCGCTTCCCGAAGACGTCCTCGCCACCGGAGGCATAACCGGCGACGGCTCTCTGGAGCAGATCCTCGAGCACGCGGCCCACACCGGACGGCTGGCGGCGGGGCGCGCCAACGTGGCGGGCGGACGGCTCCGAAAGGGCGTTCCGCACGCGGCCCCCACCGACTCCCCCGTCGCCGAGGAACAGAGCAACGCCATCACGGCCCTTCCCGTCGACGCCCACGTCGCCCTGTTCAGGGGACGGACGCACGGCTTCGTCGACTTCTCCGAGGACGTTTCCTCCAAGGAGCTCGAAGCGGCGGTCGCAGAGGGCTACAGCTCGATCGAGCTGGCCAAGCGCTATACCACCGCCACGATGGGCTCGGCTCAGGGAAAGCTCGAGGTCGTCAATGCAGTTGCGGTAGTGGCGGCGGCCACCGAGTCCACGATCACCGAGACCGGTACGACCGTGTGGCGGCCTCCTTATGCCCCCATTACGCTCGGCGCTCTGGCCGGGCGCACGCTCGAGCCCGTCCGCTACTCCCCCATGCAGAGCTGGCACGAGGCTCGCGGTGCCACCCCCTTGGTCGCAGGTGCCTGGATCCGGCCCGACCACTACGGCAACCCCACGGCCGAGGTCCGCAACGTGCGCTCGAACGTTGGCCTCATCGACGTGACCCCGCTGGGTAAGTTCGACTTGCGCGGTCCCGACGCAGCGAAGCTCCTGAGCCAGCTCTACGTCAACAAATGGGCGAAGCTCGCCGTCGGCTCGGTGCGCTACGGCGTCATGTGCGCCGAGGACGGAGTTGTGCTCGACGACGGCGTCACCGGAAGGCTCTCAGACGACAATTACCTCATGACCGCCACCTCTTCGGGCGCCGACACGCTACTGGAGTGGGCCGAGAGCTGGCTGCAGACCGAGCATCCAGAGTGGCGGGTTCACATCACGCCGATGACCTCCGACTTCGCCAGCATCAACGTGGCCGGTCCCAAATCGCGCACGCTTCTGGAACGCCTTGTCGAAAACGTCGATCTCTCCGCCGAGGCGTTCCCCTACATGCGTGTTCGCAGGGGACGGGTGGCGGGGGTCGAGGACTGCCTCATGTGGCGGATCGGCTTCACCGGCGAGCTCAGCTTCGAGCTGCACGTGCCATCCTCCTACGGACTGCATGTGTGGGAGTCGTTGATGGAGCAGGGCGCGGACCTAGGAATCGCTCCTTTCGGGATCGAGGCGCAGCGCATCCTTCGCCTCGAAAAGGGCCATCTGATCGTGGGCCAGGACACAGATGGCCTCACCCGTGCCTACTCCGCCGAGCTCGACTGGGCCATCAAGCTCGACAAGGAGGACTTTTCCGGCAAGCCCGAGCTCTCCTGGCAGGCAGAGCGCAGCGACTGGCCCAAGCTCGTGGGGCTAAGGCCGGAGGACGTCACGGTGGTGCCGCCCGAAGCTAGCCAGATCGTCCACGACGGCGCCATCGCCGGCCGGATCACGTCCAGCCGCATGTCCCCCACGCTGGGGCGCCCGATCTGTCTCGGTCTTGTCGCCCCGCACCTTGCCGAGCCGGGAACCGAGCTCAGCATCGTGCTTCCCGCAGGGGTGAGAGCACGGGCTGTAGTCACCGAGCACCTTGCCCATTTCGATCCCGAGGGGCAGCGGCTTCGTGGCTAGACCAGCGGCCGTTGCCCGCAGCCCCATCCCCGCCTTCGGCTCGACGGACGTGGTGGCGGGGTGGGAGGTCTCTCAGACTTCTCGGACGTCTCAGGGGGCAACCCTCGAGCTCATCGACTGCATGCCGCTCACCAAGGTGCTGGTGAGGGGGGCGGCGTCGGGAGCGGTCGCGGACCTGCTGAAGACCCCCTTCGGGAGAGCCTCCCGCACGTTGAGCGGTGTGCTCACGACCGCCTGCCGGCCCGAGGAATGGACGCTCTATGCGGTGCCCGGGAGCGCGCCGAGGCTGATCGACAAGGTCACGAAGCGGGTCCCAGCAGGAGAGCTCGTCACGCTGCTCGACATCACTCACGGGCGCACGCTTGTCCGTTTGACCGGAAGCCGGGGACCGGATGTTCTGTGCAAGCTGTGCGGTATCGACCTCTCGGACGCCGTCACCCCCACGGGGGCCGCGTTGCGAACGTCGGTTGCCAGGCTGACGGTCGAGCTCGTGCGCGACGACCGCAACGGTGTCTGCTCTTATCTGATGAGCTGCGACCGCTCCTACGGTGACTACTTCTTTGGCGCGCTGCTCGACGCGGGGACCGAGTTCGCAATCGAGCCACAAGGCTTCGTTCTGCCCGGCATCTGAGACAATGTGAGCGATCTTTACGCCAGAACCCGCGCCGATCGCGGGCTGCAGTGAAAAAGTCGCAGCTGAGGCGAATAGCGCTTCGATCCAACCTCACTCCCACCCAGGTGTTGCGCTCCTTCCGGGACGATCGCCGACCGGTCGCACTGGTGGGGCAATGGGCCGGCGGGGGGGCGATCGTCGCGTCGGAACCGTCGTCCGTGGCGGGGCCCCGCGACGATCCCTTTGCGACCCTGAGCAGGTTGCCGGCCATAGAGGGCGAGATAAAGGGGGCCGTGGGCGGAGGGTGGTTCGGCTACCTCGGCTACCAGCTCGGCGGGCTTATCGAGAAGCTCCCCCAGCCTCCGCCGCGGTCCGTGGCCATCCCTGCATTCTCCCTCGCCTACTACGACCACGTGCTGCGCTACGAGTTGGAGAGAAACCAGTGGTGGTTCGAGGCGCTGTGGACGCCGGAACGAGCGACTGCCCTCGAGCGCAGGTTTCATCTGCTGAGGACCCGGCTTCAATCAAAGCCCGAGGAGGGGAGCCCCTACGTGCTCGGGACCTTCAACTCGGACCCCACAGACGAGCACCACCGTGCTGCGGTGGCCCGCTGCATCGATCACATCTGGGCGGGCGACATCTTTCAGGCCAACCTCTGTCTGCGATTGGAGGCTGCCTTCTCCGGTGATCCGCTCGACCTGTTCTGCGCCTGTGCGGAGCACCTGTCTCCTTGCTACGGCGCCTTCGTGAGCACTCCAGAGGCGAGCCTGGCGAGCCTCTCCCCCGAGCTCTTCCTCCACAAAGCGGGACGGGCAGTGACGAGCAAACCCATCAAGGGCACGATCCGCCGGCCGCCTCAAGAAAAGGAGGCCAGGCATCGCAGCCTTCTGCAGGCGTCACCCAAGGACCGGGCCGAGAACGTCATGATCACCGACCTTGTCAGAAACGACCTCGGCAGAGTATGCGTGCCGGGCTCGATCACGGTTCCCTCGCTGGCGCGCCCGGAGCCTCATCCCGGCGTGTGGCATCTGGTTACGACCGTAACCGGGACGCTGCGGGAGGAGATCGACGAGGAAGCCTTGCTGAGGGCCACCTTTCCTCCCGGCTCGGTCACCGGAGCGCCCAAGATCAGGGCGATGGAGCTGATCGCCGAGCTCGAAAGCAGCGCGCGTGAGGCGTACACGGGCGCCGTCGGCTATTCGAGCCCCGTGGCCGGGCTCGAGCTCAACGTCGCCATTCGCACGTTCGAGATCTCCGAAGGACGCGTTTGGCTCGGGGCCGGCGGCGGGATCGTTGCCGACTCGGACCCCGAGGCCGAGCTCGAGGAATGCTTCACGAAAGCGGCGCCGCTCATCGAGGCCGCAAGTTCGCGGCTTGCAGAGCCCGCCGCTCACCTCGTGCGAGCGTGATCACAAACAAGCCCAACCTCGAGCTGGGCCTCATCGAGACGATGCTCGTGCTCGGCGGCTCCATCGTGGAGCTCGACGCCCATCTTCAAAGACTCGAACGTAGCGCTGCCCGGCTATACAACAGCCCTTTGCCCGCAAAGCTACGCACGGCAATGGAATGGGCGCAGCGAACTCTTCCGCTCGACCGGGCCGCCCGTCTGAGGGTGGCGGTATGGCCCGCGTCTGGCGGACTCTGCTTCAGCACGGAAGTCGAGCCCACCCGGCGCCACGTGCTCGACCCCCTCGCGGGAACCGTTCTGAGGCTGAGGCAGGCCACGGTGGCGGGGGGCCTGGGGCCTCACAAGTGGAGGGACCGGAGCCTTATCGAACGGCTGGGAGCGGGACTCGATCCCGGAGAGGAGATCGTGATCGTCGACGACGACGAGGTTCTGGAAACGGGGGCCGGCAACCTCTTCGCAGTGTTCGCAAAGCGAATAACGACCCCTCCGGCCGACCATCGCCTGCTGCCGGGTGTCACGCGTGCGCGTGTGCTGGAGCTGGCCCGTTCACTGGGGCTGCACGCAGAAGAACGCCCCTTGAAGCTCGCCGAGCTAGGTGGGGCCACAGAGGTGTTCGTGACCAACGCGGTACGGGGACTGGTGCCGGCGACCGAGTGCGGAGAAAACGGTTGGCCTGTGGGTGAGATCGCGCTGCGACTGCACAGCAAGCTTGGCGAGCTGTGGAGTTCGTCCGCGCGACGAAAGACCTCGTGGGCACCGCCGTGAAGCATTAAAATACCC